>OGCL01001654.1_pt1 | contig 17997 bp, 19 predicted proteins | sample 1570041 | NCBI WGS metagenome assembly OGCL01 (sample SAMN06266162, study PRJEB24511) | hot springs metagenome | isolation source: Hot spring water | place: South Africa: Limpopo | collected 2015-06-22
AGCGATGTTTTGGCAACAGTTCTTTGCGACGGGAGCGTTAAACAGCCGCAAGTGTTTGAACCCGAAGAAACGGGGTCTTCAAAAAGTCACAAGACTTTTTGGGGTGGTAGTTGAGTTTTGCGGCCGTAGCGAAAGGAGCATTAGAACTGTCAAAACATAGCTCCTGAACGAAAGAGACTTATCCTTATCGCTGGATCTCGGATTAGGAAAATTGAAAAAAATAAGGCATATACTTGAATATCTCCTTGCGCTTTTTTGCCTTCAAATTGTAAAACTTACCCCATTCTTTGTAGTGAATTATCTTAGCATTGTTCTTGGCAACTGTATTTATTATTTTTCTAAAAAAAGACGCACCATAGCCATTGATAATATTTCAAAAGCTTATGGAGATAAGATCACTGAGAATCAGGTTAAAGATATGGCAAAAAAGAGTTGTCATTCACTCATAAGAACTTTTCTTGAGGGCATTAAATATGATGAATTACTGAAAAATCCAAAGGCTATATTAGAGATTGCAGAGAAAAACAAAGAAATCCTTACCCTCTTTCAGAAGGCAAAGGTACTTCACGACAACTTTGGTGGATGTATATTTGTAACACCTCATTTAGGAAATTGGGAATTTTTACCCCATGTTAGTTCTGCTGTAAATATACCTTTGACAGTGGTAGCCCGTCCACTTGATAATCCCTATGTGGAAAGGCTCCTTTACAGTAGCAGGGTCTCTTCAGGACAAATACTTATTCCCAAGCGAAATGCCTTATTTAAGTTACAACAGACCTTGTCAAAAAAACGCTCCATAGGGTTGCTTCCTGATCAAAGCACAATGAAGGGCATTAATGTAAACTTTTTCGGCAGAACTGCCACTGCCACGCCTATTCCAGCAATGCTTGCAGTTAACTATAAAAAACCATTGATAGTTGTTGCTTGTTGTAGAGATAGCAACGGGTTTACTGGTTTTGTAAGCGAACCTATTATGGCAAAGGATAATAAAAATGAAAAAGAAGAAGTATTAAGACTCACACAAGAGATGACTGATAAAATGGAAGAGATAATCAAAAAGTTCCCTCACCAATATCTCTGGATACATAATAGATGGAAAAAATATGAATGAAACATATTACAGTTTACATCTCCCTTCGTAATTGCTGATTATCATTGAATTTATTGACTTTTGCATGGTATTATCAACTCTATGTTTACTAAATTATTGCTAATATTGTCAGTTATGCTCATAATCACCAATGATTCAGATGCTCGTATATATAAATATGTCCATGAAGATGGCTCTGTGATATATACAAATATGTCAAACTCTTCAAAACCGACAAGGGTAAAGTCTTACAATTCAACAAAACCGAAGATAGTCAAAACAAGTTTTAATCTTCAAAAGCCTTACAATATTGACCATGAGTCATATTATGCTATTGCAGAACAAAAGGCTATCCAATATAATCTTGATCCAAAACTCGTGAAAGCAGTAATTAAGGCTGAATCTAATTGGAATCCTGTTGCCCTTTCACCAAAGGGGGCAATGGGACTTATGCAATTAATACCATCTACTGCAATATTAATGGGTGTAAAAAATCCCTATGACCCTACAGAGAATATTGATGGTGGTGTGAGATATTTAAAACACTTGCTTGAGAGGTTTAATGGCAATTTAGTACTTGCCCTCGCTGGATATAATGCTGGTCCTGCCTTAGTGGAAAAGAAAAATGCAGTCCCTTCTATCCCTGAAACTGTTGATTATGTAAAAAGGGTGATGACCTATTATCAGGGTAATACATTCTCCCAGAGTTATTATGGAAGCATTCAAAAACATATAACCCAAGAAATAACAAAAATCAGAAAGGTTGTTCAGGAAGATGGGACAATCTTATTTACAAACTCTCACATTTATTAGCCCTTATAGACAATGGTGAAAGATACATTAATTGAGGAGATCCTATCTTTGAAGTCAGAAAGAAAGGCGATAATCCTTGCCCATAACTACCAGAGACCTGAGGTACAAGACATAGCAGACCATACTGGAGATTCCCTTGAACTATCAAGAACGGCTGCCAATATTGATTGTGAAATCATAATATTTTGTGGTGTTCATTTTATGGCAGAGAGTGCCTCTATATTATCTCCAAATAAAATTGTCTTACTTCCAGATATCTCTGCGGGATGCCCTATGGCTGATATGGTTGTCAATAAAGGGGAAAGAAAGGTCTGGAGAAAATTTTATGGTTATGAAGTGGAACCACACTTTGAATATCCCCATAATTTTACCCTTAAAGACTTAAAAAATAAATATCCAAATGCACCAGTAGTTGCCTATGTTAATACAACAGCAGAGATTAAGGCTGAAAGCGACATCTGTTGCACTTCTGCTAATGTAATCAAGGTTGTCAATAGCCTTACAGAAGACACAGTGATATCTATACCTGATAAAAATCTCTCGGCATGGGCACAAAAACATAGTGAAAAAAAGATTATCTCTTGGGATGGTTTTTGCCATGTTCATGACAGGATAACCTCAAAAGATGTCTTTACTGCAAGGCAGAAATATCCAAATGCTTTATTTATTGCCCATCCAGAGTGCAGGCTTGAGGTTCTTGAAATGGCTGACCATGTGGCAAGTACCTCAGGTATGATTAGTTTTTGTAAAACAAGTAGTCATCAGGAATTTATAATTGGCACAGAGACAGGTATCATACACAGATTAAAGAAAAATAGCCCTGAAAAATTATTTTATCCACTTAGAGATGATATGGTCTGTCCAAATATGAAAAAAATAAACTTACAAAATATCCTCACAGCGCTTAAAGAGATCAAACCTATTGTAAAAGTCCCCCAAGACATAGCATTAAGAGCGAAAAAAGCCCTTGATAAAATGCTTTCTATTAAATAATTGAACAACCTTGAAAGAAATATCCAGGACATAATCAATAAAAATGGTCCAATAAGTTTTAAAGAATTTATGCAGATTGCCCTTTATGCGCCTGAAATGGGTTATTACAATCGCCACATCACGACAATCGGGAAAAAGGGTGATTTTTATACAAGTTCTTCTTTACATAAATCTTTCTCTGCTATTTTTGCCCTACAGGCACAGGAGATATGGGAAATCCTTGACTTTCCTGAGAGATTTGTCTTTTTAGAATATGGTGCTGGTATGGGGTATTTTGCAAAGGACTTTTTAGATTACCTACAAGGTACTTGCCTGTTTGAAGCATTACAATATTTCATCATTGAGATAAATCCTTATATGAAAAAAAATCAACAGGAAGTCCTTAAGGAATATGCCCACAAGGTAAGATGGGTTAAGGACATATCTGAAATGGAGAGTTTTAAAGGGCTTGTCTTCTCTAATGAAGTACTTGATGCCTTTGCAGTAAATCTTATTGAAATAAAAGAAGGTATTATATGTGAGGTATGGATTGACTGCCATGATGGGATTTTTCAGGAAATATTAAAACCTTGTGGCGAGGAGATTATTTCATATATAAGGGTCTTTTGTCCCAATTTGCTTAGTCCTGATTTAATAATACAGAGTTACAGAACAGAGATAAACCTTAAAATAAAAGATTGGCTAACAGCCATCTCATCAAAGATTACTGAAGGATTTATAATAACTGTTGATTATGGATATAGTGCCCAAGACTACTATGACACTGAGAGGAATAAAGGGACTTTGCTTTGTTATTATCAACATCAAGTTGATGATAATCCCTATGAGAATATAGGTGAAAAAGATATAACAGCACATATAAATTTTTCCTCCCTCGTAAGATGGGGAAATCAGCTTGGTATCAAGTCTTGTGGCTTTACTACACAAGGTAGTTACATAATAGCTATGGGGATTGATAAGGTAATCGTTGATTTATATGGCAATAATCCAGATGCCTTTGAATTGACTAAAATTAAGGGGCTCTTTTTACCTGAAGGATTTGGAAACACCCATAAGGTTTTGGTGCAATACAAAGGCATGAGGAATTTTTCTTTAAAGGGCTTTTCACTAAATAATTCTCTAAAAAGATTATGAATTGTTATCATAGATGGTTATGAAAATTTTTGTTTTTTCAAAAATCTTCCTCATAATTGTGCTGTGTTCACCTTCTTACGCCTCTGATAAATTTAGGGTTACAGAAGTCCATGATGGTGATACAGTAAGTATAAGGATTAGCTCTTTTATTGGTATCCCTTTTAAGAATGAAAGGGTTAGGCTAATTGGCATTGATGCACCAGAGCTAAAGCAAGAACCATGGGGCAGATTATCCAAAAAATATCTAAAAAAATTACTTAGTGAAAATGACTGGGTTGTAAGGGTTGAATTTGATGTAGATAAGAGAGACCAATATAACCGATTACTTGCTTATTTTTGGGCAAAAGATGGTAGCATGATTAATGAGAAGATGCTATCAAATGGCTATGCGGTGTTATACACACTGCCACCCAATGTGAAATATGTGAATAGACTAAAAAAGGCTCAAAAACAGGCTCAACAAGGCAAAAAAGGCATATGGGGAAAATCAGGTCTTAACATTACACCCGAACAATGGAGACAAAGTCATCCAAGACATTAAAAAAGAAATTTATTTTAAAAACACGATTGTGTATAATATTTTTTCATTTTTCCTTTATGAGAACTGAACAAGATAAATATATAAGTATGAGGGATTATTCAAGGGTTGATGCAGAAATACCCTTTGATATAAGGTTAATCAATTCGGAAGAGTCAAGGACTGTTAGATCAAAGATTGCCACTGATACAAACATTACCTATTGGACTCCACCCAGGGAGCATGATGACAAGGTTCTTGCTGATTGGCTTATGATGATAAATGATAAACTTGATTCAATACTCATGTTGCTGACCTTTCATAAAGAGGGATTTTCAACCCTTCCTTATAAAAAAGTTAATATTAGTGGAGGAGGTATGAGCTTTTATTGGAACTGTAACTTTCCACTAAAATCTGTTTTAGAATTAAAAATGCTTCTGCCTATTTTTCCGCCTGTGGCTATGTATGTTTATGGAGAGGTAGTCTTGTCAGAATCAAAAGAGGGTGGCTGGTTTACTGCTGTAAAATTTATCAACATTGAAGAAGACATAAGGGATGAGATAGTCAAGTTTGTCTTTAAAAAACAAAGAGAGTTATTAAGGGAGAAGAGGAAGTAAAATGTTTGTAATAATCGGTTGTGTAGTTGTTATAGCCTGTGTGCTTGGTGGCTATGTAATGGCGCATGGAAATTTAAGTGTTTTGGTGCAACCTGCAGAATATGTCATCATCGTTGGTTCTGCCATTGGCGGACTTATAATCGCATCACCACCTAAGATATTAGGTCTGATTATTAAAGGTATGATAGGTATGCTGAGTGCCAAATCATATGGTAAGAATGATTATCTTGAAGCATTGATGTTACTTAGCGATATCTTTACAAAGATTAGAAAGGAAGGACTTGTATCCATTGAGGCAGATGTTGACAACCCTGAGGCAAGCCCTATTTTTTCAAAGTATGGAAATTTTCTCAAAAATCATCACGCAGTTGCCCTCGTTACAGATACCTTAAGAACAGTTATGACCACAAGTATTTCACCCCATGAACTTGAAGCCCTACTTGACAACGAACTAGAGGCACATCACGAAGAGGCAATGATACCAGCAAGGAGTGTGAGCAACATGGCTGACAGTTTGCCTGGTCTTGGTATTGTTGCCTGTGTTATGGGTGTTGTTATTACAATGGGATATATTAGTGAACCACCAGAGATACTTGGAGCACATATTGGTGCTGCCCTTGTTGGAACCTTTACGGGCGTGCTTTTATGTTATGGTTTTTTCGGTCCTATGGGTAAAAATCTTGAAGTCATTGCCAATGAAAATAAAGAATATATGAGTGTATTTAAGGTCGGTCTTGTTGCCTTCGTTGGCGGTGCAGCACCACAGATTGCTGTAGAGTTTGCAAGAAGGGTTGTTCCTGCAGTGGTCAAACCCTCTTTTCTTGAAGTTGAAGAAGCTATAAGGAAAAAATAGGAGGTCTGTTTGATGAAAGTATTTCAATTTATTGTCATAATTAGTATCTTTCTGTTTTATGTCATTTCTTGTTCTTCTTCAGCTGTAAGATATACTTCAGAAGAGATAAAACAATTTCCACCAGAGGTTCAGCAAAGGATTATAAGGGGGGAAATATCTACTGGTATGACACCCCAACAGGTTCGTTATGCCTGGTCAGCTCCAAGGGGTGTGCAGTCTTTACAGGGCAAAGATAAAAAATATATTGAACAATGGACCTATTCTTATTTAGGTGCCTGCCCAATTGAGCTAACCTTTCAGGATGGAAAACTTCAATCTATAATCCTTTCTGATTCAGGAAGGACTTCAGAAATCAGATATACCCAAGAGGAAATCAAGGGATACCCCGAAAATATACAAAACCATATAAAAAATGGACAACTTATTACAGGGATGACACCCCATCAAGTCAGAAACTCTTGGGGAAGCCCTGAAGGGGTGAGTTCTTCAAAACAGTCTGATGGCAAGTCAAGGGAAGAGTGGGTTTATGCCTCAACTGCCCTTTGCAAAGTCAATGTGATATTTATAGACGGAAAACTTGCAGGACTTATAAGGGCTGAAGGGATAGGTTCACAATAAAATGACAAGTAAAGATATAAGACAGCAATTTCTAAACTACTTTCACAGCAAAGAACACAAGATAGTAGAAAGCTCATCACTTATTCCAATAAATGACCCAACCTTACTTTTTACAAATGCAGGGATGGTTCAATTTAAATCTGTATTCTTAGGAGAAGAAAAGAGAGATTATAAAAGGGCAACTACCTGTCAAAAGTGTATGAGGGCAGGCGGTAAACACAGTGACCTTGAAAATGTTGGTCATACCGCAAGGCATCATACCTTTTTTGAAATGCTTGGTAATTTCTCCTTTGGAGACTATTTTAAAAGAGAGGCAATACAGTTTGCTTGGGAACTGCTTGTTCATATCTTTAAATTACCATCAGAGCGTCTTTGGGTATCTGTTTATGAAGATGATGATGAGGCAGAGAGATTGTGGATAGAAAATAGCGGCATTACCTCTGATCGTATTGTTAGGCTTGGTGCTAAAGACAATTTCTGGCAAATGGGCGATACAGGTCCTTGTGGTCCCTGCTCTGAGATAATTATTGACCAGGGTGATTTTGTAGGATGCAAAAAAAATGACTGCAAGGTTGGTTGTGACTGTGACAGATTCTTAGAATTGTGGAATCTTGTGTTTATGCAGTTTAATAGAGACCTTTCAGGAAATCTCACAGCATTACCTAAACCAAGTATTGATACAGGCATGGGGCTTGAGAGAATCTGCTCTGTCTTACAGGGTAAATTTAACAATTATGATACTGATTTATTCTCTCCAATCATGTCGTCTTTAGAATCCATATCAGGGATAAAATACAACACTTATTCAGATACAGATATATCCTTTAGGGTAATTGCAGATCACATGAGGTCTTCTGTATTTTTACTATCCGACGGGGTAATGCCTTCAAATGAAGGCAGGGGATATGTCCTTCGCAGAATCATCAGAAGGGCATCAAGACATGCAAAACTCTTAGGTCTTGACTCTGTAGTGCTCTATAAACTTACTGATGCAGTCATTGAGATAATGGGTGAGAACTATCCTGAGATTGTATTAGAGAGAGAGCGGACTCAAAAGATACTAAAACACGAAGAGGAGAGATTTACAAAGACCCTTGAGCAAGGGATGAGGTTACTTGATGATTTAATCTCAAAGTTACATCAAGATGGACAGTCAGTAATACCAGGAGAAGAGATATTTAAGCTTTATGATACCTTTGGCTTCCCTCCTGATTTAGCAAGAGACATGGCACTTGATAAGAAAATGTCCATTGATGAGCAGGGTTTTAATAATGCTATGGAAGGTCAGAGAGAAAGGGCAAGGGCTTCGTGGATTGGAGAGGAAATTGGCTTGCCTTCTTATTATAAAGAACTTGTATCTGAGATAGGTGAGACTATTTTTACAGGTTATAATTTATTTGAGGATATATCAACAGTCAGGGCAATTTTAAAAGATGGAAAGAGGGTGGATTCTATAAGTGAAGGTGAGGAGGCAGAGTTGTTTTTAGACAAATCGCCTTTTTATGGCGAATCAGGTGGTCAGGTGGGAGATAAGGGGACTATTTCTGTAATTGGCAATCTTAAAACAATTAACCAAGCAGATGTAATAAACTGCACCAAAAAGGCAGGGCTTCTTTCCCATAAAATAATAGTCAGGAAGGGATTTTTCAAGGTCTTTGACAATGTTATATGTAAAATTAACACCAATAATCGCTATTCAACCCAAAGAAACCACACAGCCACCCATTTATTACACAGGGCTTTAAAGTTGACCTTAGGTGAGCATGTCAAACAGGCAGGCTCTCTTGTAAGCCCTGACAGATTGAGATTTGACTTTACACATTTTTACCAGCTTGAAGATACAGAGATACAAGCCATTGAAGAAATTGTAAACGAACGAATATTGGAAAATATAAAGGTTGAAACAGAACAAAAGCCTCTCAATGAGGCACTTAAAGAGGGTGTCACTGCCCTTTTTGATGAAAAATATGGTGACACAGTCAGGGTCGTAAAGGTTAGCGACTTTAGTGCTGAATTATGTGGAGGCACTCATTGTAAGGCTACAGGAGATATTGGACTTTTTACAATAATATCTGAAGGGAGCGTTGCTTCAGGGATTAGAAGGATTGAGGCACTTACTGGAAAGAGGGCCTTTGAATACCTCCGTAACAGCAAAGATGAACTAAAGAAGGTTTCTGAAATCTTAAAGACTGACAATCCCCTCAACAGGCTTGAAAAGCTGTTGACAGAAATAAGAGAGAAGGATAGGATTATTGAGCAAATCAATCAAAGCAAGGCAGTTGATTTGTGGCAGGAGGCATTAAAAAATAGTAAGTCTATTAATGGTGCCACGATAGTATCTTTTAAGGTTCAAGATATTGAGCAAAAGGACTTAAGAATCCTTGCTGATAAGATTAAAGAAAAGTCTCCATCATCATTAATATTTCTTGCATCAATTAAGGATAATCAAGCTTCTTTATTATGTATGGTCTCTAAAGATTTAACAAAAAAGTTAAGTGCAGGCAAGATATTATCCGAGATAGCCAAAATGGCTGGTGGTAAAGGTGGCGGAAAAGATGAGATGGCTCAAGGTGGGACAAAAGACATTGACAGACTTGATGAGGCTATGAATAATGTTTTTGACCTCTGTAAAGAACTTTTGACAAAAAGTTAGACTGCCCGCAATGCATCAACAATATTCTTTCTCGCCCCATAAATAGCAGGTAATAATCCACCTCCCACACCCATCAATATTGCAAATAACAATGCTTGATAAATAATATCAAAGGTCAGGGTAAAGGAAAAGGCAAGTTCAGAGAAGGTCTGCCAATTCATTGTAGATATTGTAAGAAACTGCATAAAGGAAGCAAAAAATAACCCGATTATCCCACCAATTAGTCCGAGTAATATTGATTCCGCAACAAAGGCTCCAAGTATTACAATCCTTTGAAAACCGAGTGCCCTCAAGGTTCCAATTTCATTTATCCTGTTTGCAACAGCAGAATACATGGTAATCATTGCACCAATGACTGCACCGACTGAAAAGATGGTGGTAAGAGATAAGCCAAGTATCTTTAAAAAAGTTGCCATCATCTCAGACTGCTCTTCATAATATTTTGTCTCTCTCTTTACTTCAAGGGATAATCTTGGGTCTTTCTCAATCCTCTCTTTGATTGATTCAAACTCACTACTATCTCTCATCTTAAAAAGCACAGAAGAATAAACAGGTCTCCTAAAGGCTTGCATCATCTGGTCAATGTCTCCCCATATCTCAGAATTGTAACCCCTATTTCCTGCATCAAATATGCCTATAATAGTCCATTCTCTCATGGCAAATTTTATGGACTCTCCTAAATTTACCCCTTCGAACTTATCAGAAATAGACTTGCCTACAATTATCTCATTAGAGCCTTCCTTTGGAAATCTGCCTTGAATAATATTTACCTGAGGTCTTAGCACAAGAGACTTCTCTGAAACACCTCTGATTACCACATTGGCAGGCTTGGCATCAATCTTTTTTGGCAAAACCATTAACACAACCAATTCCTTAGCAACGATTCTTTTGCCATCATCACCAATAGCTATCTCAGGGACGGTTTCAATTAATGATGCCTTTTGTCTTTCTATACCACTTTGAACTTCTGTATTTGAACCTTTCTTTATAACAATCAAGTTGTCAAAAGAGCCTGTTGACACAAGTGTCTTTTTTAATCCCTCTGAGAGCATCAAGACTGTGGCAAATACAAACACAACTAGTGCCATACCTGCAGAGGTCAGAAAGGTAGTAACTTTTCTTGCCTTCATGTTTCTCGTACTGTAAAGCAAGATGAGTTTAATCAAACAAGCCTCCTAAGCCCATCGGCAATATTAGTGTTCATTGCCCTTAATGTTGGGAAAATCCCAGCAGCTAGACCTACAATCACAGATATAACAACATTCATAATCAATGTTTCTTCAGATATATTGAATACGGGGAAATAATTACTCAAGGCGGAACTAAAGGCATCAGCAGAGGGAAAGGTAGCTATTATGCCTAAAAAACAACCAATTGCAGATATCATGATTGATTCACCGAAAATCATACCTGCGATGTGATAGTCTCTAAAACCCAATGTCTTAAATACTGCATACTCACTTGTCCTTTCCCTTACCGTCATTGCCATAGTATTTGCAGATACCGCCATGATTATAAATATGACCACATATGAGACAATCTTGATGGCAATCACTATAGCCTCTGTCATCGCCACAAAGCTAAGATTGAAGGCTTTTTCTGTCTCTGTTAAGGTCTCTGCAAGGGAATTTTTAAAGGTCAAATCAATAGCCCTTGAGATTTCCCCAGCCCTTGTAGGGTCTTTAATCCCTATCACAAAGTATCCTGTATGGTCTGCAAAAGTGGGCATAGTCTTTTTTACAACCTCATTTAAATAGTCCCAATGAAACATAAAGACAGACTCATCAGTATTTTTGTCTTTTCCCTTGTAAATGCCTCTCAATACAAAATCCCACTTGCCGGGAAAGATAGTCCCCTTTAATACTATGGTGTCTCCAACCTTCCATCCAAACCTATTGGCAATTTTTGCACCTGCAATAGAGCCCTTTCTATCCATGAGAAAGTCCTTTTTCTCTTTGTCGCTTAATACTAACTCGGGGTATAATTCAAGATAACCCTTTGGCTCTACTGCAAAGTTAGGGAAAAAGTTTTTCTCATCAATATAAATACCGCCAAACCAATTACCATACGAAACAAGACTAACACCGGGCACTGATTTTATCTTTTCCTTGTAAGAAATTGGCAGATAAAAGATAAGAGAAATGGCATTTCTTGTAACAAGCCTATTGGCAGATGCAGCTTCAACACCTGCATACCATGCATCAATTACAGTCCTGAGCATTCCGAAGGAAAGTATTGCTATGGCTATAGCGATAATTGTTAGGGTAGTCCTAATCTTGTGTCTTAGGGTATTTCTAAAGAGGAGTTTCAGTAAGAACATCGTTGAGAAACCCCTTGTCAAGGTATTTTGTAATCTTTGCCTTTTTGGCTGCCCTCGGGTCGTGGGTGACCATGATAATAGTCTTTTTGAAATCGTCATTTAAGGCAGACATAAGCTTTAGAATGTCTTCAGCAGATTTCTTGTCTAAATCACCAGTAGGTTCATCAGCAACAATCAAGGCAGGGTCTGTAACAATCGCCCTTGCTATGGCAACCCTTTGTTGTTGCCCCCCTGAAAGTTGGTGAGGGTAGTGATCTGCCCTATCTTGAAGTTTTACTACCTCTAAGGCAGACCTTACATGTATCCTTCTCTGTTGTTTAGTAAGAGGGCTTAATAGCAATGGCAGCTCTACATTCTCAAAGGCTGTCAGGACAGGTATGAGATTGTAAAATTGAAAGATAAAGCCAATATTTAATGCCCGCCAATGAGCAAGCCCAACATCATCTAAGGTGGTTATATTAACATTATCAATAATTATCTCACCGCTGTCAGGCTTGTCAATACCTGCAATCATATTAAGCAAGGTGCTCTTTCCTGACCCTGAAGGACCCATTAAAGCAAGGAACTCACCCTCATTAATATGAAGGTTTAAGCTCTCAAGCACTGGGATTATCTCGCTTCCTCTTTTGTAAGATTTACATAGATTATTAATAGACAGGATGGTTTTTTGACTCATCTATTTTTCTATTAACTTAATCCTATCGCCATCTTTTAACTTACTAGAAGGATTTAATACAATCTTTTCACCGTGCCTCACACCTTCAATTATCTCAATCATATCTGTGAAATCACGCCCTGTCTTTACAATCCTTTCATTAATCTTGCCATCATTTATCACAAAGACAATCTTTTTGCCTTCTTTTTGAAGTATTGAGTTTTTATTGACTGCAGTTACAGGCTTTTTGTCCTCCTGTAGGGGCTTTTGGGTCAAAAAGGCAACCTTTGCACTCATCTCTGGTAAGATTGATTTATCCTTTTCAAGGAAACGAACCTTTACCATTACAGATGCCTTTGTCTTGTCAGCAGTAGGGACAATCATATGAACAATCCCTGATAATCTTTTATCAGGTAAGGCATCGAGCATTATTTCACAGGGTTGTCCAATAAAGATTTTAAGTAAATTTGATTCAGATACATCAACCTCTACCTCCAAGGAATTCAAATCTGCAATATTTGCTACTGCTGCCTTGAGCCCTGCTGCAGAACCAAAGGGTGTTACAATGTCACCTAAATCAGCATTTTTGGTAAGAACCACTCCATCAAAAGGGGATTTAATATAGGTATATTCAATTGCCACTTCAGCAGCCTTGAGATTTGCCTTTGCTGCATCAACAGAAGCCTTTGCTGACCTTAATGTCGCCTCTGCCTTTTTATATCTCATGAGGGCAAAATCATATTCTGCTTGGGGAACAAATCCCTCTTTTAATAACAGGTCCTTTCTTTCAAGATTGAGCTTGGAATCATTAAGCTCGGCAAGAGCAACATTAATATTCTCTTCTGCAACATTGAGATTTGCCAAGGCCTGCTTTTTACTTGCAAGAACATCTTTGTTTTCAAGGGTTGCAATTATCTCTCCTTTTTTTACCCTACTACCTTCTTCTACCCTTATATCAGTAACCATGCCTGTTACTTTGGGGGCGGCAGATGCTTTTCGTGAGGCAACTACATATCCACTTGCATTAAGGAGAGTAAAAGATTGAGAGGGGAAGTATTTAGTAACTGTTGTTGACTCAACATTATGGATACTTGAAAAGAAATAGTTGCTTATTAAAAAGACAGTAACAATCAGGATAATAATTAATAAAAGGGGGAAAAGCCTTCTTGGAAGTGACTTTTTGTATTGTATCTTTGACTTGTCAATTTTAAGTTGTGAAAGATTATTATCTGTCAAAATCATACATCCTAATAAACTGGTGTCCGTTCATAGGCCCTTTTTTCTCCTTGTAGTAACACTTTCACCACCAATTCCCCAATTATCTGTATCAATTTCATCAATAACAACTACAGTAGTTTGGGGATTTTTCCCAAGTGTCTTTTCAAGTAATTCGGTAGCTCCTCTAATTAGTTCCTCTTTTTTTTCTTTTGTTGCACCTTCTTTGGTTATCTTGATATTTACATAAGGCATAAAAGGCACCTCCTATTTTTCAGAGTATTTTTTAAAGTCAATACATGCCTGCTCAATTCCATTTTCACAAGACTTAGCAAAGTCTGACAAGGCCTTTTTGAAATAGGCTACACCTCTTGAATAATATGAGTGTATGTCTTTTGGTCTTAGATTTATAGCCATGTTGTAATCTTCTATAGCCTTATCAAGCATATCTTTTTTTGCATAGGCAATACCTCTGTTTACATAAGCATCTGCATATCTTGGATTGATAGAAAGGGTTTTATTGTAATCATCAATTGCCCTATCGTATTCCTTATTTTGCAAATAGGCGAGCCCTCTATGGAAATAAAGTTCTGCATCATTTGTATCAACAATAATAACCCTACTTAAATCTTTGATTGAATCTCCGTATTTACCTTTTTTAAAAAAGGCAAGTCCTCTATTATAAAAAACCTCTAAAAAGTCAGGTTTTGCCATAATTACCCTGTTATATTCCTCTATTGCCTTGTCATAATTGCCTTCATTGAAATATTCATTCCCTTTTTGAAAGTGTTTGTTTACCTTGTCTTCTATAGATAACGAAATGTTTGGCATAACAAAAATAAATATAATCATCGTCAAAAAAACTCGCAAAATAAAACCTCCTTTAAAAAACAAGGGCAAAGTAATAGGGTTTTGCCTTGATTAAAGTATATTAGAGTATTGTCATATCACTTAAACAATTTATTTAAGTGATTATGACAACCTTTAGCTGTTTAGAAATCACAGTAATGGTATTTTACAAGTGTCTTATAGCCTTGTCCTGTAATTCTTGTAAGGTGTATTTATAATCTTCAGCCTTTCTACCAAAGCAAACACCAAGACTCTCATAAACTGCGATCTCTGCAATATCAACTTCTCTTCTCTCTATGGCTTTTGTGGTAGGAAGATAGGTAATCTTATCACCGAATACATTTACAACGGTATTTCCAGTCTTGCCTTCCAAGAGCATCAATACCGCAGCTGCTCCTGCTGAATGACCAAAATTCACATCAAAGGCAGATGAGGAACCACAACGAACTAAATGACCAGGTGTAACCTCACGCACCTCGGGGGCTTCATAAACGCCAGGTGCATACATACCAGTTCTCTTCATAAAGTCAACCACCTCTGAGTCATTTTTCAATCTTTTTTCAAGTTGTTGTCTAACATACTTGCCTGCTCCGGCAAGTTTTTTATGACCAAAGGCATCAACACCAGCTAATTCATCGTAAAGAAGTTCACCTGAAGCTGTTTTTAATCCTTCTGCTACAACGATCATATATGTGCCTGCCTTTACATCACTTCTTTCAATCCTTGCAAAAAAAGTGGTCTTCATATGTGAATAGACAATATCAAAATCAACGGGTACTTCTGGAATCAAGATGCAATCTGCCTCAGCGCCAACTCCACCCCTAAAGGCAGTATGTCCCACATATCTACCAAATACCTCAATTACAAGTATCCTATTGTGACTCATTCCAGTAGTTTTTAAATCTCTTGTAAACTGAGCTATCCTATTAATTGCAGAATCCCCACCAACACTATACGGCTGCAAATCAAGGTCCATCGTCTTTGGCACATGGACACATTTAATGCCCTGAGAAGAAAGGTCAACGACAACACTACCTGTGTCATCACCACCACTGATTACAAGGGCATCAATTTTAAATTTCTTAAGACCTGCCTTGATTCTTTCATACTTGTTTGGATCTTTAATCTTGCTAATCTTAACCCTTGAGTGTCCTGCCTCTGACCCTGCAAGAGATGCCTCAATCTTACTTACCCTTTCGGCATTTAGTACAGTAACTGAATCCAAATCAATAAGGTTATACAAACCAGCATACCCATTTGGAATTACAACAGACTCAATCCCTTTGTAATAGGCAAACCTTGCAACTCCTTTGATGACTGCATTTAATCCTCCACAGTCTCCACCACTTGTAATGATACCAATCTTTTTGATGTTAGCCATATACCATTACCTCCTTTTTTTGTGTATTGACTTTTTTGATTTATGCTATTATATCAAAAAATAAATTTAGATTACCTTTAAAAAATGCAGAAAAAAATTATTGCTATATTTGAAGAAAGTATTGCTGTTAAGAAATCCTTTGTCAAAGAAAATGTTGCACTTGTTGAAGAAGTATCTAAAGTTATTGCCGCAGCTTTCAATGAAGGCAAAAAGGTTCTTCTCTTTGGTAATGGTGGAAGTGCCTGCGATGCTTCTCATATTGCTGCTGAATTTGTTAATAGATTTAAAAAGGAGCGTCCAGGACTACCTGCTATATCTCTAAACACTGACATAGCCTTACTGACTGCCATATCAAATGATTACGATTTTTCAGAGGTCTTTTCAAGACAAGTAAAGACACTTGGACAAAAAGGTGATATAGCTATTGCTATAAGTACCAGCGGTGCTTCAAAGAATGTTATAAAGGCAGTAACAGCAGCCAAAAAAAAATGGCTAAAGACTATTGCCTTTACAGGTGCTAAGGGTGAAAAATTTGCTTCTATGTGTGACTATGCCTTTGTAGTCCCTTCCAGTGACACTCCTCGTATTCAAGAGACGCACATAACCTTAGCTCATGTAATATGTCAACTCGTTGAAGACCTTCTATTTCAATTCCCAGAAAAATAGTTTTAATGGTAATACTTGGTATCGACCCGGGTAGTCAATTTTGTGGTTATGGCATTATTGAATATAAATCTCTTATAGGTAAGATCAAAAATAGCCATAATTACATAGCTTCAGGGAGAATAGCTATGCCAATCAAAAGCCCTTTAATAGTGAGATTGAGGGAACTCTTTTTGTCAATTAGAGAGGTTATTGATGAATATAGACCAGATGAAATAGCCATTGAAAAGATTTTTTTTGCAAAAGGTATAAAATCAGCCATCACACTTGGTCAGACAAGGGGTGTTATCATTTCTGCTGTGTTAATTAAACATAAAACTCTCTTTGAATATAGCCCCCTTGAAATAAAAAAGGCAGTGGTTGGTTATGGAAAAGCAGACAAACGTCAGGTGCAAGCAATGGTTACAAATATACTAAATCTCAATCATCCTATATCTCCAGACAGTGCAGATGCCCTTGCTACTGCCATATGCCATGCAAATATCAAGAGGAGGGAATAAGACCCAAAATAGCGATAGAACTAAAAAGCTTACTAAAATCAGCAAGTAAGATAGGAAGGACTGGTGTGGAATTTTTATACGACACCTTATAAAAAAAGTTCCTATGGGGGGCTTTGTCATAAGGCATTGTGTATAAATCAAAATTATAAATCAAATTTGTCGATTATAAAAATCCTGAATCAGCCTTTCCTATCGTTATTTTTGGTTTTCAGAGGCGAGAGCAAAGATTATCTCAGTCAATGGGCATCAGTTCATAGCGAGAGACTTTAAAGACTTCTTGATATCTGGTATGACGCATGTAAAGACATCGCCATTTTATCCACAATCAAACGGCAAGTTGGAGCGATTTCACAAAACAATCAAAGGGGAATGAGTCAAAGTATCGCTTTGTCTTGACGATGCCAGGAGACTTGTGCCAGATTACATTGATTATCAATAACTAAATTCATAGCAATTTCCCTGAAAGTTGTCTAAGTGATTCTTTTAACACTGTTTCAAGGGTATTATGACCTTCCTTATAAGCATTTTCAATGGCTAATAGGGCGTCTGCCTTTTTGTATCCAAGATTTATCAAGGCTGATAAGGTATCATTATAGACTACATCAGCCTTATCTTCTGCTTTTGGGAGTTTTTCCCTTAACTCAAGTATCAATCTCTGAGCAGTCTTTTTGCCAAGACCTGGTATCCTACAAAGCATTGTCACATCTTCTTTATCAAGGGCTTGTTGTAGTTCTTGAGGACGAAAGGTTGATAGTATGCTCATAGCTATCTTTGGCCCAATACCAGAGATGTTGATTAGTGTAATGAAAATCTTTTTTTCATCTTCACTTTGAAAACCAAAAAGTTGTAAGGCATCTTCCCTTACATGTGTGTAAGTATATAAAAAGATCTCTCCGTCCACCTCTGGCAAATTACCTAAAAGTCTTAATGGCACATTTATATGATAACCAAGACCACCACATTCTACAACCACATGGTCAGGTTTCTTTTGTAATATCCTGCCCCTAATTGATGCAATCATCTCTTATTCCTTAAAATAGCGCTTAGGAAAGGCTGTTTCAGGATTTTTATAATCGACAAATTTTATTTATAATTTTGATTTATACATTTAAAACAATGCCTTATG
>OGCL01001657.1_pt1 | contig 17982 bp, 20 predicted proteins | sample 1570041 | NCBI WGS metagenome assembly OGCL01 (sample SAMN06266162, study PRJEB24511) | hot springs metagenome | isolation source: Hot spring water | place: South Africa: Limpopo | collected 2015-06-22
CCCTCCTGGTGGAAAATGGAAATCATAAGATCCTTCGAACGATTGCTCAAGCCACCACCCTCATGGCAGAAGGAGAGATTGAGGAGCTGATTAAAACCAATGATCTCTCTCTCACGGAGGAAAACTATTTCTCCATCATTGCCAGAAAAACGGCCGTTCTCTTTTCCGCTGCCACCCAGATCGGTGCGATTCTCGGTCAATCCTCTGAGGAGAAGGAAAGAGCTTTTTACAATTTTGGAATGGACCTCGGAATTGCCTTTCAGTTAATTGATGACAGCCTGGATTATACGTCCAAGGAAAAGGATTTCGGGAAGAAGATCGGTATTGATCTGCAGGAGGGAAAGATTACACTGCCTCTGATCTATACGTTACGGCATTGCAATCCAGAGGAGTCCGCCCTTATCCGTGAAGCCGTCCAGTCCGATCCGTTGAGCCAAGAGGCTTTTTTCAAGGTCGTCGGGATCATTGAAAAATATGGCGGATTGGCCTACACTTATGAAAAGGCGAAAGAATATGTGGCGAAAGCCAAAAACCATCTTATCCCTCTTCCCGGCACCAGGGAAAAAACGGCCCTGCTCTTATTGGCAGATTATGTCTTCGAAAGAAAGGTCTAACCCCCTGGAGAATATGAAACTCGAATACAGAAAAAACTCAAGGAGATAAAAGATGCCTACCGAATCAGATCTGCTTCATGTCAATGACCTAAATTTTGCTTCAGAGGTTCTTCAATCGAACATCCCGGTGCTGGTTGATTTCTGGGCAACTTGGTGCGGACCCTGTCGTGCGATCAGCCCGATCATCGAAGAACTGGCAAAGGAGTTCTCAGGCAGGGTTAAGATAACAAAACTCAATGTGGATGAAAACCCTGCAACCCCAGGCCAATATGGTGTGAGGGGGATTCCCACCCTCATCCTTTTCAAGGGAGGAAAGGTTCTCGATCAGATCGTCGGATCTGTCCCTAAGGCCCGTTTGAAGGCAATGATCGAAAAAGGTCTGTAAGGGGAAGAGCGCCTAATAATGTTGCAACGCCTGTTCAGATGTGGTTTCGTATTTGGCCTTTGTCTGACACTCGCCTCAATCTTTCCCTGCTGCAGTGGAAAACCAAGGGACCCTGCTTCTTCGGCCCCCGACTTCAACCTGAAAACCATTGATGGCCAGGACATCACTCTTTCCGGATTGAGAGGAAAGGTCGTACTGCTCGATTTCTGGGCGACCTGGTGTGGTCCCTGTAAAGAATCGATTCCCCATCTCATCCAGCTCTATAAAAATTACCAGGACAAAGGACTGACCTTGATCGGCATGAATACAGATCCCCCCGGAAACATCGAGACCGTTCACCGTTTCATCCGAACAATGGAGATTCCCTATCCCATGATCATGACTCCCGAACGAGTGGCCAGGGCGTTTGAGATTCGGGGACTTCCGACTGTTGTGATTATCGATAAAAAGGGAAGCATTCGGGAAAAGATCGTTGGATATAATCACGCCATTGGTCAGAGGATTGATATGAAGATTATGGAACTCACCTCTGAAAACCCTTAATCCCCACGGAGTTCCAATCCGATTCTGCTTCGGGACGGAGATCAACGGGGATCACCTCTTCCTATGTTCTTCCAATAATTTTAAATACCCCTCGATTAACTTTTGGGAATCAACATTGAGCATCCGGGCATAGGCTTTTAAAAATCCCTTTAAATAGACCGGGGCCGGTAAGCAATCAAGGTTTTCCTCCTCAATCCACTCCAGGGTTTTGAGGTTTATTTTTGTCTCCCGGGAGATCGCTTTAAGGTCAATTCCCAATCTTTCCCGGATCTGTTTTAGCGACTTCCCCCGATAAGGCATTTCATCGATGGTCAGGGATAGATCCGTAAAAGAAAGCCCCCCCTGGATCTCCGAGGGGTGGGCCAGTGTCTTCGTCTGTTTTTCTTCTGAGGATCTTTCGATCAGTTGAGCATGGGACTGGTCATAGTTTCTTCGCAATGCTTCGTCCATTAAAACGCGGTAAGCCTCTTCAACCGATGTCTGGATCTTGCTGATTTCCTCTTCAGAAAAAAGAGAGTATACCGCTAACGAATCGGGATGAAACGTCTCTTTGGCATGTTCATAGGCTTGTTGAATCTCCCTGATCGTGGCATGGGGGCTCACCTCAAGGATTTCATAATATGTCAGCTCCTCCAATTCCTTCATAGAATCCTCTATCCATCGCTCTGGGGACACCCTTTTGAACCGGAGCACAAATGTCATTCTTTTTTAAGATCTCTGGTCGTTGTGGGCCAATCTTGAGGCAATCTCCGACACGCACTGAGCAGCCTTGGAACGGTAATTCTCCAAAACCAGCGGCTTTCTTCTGCGGATGGAGTTTCCAACATCTTGGTCATAGACGATGTACCCCAGATAGTGAACATGAATACCGAAATATTTCTGACAGGCGCTTCGGATGGAAAATCCGACCTCAATATCCTTCTTAGAGCGGACCTGGTTTAGGATAAGATTGGGATGGAAGCGTCTGGCTTCCTCAACCAATCTCTGGGCATCATCCCCACTCACACGTCTCATCTCTCTTAGAAGTTCGTAAGGGGAGCGAATCCCTGCCTCGTTCTTTCCATCCATGGCCTCATCAATCAGGCTTTTGGCCGAGTTGGAAAAAACGGCCTGCCGCAACCTTCGATAAAAAGCGCTCTTCAAAAACCGGTAGGTATTTTCGATGGAGGTGGGCTCAGGGGTCACCACCAAAATGCCTCCATCCGACATCAAAAAGAAGTCGAGGATACTGAGCGTATTGCCTCCCCCCAGATCCACCAGAATATAATCACTCTCCAATGATCGAATAGAGCGGAGAAGCTTCTGTCTCTGAACACTTTTGGCATCCGCTGCATTGAGAAGATCCTGCGCCCCGGTCAGGAGTTGCAGATTAGGAATCCCGGTAGGAATCAGGGCCTCATGAAGATGCGAGACTCGCCTTTTAATAAAATCGGACAACGTAGGAGCGGAGGGGAGAATGCCTAAGAAGGTATGGAGGTTGGCACCTCCTAAATCGGCGTCGATCAGAACCACCCTGGCACCCAATCGGGAAAGGCAGATCCCGATATTGGTGGTGATGAAACTCTTTCCGCTTCCTCCTTTGCCACCCCCAATCGTCCAAATTGTTTTCTGATGATTTCGGGTCATACCCGCGCCTAACCCGGCATCGCCGGAGCCAAACAAGGTTTTGGAGTTGAGAAAATCCGAAATCCGAATATCATAATCCGAAACAAATTCGAATTTTCAAAATTCAAATTTCTTAAACTTTTATTTGTTTCGAACATTTGAGATTTGGTCATTTGGGATTGTTTCGAATTTCGGATTTCGTGCTTCGGATTTCGATCCCAATTCATCACTAAATTTTTGTTGCCATTTTGCGCACAATTCAATTCATAAGAGACTAAAAAAAGTCCGGATCGCTTATTGCCAGACGCCCTCGATCTTAGCCTGGCAATGCCGGCACACCCCTCCAACCACATCATTCTTGACAACTTGAAACCCCATCCTTTGAATCACCCCTCGACCACATCCAGGGCAGAAAGTATCCTCTCCTCCTTGACCGGGGATGTTTCCACAATAGACATATCGAAGCCCTGTCTTCATCCCGATCTCTCTTGCCCGATGAAGCGTCTTAGCCGGGGTTCTTGGAAGGTTGAGCATCTTATAGGTAGGATAGAAGGCAGAGAGATGCCATGGAACCCCCTCACCTAAAGACAGGATGAATTGGGCGATCTCCTCAAATTCTTTATCTGAATCGTTCAGGGTGGGAATGACCAGAGTGGTAATTTCCACCCAGATTCCCAATTCCTTCATCAACTTCAGGTTATCGAGAACAGGCCCAAGTTTTGCTCCGCAGACCTCCTTGTAAAATTTTTCCTGATAACTCTTCAAGTCAACATTGGCTCCATCGAGATAGGGTTGAATCATCCGGATGGCTTCTTCGGTCATATAGCCATTGGTGACGAAGATATTTTTAATCCGCTCCTGGCTCGCTAATGTCGCCGCCTCATAAGCATACTCGAAGTAGATGGTCGGTTCGGTATAGGTATAGGAGATAGACTGGCAACGATGCTGCCGGGCAAGAGAAACGATCTCGGCTGGCGGGATGACTCTTCCTTCGATTCTCTTCTGCTCTGCGGGCATCTGAGAAATTTCATGGTTCTGACATTGAAGGCAACGGAAATTACAGCCGGCTGTGGCAATAGAGAGCGAGGTGGAACCGGGGAGAAGATGAAAAATAGGTTTCTTTTCAATGGGATCCACGTTGGCTGAGATCGCCCGGCCATAAACCAAACTGAAGAGTTTTCCTTCCCTGTTCTCTCGAACCCCGCATATCCCTCTCTTCGAAGGAGAAATGATACAATGATGGTTGCAAAGGAAACACCTAACCTTTGCTTCCTCAAGAGGACGGTAGAACATAGCCTCTTTCATCATCTTCTTCTTCCTTCTAACAAACTGGACCGGAGCAATTCCTAAAGATCGAAGAAGGCTAACTGCTGAAGGACAAATTGACGAATGGCTTGAGGAGTGGGTAAGGGGTGAAGAACCTTTCCATCCTGAATGAGGGGGAGAAGGATCTCGCGGACAGGACCGCCACAACCGCAACGACCTGCATTGCGTTTTCCCTGATAAGGAACCATCCTGTCCTGAAGACATTTGGGACATCGGAGGACGCTCTTCGATCCGGACATCTTCCCCCTCTTGGCCAATGGCTTTCCTTCAATCTCCACAATATCCATGGCAAAGTCAATCACCCTGGCATTGGTAATCGAAGTACCCACCCCATAGGCATCTACAAAGGGATTGAGACTTAGGATACGCTTTTCTTCCAATCCGCCACTCACAAAGATCTTTATATGATTGAACCCTCTTAGGTTCAATTCCCATCGAATCTCTTCGATGATCTTCTGGAAGTCCCCTCGTCTGGAGCTGGGCGTATCAAGCCGAATTCCAAATAGCTTCTTTCCCATGGCTTCGGCCACACGAATCGCCTCTATCTTTTCATCATTGAAGGTATCTATTAGGGAAACCCGCCTGACTTTTGGATGGATCACCTCATCAAAAGCCTTGGTCGCCTCCACTGTATCCCCCATCATCAGAATCAATGCATGGGGCATGGTGCCTGAAGGCTCCTCATGAAGCATCTCTGCATCCTTCACCACGGAAACACCATCACAGCCGCCGATGAAGGCATTCCGCTCTACCATGGGGGCAATGACCGGGTGAATTCGCCTTGCCCCAAAACTGATCACCCTCCGGTCTCCAGCCGCCTTCTTACACCGGGCTGCCTTGGTAGCCACCCCCGAAGCCTGGCAGAGGAGACCTAAAATGGAGGTTTCATAAAGTCCGAAGTCTATGTACCTTCCCTCGATCTCCATCACCGGCTCATAGGCTCGAAAGATCGTCCCTTCTTTCATCGCCCTCACTTGAATGGGGAGGCCCTTGAGCAGATAGATCGCCTCTTCCAGCCCTGCGAACACTCCCCAGCTGTAATCCTCTGGAAACCGCTTGGCGATGAATTCAGCCCTCACGCGCTTATCAATCTTCTTTGCCTTGAGGACCTCCATCGTTCGGGTGAAATAAACATCTGTATACTTTCCGGCCTTGATATCTTTTGGATCAGCGATATGAAACATCCCTTATCTCCATTTGTGGAATGTTAACTTATATAACAGAAATGGACCTTTTCTGTCTATAAAAATGTTTGTGCATGAGATCAAGAGATTCCACTGAGGTTTTGTTGGGGTTGTCTGAAAGGATCTGAGGCCCTTAAAGGGATTCCCTCTTTAAAATGTTTTGTTCGCCCTTTCGCATGGGGATCAGGACAGCCGCAATACAAAGTCCTAAAACTGCGGCAAACGAACAGACAATCCACCCCCATTGGAAAGGGGTGAGCGGATATCTGTGGATGCCAGTCATAAAAATGCTGTAAACCGGTCCCGCTTCGATCACAATCACGGCAGCAATAAAAATCATGCAGAGCGACATATAGATCAATCCTCCCACACTGGTGACCGATTGAGTTGGGCTTTCAGATTTAAAGTCTGGATAGATGGCACCGAGTGCTACCCCCATGGCAACGATTCCTGGAACCACGAAAAAAACCGTCATTACCGAAAGAACCATCATAAAAGGAGTCACGCCCAAAAGGAGATTGGTTGAAACAACCAGCAATTCCGAGAGAAGGAGAAGAGGGATAAGATAGATCACGAACTTGATCCAGAGAAAAGTGCGGGGGGAAATGGGAGAGGCTCTTACAATCCAGAATGCCTCTCCTTCCAGGCTCACGGCCGGAAAGACAAACCTCGCCGAAACCGCGCTCAAGACAAAGGCCGCCAATCCCATATTTAAAAACGAGAGGAGGTTCTGGAGGTATTCCAATTTCATTGGGCTTCGCTGCAGTGGAAGAACAGAAAAATTGAAGAGGTAAATGATGATCAACCCCATCACCAAAAAGATCTGCGACCACTGGGTCTGGTCTCTAAAGAAGGTGACGATTTCCTTTGCGGTAAAGGCCCGGACAGGTCTGGAAAGAAACCGGATGGGGTAATAACTGATCAAACGGTTCCAGAACCCTGGCGATAAGGATTTGCCTGTGGAGGTCTGCGATTTTGATAGCCCTTTAAAGTAAATGGGGCCTGAAATCCATGTCGCAATATAAATCAAACTCAGAGCGCCGCTCCATAAGAGAGCCGTTTGGAAGAATGCCTTCTTCCAGGAGTTAGAGAGGCTTGCTTTGACCAGATCGGAGAACCAGGTCGTTGGTAATATAGGAGAACTGGGAGACTCAAGGGTCTTCAGATAAAGGACGACCGATTGAAAGGATTCAGGATTGACTAACTTCTCCGGCTGAATCAATCGAAAAGCCAGAACCAGAAGGAGGGCTAAAAAAAGTCCTAAAAAGACGAAGACACTTCGGATGCGTCCTGCTGGCAAAAGCACGGCTGTAATCATGACGATCAGGACGCTGAGACCTGAAGCAATTAAACAGAAGGACAGGAGGTTGATGCCCACCATTGCATAATATCCTCCTCCAGCTCGATAAACGATCCCGTAGGAGAGAAAGACAGGAAGGCTATAGAAAAAAACCATCCACGAGCTATCGAAGGTGGATTCTATCCAGCGGGCGAGAAACAGTTTCTCCCTGGATACGGGCATGGAGTGAACAAGAGAGAGGTCTTTAGCCAGATAAAGTTTGGAAAGAGAGGTCAGGATGGAGCTGAAGATCAGAAGAGCAAAAAAGGTGATCAGGGTCATGGAGAGAAGTTTGTAGGTAAGAAGATCACCCAATCCCTCCTCGCCCTGAAAATATCTGAGGACCCGGTAGAAGAGGACAAACAGGGTTCCCCAGATCAAAAGGCCGAGGGTTCCGAAAATCAACCACCGAAGCCTCCGCCCTGCTCCCCCCCGGTTTTTAAAGGAGAGAATGCGGGGCATAAGAAGGATTAAAACTTCTCTCACAGAGGCACCTCTCCTTCAGTGAGGATTAAAAATATTTTTTCAAGATCTCCTTCTTCAATCCTAACAGCGTTTTTCAACTCCTCTACGGTTCCCGTTGAAATCAGGTTCCCTTTATGGATCACCCCGATCCGATCGCACAGATCCTCTGCCACGCTCAGCGTATGGGTAGATATAAACAGGGTGGTTCCCTGTTTTGCCAGGTCTCGAAACAGATTTTTAAGCATCCGGATGCCTGCGGGATCGAGGCCCACCAGGGGTTCGTCCACCACAAGGACTTTTGGATGATGGAGAAGGGCAGCGGAAATGATCAATCGTTGTTTCATCCCGTGAGAATAAGATTCGATCAGATCATCCCTCCAGTCAAAGAGGGAAAATTTCTTTAAAAGCCTTTCGGCCTCTTCCTGGAACAGACCATCCTCCACTCCGAAAAGATCAGCGGTAAATCTTAAAAATTCCATCCCTGTTAGCTTTTCATATAGAAAAGGCCTGTCCGGAATATAGCCCATCCTCTGTTTGGCTTTTTCGGGGTATTTGGCCATATCTATCCCATCAATCATCACAGAGCCTTCGGTGGGTGCAAGAATCCCACTCATCATACGCAGGGTGGTCGTCTTCCCCGCACCATTTGGGCCGATAAACCCAAAAATCTCACCCTGGGATACGGAAAGGTTGAGGCCGTTGACCGCAATCACGCTCCCAAATCTCTTCGTCAGGTTCTTAATCTCAATCATAAAGGGTGACCTCAATAGGGTGACTTTAAATCCCAGATTCCAAATCACAAACTCCAAACAATCTCCAAACTTCAAATCCAAATGACCGAAACCGCTTTCTTAAAATTTCAGTCATTCGAGTTTGCTGGTTATTTGGTTCTTGCCTGCCTGGCCGTAGGCAGGGGATCGGGTGCCTTTCTACCCCTCGATCGAACAGAGTCTCTTGCTAAGACGCAGATAGAACCTCTAACCTAACTTTTCCGACGATCCGCATTAAATCAATCTGTTGCTCTGTCCCACGGACAAACCGAAGGTGGGTCACATCCGCTGGGAACTGTCCCATAGCAGCATCCGCAGTGATCCATTCGCCGAGGAACAGGCTATTCCAGGCATGATAATAGAACTTCCCCTTCTGATAGACCAGACCCGCTTCAATCTCTGCAGGGATGCCCACTGCCCTGGCCAGAGCAGCTAACAGGACCGCATGTTCATTGCAGTCGCCGACCCTGTTCCGAAGCGTCTCCAGGGCATTGGGCACCGAGAGAACCGGCCGCTTCTGAATATTTTGATAAACCCATTTTAGAAGCTTGGTCGCTTTGACCCCATCCGAATCCCCTTCGGAGACAATCTCTTTGGCTCGGGCATGAATTTCAGGATGATTGGACTGAATAAAGGGGGTGGCTTCTAAGTATCTTCTCCATTGGCCTTCAAAGTCTCTCTTTTGTTGTGCTGAAAGATGGGCAATGGATTCCTTCCGAACCATAAGGATATTGTTTTTAAATGATTGTCTGCCGCCATCTAACCATAACCCTTCTGGCCTGACCCCTTCGAGTTTGATTTTCAATTCTTTCAATTCATGGGGATTGGGCAGGGGTTGGGGCACAGAAAGGGATGCCCCTTCGATCATATCCGGGATTGATGAAAACTCAACCTCCTTTAAGGCATCCTGTTGGGTTGTCCTTTCCAATCTAAGACCAAACGCTCCTTCCTCCTTTAATAAGGTTCCATCCATTCCGATCCATGCTGTTTGAGGAATCCCCATAAAATCAACAGAAACCTTCTTGGCCCTCTCCTCCCGACCCATCACCCAAAGAGTCTCCTCGGAAATAATCTTCACCCTCATCTCCCTCTGTGCCATAGTGATCGGGTCAAAGACATGAAATGTCAGGAGATCTCCTTTTTTTAACTCCTTATTGGCCAGCGATGCTAAAACACCTGCAGGCAAAAAAATCTCCTCTGGCACAGGAATCTCAAACTTCTCCTCAGAACCTGTCGGTCCACTGTATAGCAGAAGGGTCTTCCCTTGAAGGCCACCTCTGACCTGAAACCTAAAAAGGTTCGATTGAAGTTCAAAATCGAATGTGGAAAGCAAAAGATTCTGATCCATCTCTCCAATCAACCTATAGCGAATGTCCTGAACCATTCCCATGGTATTGATTCGCATGAAGACCGTCTCGATAAGGCGATAACCTTTGCCAATCCTTGAAAACTGGCGGCGGACATGTCCAACCCTCTGGTCTTTTTGGAAGATGACCATCCAGGTTTCATGGTCGGCCGACACCTGAGACAGGAATTCTAAATCAACCCTTTTTCCATCTTTCTCTTCAAACACACCAAGGCGCACAGTTAGAAGGAAAACAAAAAAGAGGATCAACCCAATTCCGACCATACGGCTGATATGAATTCGTTTCATAAGGATTGCCTTAGTTAATCATATCTCATAGGGTCTATCCGTTCAACCTGCCCCGCCATCCAAATCTTCGGGATAGTCTCCGACCCATTTCAGCCAGACGTGCCTTTTAAAGGTCGGTCTCCGGCCCATTGACAGAGGGTTTAGGATTTATTAAAATAACCGTTATTCTCATATATGAATAACGGTCGCTATCCATCCATGAAACTCGTCTATAAGCTATGGCTCGATAGAAACGGAAAAGCCTTTGGCGACGGTCCCTATGAACTGCTGAAAAGGGTCAGGGAAACCAATTCCCTACACCAGGCCGCCCTACAGATGTCCATGTCTTATAGCAAAGCCTGGCGTCTCATCCGGACACTTGAAAAAAGGCTTGGCTATGCCCTTCTCGAACGGAAAACTGGAGGACCCTCTGGAGGAGGATCGAAAGTCACCCCTGAGGCTGATCAGCTCATGAAACAGTATAGCCGTTTTCGAAAGGAAACCGAAAAGATGCTGACCCGAATCTTCCATAAGCACTTCGGAGAAAAGGGATGAAAATATTTTGGAATTATGCTTTGTCTATCTCTCTCTTCATGACAGTTCATTTCATCCTGCCTTCGCATACTTTTGCCTCGTCTCCCGCACTTTTACTTTTTGCAGGGGCGGCAAGCAAACCAGCGACCGAAGAGGTCGTTCAAGAATTCCGTAAAAGAACGGGAATCTCCACCGAGGTCATTTTTGGGGGGTCCGGGTTTGTCCTCTCGCAGATGAAATTGTCAAAAAAGGGAGATCTCTATTTCCCGGGCTCATCCGACTTTATGGAAATGGCGAGAAAGGAAGGCCTAATCTATCCTGAAACAGAGAAGGCTGTGGCCTACCTCGTCCCTGCCATCAATGTCCAGAAAGGAAACCCTAAGGGAATAAAATCGTTGAAGGATTTAACCAAAAAGGGAATCCGAATAGCCATCGCCAATCCGGAAATGGTCTGCGTCGGGACTTACGCTGTGGAAATCATCGAGAAAAATCTCAATTCCCAAGAAAAAGGGATGTTGAGGAGAAATCTGGTCAACTATACAGAGAGCTGTGAAAAGACAGCCAATGTCATCTCTCTGAAAGCGGTAGATGCAGTGATCGGCTGGAGAATTTTCCAGTATTGGGATCCCGAAAGAATTGAAACCATCTATTTGAGGCCCGAAGAAATTCCAAGAATCGGCTATATCCCCATTGGTATCTCTACATTTTCCAAAGACAGGGCACGGGCTCAGAAATTTATTGACTTCATCCTATCTTCGGATGGAAAAGCTATTTTTCGAAAGCATCACTATCTGATGGAAATCCACGAGGCACGCCGTTTCACAAAACCCGATACTCCTATGGGAGGAGAGTATATCTTGCCGAAAGAATGGAGGACAAGGTGAATAACCAAATACCAATAACCAAACATCAAATAATCACCGAAACCCAATACCCAAGTTTTAATGATTTTTGATAATTGGAATTTGGTGATTGGAAATTCAACTAAGGAGAACCCATGGCTTTCCGTTATACCATGATTGGGGCTGCCCTATGTATCTTCATCTTCTATCTCGGGCTTTTGTCTTCGCTCCTCTTCTCCACAAGCCTGCAAGGGTTCTGGGAGGCACTCACTCATCCTTCCACCCTATTCTCAATCCGTCTAAGCCTCATGACTGCTACCCTTGCAACCCTCTTTTCCGTTTTGGTTGGCCTTCCATCCGCCTATGCCCTCTCCCGCTTCCAATTCAAAGGAAAAAAGATCGTGGATACGTTCCTTGAAATTCCGATCATCATGTCGCCCGTAGCCCTGGGAGCCTCATTTCTCGTCTTCTTTAATACGCCCCTCGGAGAAACCATCCAAACCAAAGGGATCTTCTTTGTATTTGAATTTCCAGGCATCATTCTTGCCCAATTCGCCACTATTGCAGGTCTGACAACCCGATTGATGAAGGCTTCTTTGGATGAAATCTCTCCTCGTTTTGAAGCAGTGGCTCGTTCCCTTGGTTCGTCACCCTGGCAGGCCTTTTATCGAATCACCCTTCCCCTCTCCTTCCGTGGACTTTTAGCCTCGGTCATCCTCTCCTGGGCAAAGGCCGCAGGAGAATTCGGAGCCACGGTCACCCTTGCGGGCGCCATGCCTGGAAAGACCGAAACCATGCCCATAGCCATCTTTACGGCTCTGGCCTCAGCCAATATTGAGAAGGCCATTGTCCTGATTCTCATCCTCGTCTTTTTGGGATTGGTCACCCTCTATGCAGTGCGATGGACAGGGAAAATGGTCCGTTATGATTAGAATCGAAGGACTCACCATTCTTCTTAAGACGTTTCAGATAGTAGATCTCCATATCCAAATCGAAGAGGGGGAGTTTCACTTCCTTCTCGGTCCCACTGGAAGCGGAAAAACCCTGATCCTCGAATCAATCATCGGACTGCATAAACCCAAAAAAGGCAAAATATGGGTTGGCGAAAAAGGGGTCCAGGGCCTACCACCCGAGCAAAGGGAGATCTCCTACGTTCCTCAGGACCTTGCCCTCTTTCCTCACCTAAATGTGAGGGAAAATATCCTGTATGGGATCAGGGCCAAAAATCACGCTTTAAATGCCTTCGAAGAATATGTCGGGTCTCTTATTCAGGTCATGAGAATCGGACACCTTCTCGAGCGCTTTCCTGCCAACCTCAGCGGCGGCGAGAAGAAACGTGTGGCCCTTCTCAGGGCGCTGGCCCCAAAGCCAAAACTCCTCCTTCTCGACGAACCCCTTTCCGGTCTGGACCCCTCCATTAAATTTGAGATCCAGCAACTTCTTAAGACCCTTCATACCTCTTTTCGTCCAACGGTTTTATGTGTCTCCCATGATTTTGAGGAAGCCTATCTCCTTGGAGACAAGATGACGGTCTTCATGGATGGACATGTGGAGCAGGTTGGAAAGAGAGACGAAGTCTTTTTAAAACCCAAGACCAAAAATGTTGCGCAGTTTTTAGGTTTGAAAAACCTTTACAGAGGAAAGATCTCTGGCAAGGAAGATCAGGTTGAGCGAAGTCTTCTCGATATCAACGGGCTACGGTTTTCCATTCCGAATGATGCTTGTCAGAGCAGGATCGAAACTGGGAGAGAAGTGGACCTCTATATCCGACCTGAAGAGGTGATGATCCTTCGTGAAGAAAAGCCAATCAAGGAGTCCTTAAAGAGGAATATCTTCGTCGGAAATATCACGGATATTTCCGATAGAGGAAGACATCATAGCGTCTTCTTTGAAGAGGTCAAGACAAGGATCCTCTTCGAAATCTCCATTCCCAACTACGCCTTCCGGAATCTGAACCTCTCCATCGGAAAGGAGGTTAAAGTCGCCCTCCGCGACGAATCCTTCTGGGTGATGGAACAATTCAAGGAGAGCTCTCAAAAAACCTGTTTCCGCTCTCTTGATTACACAGATGCCAAAAAATGATTGCACAAATTATCATCTATTTCCCTACATTTCTAATCGTTGTAATCATTTAATAATCCCTGTAATCAGAGATTTCTGGGCTTTTCCAGAAATCTCTTTAAAAAATCTTGACGAGGATTGTATTTTATGGGATGTTTAAGGCACAATGGCAATTGGTTAAATTGAAGGAGAAGGTGCGATGGGAGCCCACGAAGAATATGCAACCAGGAAAGATATGATCGCATTCAAAGAAGAGATTATCCACGAATTCCTTGTGGTTTCAGAAGGATTGATGGATCATATCAAGCTCTTAGCTAAAGGGCATGCTGGAGTTGTACAAAGACTCGGCAGGGTAGAAACCCGGCTTGATCACATGGAAAAAGAGAACGAAAGGCAGCACATAGAAACCCGTTCATTAATTAAACTCTCTTTTTCGGAATTGGATAACCGGCTCTCCAGCCTTGAGTTACAGATTAAAGAACTGTAGGAATGGAAAAAACAGGTTAAGGAGAGGCTTCAAATTTAATCTTCAATTGTTATCTCAATTCTCTTCGGTTTTTCGCATCCTTTCAATGACCGGACCATCCCCTTGACTGACCCCGACAGAAAATCGCGGATAAAAGGTTTTAAGGAAACAGGCTTCCCGTCAACCTTCAAGATGATCTCCTCTTCTCTCTTTGACTTCAAAAACTTCTTTTCGATAAAATCAGCTACTCCTTTTGGATCATCCAGAGAAAAACAGGGGACTCCTACGTCAAACTCCTGATTCGATACAATGGCAATGAGGTTATCCTCCTTGGTGCAGAGAAGTTCCTGATGCTTTTCTTTTCTGAAGATCTCAATTTTGGGTTGGACATCCTTCTTAAACCCTTCTGAAAGAATAAGATCCACATCCTGGATCAGTTTCTCCCGAAGCTCGGCAAGGGTTAAGTCTTTATCCACATCCCGGATCAGAGCGACCTTCTGGGGCGAAGAGATGACGGTTGTATGGGCACCTGCCTGTTTATGCCGCCAGCTATCCTTTCCTTCACGGTCCACTTCGAATCCGTGGACATCGTGCTTTACGGTGGCGACCCGATAACCTCTGAGGACCAATTCAGGCAAAAGTTTCTCAATAAACGTGGTCTTTCCACTATCCGATTTTCCTACGACCGAAATGATGGGAATCACGTTAAACTCCTTCGGAATATTGGAATGTTGGAATAATGGAATAATGGGAAAAACCGAGACCCTTTTTGACCCAACATTCCATCATTCCATAATTCCATCCTTCCATAATCAAAAACTTCTGTCCAGCAATTGGACTTTCACCTTCTCCCCTGCCTTCATCTGTTCACAATCCTCCGGGATGACGATCAATCCATTGGCTTTGACCATTGAATTCAATATTCCTGAACCCTGGGCTCCTGTGGTCGTCACCCAGTAACCGTCCTTATCCGATGAGACGATAGCTCGGACAAAATGCATCTTCCCCGGCTCCTTTCTTATTTCCTCTTTCAGCATGGCCTCCACAACCGGCCGGAAGAGTTGACGATGGCCCATCATCTTTAAGAGCGATGGTCTCACAAACTGCTCAAACGTGACCATGGAGGAAACAGGATTACCCGGAAGGCTGAAGATCGGTTTTCCTTTAAACATCCAGAAAGCCACGGGTTTTCCGGGTTTCATGGCAACCCTCCAGAAAATCAACTCCACGCCAAGCTCCTTAAGGACATCCCTGACAAAATCGTAATCACCCACTGAAACGCCCGCAGAGGAGATGAAAACATCGGCCCATAGCCCTTTTAAGATCTTCTCTTTAATCTCGTCCTTTCGATCTCTTGCAATTCCCAACTGAATTGGAATCGCCCCACACTCTCTCACCTGAGCAGCAAGCGTATAAGAATTGCTCGAGACGATCTTGGCTCCGTCCAGAGCCTCTCCCACATCCACAAGTTCCTCTCCGGTGCAGAGAATGGCGACGGAGGGTCTCTGAAAAACAGAGATAAACGGCTTTCCCATCGAGGCAAGCATCCCGATTTCTGATGGACGAATGATGTCTCCGGCAGAAATAACGAGGTCTCCTCTCTTCACATTCTCTCCCGCTCTTCGGATATACCCACCGGACAAGCTGGCTTTCAAAACCAAAACAGAACCGTCTCCCTTTTTCGTATCCTCAACTGGCACAACCGAATCCGCACCTCTGGGAATGGGAGCTCCTGTCATAATCCGGATGGCCTGACCCTTCTGAACAGTTTTCTCTGAGAAAAAACCAGCCCGAAGGTCTTCAATCACTTCTAACCGAACCGGATTGGCTTCAGAAGCATTTCGCACATCCTCAGATCGTACCGCATAACCATCCATTCCAGAGTTGTCATAGGGGGGAAGGTCACTGGGAGCAATCATATCCTCTGCCATTACCCTTCCCAGCCCATCCAGGAGAGAAACCTTTTCAAAACCCAAAGGATGGATATGAGATAAAATTTTATCTAACGCCTCGTTAACCCGAATCATCGGTTTTTTATAACATAAACAGCCCTCCATTGAAAAGAAGAGCGGGAATGGAGGGAATCCTAAATGTTTCAATACTTGACATATTATGAGCATATGCTTATAATTAGACTGAATGAGGAATTCGGAATGGCAAGGCCGATAAATTGCAGAAGGGTTGCTTCAATGCCGCAGGCAAACTACTTTAAACCCAGGGGGATTCCGCTCTCTGAACTGGAAGAAGTCATTCTTACCATTGATGAATTTGAAGCCATCCGGCTCGCTGATCTTGAAAATTTATATCAGGAGCAAGCGGCAGAAAAGATGAAGATATCGCGTCCAACCTTTGGACGAATTATTGATTCTGCGCACAAAAAGGTGGCAGAGGCACTGGTCAAGGGTAAGGCCTTAAAGATCGAAGGAGGTGAATTTGAAATGGCAGAGATGAGAAAATTTAAGTGCTATGAGTGCCAGCACACCTGGGAGCTCCCCTATGGAACAGGCAGACCTGAAACCTGCCCCTCTTGTAAAAGTAACAAAATTCGTAGGGCAGAAGAAGAGAGGGGATATGGCCGGGGTTTGGGTAGAGGACAAGGCAGGGGATGCGCGAGGACCCAGCAGAAATAATAGAAAACCAACAGGAGAAACAGGGAAACGGCTGGGCAAAAAAGCAACCCCTCATAGTGACCAGCAATCAGTTTGAAACATTAGAGCAAATTGCCCATAGGATTTAATTTTATTCGAATTATTCGATGCTATTCGGACAATTCGTTTTAAAGAAAGGAGAAAAATCATGAAAATAGGTTTTGCAGTCCAAACCAATGAAGGAATGGAAAGCAGGGTTTATGACCATTTTGGCTCGGCACCGTCGTTCATCATTGTAGATACTGAAGGAAAGGAGGTTCTAACGGTGAATAACAAGGATCTCCATCACGTTCACGGTGCATGCAATCCGATCATGGCTCTTGACGGAAAGAACGTGGATGCGATGGTCGTTGGAGGAATAGGCGCAGGCGCTCTGGCAAAGTTAAATGCATCAGGGATAAAAGTATACGGGGCCGGGGCTTCAACGGTAAAAGACAACCTTTCTCTTTTGAGCGAAAATAAATTAGAGGAATTATCGGTCTATAATTCCTGCAGGTCCCATTAGGGCGTCTGCGGACATTGATTACATGAAATGGGATAATTTGATATGAAAGAGATTAGCGACTAGGCCACGAATCGTGAGTGATATCATTCAGGTGAAAGATCTTACGAAGTTTTACGGGAACGCCCTTGCCGTTGACCATGTCTCCTTTGATGTCAAAGAAGGAGAGGTTTTTGGGTTCCTCGGACCTAATGGTGCGGGTAAGACGACCACCATCCGAATGATGGTGGGGCTGACCCAGCCCAGTTCGGGAACCGCATGGATTGATGACTGCGATATTCTGAGGGAACCCATCAAGGTCAAAAAGACAATCGGCCTTGTCCCGGAGACATCAAACCTTTATGGGGAACTGACTTCGTTAGAAAATCTGATCTATCAGGCGGAACTGTTTGGAGTTCCGAAAAAAGAGCGGAGAGCCCATGCTACCCAGCTCCTTGAGGAATTCGGTCTAAAGGAACACCAAGAGAAGCCCTTTCAGGCATTATCGAGAGGGTTGAAGCGGCGACTGACCATTGCGTCTGCTCTGATTCATGATCCGAAAATACTATTTCTCGATGAGCCCACGACAGGCCTCGATGTGATGAGCGCAAGGGGGTTGAGGAAGCTTATAGGAGACCTTAAGAAAAAAGGGGTAACCATCTTTCTCACCACCCATTACATCCCTGAAGCAGAAAGTCTGTGTGATCGGATTGCCATCATCGTGAAGGGTAAAATAAGGGTCATCAATACTCCCGAAAACATCAAAACCCAGGCAAAAGAGACGGAGATTCTTGAAATTGGATTGGATCGAATTACGGAAGAATTGAAGAACAAGCTCATGTCGCTGGAAGGAATTGAAAAATTTTTGATTGCGGAAAACCGAATCCGTTTTCATATTAAAAAACTGGAGCAAGGTGCCTCTTCTATTATCAAATCCCTTGAGCAACATGGGGCAAAGATTCAAGCGATCAATACACTGAGTCCCAGTCTGGAAGATGCTTTCGTAAAGATCACCGGCCTCGATTCAGAGTTGATGACGATCGACAAGCCTATGAAAATGGGGCCGGAGTAATTTTTCTTGCCCTC
>OGCL01001659.1_pt1 | contig 17974 bp, 13 predicted proteins | sample 1570041 | NCBI WGS metagenome assembly OGCL01 (sample SAMN06266162, study PRJEB24511) | hot springs metagenome | isolation source: Hot spring water | place: South Africa: Limpopo | collected 2015-06-22
AAGGAGGTGGCCCAGGACGAGGGCCGCATCATCCTGTTCATCGACGAGCTGCACACCATGGTCGGCGCCGGCAAGGCCGAGGGGGCCATCGACGCCGGCAACATGTTGAAACCCGCGCTGGCCCGCGGCGAGCTGCACTGCATCGGCGCCACCACGCTCGACGAGTACCGCAAATACATCGAGAAGGACGCCGCGCTGGAGCGGCGCTTCCAGAAGGTGCTGGTGGACGAGCCCAGCGTCGAGGACACCATCGCCATCCTGCGCGGACTGCAGGAACGCTACGAGCTGCATCATGGTGTGGAGATCACCGACCCGGCCATCGTCGCCGCGGCCGAGCTCTCGCACCGCTACATCACCGACCGCTTCCTGCCGGACAAGGCCATCGACCTCATCGACGAGGCGGCCGCGCGCATCAAGATGGAGATCGACTCCAAGCCCGAGGAGATGGACCGCCTGGACCGCAAGCTCATCCAGCTCAAGATCGAGCGCGAGGCGGTGAGGAAGGAGAAGGACGAGGCCAGTCAGAAGCGGCTCGCCCTGCTGGAGGACGAGATCCAGAAGCTCTCGAAGGAGTACTCCGACCTGGAGGAGATCTGGAAGGCGGAGAAGGCCGTGGTCCAGGGCGCCCAGCACGTCAAGGAGGAGATCGACCAGCTCAAGGCGCAGATGGCCGATCTGCAGCGCAAGGGCCTGTTCGACAAGGTGGCCGAGATCCAGTATGGCCGGCTGCCCGCGCTGGAGGCCCAGCTCAGGCAGGCCGAGGCGGCCGGCGAAGGAAAGCGCGAGTTCAAACTGCTCAGGAAGGAGGTCGGCGCCGAGGAGATCGCCGAGGTGGTCTCGCGCGCCACCGGCATCCCCGTCTCCAAGCTCATGCAGGGCGAGCGCGACAAGCTGCTGCAGATGGAGGAGCGCATCCACCGCCGCGTGGTCGGCCAGGACGAGGCGGTGCGTGTGGTGGCCGACGCCATCCGCCGCTCGCGCGCGGGACTGTCCGACCCCAACCGGCCCTATGGCTCCTTCCTCTTCCTGGGCCCGACCGGCGTGGGCAAGACCGAGCTGTGCAAGGCCCTGGCCGAGTTCCTGTTCGATTCCGAGGAGCACATGGTGCGCCTGGACATGAGCGAGTTCATGGAGAAGCACTCGGTTGCGCGGCTCATCGGCGCGCCGCCGGGCTATGTCGGCTACGAGGAGGGTGGGTATCTGACCGAGGCGGTGCGGCGCAAGCCCTACAGCGTGATCCTCATGGACGAGGTGGAGAAGGCGCACCCGGACGTGTTCAACGTGCTGCTGCAGGTGCTCGACGACGGGCGGCTGACCGACGGTCAGGGCCGCACGGTGGATTTCCGGAATACCGTCATCGTCATGACCAGCAACCTGGGCAGCCAGATGATCCAGGCCATGGCCGGCGACGACTACCAGGTGATCAAGCTCGCCGTGATGGCCGAGGTGAAGAACTACTTCCGGCCCGAGTTCATCAACCGCATCGACGAGGCGGTGGTGTTCCACGCCCTGGACGAGCGCCACATCGCCGAGATCGCCCGCATCCAGTTGAAGCGGCTGGAGCGGCGCCTGGCGCAGATGGAGATGAAGCTGGAGGTCAGCGAGGCCGCTATCGCCGAGCTGGCCAAGGCCGGCTTCGATCCGATCTACGGGGCCCGCCCGCTCAAGCGCGCCATCCAGAGCGAGATCGAGAACCCGCTGGCGAAGGAGATCCTCTCCGGCCGCTTCGGCCCCAAGGAGGTCATCCGCGTGGATGTGGAGGGCGGGCGCTTCGTGTTCGAAAACGTGATCGAGGCGGAGGTGGTGTGAGCCGGTTACCGCGTAAGTCGCGCAGCCGACTCACGACGCTCCCCCTCGGGGGGAGGGGCTTAAGGAGAGGGACCGTTCATGGCCGTCAACGACGTCTTTCATCGGCAGGGGCGGCCATTGGGCCATGAACGGTTCGCCGGGCCAGGATGCAGCCGCTGGCTGCCGCTGGCCTGCGCGCTGCTCGCCGGCACCGTCCAGGCCGGCAAGCTGTCGGACGTGGGCGCGATCCCGCACCTGGAGGAGCGCGGCCGCGCGGCCTACGTCGAATTCCTGCGCGCTCCGCACGGGCGCGCCTTCGTCATTGCGCCGGGCGGCACCTGGGCCTGGCGTGCGGAGATGGACAGCGGCGAGGCGGCTCTGGAAGCCGCGTTGGAAGATTGCCGCCGCCGCACCGAGCAGCGTTGTGTCGCCTATGCCGTGGACGATGAGGTGGTCTTCGACGCCCGTGCCTGGGTGCGGTCCTGGGGGCCCTATGTCACCAGGGCGGACGCGGCCAAGGCGCCGGTGGGGGTGAAGCGGGGACAGCGTTTCCCTGACCTGATGCTTACAGATCCAGCCGGTAGACCGCGCAAGCTGTCCGATTTCCGCGGGCAGGTGGTGGTGGTGCATTTCTGGGGGTCCTGGTGTCCGCACTGCATCAAGGAGCTGCCAGACATGCAACGGCTCTATGCCGGCCTGCGCAATTCAAACGACATCCGGTTTGTCCTGATCAGCGTGCGCGAGCCATTCAGCCTCTCCCGGCAATGGGCGCGGCAGCACAAGCTGGACCTGCCCTTGTACGACGGGGGTCCGTCCGCGGAGAAGGCGGGCAGCTTCGATCTGGCAGGGGGCGGCACGATCCGCGACCGCGAGCTGGCGCGCGTATTCCCGACCACCCACGTGCTGGACAAGCACGGGGTGGTGGTCTTCACGCAGACCGGCCCCGTGGCCCGCTGGGCGGAACTGGCCCCCTTTCTGCGCGATACCGCCGCACGATCCGGGCGTTGACGGGGACGGAATAACGGGCGCTCAGGGCGCGAGCTGCGCCCTTCCGCTGATACTCAGTGCACTTCCTCCCAGCCCGTGATCATGGCCTTGATGTGGGAGGTGACGCTAACCCCCGTCGTGGTCAGATAGACGTGCACGATGACGAAAAAGAGCATCAGGAAGGCACCCATCGTGTGGAAGAAGGCCACCCATTCCAGGCTCAGGAAACGGTCCCAGCCCCAGGCCTCCCATTTGTCATAGAAGATGTAGAACCAGCCGGTGACCCAGATGAGCGGTCCCACGAAGCCCAGCACGAAAAGATAGGCCAGGCGCTGCAGGGGGTTGTGTTTCTTGAGCGGCGAGGGGCGGTAAGGGTGGGGTTGCTGCAGGAAGATTCCCAGGGAATAGTATTTCACCATATCCCACACACCGTGTGTGGAGGGGAGATACTGGCGCCACTCGCCGAGGGTGAGGTGCCAGAAGATGGCCAGCACCCACAGCCCCACCAGGATCCAGGCCGCGGTGCTGTGGTAATCCACCGCCCGCTCGAAGCCCAGCAGCCGGTAGCTGCCATGCACCTCGAAACCGGTGAGCAGCAGGAATAGGATGAGCGCTGCCTGCGACCAGTGCCAGAAACGCTCGAAACGCTTGAAGACGTAGATCTTTTCGGTCATTTCACGGCTCCTTTGCGAGAGGTGAAGATGCGGATGCCGCCGTGGGCCAGCACGCCCAGGAACGCCAGCCCGGCCAGGCCCCAGCCGGCGGTGTCGAGCAGCTCATTGGCGCGGCGGCCGGGCATGTAGATCCCAGGCACCTTGTCGAGACGGCCGACGCCGACTGATGGGGCGTGACACTGGGCGCAGGTCAGCGCGTCCTCCTTGGGCGCCACCATGTGGGTGATGGGCCAGCTCATCTCGGTGGCGACGAAGGCATATTTGCCGCTGTATTCGGCGCCGATCTCGCGCATGCCGAACTCGATGGCCTTGTCCCAGTTGAAGTTGGTCCAGAAGGCAGCGTCGTCCTTGCCCCAGGTGTGGAACACCAGCAGCTGGTTGTTGCCCACGTCGTAGGGCTGCTTGCCGCGGAACACCTTGATCGGCCAGATCTTGGACTTGCCGTCGGTGGGGCTGCCCTCGAAGCTGTTGATCTTGACCACCTGGGTCGGGTCGAGCCTGGTCTCGCGCAGGGTGTAGTTGACCTTGCCGTTGAACCAGATGTACTCGGGGATGACGTTGGTCTCGTACTTGGAGTCGCCCTTCTTGCTGTCATAGGCGTCGTGGCCCGCGCTGTCCTTGACCTTGAAGGGCTTGCCGTCCTTGTCCAGCTTGCCGGCCGTGGACCAGTCCCAGAGCATCTTGGTGGCCTTGCCGCCGCGGGCGTATTCCGGGATGTGGCAGGTCTGGCAGGCGATCTTGCGGGCATGGGTGTTGAGGCGGGTCATGTCATGCGGGGTGTCGCCATGGCAGGCCTGACAGGCCGCCGGGTTGCCGTCGGTCTGCTTGCTGCCGCGTATGAGCCAGCCCTTGGGTGCGGCGGTCGGGGCATAGCGGCTGCCCGGCACGTCGTGGCCGGTGGTCAGATGGCAGGTCCCGCAGGAGAAGTTCAGCCCGTCCTTGTCCATGTGCACGTCCAGATGCTTGCCCGGCATGGTGAGCGAGCTGTCGAGATCGCCGTGCTTGACCGCATCGCCGCCGCCACCATAGAAGTGACAGGCGCCGCAGGTCTTGCGGCTGGTCTTGCCGACGTTCTGGGCCAGCTTCTTCAGGTCGACCGCCTTGACGATCTTGCCGGAATGCGGCGGGAACTCCATGTCCTTGTAGGGCGGGTGTCCGGCCAGACCAGGGATCTTACGATAGGTGCCGGTGGTGTCATGGCAGGCCAGGCAGTCCACGCTGTCTTCGGAGGTGAAGTCGAAATTCTGGTCCTTCCAGCCGTAACCGACGTGGCAGGCGGTGCAGAACGCGTAATTGGAGGGCACGGCGGTGCAGAAATTGTTGATGACATGCTTCTTGCCCAGCCGCTGCTGCGTCTCCGGGTTCAGGAACTCCCAGGTCCAGTGCTTGCTCTTGTGTACCTGTTTGGCGGCCTCGGTGTGACATTGCAGACAGGCCTTGGTGACCTCGGGGCCGCTGGCAAACGGACGGTCCAGTTCCTTGAACTTGCTGTGGTCGGCCGTGGAGGTCGGCACACCCTTCGGTGAATCGGGCATGGACGCCTGAGAGCCGGCCGCCGTGGTTTGCGCCGCTGTCTTGTCGGCGGGGCTTGCGCCTGGGGCAGGGGTGGCTTGCGCGCTGACGAGCGCGCACAGGGTCAATGCCGCCAGGCCGACAGTGCGTTTCACGGAGAACATGACTAACTCCTCGAGGGTTGGTGCAGCCGACTCAGCAACCGCCACCGGCGCCGCCGGCTCCACCCGCCGCCGGCGCGGCCTTGGGCAGGATCATCTCGGGCGCGGGCTTGCTGGGATCCATGACCAGGAAGAGCTTCTGGTCCTCGGCCACCTGGGCCATCACCTCACCGACCAGGGGTCCGAACATCTTGCCCATGAGACCCGCGTTCATGGTGCCGATATAGACCTTGCCGTCATTCTTCTTGTAGACCGACACCTTGCAGGGCATGAGGATGGACAGGAAACGCACGGTGTCATCCTTGAGGATGGGCCTGGAGTACTTGGTGCTGCACACCTCGATCATCTTCACTGGCAGCACATTGCCGCCATCCATCGCCACGGCGCGGCCTGGGTCGCGCAGACCGGACAGGGCCCAGCCTTTGGCCTTGAGTTCTGGGTTGCCCTCGATGTTGTGCTGTATGCGGGCGATGGTCTCCTCGAAGCCGAACGGACTTTGCACCTCGCTGAACATCAGGTGCGGCATGGCGAGATAGCCGCCGACGGCCACGACCAGAATGCCGGCGACGAAACCGATGAGTGCCTTCAACATGGTCTGCTCCTCCTGGGTGAAACCTATCAGATGACATATTAGTATCCGTTAATATACTTGACAACCAAGTCCTTTTATCAAGTATTTAATCGGCAGTACCGGCACCCATGAGTCCGCACGTTTCCATGCGCGCGCCCGTATGCAGACGCGGTCTGGCTCTCAAGAAACACGCCGGGCCGCCCCAAGTGTTTCTTGCACCCCCTCGGGGGGCGGGCCGGGCGTAGCCCGGCACTGGGGGCGCTCCTCAAGAAACACGCCGGGCCGTCCCAAGTGTTTCTTGCACCCCCTCGGGGGGCGGGCCGGGCGTAGCCCGGACCTGGGGGCGCTCAAATATCGCCCTCGGCCGCGGCGCGCATGATCTCCTCCATGGTCCGTTGGATCTTCAACGCGCCTTCCGACAAGGCACTGCTGATGCCCAGCTGGCGCTCGTAGCCGACCACCCAGTCCATGTTCCACTCCACCATCAGGATCCAGATGTTCTTATCCCCATCCTCCATGATGGCGATGCGACAGGGCAGGAAGACGATGAATTCGGGCGCGATCTTGAGCAGTTCCCGCCCCACGGCGATGTCGCAGAAGGAATAGACCTCGATGCGGGGTGCCTCCATGTCTCCGAGCACGGCTTGGAAGTCCTTCCACATCAGGTTTTCACCCACCTTCTTGAAGTTGAGCTGGTTGGCGCGCAGGTGCAGGGATTCCTTCACCTCGTCGAAGCTCAGCCCGGGTTTGGCCTTGACCTTGCGGGCGAAGTAGTTCATGGCATCGGCCATGCCCATGCGCAGGAAGTTGGTCATGACCGGCATCACCATGGCCATCATCTGACGCTTTTCCTCATCCGGAATGATGCGGCGCATGGTGTAGGGCTTGCGCGGCTGCTGGGGCGGTGGGCTGAGCAGCATGGGCACGAAGAACGGCACGGTATAGGTGGACTGCGGCAAATATTGCATCCACGGGTTGACCGGCATCTGCTGGGCCAGCGCGGGGCTGGTCAGAAGGGCCAGGGTCAGGAGCAGGGGTTTCAGGGTCAGCCTCAGGTGCATGACAGTCTCCTCGATTGATCAGGTCAGCAGGCGCTGCAGGACATAGGGCAGGATGCCCCCCGATTGGTAATACTCGATCTCGATGGGGGTATCCAGACGCAGCTTCAGGGGGACATTCTGCCGCCCCCCATTCGATCCATGGATGACCAGGGTCAAAACCTGTTGCGGGCTGAGCCCCTGCTCCAGCCCTTGGAGCTCGAAGGTCTCCGTACCGGTCAGGCCCAGACTGGCGGCATCCGTGCCAGGCATGAACTGCAGGGGCAGCACGCCCATGCCGGCCAGGTTGGCGCGGTGGATGCGCTCGAAGCTCTTCGCAACGACCGCCTTTACGCCCAGCAGCTGGGTACCCTTGGCCGCCCAGTCGCGCGAGGAGCCGGTGCCATACTCCTCGCCGGCGAAGACCAGGAGGGGCACATCTTCCCGCTGGTAGCGCATGGCGGCGTCATAGATGGACATCTGCTCGCCCGAGGGCTGATGTACGGTCACACCGCCCTCGCTGCCCGGCAGCATCAGGTTGCGGATGCGCACATTGGCAAAGGTGCCGCGCATCATCACCTCGTGGTTGCCACGACGGGCACCGTAGCTGTTGAAGTCCGCCTGCGGCACGCCGTGATCGAGCAGGTATTTTCCGGCCGGGGAGGTGGGCTTGATGCCCCCCGCCGGGCTGATGTGATCGGTGGTGACGGAATCGCCGAAGATGGCGAGCGCCCGCGCTCCGCGGATGACCGGGTCCGGCTTGGCGGATTGCTTGAAAAAGGGCGGTTCCTGGATGTAGGTCGAGTTCGCGTCCCAGGCATAGACCTGACCGCCCGGCGCGGGGACCGCGTCCCACAGCGGATTGTCGCGGCCCAGGTCGGCATAGAGTTTGGCATACAGGCCGGCATCGGAGGCCTTGGGCAGCAGGGCGGCCACCTCCTCGGCACTGGGCCAGATGTCGCGCAGGTAGACCGGACCGTCCTTGCCCTGACCGATGGGTTGCCGCTCCATGTCGATGTCCACGCGTCCGGCCAGGGCGAAGGCTACCACCAGGGGCGGGCTCATGAGGAAGTTCGCCTTGACGTTCTGGTGCACGCGGGCCTCGAAGTTGCGATTGCCGGAGAGCACCGAACAGGCCACCAGGTCGTGCTCGAGGATGGTCTTTTCCACCGCCGGCGGCAGGGGGCCGGAGTTGCCGATGCAGGTGGTGCAGCCATAGCCGACCACACCGAATCCCAGCTGCTCCAGGTAGCCGAGCAGGCCGGTGGCCCTCAGGTATTCGGTCACCGCGCGTGAGCCTGGTCCCAGGCTGGTCTTCACGTGGGCCGGGGTGTACATGCCTTTTTCCACCGCCTTCTTCGCCAGCAGGCCGGCCGCGAGCATCACGCCTGGGTTGGAGGTGTTGGTGCAGGAGGTGATGGCGGCGATGACGACGTCGCCATGCTTGAGCGTGCCGCCGCCCTCTAAGGCATGCGCCTCCGGCAGGCTGTCCTCGGCCTTGCCGTAGCCACCGTCTGCGGGCGGCAGGGTGAGCAGGGTGCGGATGGTTTCCTTGAGCGCGTACAGGTTGATGCGGTCCTGGGGCCGCTTGGGGCCCGCCACCGAGGGCTTGACCGTGGCGAGGTCCAGGCTCAGGACCTGGCTGTAGTCACACTGCCCTTCGGCGGGGATGCCGAACAGGGCCTGGGCCATGAAGTAATTGCGCAGGGTGTCCACCTGCTCCGGGCTGCGGCCGGTGGCCAGATAGTACTGGCAGGTGGCCTCGTCGACCGGGAAAAAGCCCATGGTGGCGCCGTACTCGGGCGCCATGTTGGCAATCGTCGCTCGGTCTGTGACCGGCAGGGCTGCCGCACCTTCGCCGAAGAATTCCACGAACTTGCCCACCACCTTGGCGCGACGCAGCATCTCCGTGATGGTCAGGACGATGTCCGTGGCCGTCACCCCGGCCACCGGCCGGCCGGTCAGATGCACGCCCACCACGTCGGGGGTGAGGAAGTAGACCGGCTGGCCCAGCATGCCGGCCTCCGCCTCGATGCCGCCCACGCCCCAGCCCACGACGCCCAGGCCGTTGATCATGGTGGTATGCGAGTCGGTGCCGACCAGGGTATCCGGGTAGTAGACCCCGTCCTTTTCCATGACGCCGCGGGCCAGATATTCCATGTTGACCTGATGCACGATGCCGACGCCAGGGGGCACGACCTTGAAGGTGTCGAAGGCCTGCATGCCCCATTTCAGGAACTGGTAGCGTTCCTGATTGCGCTCGAACTCGATCCTCATATTTTCCTGCAGGGCGTCGGGGCGGCCGAACACGTCCACCTGCACGGAATGATCCACCACCATCTCCACCGGGGCCAGCGGTTCGATGCGGGCGGGATCCTTGCCGGCACGGGCGGCGGCACTGCGCATGGCGGCGAGGTCGGCGAGCAGCGGCACACCGGTGAAGTCCTGCAGCAGGATGCGCCCGACGACGAAGGGGATCTCCTCGGTCCTGGCGGCATCGGGCCGCCAGTTGGCGAGCGTGCGCACGTGCTGTTCCGTGATCTTCAGGCCATCGAAGTTGCGCAACACCGACTCCAGCACGATGCGGATGGATACGGGCAGGCGGCTGATGGCGCCGATGCCGGCCTTTTCCAGCTGGGGCAGGGAGTAGAAGACAGCGGTCTTGCCGTTGCCGGCATCGAAGGTTTGGCGGGAGTCGAAAAGGCTGTGCATGGCGGTCGGGATCGGCAGACAGGGATCAGGGTACGGAAGCTGAGGTGCTATTCTAAATGAGTTTCCTTTGATCTCCCTGACCATGACCGACCTCAAAGCACGCGCCCTTGCCTATCACGAGCTGCCGCGACCGGGAAAGATCTCGGTGGAATCGTCGAAACCCTGCAGCACCCAGGCCGAATTGTCGCTGGCCTACACGCCGGGGGTGGCGGAGCCGGTGCGCGAGATCGCACGCGACCCGGAGGTCGCCTATCGCTATACCAACAAGGGCAACCTGGTGGCGGTGGTGACGGATGGTACCGCCATCCTGGGCTTGGGGGACTTGGGGCCGCTGGCCGCCAAACCGGTCATGGAAGGCAAGGCCGTGCTCTTCAAGCGGTTTGCGAACATAGACGTCTACGACATTGAAATAAAAGCTGAATCTGTCGAAGAGTTCATCCGCACCGTCATCAACATCTCCCCCACCTTCGGTGGCATCAATCTGGAAGACATCGCCGCGCCGCACTGCTTCGAGATCGAGCGGCGACTGACCGAGGCCCTGGACATCCCCGTGTTCCACGACGACCAGCACGGCACGGCGGTGATCATCTGCGCCGGCCTCATCAATGCGGTGCACATCCAGGACAAGCGGCTGGACGAGGTGCGGATCGTCTGTCTCGGGGCGGGCGCCGCCGGCATTGCCTCGATGAATCTGCTGATGGAGATGGGGGTGCCCCGTGAGCACATCACCCTGGTCGACAGCCGGGGCGTGATCCACTCGGGGCGCGGCGATCTGAACCCGTTCAAGCAGTCTTTTGCCCGACCGACCGACCTGCGCACCCTGGAGGACGCCATGCGCGGGGCGGACGTGTTCGTGGGCGTATCGGGTCCCAACCTGGTCACGCCGGCCATGGTCAGATCCATGGCCGATCGTCCGGTGGTGTTCGCCCTGGCCAATCCGGACCCGGAGATCCTTCCGCATGCGGCCCATGACGCCCGGCCCGACCTGGTCATGGCCACCGGACGCTCCGATTTCCCGAACCAGGTCAACAACGTGCTGGGTTTTCCCTTCATTTTCCGGGGCGCCCTGGACGCACGCGCCCGCCGCATCACCAAACCCATGCTGGTGGCTGCGGCCCGCGCGCTCGCGGACCTGGCGCGCGAGCCGGTCCCTGCATCCGTGCTGCAGGCCTATGGCGTGGACGCGCTCTCGTTCGGACGCGAATACATCCTGCCCAAGCCGTTCGATCCCCGTCTGATCGAGCGTATCCCGGCGGCGGTGGCGTCCGCCGCATGAGTATGCGCGCAGCCCGTCCCTACCATCTCGACCTCTTCAGAATACGCCAGCCCATCGGTGCTTGGGTCTCCATCCTGCACCGCTTGAGCGGTGCCGTGCTGGCCCTGGCCGTTCCGGTGCTGCTCTACGCCTTCATGCTCAGCCTGCGCTCCGAGCCCGACTTCGACCGGCTCATCGCATTTCTGCAGGGTGGGGTCGGCCATTCTCTCCTGCTGGGGACGATCTGGGCGACGCTGCATCATCTCCTGGCCGGCCTGCGGCATCTGGGCTTCGATCTGGGTCGGGGCGCGCAGCGGGCACGGGCCCGGCAGACGGCCCTGGCCTGCCTGGTGCTGGGTGTGGGTCTGACCGGTGCCATCGCCATCTGGATGATGTGATGCGTCTTGCGGCAGGCGCCCGGCGAGGCACGGAGATCTGGCTGCTGCAGCGGGCCAGCGCCCTGCTGATGGCGGTCTGTCTGCCGCTCCTTCTGGCCTATGTCCTGTTGCAGGGGCCGCATGATTACTGGACCTGGCGGGCCCTGTTCGCCCCCTTGCCGGCTAAGCTCGCCGTCCTGCTGTTTGTGGCCGCCATGCTGGTGCATGGCTGGATCGGATTGCGGGAGATCCTGATCGACTACCTTCACCCCCTTGCCCTGCGTCTGGCCCTTTATCTGGCCAGCGCGATCCTCTACCTCGGCTGTCTGGTCTGGACGGCAGACATCCTCTGGCGGGTGGCGCCTTGATCCCCAAGCGCAGCTTCGACGCAGTCATCGTCGGCGGCGGCGGCGCGGGCCTGCGCGCCGCCCTGCAGCTCGCCAGCAGGGAGCACAAGGTGGCCGTGCTGTCCAAGGTCTTCCCCACCCGCTCGCACACCGTATCCGCCCAGGGCGGCATCACCGCGGCCTTAGGCAACGTGTCCGAGGACAGCTGGCACTGGCACATGTACGACACGGTGAAGGGCTCCGATTATCTGGGTGACCAGGACGCCATCGAATTCATGTGTCGCAACGCTGCGTCCGTGGTCTATGAGCTTGAGCACATGGGCCTGCCGTTTTCCCGTCTGGCCAACGGCAAGATCTACCAGCGGCCCTTTGGCGGGCAGTCCAGGCACTACGGTGGCGAACAGGCGGTGCGTACCTGCGCCGCCGCCGACCGCACCGGGCACGCCATGCTGCACACCCTGTACCAGCGCAACATCGCCGCGCGCACCCAGTTCTTCGACGAGTTCTTCGCCTTGGACCTGGTGCGCGATGCCGAGGGCTATGTCCTCGGTGTGGTGGCCCTGGAGATCGAGACCGGTGAGCCCTGGTTGTTCGAGGCGCGGGCGACACTGCTGGCCACGGGCGGCGCTGGGCGCGTGTTCCGGCATTCCACCAATGCCCTGATCAACAGCGGCGACGGTCTGAGCATGGTGCTGCGCGCGGGGCTGCCCCTCGAGGACATGGAATTCTGGCAGTTTCACCCCACAGGCATCCCGGGGGTCGGCTGCCTGATGACGGAAGGCTGTCGGGGCGAGGGGGGGTATCTGGTCAATCGCGAGGGCGAGCGTTTCATGACCCGCTATGCACCCCACGCCCTGGACCTCGCCTCGCGTGACGTGGTCTCGCGCGCCATCGCCCAGGAGATCGACGCCGGCCGGGGCTGCGGCGAACGGGGCGACCATGTCCTGCTCAAGCTCGACCACTTGGGTGAGGAGACGATACGCACGCGGCTGCCCGGCATACGGGAACTCGCCATCCGCTTCGCCGGCGTCGATCCGGTCGAAACTCCCGTTCCCGTCACCCCGACCGTGCACTACATGATGGGGGGCATCCCCACCAATCTGCACGGCCAGGTCGTCACGCCCATGCGCTACGGTCCGGAGGAGGCGGTGCCGGGCCTCTATGCCGTCGGCGAGTGTGCCTGTGTCTCGGTGCACGGCGCCAACCGTCTGGGCGGCAACTCCCTGCTCGATCTGCTGGTCTTCGGCCGGGCGGCAGGTGAGCATATGCTGGAATACCTGCACGACAACCCCTATCCGCGCCCCTTGCCCAAGAGCGGCCCGGAGCCGGCCCTGGCCCGACTGGCGCGCTGGGACAAGGCGGAGGGCAGCGAGCGTGTCGCGGCCATCCGTGCGGACATGCAGGACATCATGCAGAACCGTTGTGGCGTCTATCGCCGGGAGGACTCGCTGCGCCAAGGCATCGCCGAACTGACAGAGGTGGAACTCAGGATGGCACGGGCCGGGCTGGACGATCACAGCCATGTCTTCAACACCGCCCGCATCGAGGCCCTGGAACTGGAAAACCTGCTGCTCATCGCCCGCGCCACCCTGGTCTGCGCACTGGCCCGCACGGAAAGCCGCGGGGCCCATGCACGTGAGGATCACCCAGACCGCGACGACGACCACTGGTTGCGGCACACCCTCTACTTTCGCGATGGGGATGCGCTCGACTACAAGCCGGTACGACTCAAACCCCTGACGGTGGAACCGTTCCAGCCCAAGGAAAGGCGCTACTGATGCGTTTTCGCGTCTATCGCTACGATCCCGAATCCGGTGCGGGGCCCGGCATGCGGGACTACGTGCTGGACATCGAAGCGCGCGGCAAGATGGTCCTGGACGCCCTGCTCGCGCTCAAGGAGCAGGACGACAGCCTGGCTTTCCGTCGCTCGTGCCGTGAAGGGGTGTGCGGTTCCGACGGCGTCAACATCAACGGGATCAATGCCCTGGCCTGTGTGACCCCATTGTCGGGTCTGCGCGAACCGATCGAGATCCGTCCCTTGCCGCGGCTGCCGGTGGTGCGCGACCTGATCGTGGACATGAGCCAGTTCTTCCGCCATTACCGGGCGGTCAAGCCTTATCTGATCAACCTCGACCCCGAGCCCGAGATCGAGCGCCTGCAAAGCCCGGCGGAGCGCGCCGACCTCGATGGCCTGTACGAGTGCATCCAGTGCGCTTGCTGCACGACCGCCTGTCCATCCTTCTGGTGGAACCCGGATCGCTATCTGGGGCCTGCGGCCCTGCTGGCCGCCTATCGCTTCATCGCCGACAGCCGCGACCAGGCCACGGAGGAACGCCTGGACTACCTGGAAGACCCTTATCGGCTGTTCCGCTGCCACGGCATCATGAACTGCGTGGAGGTCTGTCCCAAAGGCTTGAACCCCACGGCGGCCGTCGGCACAATCAAGGCCATGCTGGTGAACAGGACGCTGTGAGCGGGATTGCGGCCCATCGTCTGCGCTGGCGTTGCCGGCGTGGCATGCTGGAGCTCGACGCCCTGTTGCTTTCCTTCGTCGAGAACGGCTATCGGGATCTCGGCCCGTCCGAACAACTGGCTTTCTCCCGCCTGTTGGGCCGGGAAGACATCGAACTCTACGAATGGCTGGCTGGACGTGAGGAACCGCCGGCGGATCTGCGATCCGTGGTGGACAAGTTACGTTCTTGCAAAGTGAGAAAGCTATGACCCAACGCACCGCCAAGATCAGCTTCAGCGACTCCGACCAGGTCATCGAACTGCCCGTGCTGGAGGGGACGCTGGGCACCGATGTCATCGATACGCGCAGCCTCGGGGCGCACGGTTACTTCACCTATGATCCGGGCTTCCTGTCGACGGCCAGCTGCACATCGAGCATCACCTATATCGATGGCGATGCGGGCCTGCTCTATTACCGGGGTTATCCCATCGAGCAGCTCGCCCAGCACTCCGATTTCTTGGAGGTGAGCTATCTCCTCCTGCATGGCGAACTGCCCACCGCCCAGCAGAAGGCGGATTTCAACAACACGGTGCGCCATCACACCATGCTGCACGATCAGATGGCCTACTTCTTCCGTGGCTTCCGTCGTGATGCGCATCCCATGGCGGTGATGGTCGGCGTGGTCGGTGCCATGTCGGCCTTCTATCGGGACAGCGCCGATCCCTTCGACCCCGCCCAGCGCGAAGTCGCGGCCTACCGCCTGCTGGCCAAGGTGCCCACCATCGCCGCGTGGAGCTACAAGTACAACATCGGCATGCCCTTCATGTACCCGCAGAACCGGCTCGGCTTCGCCGAGAATTTCCTGTACATGATGTTCGCCACCCCCTGCGAGGACTACCACCCCAATCCGGTCCTGTCGCGGGCGCTGGACCGCATCCTGATCCTGCATGCCGACCACGAACAGAACGCCTCCACCTCCACCGTGCGTGTGGCGGGTTCCTCGGGCGCCAATCCGTTTGCCTGCGTCGCCGCCGGGATCGCGTCCCTGTGGGGTCCCCTGCACGGCGGTGCCAACGAGGCGGTCTTGAAAATGCTGGAGGAGATCGGCGACGTCTCCCGGATCGGCGAGGTCATCCGGCGTGCCAAGGACAAAAGCAACCCGTTCCGGCTCATGGGTTTTGGCCACCGTATCTACAAGAACATGGATCCCCGCGCCGCCATCATGCGCCAGACCTGCCACGAGGTGCTCGACGAGCTGGGCTTGCACGACGACCCCCTGTTCCGCATCGCGCTCAAACTCGAGGAGATCGCCCTGCAGGACGACTATTTCATCGAGAAGAAGCTCTATCCCAACGTCGACTTCTACTCCGGCATCGTGCTGCGCGCACTGGGCATCCCCACCTCCATGTTCACCGCCATCTTCGCCCTGGCCAGGACGGCCGGGTGGATCGCCCAATGGCGCGAGATGGTCTCCTCGCCCGGCCACAAGATCGCCCGGCCCCGGCAGCTCTATACCGGCCAGCAACGCAGGGACTATCGCCCGATCGAACTGCGCTGATGCGAGCCCACCGTGCCGGATTGCCCCCGGCCCGCCCCCCGCTGGTGAACTAGACGCTCGGGTCGGCTTGGGATGTCACTCGAGGGCGCCTACTACGCAGGTAATCTCGAATACCTGACTGCTCTGGAGGAACGTCAGCCGGATCGGGTACTGGGGGACGTCTCCGAGCCGCATCACACGCCTGCTGCGACTGAGCGTCCGGAGCGGCCGCCGCTGCAATGCGAGGCCCGGCAGGTAGGCGTGTTACGGCTCATCAACGCCTACCGCTACCACGGTTTCAGGCGCGCCAACCTCGACCCCCTGCGGCTGCAACCCCTGCCGGACGCGCCCGAACTCGACCCGGCCGCGCACGGCCTGACCGCCGGCGACCTCGGTGACGCCTTCGAGACCGGCTCCCTTGCGGGTCCGCCGCGCGATACCTTGCGCAACATCCTGGCGCGGCTGAAGGACGCCTATTGCGGCACGCTGGCGGCCGAGTACATGTATCTGAGCCAGACTGCTCAGAAGCGCTGGCTGCAGCAGCGGCTGGAGGCCGGCACGGGTCTGCGGGCCATAGACAGCGACCGCCGGAGATGGCTGCTGGCCCAGCTGACGGCGGCGGAGACCCTGGAGAAGGTGATCCACGCCCGCTACGTCGGCCAGAAGCGTTTTTCCCTGGAAGGGGCCGAGACCCTCATTCCGCTGCTCAACTATCTGGCCGAGCTGGCGACCGAGGCCGGGGTGCAGGAGATCGGCCTGGGCATGGCGCATCGCGGACGGCTCAATGTGCTGCACAACGTCCTGGGTCGATCGGCCCTGGCCTTGTTCGAAGACGAGAAGGCCGTCCTGCCTGAAGGTGCGCTCACCGGCGACGTGAAATATCACCAGGGTTTCGCCATGGAGGTGCAGACCCTGAAGGGTCCGATCCGGCTCGCCCTGGCCTTCAATCCCTCGCATTTGGAGATCGTCAACCCGGTGGTGGAGGGCTGGGTCCGCGCCCAGCAGCACAAACGCGGCGACCGCGACGGCAGCCTGGTGATGCCGGTGCTCATCCACGGCGATGCCGCCATCGCCGGCCAGGGCGTGGTGATGGAAACCCTGAACATGTCGGCGACACGGGGGTTCACCACCGGCGGCACGATCCATATCGTGGTCAACAACCAGATCGGGTTCACCACCTCGGACCCGCGCGATGCGCGTTCCAGCCTCTACTGCACGGACGTGATGAAGATGGTGGAGGCACCCGTGCTGCACGTGAACGGGGACGACCCGGAGGCCGTGCTGCGGGCGGTGCAGATCGCCTTCGAATTCCGCATGACCTTCCGGCGCGACGTGGCCATCGACCTCGTCTGTTACCGGCGGCTCGGCCACAACGAGCAGGATGAGCCGATGGTCACCCAACCCCTCATGTATCAGAAGATACGCCAGCATCCCCCGGTCCGGTCCCTTTATGCGGCCCGGTTGGCTGACATGGGGGTGGTGTCGGCAGCCGAGGCCGAGGCCATGGCTGAGGCTTACAGGAGCAGTCTCGACACCCTGCCAGCCATGCCGGAGCGGCCTTATACACCCTACGTGGCCGATTGGCGCCCCTATCGTGGCAAGGATTGGCGCACACCCGCAGCCACGGGGGTGGCGATGGAGCGGCTGCGTGCGCTGGGGCGGCGTCTCGCCACGGTCCCCTCCGACTTCAGCTTGCACCCGCGCGTGGTCATGGTGATGGAGGCCCGTCGTCAGATGGCCGAGGGCGTCCTGCCGCTCGACTGGGGCATGGCGGAATCCCTGGCCTATGCCAGCCTGCTCGTCGAGGGCCATGGTGTGCGACTCACCGGCCAGGATTCCGGCCGCGGCACCTTCTTCCACCGCCACGCCGTCCTGCACGATCAGGCGCGCGAGCGTTGGGCTGACGGCACCTACGTCCCGTTGCAACACCTGGCCCCGGATCAGGCCCACTTCCTGGTGGTGGATTCCCTGTTGTCCGAGGAGGCCGTACTGGGTTTCGAATACGGTTACGCCAGCTCCTCACCGAACGAACTGGTCATCTGGGAGGCCCAGTTCGGCGATTTCGCCAACGGCGCCCAGGTGGTGATCGACCAGTTCATCGCCGCCGGCGAGGCCAAATGGGGACGGCTCAACGGCTTGGTGTTGTACCTGCCCCATGGTTATGAAGGCCAGGGACCCGAGCATTCCTCGGCGCGCATGGAGCGGTTTCTCCAGCTTGCGGCACAGGACAACATCCAGATCGTGCAACCCTCCCTGCCAGCGCAGCTTTTTCATGTACTCCGGCGACAATTGCTGCGCCCCTATCGCAAACCCCTCATCCTGTTCACGCCCAAGAGCCTGTTGCGGCTGCCCGCTTCGGTATCCAGTCTGGAGGACCTGGCCGAGGGCGCATTCCAGCCCGTGCTGGGCCCCTATCGGGCTGAGGCGCAGCGCGTTGAGACCGTCGTATTGTGCAGCGGCAGGATCTACTTCGATCTGGAAAAACGCCGCGATGGCCGGACCGATTACGCGATCGTGCGCATCGAGCAGTTCTATCCTTTCCCCGACGAGGAATTGAGGCAGGT
>OGCL01001661.1_pt1 | contig 17964 bp, 14 predicted proteins | sample 1570041 | NCBI WGS metagenome assembly OGCL01 (sample SAMN06266162, study PRJEB24511) | hot springs metagenome | isolation source: Hot spring water | place: South Africa: Limpopo | collected 2015-06-22
CCCGAGGCGGCCCAGGCTACCCGGCTGGCTTCCAGCAGCACCACGCGCTTGCCGGCTTCGGCCAGGCGCAGCGCCGTATGCAGGCCGCTGAAGCCGGCCCCGACCACCGCCACGTCATAGCGCTGCGCGCCGGTCAGGGGCGCGAACTGGCGCAGCTGCTCGCGGCAACTGTGAGCGTAGTAGGTATCGAGATGCTGCTCGGACTGCTTGAACATGAACGCCTCATGAAATTCTTGCTTTCGAATTTCATGAAAAGTTACACACTAAATTTCACAAAGGCAAGCCAGTGCCGTCACGCCTCATCATGGATGGCTCGTCGTAGGGTGCGCCGTGCGCACCGAAAATACCGTAAAGCCGGTGCGCGCAGCGCACCCTACAGCTTTGATCAGCCGGAGAGACCTTGCTGCTGCATCAATGCGCTGATAATCGCCACCGGACTGAGCAGATGCTCGCGCATAAAGCGGCTGGCGCGTTCGGCATCGCGGGCGAGGATGGCCTCCACCAGCTCGCTGTGCTCCTGGCGTTTGGCCTGCAGCGCCGCTTCGGAGAACACCGTCTGCTGCAGCCAGAGGTGGCGATAGCGTTCGGCCTGATCGAACAGCGCGGCGCGCACCTGCAGAAGATGCAGGGAGCCGCAGCCGGCTGCGATGGCGGCGTGGAAGGCCTTGTGCCGGGCATCCCAGAGGCTGAGCATGTCCTCCGGGCCCTTCACTTCCACCACCTTGGCCAGGGTATGGGCGCGGGCCAGCACCTCGGCCTCCCAGGCATCGTCGCCGCGCTGGATGGCCAGGGTCACCAGCATGGCCTCAAGGTTGGCGCGGGCATCGTAGATGTCCTCCAACTCGGCCAGGGACATGGGCGCCACCCGGTAGCCCTTCTGGTTGATGGCCACCACCAGGCGCTCGGCCACCAGTTGCGACAGCGCCTCACGCAGCGGTCCCACGCCCAGGCCGTAGCGTTCCTTTAGCCCGCTCATCAGCAGCTTCTCACCGGGCTTGAAATGGCCACGGATGATGTCGCGCTTGAGCATGGGGTAGCCGGGGTTGACCGAGTTGTCCTGGGGGGCGGGTGACTGCATGGCGTCGTCCTTCTGAGCGTGGGCGCATCATACCCAATACCGTTACAGCCGCCGAGAAGGAGCATCAACGACAAAAAATTAAAATGTAGACATTTTTACTTTACAGCGATATTTTTGCCTCACCGCGAACTACCCAGCCTTCAGGAGCCCGCCGTGAGCCAGTTCGAACCGCTGCACAATCTGCAGATCACTACCCCCAGCGAATTCAAGGGTTTTACCCTGACCCCCAGCACCCGCTCGCCGCGCCTGCTGGAACTGCGTTTTGCCGCCGCCACGGTGCAGGCCTTCCTCACCGAGGCCGCGCAGTGGCCGGTGCAGGCCCTGGAATACAAGTCCTTCCTGCGCTTTCGCCTGGCCCGGGTACTCGATGAACTGTGCGAAGGCACCCTGCAACCGCTGTTGATCAACAGCCTGGTGGACCGCTCCAGTGGTGCCCTGCTGATCAGCGCCGAGGGGCTGGATCAGGTCAGCCAGGCCGAGGACATGGTCAAGTTCGCCACCGCCGTGGCCCATCTGTTCGGCCGCTCCAACTTCGACGCCATGAGCGGCCAGTACTACGCCCGCTTCGTGGTGCAGAACGTCGACAACTCCGACAGCTACCTGCGCCAGCCGCACCGGGTGCTGGAGCTGCACACCGATGGCACCTTCGTCGAGCAGGACACCGACTATGTGCTGATGATGAAGATCGACGAGCAGAACATGGAGGGCGGCGATTCGCTGCTGCTGCACCTGGACGACTGGGCCGACCTGGAACGTTTCAGCTCGGACCCCATGGCCCACCGCGAGATGCGCTGGAGCGCGCCGCCGAGCAAGAACGTGCGGGCCGATGTGTTCCACCCGGTGTTCGACGTGGACGCCCAGGGCCGGCCGATCATCAGCTATATCGACCAGTTCGTGCAGCCTCGCAACTTCGAGGAAGGCAACTGGCTGGCGGAGCTGTCCGCCTCCCTGGAGAACAGCCCGGCCAAGGTCGCCGTGCCGGTGCCGGTGGGCAGCTTCCTGCTGATCAACAACCACTTCTGGCTGCACGGTCGCGACCGCTTTACCGCCCACGAGGGGCTGCGCCGCGAGCTGATGCGCCAGCGCGGCTACTTCACCCACAAAAAGGTGCTGCGCCAGCCGCGCCAGTGAGTGCCCAGGCCTGTAGGAGCGGCTTCAGCCGCGATTTTCTCGGATAAATCCGCTCCTGCATCGGCCTTATCCAGCCTTTTGACGCCGCTGTGCCCGGTCTCTACGGCGCAGCCGCCCAGCCACAGGAATCCAAGGTGTACGACTTCATCATTATCGGCGGCGGCATCGTCGGCATGTCCACCGCCATGCAGCTCAAGCACAGCTACCCGGACAGCCGTATGCTGCTGCTGGACAAGGAGTCCGGCCCGGCCCAGCACCAGACCGGGCACAACAGCGGAGTGATCCACGCCGGGGTCTACTACACCCCCGGCAGCCTCAAGGCGCGCTTCTGCCTGCAGGGCAACAAGGCCACCAAGGCCTTCTGCCAGGCCCAGGGCATCCGTTTCGATGAATGTGGCAAGCTGCTGGTGGCCACCAACGAGGTGGAAATGCAGCGCATGCAGGCGCTCTGGCAGCGCACCGAGGCCAATGGCCTGGAGCGCTATTGGCTGAATGCCGAGCAGCTCAAGGAGCGCGAGCCGAATATCACCGGCCTGGGCGGCATCCTGGTGCCCTCCAGCGGCATCGTCAGCTACGCCGAAGTGACCCAGGCCATGGCCCGGGTGTTTACCCAGGCCGGTGGCGAGCTCCGCTATGGCGCGCAGGTCCATGGCCTGCAAGAAAGCCAGGACGAGGTGCTGGTGCAAAGCAGCCAGGGCGACTTCCACGGCCGTTTTCTGGTGGCCTGTGGCGGCCTGCATGCCGACCGCCTGGTGGCCATGCTGGGTATCGACCCCGGCTTCAGCATCTGCCCCTTCCGCGGCGAATACTTCCAGCTGCCGGCCAAGCACAACCAGATCGTGCGCCACCTGATCTACCCCATCCCCGACCCGGCCATGCCCTTTCTCGGCGTGCACCTGACCCGCATGATCGACGGCAGCGTCACGGTCGGCCCCAACGCGGTGCTGGCGCTCAAGCGCGAGGGCTACCGCAAGCGCGATATTTCCCTGGGCGACAGCCTGGCCATGCTCGGCGATGCCGGTATCCGCCAGGTGCTGCGCAGCCACCTGCGCCCGGGCCTGGTGGAGCTGAAGAACTCGCTGTTCAAGCGCGGCTACCTGCAACTGGTGCGCAAGTACTGCCCGAGCATCGAGCTGGGCGACCTCAAGCCCTACCCGGCCGGAGTACGCGCCCAGGCGGTATCGCGCGACGGCAAGCTGATCGAGGACTTCCTGCTCAAGCAGACCCGCCGCAGCATCCATGTGTGCAACGCGCCCTCGCCGGCCGCCACCTCCGCCCTGCCCATCGGTGCCCACTTGGTGGACCAGATCAGCAACCAGCTGCTCGCCCTGCCCGGCTTCGATGCCCGTCGCCCAATGCATAACAACAACCCACAGCCTGCCTGAGATCGCCATGAACCAGCCACTCGACCTTGCTGCCAAGGATGTCCGTTACCAGCTGCACCCCTACACCAACGCCCGCCTGCATGAGCAGGTTGGCCCGCTGATCATCGAGCGTGGCGAAGGCATCCATGTCTATGACGACCAGGGCAAGCAGTACATAGAAGCCATGGCCGGCCTGTGGAGCGCCGCCCTGGGTTTTAGCAACGAGCGCCTGGTGCAGGCCGCCGAACGCCAGCTGCGCAGCCTGCCCTTCTATCACCTGTTCAGCCACAAGGCGCACCGCCCCAGCATCGAGCTGGCGGAGAAACTCATCGAGCTGGCGCCGGTGCCGATGAGCAAGGTGTTTTTCAGCAACTCCGGCTCCGAGGCCAACGACAGCGTGGTCAAGCTGGTCTGGTACCGCAGCAACGCCCAAGGCCTGCCGCAGAAGAAAAAGATCATCAGCCGCCACAACGCCTACCACGGCATCACCGTGGCCAGTGGCAGCCTCACCGGCCTGCCGGCCAACCAGCGCGGCTTCGACCTGCCGCTGCCGGGCTTCCTGCATGTCGGCTGCCCACACCACTACCGCCATGGCCTGCCCGGGGAAAGCGAGGAAGCCTTCGCCGAGCGCCTGGCCCAGGAGCTGGAGGCGCGCATCCTCGCCGAAGGCCCGGAGACCATCGCCGCCTTTATCGGCGAGCCGCTGATGGGCGCCGGCGGCGTGATCGTGCCGCCTCGCAGCTACTGGCAACGCATCCAGCAGGTCCTCAAGCGCTACGACATCCTGCTGATCGCCGATGAAGTGATCTGCGGCTTCGGCCGCACCGGCCAGTGGTTCGGCTGCCAGACCTTCGATATCCAGCCGGATATCCTGGTGCTGTCCAAGCAGCTGTCCTCCTCCTACCAGCCGATTGCCGCGGTGCTGGTCAACGACCGGGTGTTCCAGCCGGTGGCCGACCACAGCCACAGCCTCGGCACCCTGGGCCACGGCTTTACCGCCAGCGGCCACCCTGTGGCCACCGCCGTGGCCCTGGAAAACCTCAAGGTGATCGAAGAGGACGGCCTGGTTGAACATGCCGCCGCCATGGGTGAACGCCTGCGCGCGGGGCTGGCGGCCTACCGCGACCACCCGCTGGTGGGCGAGGTGCGCGGCTGCGGCCTGATCGCTGCGGTGGAACTGGTGGGTGACAAGGCCAGCAAGGCGCCCTACCAGGCCAGCGGCGTGCTCGGCCGCCACCTGGCCGGTCGCGCCCAGGAGCATGGCATGATCAGCCGCGCCATGGGCGACGCCCTGGCCTTCTGCCCGCCACTGATCATTCAGGAAACCGAGGTGGACGAGATGCTGCGCCGTTTCGACCGGGCGCTTGCGGACACCACAGCCTGGGCTGAGAAAAGCGGGATGTGAGCTGCGTGATGACTAGGGCGGACACGCCTTCGGCATGCCCGCCCTACGGTTTTCTCAGACAGGTAGCCCGGATAAGCCTTGGCGCAATCCGGGTTGCTCCAGGATTGCACCGCGTGCCGCGCCTTATCCAGGCTACGGCAGAGGACCGCTCTACAGCCCCATCTGCTTGGCGATAATCTCGTTCATGATCTCCCGGGTGCCGCCGCCAATCGACAGGATGCGGTTATCCCGGTACAGCCGCTCCACCAGGGACTCGCGCATAAAGCCCATGCCGCCGAGGATCTGGGTGGCGTCGTAGGTGATGCGGTCGGACACGTCGGTGGCGAAGTTCTTGGCCATGGAGATTTCCTTGATCACACTCTTGCCCGCAGCCATCTTCGCCGCCTGGCGATAGGTGAACTCGCGCGACACCTCCAGCTGGGTGGCCATCTCCGCCAGACGATGCTTGAGCACCTGGAACTTGCCGATGGGCTTGCCGAAGGCTTCGCGCCCGGCGGCCCATTTCATCGACTCTTCCAGGGCCAGCTGAGCGGTCATATTGGCCATGATCGCCAGGCTCAGGCGCTCGCTCTGGAAATTGGCCATGATGCAGGCAAAGCCCATGTTCTCCGCCCCGATCAGGTTTTCCACCGGCACCTTGCAGTCGTCGAAGAACAGCTCGGCGGTGTCCGAGGCCCACCAGCCCATCTTCTTCAGGGTACGCCCGACGGTGAAGCCGGGGGTGTCCTTCTCGATCAGCAGCAGGCTGACGCCGCCAAAGCCGTCGCCACCGGTACGCACCGCCACGCTGTAGTAATCGGCACGCACGCCGCTGGTGATAAAGGTCTTGCTGCCGCTGACCCGGTAGAAATCGCCCTCGCGCACGGCGCGGGTCTTGAGGCTCGCCACATCGGAGCCGCCGGAAGGTTCGGTCACCGCCAGGGCCATGATCTTCTCGCCGGCCAGCACCTGGGGCACCACCCGCTCGCGCACCTGGGGCTTGGCCCATTTGACGATGGGCGGCAGGCCGATATCCAGGGAGCCCAGGCCCGCCACCAGACCGCCGGAGCCACTGCGCATCAGCTCCTCGCTGGCCGCCACCTTGGCGAACACATCGCCCTCGTGGCTGCCGCCGAACTGTTCCGGATAGCCGATGCCAAGAATTCCGGCGGCACCCGCCTTGCGGTACAGCTCCCGGGGAAACTCCCCGGCCTCCTCCCAGTCATCGATATGCGGCAGGATCTCGCGCTCGACAAAACGGCGCACCGAGTCGCGAACCAGCTGGTGAGAGGGATCGAAATATTCCTGGAAGGCGGACATGCGGGTGGCTCCCGGTTATTGTTTCCGCCACACTAACCTAGCGCTTGCTTGGTTTTCAAGCCGTCATTCTTCGCGCAGCTGCCGGGCTACCTCCTGCTGCACCCGATAGGCCGGTTGCTCCACGGCCTGAAAGTCCCGGGTATAGCGGCGGGCAAAGCCTGCCGTGCCCCACTCCCGGTACTGCTGCACGTGATGCAGTTCGTGGGCCCAGAGCGCCACATCACTGGTCGCGGCTTCGGCCTGGCGAAACAGGATCAGGTCCACCAGGGTCACGGCCTGCACATCCGGGTTGCTCAGCAGGGCGCTGGCATCGAGCTGTTCGCTGCCGCCGACGCGATAGCGCACGCTGTCCAGCAAGTCGGCCGGATACCAGGTCAGCAGCTGTTCGCGCAGCGCCGGCGGGATCGGCTCGCTGCCCGGCAGCAACTGCTCGCGGGAATGCTCGATCCAGGCCTGCAGATTGACCGCCGCCAGCTCCAGGGCCTGTTCACGCAACACCGGGTAGTCGGGCACACAGAGGCAGCCATATAGACAGACCTGAACCTGCCCCGGCGGGCACACGCCGGCAGCCAGTGGCCAGGGCAGACTGAGCGCCAGCAGCAGGCTGGCGCGAGACAGGAGATCAGGGGACAAGGAAAGCTCCAGAAACCGCAACGGGCTGCGCTTAAGACCGCAGAAGGCGATAAATGATCCTTGAAGAAATTCTGAAAAGGCCATTGGCCTCACGCAGGCAAAGACGGCAGCCCAGGTGCTACCTAAGGTCTAGGTTCCCGCCTGCGCGGGCATGACGACTATTTAGGCAGAAATCGGCCTGCGCCCCGCAAGGGCATGGGCCAGGGTGCCGCCATCCACCAGCTCCAGCTCGCCACCCAAGGGCATGCCATGGGCAATACGCGAAGCGATCAGCCCCTTGCCCGCCAGCAGCTGAGCAATGTAGTGAGCGGTGGCCTCGCCCTCCACCGTGGGGTTGGTGGCCAGGATCACCTCGGTGAAACTGCCCGCCGCAATGCGCTCAAGCAATTCGGGAATACCGATGGCCTCCGGCCCCAGACCGTCCAGGGGCGACAGGTGGCCCTTGAGCACAAAGTAGCGGCCGCGATAGCCGGTGTGTTCCACGGCAAAGACATCCATGGGACCTTCCACCACACACAGCAGACTGTCATCACGGCGCTCATCCAGGCACAACTGGCAGACCTCGGTCTCGCTCAGGCTGCGGCAGCGCTTGCAGTACCCCACCCCCTCCATGGCCTGGGTCAGGGCCTGGGCCAGACGCAGCGCACCACCGCGATCACGCTCCAGCAATTGCAGGGCCATGCGCTGGGCCGTCTTCTGCCCTACCCCGGGCAGGATACGCAGCGAATCGATCAGTTGGCGGATCAGGGGGCTAAAGCTCATGGCAAGGCATCAGATGGGTTGGGGCGGCTGGAAACAACAGCGAGTCATTTCCACGAGTTTTTCAGCCGATGGTGGATAACGCTGCGCGGTTATCCACCCTACTGATTTGTCCATCGTCCCAGCGCTATCACCGGGGCGACTAGACGGTATGCAGTACAAGGCGCGAACGGCCACGGGCACCGGAGTTTACGTCTGTAAATGAGGATGCTCGGGGCCGTTCGCAACGCAGTAATGCGTGCCGGCTGGGCGTCACTGACTCAGAAGGGCATTTTGAAGCCGGGGGGGAGCTGCATCCCCGCCGTCATGCCGGACATTTTCTCCTGGCTGTTCTGCTCAACCTTGCGCACTGCGTCATTGACCGCCGCGGCAATCAGGTCTTCGAGGATTTCCTTGTCTTCCTGCATCAGGCTGTCGTCCAGGCTCACGCGCTTGACGTCATGGCGACCGGTCATCACCACGCTGACCAGACCGGCGCCGGACTGGCCGGTGACCTCGGCATTGGCCAGTTCTTCCTGCATCTTCTGCATCTTTTCCTGCATCTGCTGGGCCTGCTTCATCAGGCCGGCCATGCCACCTTTCATCATGGTGTCTGTCCTCTACTCAAGCGTTGATTTCTAAGGGTTCGATACTCTCGGCACGGATCACCGCGCCGAACTGCTGAATCATCTGTTGCACCAGCGGATCATTATGGATCGACGCCTCGGCATTGCTCTGACGCTCGGCACGGTAACGGGCAGCTGCCTGGGCCGGGGTTTCCTGCTCGGGCTTGCACAGTTCGATGCGCAGGTTGAGGGTGCGCCCATGGAACTGGTTGAGCGCCTCGTTCAGGCGGCGCTGCTGAGTGCTGTTGAACAGCGCGCTCTGGGCCGGGTCCAGGTGCAGCAGCCAGTCATCGCCATTGACCTCGATCAGGGTGCAGTTGGCGGCGATGCTGCCGGTCATGCCGCCCAGGCCCAGCTTGGGGAAGAGTTCCAGCCAGTCGGCGGCCAGACCCGTGGCGGGATTGGCTGCTGGCAGGGGTTCGGGCGCTGCCGGGGTTTCGCTGGCGGGCAGCTCGAAATCGTAATCCAGGCCCTGGGCATCGACCTCGACATAGTCATAGTCGCCGGGTGGCGGCTCATCCTCGTCATCGGCCTCGTTCGGCAGCGGAGCGGGCGCCGGGGCCGCGCTCACGGCAGGCGTCGGTGCCTGCGCGGGCGCAGCAGCAACGGCGGGCACAGAGGCCGGCTCTGGGCTGACCACAGGCGCCGGCCCTGCTTCTGGCTCTGCACTGGCGGGCAAATCGTTCGGTGCACTGGCCACCTCGGGGGCCTGCCAGGGTAGATCCACCGGTTCGGCAGCCACCTCGGCCATGGATTCAGGCACAGCGGCCTGGACAGGTGCAGGCGTTGCCGGCGTGGCGACTTCAGCAACGGGCGCATGAACAGGGGCTGGCGCAGGCTGGGATGCAGGTGCTTCGGCAATAACAGGCGGAGCAACCGGGGCCGCTCCGGCCACCGTCCCCGTTTGGGAATCAACCGTGGCCTGGCTGATCCCCAAGGGCTTTAGCGTCACCCTCGGGGCATCGCCGCCATCCGCCGGGCGGAAGGCCAGCATACGCAGCAGCACCATCTCGAAACCACCGCGCGGATCCGGCGCCAGGGGCAGATCACGGCGACCGATCAGGCCCATCTGGTAATAGAACTGCACATCTTCGGCGGGCAGCGCCTGGGCCAGTTGCAGTACCCGCTCGCGGTCGCCCTGGCCATTGTCCACCGCATCCGGCAGGGCCTGGGCGATGGCCACCCGGTGCAGCACATTGAGCATCTCGGACAGCACGCCATTCCAGTCCGGGCCCTGCTCGGCCAGATGACGCACCGCCTCGATCAGCGCCCGCGCATCGCCCTCGATCAGCGCGTGCAGCACGCCATAGACCTGGCCATGATCCAGGGTGCCAAGCATGGCGCGCACATCGGCGGCCAGCACCTTGCCCTCGCCAAAGGCGATGGCCTGGTCGGTCAGGCTCATGGCATCGCGCATCGAACCATCGGCGGCGCGACCCAGCAGCCACAGGGCGTCGTCCTCGAAGGGAATGGCCTCGGCGCTAAGCACATGGCTCAGATGCTCCACCACTCGCTCCGGCGGCATATTCTTCAGGGAGAACTGCAGGCAACGCGACAGCACGGTGACCGGCAGTTTCTGCGGGTCGGTGGTAGCGAGGAGGAATTTGACGTGGGGCGGCGGCTCCTCCAGGGTCTTCAACAGGGCGTTGAAGGAACTGGTGGAGAGCATGTGCACTTCGTCGATCAGGTAGACCTTGAAGCGCCCGCGGCTCGGCGAATACTGCACGTTGTCCAGCAGTTCGCGGGTGTCTTCCACCTTGGTACGGCTGGCGGCGTCCACTTCGATCAGGTCGACGAAGCGGCCTTCATCGATCTCCCGGCATACCGAGCAGGTGCCGCAGGGCGTAGAGCTGATACCGGTCTCGCAGTTCAGGCACTTGGCGATAATCCGCGCGATGGTGGTCTTGCCCACCCCGCGGGTGCCGGTAAACAGATAGGCATGGTGCAGGCGCTGGCTGTCCAGGGCATTGATCAGAGCCTTGAGCACATGGGTCTGGCCGACCATTTCGCGGAACGAGCGCGGACGCCATTTACGTGCAAGAACCTGATAACTCATCGAAACCCGTCACTGGAGAAATGCAATCGGGTAGGGATAGGCCATTGCTGGCCTATCCCCCCCTAAGAACCGTACGTGCGGCTTTCACCGCATACGGCTCAAGCTTACGAAAAACCAAGTCGCTTGGCCGGCAACGTACGAAGTGTTGCGTCGGATTCTACAGCTATAAGCCACTGAATCGTAGAGTTACCTCTTTTCGCTGACTGTGAACCAGCGCATGACAATTAGGATGAAGCAGCACACGGTTACGCAAGGTATCAGGCCCACCGTCCACACGCCTGATGACGTGGTGATCGTGCCAACCTGTTTCCTTACTCACCGCTTGCCCGCACAGAGCACAAAGTCCCTGCTGCCTGCGGAAGAGGCTAAAGATTTGCCCTCGATAACGCAGCTTATGCTGCATCCGCTGGACTCTCAACGCCTCCCACTTCAGTTCGCACTCCACGTCATAGGGGTTATAAGCCCCTGGTAGACGTTTGTGGCGCACGATTGCAGTGCCCGCCAATTGGTACAACTTACGGTACTGCCTTTCTCCCTTGCCATTCTTGTAGGGATACCCAAACACCCAGTTCCGCTTACCTATGGATCGGAAGTATTGATTCCTGATCCAGTCAGCCGACTTCCTCGGATGCCTGTGTTTCGCCCACCTCCAGATTCGCCAGAAGATCAAACTGTCCAGCTTGCTGAAGGTTTGTTTTGCCACGACCGGGGAGTGGTATTGCGCCCACCCCTTCAGTACCGGGTTCAGTTGGCCGATCAACGCTTCCTGCGTCATGGCTCCACTGCTTTTGATGATCTCGCGCACTTTCTGATACAACGCCGAGGCGTTCTTCTTCGAGGGCTTGATCAGCAGCTTGGCTTTCCTATGTGGTGACTTCGGCACGTATTTCCTGAAATTCCACCCCAGAAAATCGAAGCCTTGTTTGATGTGCGTGATCCGCGTTTTCTCCCGAGATAGCTCAACCCCTCGTACTGACAGAAATTGCTCTACCCAGGGTTTGACCTCTTCCTCCAGCAGCTCTTTCGAGGCCGCTAAAATCACGAAGTCATCCGCATATCGCACACATTGCACCTTGGTCTTCTCGGCTTTCTTGACTCCCAACTTCTGCGCCAGGTGGCGTTTCAGCTGAGTTTCCAGGCCGTTCAGAGTGGCGCTGGCCAAGCAGGGCGAAATAATTCCACCCTGTGGCGTCCCGGCTTCCGTTGCCATGAGTTGTCGCCGGTCGATAACCCCGGCTTTCAACCACTTGCGCAGCACTTTCGTGTCCATAGGGACATTTCGGCACAGCCACTCGTGATTAATGTTGTCGAAGAAGCCCTTGATATCCCCTTCCAAAGCCCAGGCCGGTGCGACTTCGGGCGCCAGCAGGTGGAAAAGTTCAACCATGGCATCAGCGGTCGATCGGTCAGGCCGGAAGCCATAACTTTTCGGGTCGCTGGTGCTTTCTATTACAGGCTCCAACGCTTGCAGATACAGCGCCTGCATGGCCCGATCCAACATCGTCGGGATGCCCAGCGGGCGCCTCTCATGCTTACCGGGTTTTGGTATCCAGACTCGCCGTAGCGGTTTGGGCCGATAACCCCGTTGTTTCGACAGGCTACTCACAGCACGGAGCTTGGCTGAGGGCGACCCCCAGGTTTCTCCATCGACGCCCGGTGTCTTGCGACCCCGGTTCTCCGTGACTCGTCGTACAGCCAGACAGCGGCCATAAAACGAGTGGGTTAGCATCCGTTGCAGGCGTTTAACCCTACGCCAGTCGCTTTCCCTTGTTGCCTGCGCAATCTTTAGCTGCGTTTTCCGAACGGATTGCTGAATTGTGGCCCAATCGAGATCGTGCCAATTCATCACTCCGCCGGAGGGCGCAGACGCGACCGATGTTGCTGGTTGCGCTTTCATACAGTCCTCCTGAGATGAACGACATTCAGGACGGACTACTCCCCTACGGGCAGTAATTCGCCCATAGGGTCGTTTGGTTATCGCTGGAATCAGCGGCTCTTCTTGCGCTCGTAAACCAGATGCACGTCAGCCAGGCTTGCCCCTGCCGGTAATGTTCCAACCGGTATGCCACCCATTACAGGTAGCCATTCGCTTTTTGCATCCTCTTCTTCCCCACACTCATCAGCGCCCCTTGCGGTTTGCCTGCCTGACCGATGTTGCTGGCCAGGCGAGTGGTCGGGATTGCCACGTTCCCCGAGTCGCATCAATTCCCCGTTTAGGCTTCGTCTTTCCCCCGGCAGCGGTGTAGTACCGCATCCCTTACACTCACAGGGATGACTAACTGCATTGCCCTTTTGGCTGGGGCCAATAATTGCCGTAGGCCCGTCGATTATGACGAGGGTTCTGGCGACGATTCACATGTGTTAGCCATGCGGGTTAGGTCATTAGCCTCGATGTATCCGTGCAATTCGGACACATGGCGCTCTCCGTCACCGGATAGCACTCTCTTGCGAGCGAGACATTGTTGATCGGGCTTCACACCCCAGGGTTGGCCCCCGACGCATGCCGATCTAATGAACTGGCAGGTACATGCCAGGCTCGATGCTTCCTGTACAAGCGAAGTTGAGCAATGCGATTCGGAGCTTGACGCTCCATGCTTGGTTCAACGTCCCTCAACGTCTCACGACGATGATAAAGGCTCTATGCCTATACACGAGGGACGGAACTTCCACCCCAAGGGCGTAAATTCACCCTCGGGCTAGACAAATTTAGTAACACTCCAACAGACGTGGAGGTCACTTTCCTGCTTTCCGCATCCATCTCGTAACCCATTCTGGGCGTGAACAGATGCGATTTTGTTATCCATCCCCGTCGAAACGAGACGTTTCCGGAGAGTGGATTAACCAGGCTGAGCCGGTTCGTTGAATGCTTTTTCTGGCTTCAAACCCCCTGATAGCAAGGGATTAAGGTGCCTAGGCGCATTAACCAAACCAAGCACGACACGTTCAACGTGTCGCACAAGTGGGCTAATCCTAGCGGAGCGACCGGCAAATTGCATCCAGTGCCACGGCCCTGACACGCGGGGCAAAATACAGCTGGCTATTATTTGTGCAACTGGTTATGCTGCGCGCCGTTAGTACCACGCTGTAAGTCATACCGGCCCCACGGCCCCCTCGATGGTATCCAGGTCACGAGCCTGCACAACGCTCGCCCACCTGCCCCACCCTGCTGACTGATCTGGCCGTCCTGCCCCGCAGAGATCCAAGCCAGCCTCCGAAGTACCGACCCGCAAAAAACCCGATACCGGGAACTTTTGCGCGCAGTCCTGCTCCGAACAAATACCCGCCGACGCCCCAGGGCTGCCGGCCAGGAGCTTTATCCCGCGCACTGATGCGCATGCAGTTTTAGGAACACCAGAGATGAATACACAACAACAGATCCAGGATGCCGTAAGCACCCTCTCCCGCGCCTTTGCGCCTTACCAGTGCCGCATCCAGGCCGCCCGCAAAGGCAGCTTCAGTTTTACCCTGGTCAACCAGGCCGGTATTGCCCAGCATAGCCAGCGCCTGTACCCGGGGCAGTACAGCGGTCCGCACCTGCAGCAGGTGATCGAACGTACTCGCCAGGTTCTCAAGGCCTGACAAGCGGCGAACTATCCCTTCATCCCGAGGTCACAAGCGCTCACCCTCAGGATGGAGTACGGATATGCATGGCATTGATCGCCAACTCGTCGAACAACTCTTCGCCCCCTTGCGCGTGACCTTCAGCCCGCCACGCCCAGATGGCGGCATCGTCCTGTCCCTGCTCGATGACAAGGACGCCACCGCCTACAGCCGTGTTCTCAGCAGCAGCCAGCGGGCTGACACCCAGGCCTTCGCCCAGAGCCTGGAAGAAATCCGCCTGGAACTGGCCGTGCGCTCGGGCAATATCCCAGCCGACCTGCGCAAGGCGCTCAAGGAACAGGACAGCGTACTCAGCTACCACCCTGCCTGAAGGCAAACCGCAACACCCAAGGCCCCGCTGACCCAGGCGGGGCTTTTTATTGCGCCCACGACAAAGCCCGAGCCAATGCAGGGCACGCCAATCAATAAATAAGGGATATTCAGAGCAACCCGAACGGGTCTTGAGATGGAGGCGGCCCCACCAGCCACACCCCGGCACACAATGTCACCGCTACGGCTGCTCCCTTCCAGGCCTGACCGGGTTCACGGCTGATCGTTGCGGGGGGACCGATGGGACCACCATAACGCCACTCGCCAGCAGGCGAGCGGCGCCATTGTACCGGCTTGGCCTGAACTTACAACCGCTTCAAGCACTTAGCCGCTCAATCGACTCAGACTCTGAAGCGCCCAACCAGAGCGCTCAGGCCATGGGACAGCTCGGACAATCGCTGGCTGGCTTCGGCACTCTGCTCGGAGGTATGCGCCGCCTCGTTGGACAGGTCACGAATATCGGTGATATTGCGGGCGATCTCCTCGGTCACGCTGCTTTGCTGTTCGCAGGCGCTGGCGATTTGCGCAGTCATGTCATTGATCCGTTGCACCGAGTCGCTGGTATCGGTCAGGGCCTGATCTACCCCCGAAGCCTGCTCCACGCTCTGCCGAGCCTTGTCGCTGCCGGCATGGGTGGCCTTGACCGCGTTCTGCACGCCGATCTGCAGGCGCTCGATCATGGTCTGGATATCCTTAGTAGATTCCTGGGTGCGCGCAGCCAGAGCCCGCACCTCATCGGCCACCACGGCAAACCCGCGCCCCTGCTCGCCGGCCCGCGCGGCTTCAATGGCCGCATTCAGCGCCAGCAGATTGGTCTGCTCGGCAATCCCACGAATCACCGCCAACACCGCGCCGATATTGGCCGCTTCCTGCTCCAGGGTTTGAATGCTGTTTGACGCGCTCTCCACCTCATGGGCCAGTTGGCGGATGGAGTTGATGGTCGCGCCCACTACCTGGGCGGCATCGCGCGACTGCGATTCGGCCTGCCGGGCCGCATCGGCAGCATGCTGGGCATTACGCGCCACCTCATGCACCGCCGAGCTCATCTCGGTGGCGGCGGTGCTGACCTGATCCACCGCCGCGTGCTCGCCGCTGATCAAGCGATCATTGGCCGCCGCCATACCCGCCAGGTTCTGCGCCGAGCTTTCCACCTCGCCGGTGACACGCCCCACCTCCTTGATCAGAGGTTGCAGCTTGTCGAGAAAGCGGTTGAAGGCATGGCTCAGCTGACCCAGCTCATCATTGGACAGCACATCCAGGCGCACGCGCAGATCTCCATCGCCATCGGCGATCTGCTCGATACGGTTGAGCAGATTGTGCAGCGGCCGGGTTACCAGCAGCGGGAAGCCCACCACCAGCACCAGACAGACCAGCAGCCCGACGACAATGATCAGCCCCTGCTGCCAGCTCAGGGTCTGGCCCAGGGCAATGGCCGCCAAGCCTTCTGCATTGGCCGCCTCGTCATCCATTTCACCCAGCTGATCAATGGCCGAGCGGATGACATTGAACTGCTCCTCGCTAGCGCCAAAGCTCAACTCACTGGCTGCCTGCGGGTCGCTGCTGGCCAGCTCCAGCACCTTCTGCGACGTGGCCTTCCAGCGATCAAAGCCGTTGTCGAACTGCGCCACCAACTGCATGGCCGCTGCACCCGGCTGCATCGCGGCGAACTTGTGTACCCGGTCATAAGCCTGCTGCAGGTTCTCCGCATGGGTTGCCTTGAGGGCTGCAGCGTAGGCACCTGCGCCTTCATCCAGCAGGCTGCGTTCGGCGACAAAGGCCTGGTACAGGTCACGGTCGGCATTAAGCAACAGACTGATACCGGGCAGATAGCGATTGGTCAGACGCGTGCTGGACTCGGCCACCTGATCAATACCACGCATACCCAGCACGCCCATGCTGACCAGCAATACCGCCAGCAAGACAATGGGCAAAGCAATTTTCCAGCGAAAACCAAGATCGGCAAACAGGCGCAGCATAGTGGCTCTCCTCGTTCGACCCCCAGTAGGACCAGCTTAGTTCAGGTCGGAAAAATCGCCCGCCAGCCGGCAATCGGCGCGACACCGTGCATTCGGGACCTGGCGGGGGTAAGCTGCGAGCCGATCTGACCTACCAAGGAGCAACAACATGGCCATCAGCAAAGACCAACTGATCAGCGATATCGCCGAAGCCACCGACTCGCCCAAAAGCACTATCCGCACCGTACTGGAGCAGCTCAGCGAAATCGTCGCCGACGCCCTGGAAAACGATGGCGAGATCACCCTGCCCGGCATCGGCAAGCTGAAAGTGACCGAGCGCCCGGCCCGCACCGGCCGCAATCCACAGACTGGCAAGGCCATCGAGATCGCGGCCAAGAAGGTGGTCAAGTATGTGCCGGCCAAGGCCCTGAGCGACTCGCTTAACTAGGACCTGACAGACCTGCACCTGTCTTGCCGAGAAGGCAATAAGTAGGGTGCGCCGTGCGCCCTACTCTGCCGGCGGATTAGCGGTGCGCACGGCGCACCCTACGAGCCAGGCCGCCTAAAGACGGGTACCTACAGGCTCACCCCATAGTCCGCCAGGCAGGCAAGAAAGGCCTGCTCATCCAGCACCCGAACCCCCAGCTCGCTGGCCTTGGCCAGTTTCGAGCCGGCGCCGGGACCGGCCACCACGCAGTGGGTCTTGGCCGAGACCGAACCGGCCACCTTGGCGCCCAGGCTTTCCAGCTTGGCCTTGGCCTGATCACGGCTCATCAGCTCCAGGGTGCCGGTGAGCACCCAGGTCTGGCCAGCCAGGGGCAGGCCTTCGGCGACCTTTTTTTCACTCTCCCAGTGCATGCCAAACTCGCGCAGCTGCTGCTCGATGGCGCGGGCACGCTGGGCGTTGTCCGCGTTGTCGAAAAACTCGCGTACCGCCTTAGCCTGTTTCTCCGGCAGGGCCTGACGCATATCCAGCCAGTCGCCGCCGAGCACACCCTCCAGGCTGACAAAGCGTTCAGCCAGCTTCTGCGCCGCACCCGGGCCGACGCTGGGGATATTGAGCTTGTCGAGCATGCCGCCCAAGGTGGCGATGGCGCTGAACTCGGCGCTCAGCTCACCTTCTTCCTGCAACTGCAGCCCGCACTCGCCCAACAAGGCCTCGATCACCTGCTGGTTGTGGGCGTCCTCGAAGAAGCTGTGGATCTCGTGGGCCACTTCCAGGCCGATATCCGGCAGGTAGGTCAGCACCTCGGGCAGGGCCTGGCGCACCCGCGCCAGGGACGCCAGGGAACGAGCCAGCACCTTGGCGGTTTCCTCGCCCACATCGGGGATGCCAAGGGCATAGATAAAGCGCGCCAGGGTCGGTCGTTTGCTGTCGGCGATGGCAGCCAGCAGCTTGTGACTGGACACCTCGGCAAAGCCTTCCAGACCGATGATCTGCTCGAAGGTGAGGCGGTACAGGTCCGCCGGCGAGGTGATCAGCTGCTCGTCCACCAGTTGCTCGATGGTCTTGTCACCCAGGCCGTCGATATCCATGGCGCGGCGCGAAACAAAATGGATGATCGCCTGCTTGAGCTGCGCCTGGCAGCTCAGGCGACCGACACAGCGGTATACCGTGCCCTCGCTGACGCTGGCCTTGCCCTTGCTGCGTTTGACCAGCTGGGTGCGTTCCACCGCCGAGCCGCATACCGGGCACTGCTCGGGAATGTGCACAGGCCGCGCATCGGCCGGGCGGCGCTCGGGCACCAC
>OGCL01001662.1_pt1 | contig 17962 bp, 17 predicted proteins | sample 1570041 | NCBI WGS metagenome assembly OGCL01 (sample SAMN06266162, study PRJEB24511) | hot springs metagenome | isolation source: Hot spring water | place: South Africa: Limpopo | collected 2015-06-22
CGCGGTCTCGACATACGCCGCCGCCGGCACCTCCACGGTGAGTTCGCCGAAGGCTTCCTTTGCCTCGAGCCCGAGTGCGGTTTTGAGCGCCTCGCGCAGCCGTTCGAGGCGCCTCATCGCGCGATCGTGTTCGTGCGCCGGATCTTGTTCTGCAGCTGCACGATCCCGTAGAGGAGCGCTTCAGCCGTGGGCGGGCAGCCGGGCACGTACACGTCCACCGGCACGATGCGATCGCAGCCGCGCACAACGGAATACGAGTAGTGGTAGTAGCCGCCGCCGTTCGCGCACGAACCCATCGAGATCACCCAGCGCGGTTCGGCCATCTGGTCGTACACCTTGCGTAGCGCCGGCGCCATCTTGTTGCACAGGGTCCCAGCGACGATCATGACGTCGGACTGGCGCGGGCTCGGCCGGAACACGACGCCGAAACGGTCGAGGTCGTAGCGCGAGGCCCCGGCTTGCATCATCTCCACCGCGCAGCAGGCCAGACCGAAAGTCATCGGCCAGAGCGAGCCGGTGCGCGTCCAGTTGATGAGCTGATCCGCGGTGGTGGTGATGAAGCCGCGCGCAAGCAGCCCCTCTACTCCCATTCGAGCGCCCCCTTGCGCCACTCGTACACGAATCCGACCGTGAGGATCGCCAAAAACACCATCATCGCAGCAAAGCCCGCAAAGCCGATGTCGCCGAGCGCGACCGCCCAGGGCAGCAGGAACGCGACTTCCAGGTCGAACAGGATGAACAGGATCGCGACAAGGTAGTAGCGCACGTCGAACTTCATGCGCGCGTCCTCGAAGGCCTCGAAGCCGCACTCGTAGGGGGAGAGCTTTTGCGGGTCGGGCCGGCGCGGGCCGAGCAGCGCCCCGAGCGCGAGCGGCAGTGCACCCGCCACCACACCGACAGCAAGGAAAAGCAGGATCGGTACGTATTCGACGAGCATCGACGATGTATTCCGCGATTCAACGCTCCGACCGCCCGACCCTCACCCGCACCTCCGAACGTTCGTCTCCGGTCCTACGCGCGCTGGCGGCGCGATCCTTCCTGGTGCCCACGAGCAGACTCGAACTGCTACGGCTTGTTAGGCCACTAGCCCCTCAAGCTAGCGTGTCTACCAATTCCACCACGTGGGCGAATCCGTGGCCCGCATTATCGCTCAATTCGGCACGTCCTTCGCCTTCGAGGCGTCGCCCGGCAGCGCGGGCTTGGGCACGTCGGCCGGCGCGGCCGGCGGAACCTCCGCCGCGGGTTTCATCGTGTCCACCACGCTGCCCGAGGTTTTCGGCTTGCTGGTCGCAAAATACGCGAGCCCGAGACTGGTCAAGAAGAAAATCGTCGCCAGCACGGCGGTGGTCCGGGACAGGAAGTTCGCCGACCCCGTCGCTCCGAACAGGCTCCCGCTTGCGCCGGCACCGAAGCCCGAGCCCATGTCTGCCCCCTTGCCGTGCTGAAGGAGCACAAGGCCGATGATCGCAAGGGCGATCAGCACGTGAGTCACCACGACGAGCGTCAACCAGAGATCCATGACCGTTCCCCTCCCGCGTGCGCGCGAGGCACCGCCGCCGCGCGCACGATCGCAAGGAATTCGTCGGCGCGCAGCGAAGCGCCACCGATCAGTCCGCCATCGACATCGGGCATGGCAAACAGCGCGGCGGCGTTGGCCGCGCGCACGCTTCCGCCATAGAGCAGGCGCGTGCGCGGCGAAGTGTGCGCCCGAAGCAGCGCGTGCACCGTCTGCGCCTGCTCCGGCGTCGCGGTGCGACCGGTGCCGATCGCCCACACCGGCTCGTAGGCGATCACCGCCGCGGCCAGCACCTCGCGCCCCGCCGCAGCCGCCACCGCCTCGAGCTGCCGCAGCACCACCGCCTCGGTCTGCCCGGCCTCGCGCTCGGCCAGCGTCTCGCCGACACACAGGATCGGCACCAGGTCCGCGGCGCGCGCCGCGCAGAACTTCGCCGCGACACGCGCGTCGTCCTCGCCGCGCTGCTGGCGCCGCTCCGAGTGGCCAACGATCACGTAGCGGCAGCCGAATTCGGCGAGCATGCCGGCAGACACCTCACCGGTATGAGCCCCGTCCGGATGCTCGCACACGTCCTGCGCACCCCAGGCGATCGGCCCTCCTGCGAGCAGCGCTTCGGCCTGCGCGAGGTAGGGAAAAGGCACGCACACTGCGCACTCGGGGGCGCCGGCAAAAGCGGCACCCGAGCGTAGCGCCCGCAAGAGCGCTTCGTTGGCGGGTCGGCGACCGTGCATCTTCCAGTTGCCGACCACGAGCCGGGAACGCATCGGGACTCCTCGGTGAGCGGCGCATTGTACACTCCGGCACCGCGCGCTCCGCCGTAGCCGAGCGATCGCGGCAGGAACTGGACGAGTCCCGGCGCGAACGTGATCCGCAGCAACACCGCTCCCATCGCGGCGACGAAGGCGATCACCCAGCGCGCGGTCGATGCCATCGGCACGCGGGCAAGGCGGCGCGTGATCCTCGGGTTCACCGCCGTGGGCGGCGTGAACTGCCCGATCGCCACGTCGAGCGGCCGCGCCTTGAGTCGAGCGGCGCCACAAGGGGCGCCTGGGAGATGAGGCGCACGCACGGCACCGACAAGGGTTACCCCAGCAGGGATTTCCTGCGGCTTCGCAGACGGTGGATCGCCGCGCGTCGCTTCGCGCGGTTTGAGGGCTGCCGCACGCCCCGTTTGCGGCTTTGGCCGATAAGCACCGAGGCGGCGTTCAGCGCGAAGCCGCGGCGCGTACGCTCTCGGCGATGCGCTCGGCGAGCGCTTGCGCATCGGCAAGCGGTTCGGCCTCGACCATGACCCGGAGCACGGGCTCGGTCCCCGATGCGCGCACGAGCACGCGCCCGCGGCCGTCGAGGCTGCGCTCGACCGCGGCGCGGGCAGAGGCGATCGCCGGGTGCGCACGCCAGTCGAAACCGGGCGGCACGGGAACGTTGACAAGCACTTGCGGGTAGCGCCGCAGGTCTTCGACCCGCTCGGCAAGTGGCCGCCCGGAGCGGCGTAGCGCGGTGAGCACCTGCAGCGCGGCGATGATCCCGTCGCCGGTCGTATGCCGGTCGAGAAAGACGAGGTGACCCGAATTCTCTCCCCCCACCTGCCAACCGCGTTCGCGCAGCAGCTCGAGCACATAGCGGTCGCCCACGCGCGCGCGCGCAAAGGGCACGCCCAGCCGCGCGAGCGCCTGTTCGAGCGCGAGGTTCGTCATCAGCGTGCCCGCGACCCCTGCGACCGGTCGCTCGGCGTGCCGGTGGCGTACGACCACCCAGAGCAGCTCGTCGCCGTCGTAGATGCGGCCGGTCCCATCGGAGATCACGACGCGATCGCCGTCGCCGTCGAGCGCGATTCCCAGATCGGCGCCAAGGCGGCGCACCTCCTCGGCCAGCACCTCGGGCGCCACCGCCCCGGCGCGCGCGTTGATGTTGAATCCGTCGGGCGCCACCCCGATCGCGTGCACCTCTGCGCCCAGCTCGTGAAAGACGTGCGGCGCGACGTGGTAGGCCGCCCCGTGCGCGCAATCGACGACGAGCCGAAGGCCACGCAGGTCGAGCTCGGCCGGGAAAGTGGATTTGCAGAACTCGATGTAACGGCCTTGCGCGTCGTCGATGCGCCGGGCGCGGCCGAGCCCAGCCGCGTCCTTGCAGCCGAGCGGATCGTCGAGCGCGCGCTCGATCTCGGCCTCGAGCGCATCGGGCAGCTTGAAGCCGTCGCCCGAGAAAAGCTTGATCCCGTTGTCGGGGTACGGGTTGTGCGATGCGCTGATCACCACCCCCGCGGCTAGGCGTAGCGCCCGCGTGAGGTACGCGACACCCGGCGTCGGCAGTGGGCCGCACAGCATCACGTCCACGCCCGCCGCGGAAAATCCCGCCTCGAGCGCCGCCTCCAGCATGTAGCCCGAGATGCGGGTGTCCTTTCCGATCAGCACGGCGGGCCGCTCGCCCGCGCGGCTGGCGCGCGCGAGTACGCGCCCGGCCGCGTAGCCCAGCCGGAGCACAAAGTCGGGTGTCATCGGCGCGGCGCCGACGCGGCCGCGCAATCCGTCGGTTCCGAACCAGCGCCTCACGCCTTGCCTAGCGCCTCCCACACCGCCAGCGCGTCGCGCGTCTCGGCGACATCGTGCACGCGCAGGATTGTGGCGCCGCGCTGAGCGGCGAGCAAGGCGGCGGCGAGGCTCGCCGCAAGCCGTTCCTCGACCGGCCGGCCGGTGATCGCGCCCAGCACGCTTTTACGCGAAAGGCCGGCGAGCACCGGATAGCCGAGGGCGGCGATGTCGGCCAGACGTGCAAGGAGCGCCAGGTTATGCGCGAGCGTTTTGCCGAAACCAAAACCCGGATCGACGACGATACGCTCGCGCTCGATTCCGGCCGCCTCGCAGGCGAGCGCGCGCTCGAGGAGAAAGGCTTTCACCTCGCGCACCACGTCGTCGTAGCGCGGCGCGCGCTGCATGGTCGCGGGTTCGCCCTGCATGTGCATCAGGCACACCGCCGCCCCGCTCGCGGCAACCGCCGCGAGCGCACGCGGTGCGCGAAGCGCCTCGACGTCGTTCACCATGCAGGCCCCGGCCGCGATCGCCTCGCGCATCACGCGCGGCCGGCGCGTGTCCACCGACACCGGCCGCTCCGCCAGCCGCTCGATGACCGGCAGCACGCGCGCCAGCTCTTCCTCCTCGTCCACGGGGAGCGCTCCCGGCCGCGTGGACTCGCCGCCCACGTCGACGAGGTCGGCGCCGCACTCGAAGAGGGCGAGTGCGCGCTCGACCGCCGCCTCGGCATCCAGCGCCCGGCTGGCGGGGTGGAAGGAGTCGGGCGTGACGTTCACCACGCCCATCACGAGCGGCCGTTCGAGCGAGAAGCGGAAGCGGCCGCAGCGCAGCACCGCGCGCGGAGCCGGTTGAGCTCTCTTAGGCGCTCGCCACGGGGGCCGCCGCCCCCTGGGCCGCTTCGCCGGCGCCTGCACCGCCCGCGCTTGCGCTCGCGCTCGCCTTGGGCGGACGGGGCGGCCGGCCGGCCATCACGTCATCGATCTGGTCGGCGTCCAGCGTCTCGAGCTCGAGGAGCGCCTTGGCGAGCGCCTCCACCTTGTCGCGGTTTTCCTCGATCAACCGCCGCGCCCGGCGGTACTGCTCGTCGATGATGCGACGGATCTCGGCGTCCACCTTCTGCAAGGTGGCCTCCGACACGTTCTTGTGCGTGGTGATCGAGCGGCCAAGGAAGATCTCGCCTTCGTTTTCGCCATAGACCATCGGGCCGAGCGTCTCGGACATCCCCCACTGCGTGACCATGCGCCGGGCGACGTCGGTCGCGCGCTCGAAGTCGTTCGCCGCCCCCGTGGTCATCTGGTTCATGAAGATCTCCTCGGCGATGCGGCCGCCGAAGAGCACCGCGATCATGTTGAGCAGCCGGTCGCGGTCCTGGCTGTAACGGTCCTGTTCGGGGAGCTGCATCGTCACGCCGAGCGCGCGGCCGCGCGGAATGATGGTCACCTTGTGCACAGGGTCGGTCTTCGGGAGCAGCTTGGCGACCACCGTGTGCCCGGCCTCGTGGTAAGCGGTGTTGCGCCGTTCCTCTTCCGGCATCACCATCGAGCGGCGCTCGGTGCCCATGATGACCTTGTCCTTTGCGCGCTCGAAGTCCTCCATGTCGACGAGCCGCTTGTTCGCACGCGCGGCAAAGAGCGCCGCTTCGTTCACGAGGTTGGCGAGGTCCGCGCCGGAAAAACCCGGCGTGCCGCGCGCGATGATGTCCGGACGCACGTCCGGCGCAAGCGGCACCTTGCGCATGTGCACCCGCAGGATCTCCTCCCGCCCGCGGATGTCGGGGAGCGGCACCACCACCTGCCGGTCGAAGCGGCCAGGGCGCAAAAGCGCCGGATCGAGCACGTCCGGTCGGTTGGTCGCCGCGATCACGATCACGCCCGAGCCGGTCTCGAAGCCGTCCATTTCGACGAGCAGCTGGTTGAGCGTCTGCTCGCGCTCGTCGTTGCCGCCCCCGAGGCCCGCCCCGCGCTGGCGGCCGACGGCGTCGATCTCGTCGATGAAGACGATGCAGGGCGCGTGCTTCTTCGCCTGCTCGAACATGTCGCGCACGCGCGCCGCGCCCACGCCGACGAACATCTCGACGAAGTCCGAGCCCGAGATCGAGAAGAAGGGCACTTTTGCCTCGCCGGCGATCGCCTTGGCAAGCAGCGTCTTACCGGTCCCGGGGCTGCCGACCATGAGCACGCCGCGCGGGATGCGGCCGCCCAGCTTCTGGAACTTCGCGGGGTCGCGCAGGAAGTCGACCAGCTCGCGCACCTCCTCTTTTGCCTCGTCGCAGCCCGCGACGTCGGCGAAGGTGACCGTGTTCGCCGACTCATCGAGCATGCGCGCGCGGCTCTTGCCGAAGGAAAACGCGCCGCCCCGGCCGCCGCCCTGCATCTGCCGCATGAAGAAAATCCACACCCCGATCAGCAGCAGCATCGGGAACCAGGATACGAAGATGTTCATGAGCAGCGACGGCTCTTCCTCCGGCTTGGCCTCGATCTTGACCCCGTATTTGAGCAGGTCGGACACCAGCCAGATGTCGCCGGGCGAGTAACTGGTCACACGCCGCCCCTCGGTGGTGGTCGCCTTGAGCTGCCGGCCCTCGATGACGACCTTGGCGATGCGGCCCGCCTTCACCTCCTCGAGGAACTGCGAATATTCCATCGGCGCCTGCACCTGCTGGCGCGTGTTGAACTGGTTGAACACGGTCATCAGCACCAGCCCGATCACGAGCCAGAGGACCAGGTTTTTCATCATGTTGTTCAAGGGCTGAACTCCTTTTGCCGGCGCACCTCGCAAGGCCAATGTTACGCCGTCTGCCCCGGCAGACAAGCGCCGCCGCACTTCCTCGGACCGTGTGCGACGAAATAGGTTTCGCGCGATTCCGGGCGCGAAGCTTGCGGCTTCACTACTTTGACGCGACGGAAGCGCTTTTCAAGCGCAGCGCGCAGCACGCCAAACCCCTCACCGTGGAAGGCCTTGAGAACCAACACGCCGCCGAGGCCAAGCATCCCCTGCGCAAGCTCCAAGGCGAGCATCGCGAGCTCGAGCGCGCGCGCCTGGTCGGTCGACGCGATGCCGGTGAGGTCGGGCGCAAGGTCGCTCAGCACCAGGTCCGCCGGGCGGCCCGCGAGCGCCGCGCGCAGCGCCGCGCGCACCTCGCTCCTGCGCAGGTCGCCGCGCAGGACCGTGACCCCCCGCAGCGGCGCAACCTCACGCTCGTCCACCGCCACCACGCGCCCGCCGGGGGCGACCCGAGCCGCGGCCACCTGGCTCCAACCGCCCGGTGCCGCACCGAGGTCGACCACGGTCAGCCCCGGCCGGAACAGGTGCTCGCGCCGGTCGATTTCGAGCAGCTTGAATGCGGCGCGCGAACGCCAACCCGCCGAGCGCGCCTCGCGCACGAAGGGGTCGCGCCGCTGGCGCGCAAGCCAGCGGCGCGAAGACGGTCTGAGGGCCACGGGCCGCCGCGCTACTCGTAGCGCACGTCGAGGATCTCAAAGCGCTTGAGCCCGCCGGGAGTCTCGACCTCCACCGCCTCCCCGGCGTATTTTCCGATCAGCGCGCGGGCGATCGGCGAGGCGATCGACAACCGCCCCTCGCGGATGTCGGCCTCGTCCTCGCCGACGATCTGCCAGACGACCACGCTGCCATCGGACTCGTCCTCCAGCTCGACGGTGGCCCCGAACACGCAGCGGCCGTCGGCGTCGAGCCGGCTCGGGTCGATCACGAGCGCGTTGGCGAGCTTGGTTTCCAGTTCCGCGATCCGCCCCTCGATGAAACTCTGCCGCTCGCGCGCCGCGTCGTACTCGGCGTTCTCCGACAGATCGCCGTGCGAGCGCGCCTCGGCGATCGCCGCCGCGATCGCCGCCCGCTCGACCGTTTTCAGCCGGTGCAACTCGGCCCGCAGCCGCTCGGCTCCCCGCACAGTCATCGGCGTCTTGGCCATCGCTCCATCGCCTAGCGCAACTGCGCATGGAGGTCCTGCAGGCACGAAGGTTCGAGCCGCGCGAGCTCGCGGAGCCCGGTGCAGGCGGCGCGCGCCCCCGCGATCGTCGTGTAGTAGGTGACGCGCTGCGCGAGCGCGGTCGTGCGGATCGAGCGCGAATCGGCGACCGCGCTCCGGCTCGCATCCACCGTGTTGACAATGAGGCTGACCTCGCCGTTCTTGATCATGTCGACGATGTGCGGCCGCCCTTCGGCGACCTTGTTCACCGGCGTCACGGGCACGCCGGCCGCGGCGAGCATGCGCGCCGTGCCGCGCGTCGCCAAAACGGTAAAGCCAAGCGCGGTGAGCGAGCGCGCCACCTCCACGGCCTGCGGCTTGTCGCTGTCGCGCACGCTCACGAACGCGCGCCCGCCCTGCGGAAAACGCACCCCCGCGCCGAGTTGCGACTTGAGGAAGGCTTCACCGAAGCTGCGCCCGATTCCCATCACCTCGCCCGTCGACTTCATCTCCGGACCGAGGATCGTGTCGACCCCCGGGAACTTGACGAAGGGGAACACGGCCTCTTTTACGGAATAGTAGGCCGGCACGACCGAAGCGCGCACGCCCTGCTGGGCGAGGCTGCGCCCGGCCATGCACCGAGCGGCAATCTTCGCCCATGGCACGCCGGTTGCCTTGGAGACGAAGGGCACCGTACGCGAGGCGCGGGGATTGACCTCGAGCACGTACACCGTGCCGCCCTGGATCGCGAACTGCACGTTCATCAGCCCGACCACGCCGAGGGCCTGGGCGAGCCGCGCCGTCTGCGCCTTCAGCTCCGCGACGAGCGCGGGCGCAAGCGAGTGCGGCGGCAGGCAGCAGGCCGAGTCGCCCGAGTGCACGCCGGCTTCCTCGACGTGTTCCATGACGCCCGCGACGATCACCTCGCGGCCGTCCGCCACCGCATCGACGTCCACCTCGGTCGCTTGGGCAAGGAAACGGTCGAGCAGCACGGGCGCTTCGTTCGAAACCTTCACCGCCTCGCGCATGTAGCGCTCGAGCTCGCTGCGATGGTGAACCACCTCCATCGCCCGTCCCCCGAGCACGTAGCTCGGCCGCACCACCACCGGATAACCGATCTCCTCGGCCAGGCGCAGCGCCTCCTCGGTCGAGCGCGCCGTGCGGTTCGGCGGCTGGCGCAGGCCGAGCCGGTCGAGCAACTGCTGGAAGCGCTCGCGGTCTTCGGCGACGTCGATCGAGTCGGCGCTCGTGCCGAGGATCGGCACACCCTCGGCGGCGAGGGCGCGGGCGAGCTTGAGCGGGGTCTGCCCGCCGTACTGGACGATCACGCCCCAGGGGCGCTCCACGGCGACGATCTCGAGCACGTCCTCGAGCGTGAGCGGCTCGAAATAGAGCCGGTCCGAGGTGTCGTAGTCGGTCGAGACGGTCTCCGGGTTGCAGTTCACCATGATCGTCTCGAATCCCTCCTCGCGCAGCGCGAACGCCGCGTGCACGCAGCAGTAGTCGAACTCGATGCCCTGCCCGATGCGGTTCGGTCCGCCCCCGAGCACCATGATCTTGCGCCGCGTCGAGGGCTGCGCCTCGCATTCTTCCTCGTAGGTCGAGTAGAGGTAGGCGGTCGTGGTCGCGAACTCGGCGGCGCAGGTGTCGACGCGTTTGTACACCGGGCGCACCCCGAGTGCATGCCGGCGCGCGCGCACCTCGCCTTCGCCGACACCGAGCAGCCGCGCGAGGCGCCGGTCGGGACAGCCCTGCCGCTTGAGCCGGCGAAGCTCGGCCGCGTCCAGGCTCTCGAGACGGCGTCCCGCGAGCGCCATTTCCGTGCGCACCAGATCACGGATCTGGGCAAGGAACCACGGGTCGATGCGCGACAGGCGGTGCACTTCCTCCAGCGTAAATCCGCACGCGAAGGCGTCGGCGAGGTACCAGATGCGCTCCGGCCCGGGTTCGCTCAGTTCGCGCTTGATGATTTCCCGGTCGCTCGTCTTGCGGTCCAGGCCGTCCGCCCCGACTTCCAACCCGCGCAGTGCTTTCTGCAGCGCCTCGGCGAAGGTGCGCCCGATCGCCATCACCTCGCCCACCGATTTCATCTGCGTGGTCAGGCGGTCGTTCGCCAGCGGGAACTTCTCGAAGGCAAAGCGCGGGATCTTCACCACCACGTAGTCGAGCGCGGGCTCGAACGAGGCCGGCGTCGCGCCGCCCGTGACTTCGTTGGCGATCTCGTCGAGGGTGTAGCCGACCGCGAGCTTGGCCGCGACCTTGGCGATCGGAAAACCCGTCGCCTTCGACGCCAACGCCGAGGAGCGCGACACGCGTGGATTCATCTCGATCACGAGCAGGCGGCCGTCCTCCGGGTTGATCGCAAACTGCACGTTGGAGCCGCCCGTGTCGACGCCGATTTCGCGCAGCACCGCGATCGCCGCATCGCGCAGGCGCTGGTATTCCTTGTCGGTGAGCGTCTGCGCCGGTGCGACCGTGATCGAGTCACCGGTGTGCACCCCCATCGGATCCAGGTTCTCGATGGCGCAGACGATGATGCAGTTGTCGTTCCGGTCCCGCACCACCTCCATCTCGAACTCTTTCCAGCCGAGAACCGACTCCTCGATCAAGAGCTCCCGCGTGGGCGAGGCTTCCAAGCCGCGCTCGCAGATCGCGACGAACTCCTCGCGGTTGTAGGCGATGCCGCCGCCCGAGCCGCCGAGCGTGTAGGAGGGCCGCACGACCACGGGGAACCCGATGCCGGCCTGGATCTGCAGCGCCTCCTCGAGCGAGTGTGCGAGCGCCGAGCGCGGCGAGGCAAGGCCGATGCGCGTCATCGCCGCCTTGAACTTCTCGCGGTCCTCGGCCTTGTCGATCGCCTCGCGCGAGGCGCCGATCATCTGGACCCCATAGCGCTCGAGCACGCCCTCGCGCGCCAGATCGAGCGCGCAGTTGAGCGCCGTCTGCCCTCCCATGGTCGGCAGCAGCGCGTCCGGCCGCTCCTTCTCGATGATGCGCGCGAGCGTCGGCCAGGTAATCGGCTCGATGTAGGTCGCGTCGGCCAGCTCCGGGTCGGTCATGATGGTCGCCGGGTTCGAGTTGACGAGGATCACTCGATAGCCTTCGGCCTTGAGCGCCTTGCAGGCCTGCGCGCCGGAGTAGTCGAACTCGCACGCCTGCCCGATCACGATCGGGCCGGCGCCGATGATCAGGATGCTCTCGAGATCGGTGCGCCGCGGCACGACGGACTCCTTTCCTAGCAGCGACGCTCCCGCATGAGCGCGGCAAAGCGATCGAACAGGTAGCCGATGTCGTGCGGGCCGGGGCTCGCCTCCGGGTGGCCCTGAAAGCAGAACGCGGGCCGGTCGGTGCGGGCAAGCCCCTGCAGCGAGCCGTCGAACAGGGACACGTGCGTCGCCCGCAGCGTCGGAGGCAGCGTCGCGGCATCGACCGCGAAGCCGTGATTCTGACTCGTAATGAGAACCGCACCCGTGTCTAGATCTTTCACGGGATGGTTCGCGCCGTGGTGCCCGAACTTCATTTTCACCGTGCGCGCGCCGGAGGCGAGCGCCATCAGCTGGTGGCCGAGGCAGATGCCGAAGACCGGCAAGTCGCTCGCGTCCAGGATCTCGCCGATCGCCTCGATGGCATAGGCGCAAGGCTCGGGATCGCCCGGGCCGTTGGACAGGAATACGCCGTCTGGCGCAAGGCGCAGGACCTCGCGCGCGGGCGTCTGCGCCGGCACGACGGTGATGCGCGCGCCGCGCTCGGCGAGCATGCGCAGGATGTTGCGCTTGACCCCGTAGTCGTAGGCGACGACGTGGTATCGGCCGTCGCTGTGCCGGGCCGGTCCATCGGGCCGCCAGAGGCCCTCGGTCCACTCGTAGCGCTCGCGCGTGCTCACTTCCTTGGCAAGATCCATCCCGGCGAGCCCAGGAAAGGCGCGCGCTTGCCGGAGCGCCTCGGTTTCGTCGACGTCGCCTGCGGCGAGGCAGCCGTTCTGCGCGCCGCGCTCGCGCAGAAGGCGGGTCAGGCGCCGCGTATCGACCTCGGCGATTGCGACCACGCCCCGCCGCGCAAGGTAGTCGGGAAGCGACTCGCTCATGCGCCAGTTCGACGGGTGCGCCGGGACGTCGCGCACGACCAGCCCGGCCGCGTACACGCGCCCGGACTCCTCGTCCTCGGGGTTGACCCCGGTGTTGCCCACGTGCGCGCAGGTGAGGGTGACGATCTGCCGGCAGTAGGACGGATCGGTGAGGATCTCCTGGTAGCCGGTCATCGCCGTGTTGAACACCACCTCGCCCGCTGCGTAGCCGCGCGCACCGATCGAGCGGCCGCGAAACACCGTCCCGTCGGCGAGCACGAGCACGGCGGGTTCGAGCGCAGCCAAAGGGGCTCCAGGAGGTGGACGCGAAACGCGGGAGCGGCTCGTCGCCCGTCTCCCGCGCGCTTCACCCGAAATTATACCGCCCTCGACTCCTTCGAGCCAAGGACCTCGGCCATGTCGTACAGCCCAGGCGCGCGGCCGGCCGCGAGCCAGCGCGCAGCGCGCAGCGCACCGGCGGCGTAAGTGAGGCGGCTCTGGCTTCGCACGGTGATCTCGACGCGCTCACCCGCGCCGGCAAAGAGCACGGTGTGCTCGCCGACCATGTCGCCGCCGCGCAGCGCATGAAAGCCGATTTCGCCCGGAGCGCGCGCGCCGACGGCCCCGCGCCGGCCGTGCACCGCCACCGCCTCGAGGTCGCGGCCGAGGGCGCGCGCAACAATTTCACCCAGCCGCAGGGCGGTGCCCGAAGGAGCGTCTACCTTGTGCCTGTGATGCGCTTCGACGATCTCGACGTCGTAGTCGGCGCCGAGAATGCGCGCGGCCGCTTCCACGAGTGCGAAAGCGGCGTTCACGCCGACGGAAAAATTGGGCGAGATGACGACGGGCAACCTTTGCGCCGCCTCGGCGATACGGTTGCGCTGTGCGCTATCGAATCCCGTCGTGCCGATGACGACCGGGCGGCCGAGCGCTTCGCACGCGGCAAGGAGTGCAAGCGTCGCTTCGGGGCGCGAGAAGTCGATGGCGACGTCGGCCGCGGCGAGCGCCGCCGCGACGTCGTCGCTCACCCTCACCCCCCCGCTCTCCCGGCCAACGAGCGGCGAGCCGGGCGCTTCGAGCGCGGCGGCGAGCACGAGCCCGGGGTCCATGCGCAGGGCGTCGACCACCGCCTGCCCCATGCGGCCGCCGGCACCGGCGAGGGCCACGCGGATCACGGCGCTTTTGCCTCGGTCGCCGGAACCACGTCGCCGACCACGCGCTCTAGCACATCGCCGTCGAAAAGGACCGCGATGCGGCGCTCTTCGCGCCCTTTGGGCGTGTCGCGGTAATACACGTAGTCCCAACGGTTGGCGCGGAACGGATCGGTGACGAGCGGCGTTCCGAGCAGAAACCGCACTTGCTCTCGGGTCATGCCGCGGCGAAGCTGCGCGACCGCTTCCTGCGATACGTAGTTGCCCTGCTGGATCTCCATGCGGTAGGGCTGCCCGATGGAGGGAATACTGCAGCCCGCGGTCACCGCAACGAGCGCCGCGACCCACGCCACGACCCCGCGCTTTGCGGCGTAGCGGATCTGCATTCGGCTATGATAGTTCAATGGGTTCCGCCCGGAGCCTCAAGGAAAGCGGCCTCAAGGCGACGCTTCCGCGGCGCAAGATCCTCGAACTCTTCGAGGCGAGCAAGGTGCGGCACCTGTCGGCCGAGGACGTCTACCGAGCGCTCCTCGCTGACGGTCTGGATGTCGGCCTTGCCACGGTGTACCGGGTACTCACGCAGCTCGAACAGGCCGGGCTGCTGGCGCGCCAGCACTTCGAGACCCGCAAGGCGGTGTTCGAACTCGCTCAGGGCGGACACCACGACCACCTCGTCTGCCTGCAATGCGGGCACGTCGAGGAGTTCTACGATCCGGACATCGAACGCCGGCAGGCGGCGATCGCGGCCGAGCGCGGCTTTGGCCTGCACGCTCACTCGCTCGCGCTCTACGGCAACTGCCAGCGCAACCCCTGCCCCTACCGCGGGGACCCGCCCAGCGGAGGTTGATTCCGCGGCGCTCAGCCGAGGACACCGGCAAGCACCGCCAGACCGAGCGCCGCAAAGGCCCCCGCCGCGAGCGCGCGCACGAGGCCAAGCGGCAGACGCGCGAGCAGCCGGGCACCGGCAAGCACCGCAGGCAGGTTCGCGAGCATCATCCCGGCGGTGGTGCCGGCGACCACCGCGGCAAAGGAATCGTAGGCGGCGGCGAGCGCGACCGTCGCAAGCTGCGTCTTGTCGCCCATTTCGACGAGAAAAAAGGCGACGAGCGAGGCGGCGAACACCCCCCAGCGCCCCCGCCCCCGGTCGGTGTCTTCGAAGCGATCCCGCCGCAGCGCCCACAGCGCCATGGCGACGAAGGAGACGCCGACGGCGATACGCATCGCCTCTGCACCGAGCGCGCGTGCGACCCAGGTGCCCGCGGCGGCCGCAAGCGCATGGTTGGCGAGCGTGGCGACGAGGATGCCGGCGAGGATCGCGAGCGGTCGGCCATAGCGCGCCGAAAGCGCGAGCGCGAGGAGCTGCGTCTTGTCGCCCATCTCGGCGAGCGCCACCACGGCGATCGACACGGCGAGCGCCTCCACCGCCTAGCGCGCCTCGCGCCGCAGGCGAGCCCGCCGCCGCACACGCCGTGCCAATCAGCCCCCGAGCAGCTCGGCGGCGTGGCGCAGCGTCACCGGCGTGATCTGAGCACCGCCCAGCATGCGCGCAATCTCCTCCACGCGCGCTCGGCCTTCCACCCGCCGCGCGCGCAGCGCGACGCGGCCGCGCGCGGAAACTTTCTCGATGCACCATTGCGCATCGGCCTGCGCGGCGACCTGCGCGAGGTGCGTCACGCAGAGCACCTGGCGTTCACGGCCGATGCGGGCGAGTGCCCGGCCCACCGCCTCGGCGACCGCCCCGCCGATGCCCGCGTCGACCTCGTCGAAGACGAGCGTCGAGACCGGGGACACGCGCGCCGCGACCAGTTGCAGCGCAAGGCCGATGCGCGAGAGCTCCCCCCCCGAGGCGATCCTCGCAAGGGGGAGTGGCTCCGCGCCCGCGTGCGCCGCGACCTCGAACTCGATATCCTCGGCGCCGCTCGCACCGGGCATGGCACGGGCCGAAAGGCGCACCGCGAAACGCCCGCCGGGCATGCCGAGCCCCGGCATCGCCTCGGTCACCGCGTGCGCAAGGCTCCTCGCCGCGGCCTTACGGCGCTCGCTCAGCTCGCGGGCAATCGCCGCGTGGCGCGTGCGCGCCTGCTCGACTTCGCGCTCGAGCGCGCCCACGTCGGCTGCCCGCTCGAGCGCAGCGAGCTGCGCGGCGAGCCGAGCCTTCAGGGCAGGGAGCTCCGCAAGGGCCACACGGTAGCGGCGCGCCGCGGCGTGCAGCGCGCCGATACGCGCTTCCACCTGAGCGAGCGCAGCCGGATCGAGCTCGAGGCGCGCCCCGTAGCGCCGCAGCTCGCGCGCCGCTTCGTCGGCCTGCGCCTGCGCCGCCTCGACCAGGGCCGCGGCGGTCTCGAGCCCCGCGTCCACACGCGCAAGGCCGCGCAAGCGCCCCGCGACTGCGGCAAGGCGTGGCGCGATCGCTTCTTCGGCCTCGGCGAGCGCCTGCACCGCCTCGGCCGCCCCGGCAGCGAGAGAGGCGGCGTTCGCAAGCCGACGCTGGCGCGCTTCCAACTCTTCCCATTCGTTTTCCCGGGGCGCGAGCCGCTCCAGTTCGGCGCACGCGGCGGCCAGCTCCTCGCGCTCGGCCGCGCGTCGCGCCGCCTCGCGCTGTGCCTCCTCCGCCTGCCCGGCCAAGCGTCGCCAGGCGCGGTGCGCCTCGGCGCAATCGCGCGCGAGCGCAGCAGCGCCCGCCAGCGCATCGAGTATCTCGCGCTGCCCCGCCGGCCGCAGCAGCGACTGGTGCGCGTGTTGACCGTGGATGTCGGCGAGCCGCTCGCCCGCCTCGCGCAACTGCGCAAGCGTGACCGCGCGCCCGTTCACGAAGGCGCGCGAGCGCCCATCGGCTTCGAGGCTGCGACGTAAAAGCAATCGCTCCGGTTCGTCCCCCGCAAGACCCTGTTCTTCCAGCCAGTGCGCAAGCGGACTCGCCGGCGCGACGTCGAACTCCGCCTCCAGCTCCGCACGCGCCGCGCCCGCGCGCACCTGCATTGGGTCGGCCCGTGCGCCGAGCAGCAGGCCGATCGCGTCGACCAGCAGCGATTTGCCTGCGCCGGTCTCGCCGGTGAGCGCCGTGAACCCCGGTCCGGGCTCGAAAGCGACGCGCTCGGCGATCGCAAAGTCGCGCACCGTCAGGCTGCGCAGCACGGCGCGGGACCTTTCAATCCTCGAACAGGCGCTCGTCGCCCTCGCTCCAGCGCAGCTTCTGCCGCAACATGAGGAAGTAGCTGTAGCCGGGCGGGTGCACGAAGCGCACCGTCAGGGGCGAGCGCCACAGCGTCACGCAATCGCCTTCGCGCAGGTCGGCGAGCGCCAGGCCGTCGAAGTGCGCGCGCGCATCGAGGGCGCGCAGCAGGCCGATCTCGATGCGCGCCGAGTCGCTGACGCTCACCGGGCGCGCAGACAGCACGTGGGGATTGAGCGGAACGAGCGCAAAGGCGGGCAGCGACGGCTGCAGGATCGGTCCCTGCGCCGAGAGCGCGTACGCCGTGGACCCGGTGGGCGTGGCGACGATCACGCCGTCGGCCCGCAGGCGGTAGACGTGCTCGCCGTCGATGCGCAGCTCGAACTCGATCAAGCGGCCCTGCGCCCCTTTTCCCACGACCGCTTCGTTGAGCGCGACGGTGCGAAGCAGCCGCTCCTCGCCGCGGCGCACCTCCGCTTCAAGGAGCGCGCGCGCCTCGACCGTGTGCCGACCGGCGAGGATCTCGCGCACCGACTCGCGCATACGCGCAAGGGCGATATCGGTCATGAAGCCGACGCGCCCCTGGTTGACGCCGCACAGTGGAACGCCGTGCTTGACGAGGCTGCGCGCCGCGGCGAGCATCGTGCCGTCGCCGCCCAGCACGATCGCCAGGTCGGCGCGCGCGCCGATCTCCTCGTAGCCGCAGCCCGGTTCGCCCTCGCCGGTGCCCTGCGCGGTCTCGCGTTCGACGAGCACCTCGCAGCCGTGCTCGCGCAGCATCGTGCGCAGCGACTCCACCGAGGCGGCGATCTCGGGGGTCCGTTTGCCGATGAGCGCGACCCGGCGGAAGGCGGGAGCGGCCACGGCCCGGCATTGTAGGGCCGCGCCCGGCCGGCCGCGCGGCGCGGCGCCCCTGCGGCCGGTTGAAGCGCGGTGCGGCGAGCCCCATATGTAAAATCGCCGCCGTGGTTCTGGAGAAGCGCGCGCAGATCCTGTTGAAGACCCTGATCGAGCGCTACATCGCCGAGGGTCAGCCGGTGGGATCGCGCACCCTTTCGCGCTACGCCGGGCTCGACGTGTCGCCGGCCACCATCCGCAACGTGATGGCCGACCTCGAGGAGATGGGCCTCATCGCAAGCCCCCACACCTCGGCCGGCCGCGTGCCCACCCCGCAGGGCTACCGCTTCTTCGTCGACACGCTGCTCGTCATCAAGCCCGTGGCGAGCGAGACCATCGGCCGGCTGCAGGGCGAGCTGACCTCGGCGGAGCCGTACCGTGCGATCCAGGCGGCCGCGCAGCTGCTGTCGCAGCTTACCCGATTCGCCGGTGTGGTGACGACGCCGCGGCGACGCTCGCTCACATTCCGGCACATCGAGTTCCTGAGGCTGTCGGACACGCGCGTGCTGCTGATCGTGGTCACGCCGGAGGGGGACGTGCAGAACCGGATCGTCCTGACCGAGCGCAGCTACGGCGCCGCCGAGCTCTCGGCCGCGGCGGCGTTCTTGAACGAGCATTTCTCCGGTCAGAGCTTCGAGGAAATCCGGGAGCGCTTGCAGCGCGAGCTGCGCGACCTGCGACGGGACATGGTCGCGCTGCTGACGACG
>OGCL01001665.1_pt1 | contig 17959 bp, 15 predicted proteins | sample 1570041 | NCBI WGS metagenome assembly OGCL01 (sample SAMN06266162, study PRJEB24511) | hot springs metagenome | isolation source: Hot spring water | place: South Africa: Limpopo | collected 2015-06-22
GCGTCCGGTGATCGCGTGAAACTGCGAGACTTGGAGGAGATCCAGCGCGCGCGCTTCGGCGCACGCCACAATCGCCGCCGCCAAGGGGTGTTCGGAACCGGCTTCGATACTCGCGGCGTAGCGCAAGACCGCTGTCTCGTCATAACCCTGCCAGGCCTGCATCGCAACGACTTCCGGTTTGCCTTGGGTGACCGTGCCGGTCTTGTCGAGCACCACGCAGGTCAACCGCCCGGCGTTTTGTAAGGCTTCGCCATGCCGGATGAGAATGCCGCTTTGCGCAGCACGCCCCACCGCGACCATGACGGCGATCGGTGTCGCCAAACCCAGCGCACACGGGCAGGCGATAACCAAGACGGTCATCGCCGTGACGAAGGCGAATCCGAGTTGCGGTTCCGGCCCGCCGATATACCAAATCAAAAAAGTTATGGCCGACAAGAGCACGACCGCGGGCACGAACACGGCGGAAATGCGATCGGCGAGACGCGCGAGTGCCGGTTTGGCGTTTTGCGCGCGGCGCACGCTTTCGATGATTTGCGCCAGCGCGGTGTCGCGACCGACGCGCGTTGCCCGCAACAGCAAGGTGCCTTGTTGGTTCAGCGTGCCTGCCGCGACGGTATCGCCAAGGCTTTTTTCGATCGGAATGGCTTCGCCAGTCAGCATCGATTCATCGACCGTGGAATGGCCGTCGATGATTTCGCCATCGACGGGAATTTTTTCGCCGGGCCGCACGCGCAAAGTTTCGCCGAGTCCGACGTGTTCGATGGGCACGTCGATTTCCTTGCCATTGCGCACGACGCGCGCGGTACGCGGTTGCAGACCGATCAATTGGCGAATCGCGCCGGAGGTTTTGCCACGCGCGCGCGTTTCCAGTGCGGCGCCGAGGTTGATAAACGACAGAATGACCACCGCTGCTTCGAAATAAGCGTGCGAGGTCATCGGCGGCAACAGTTGGTGATAATCCAGCACCACACAGGAATACAACCAGGCGCTGCCGGTGCCGAGCGCGATCAAGGTATCCATATTGGCTTGTCGGGTGCGCAGTGCCTTCAGCGCGCCGCGGTAGATGTGCGCGCCTGAATAGACCAATACCGCGAAACTGAGCAAGGCGATTTGCGGCCAAAACCACGCGCCAGCGGCGCTACCTATCGCCGGCAATCCGCCCAATTGATCCCCGATCATCAGCGGTATACCCAACGCTGCTGCCGCGCCGGCTTTGCGCAGTAGTTCGCGATAACGGGCGAATTCCAGTTGTTCCTGTACGGCGGGATCTTCCCAGGTTTCGACGACCGCGGCATCATAACCCGCCTCTTTGAGGGCGCGCCGCATGGCTTCCGGTGAGGCCGTGCCGTGGACCAGTGCCGAGTGATCGCCAAAGTTGACACTGACCGCCGTCACACCATCGAGTGCGACCAAAGTGTTTTCGACAGCGCTGACACAACCGGCGCAACGCATGCCAAGAATCGACAAGCGGATTTCTTGTTCAGCAGGAGATTCGGAAAGAGTCGTCATCGGCGCGGCCTCGTTGCGGTGTTTCACCCGGATGGAAAAATGGATCAAGAAACGACTTCGAAACCGGCGTCGTTCAGGGCTTTTTGGATGGCGTCCAATTCGACGCGTTCGGGATCGTAATCGATTTCGACATGATTGTCTTTATGCGAAGCGCGCACCGCGCTGACGCCATCCAGCGCTTGCAACAGCGTTTTGACGTTGCTTTCGCAACCGCCGCATTGCATGCCGGTGACGTTGAGATGGACGGTAGTGGTGGTCATCGTGAGAACTCCAATAAGCAATAGTTTTCGTGGAAATGGGCTCGTGTCTGTGGTACAGGAACGCGAAGCGCATCGCTACACAAAGCCCGTCGCGGCTTTGTTGCGGGTTACCTATACCATACTCGACGGAAACTCGGCAAACGTGATATAAAACGGGCAGGACGAGGTAGCGATGGTCGATTACAGCCTTCTCCGCGCGCTTTCCCGATATTAAACTCGATGATTTTTCGAATTTATGGCAAATTTTTTGATTGGACGGCAGCAAATCCTCGATCGCGATCTCAATACTTATGCTTATGAAATTCTTTTTCGTGGGCATGACTTCAATCTCCAAGAAGCCAATGGCGCGACGCTGGCGACCAATCAAGTGATCACCGATGCGCTATTGGAAATTGGTTTGAATACCATCGTGGGTCAGCATCGGGCCTTCATCAATTTCACCAGTCAAAACATTTTGGAAAAAACGCCGCTCAATTTACCGAAAGAGCGGGTCGTGATCGAGGTGCTGGAAAATGTTACGGTAGATTTGCGCATCATCAATCATTTGCGCGAATTTTCCCAACAAGGCTATATGATCGCCCTCGATGATTTCGTGTTATCGCGCGCCTGGTTGCCGTTGTTGGCCTTCGCCGACATCGTCAAACTCGATGTCTTGCAAACGCAAAAGACCGATCTCTACGCGATGATCGAGCATTTGAAAAAATACCGCGTTAAATTGCTTGCTGAAAAAGTCGAAACTCCCGAAGAATTCGAAGCATTGAAAGCCTTGGGGTGCGAGTATTTTCAAGGTTTTTTCTTTAGCAAACCGAACGTCATCGAAGGCAAGCGTCTTGGTATCAATCAAACCGCAGCGATTCGTTTGCTTAGCGTGATCAATAAACCCGAAGTCGAACTATCGGAAATCGCTCAGGTGATTGCACAAGACGTCAGTCTCAGTTACAAATTATTGCATTACATCAATTCAGCGTTTTTTTCGATACCGCGAAAAATCGAATCGATTCAGCAAGCCTTGGCGTATTTGGGTCTCAATGAAATTCGCCGCTGGGTCAATGTGTTGACGCTTTCTACTTTATCGGACAAACCGCAAGCTTTGCTACAAATATCGTTGATCCGCGCTCGCATGTGCGAACAATTGGCGCAGCGTATTAAAGCTTCTCCAGAACAATTTTTTTTGGTGGGGATGCTATCGAATATCGATGCATTACTCGATATGCCGATTGAGGAAGCCTTGGCACAGTTGCCTTTGACCTCTGATATCAGCGCCGCAATTTTACGTTACGAGGGTATGGCTGGCGCGGCATTGCAATGTGCAATCAACTATGAACGTTGGGAGTTGTCCAATCTTAGTTTTGCGCAGTTCGATCCACAAGACATTGGCCATATTTATCTAGAAAGTATCAATTGGGCCAAGGACGTACTTGGCGCCATTTCAGAATAAGGTTTCGAATGAAATGCGGAGTCATCCAAAAATTTTTTAATCACGACAAGGAGAAAAAATGTCTGACAATGTCGAAACGTTGACGGTGAATTATTTCGAAGGCGAATTGCAAACGGTCAAGGAATTGGATAAATGCATCCTTAGCAAAGGCGCGTGGGCGACCATTCTGTTTCGTTATCAAGATTGGGATCGTAGCAAAAACCAATACGGCCCAGAGAAATTTACGATACGCCGCTATCAAAAACGTAATGGCGAATACAAGCTGAATTCCAAATTCAATATCTCCAGCCGCGACCAAGCCCAGAACATCATCGCCGCTTTGCAAAAATGGCTAGCGTGACGGGGGGCTGTCAAACCTTTATCAACTGAATGGTGATAATTGAAATATCGCCAGCGATTTCCATTGGGAGATTGATCAACGGGAACAGCTCAAGTTCGTCGTAGAGTTTTAGGGAAACACTGATTTAATCCCTTGCCCGATTGCAAGGCGTTTGTCGTGGTATCATTTGATTGGTGTCAGATCGAATCGAAGGTGAAACGATGAAGCAAATAAGTTTTTCCGAGCTGGAATATGCGCTGAAGAAGAAGGCGACGCGGCGCGACCGGTTTCTTCGCGAGTTCAATACCATTACGCCGTGGTCTGCGCTGGTGGCCGAGATCGAGCCATTCTACCCAAATTCTACCCAAAGGGGGTTGTCGTAAAAGCCGAGTCGCAGGCCTAGCAGAGCACAAAAAGACAAACAAAATCAAACTGCTTGACTCCATGTATTCAGCCCAGTCTACCTTTTACGAACCTCCTTGTCGGGGTGGATGGCGATATACATCCCGACAAGAGCGCGGAGTACGCACGAGACTTTCTGCGCGACCTGTACGAGGCCTGCCCGATCAAGATTACCCGGCTACTGACCAACAACGGCAAGGAATTCACCAATCGGCTGTTTGGCGCCAAGGACCGCCAACCGAGCGGTGAGCACGAGTTCGACCCGCTTTGCCAGGTTTTGGGCATCGCGCATCGCTTGACGAAGCCACGATGGTCGAGCGCTTCAATGGCCGTATCGCCGAGGTGTTGGCGACTCGGCGTTACGATAGCGCCCAGGACTTGGAGACCACGCTGCTTCGCTACGTCTGGCTGTACGACCATCATCTACCCCAAAAGTCTCTCGGTCACCGATGCTCCATGGATGCCATGAAACAGTGGTACGCCAAAAGACCCGATTTGTTCGCCAAACGGCCTCGTAATTATCCGGGACCTGATAGTCGAGCACCGCCACGGGATTCCGGTTTGCGCCGGCAGGCACCGCTCGACGTATCATCTTTTTCATCTTTTTTCTTTTAAGGAGTAGCGAAGATGTGTGGCATAGTCGGCGCGGTTGCGCAACGTGATGTAACGCCTATTTTGATCGAAGGTCTGAAACGTCTGGAGTATCGCGGTTACGACTCCGCCGGGCTCGTCGTCATCGACAACCACCAATTGCAGCGCCGACGCCAACTCGGCAAAGTCGCGGAACTCGAACAGCTCCTCCCGCAGCAACCGGTACGCGGCACGCTCGGCATCGCCCATACTCGCTGGGCGACGCACGGCAAACCAAGCACCGACAACGCTCATCCCCACATCTGCCGCGATACCGTCGCCGTCGTGCACAACGGCATCATCGAAAACCACGCCGCGTTACGCCGCGCGCAAATCGCTCGCGGCCACTGCTTCAGCTCGGAAACCGACACCGAAGTCATCGCCAATCAAATCTACGACGAATTGCAAAGCGATGGCGATTTCGTTACTGCGGTGCGGCGCGCCTTGCAACAGCTCGAAGGCGCTTACGCGCTCGGCGTGCTCAGTCTGACGGCGCCTGATACGTTGATTGCCTGCCGTCAAGGCAGTCCTTTGGTCGTCGGTGTCGGCATCGGCGAGTACTTCATCGCTTCCGACGTCGCAGCGTTACTGCCTGTCACGCAGCGTTTCCTCTTTCTCGAAGAAGGCGATCTGGCGGTGCTGAAGCGTGAAGGTGTGACGGTTTTCGACCGTGACGGTCAGCGCGTCACCCGACCGCTCCAGGAAAGCGCGCTCAAAGCCGACGCGGTCAGCAAAGGCAGGTATCGTCACTATATGCTCAAGGAGATTTTCGAACAACCTACCGCCATTGCCGAAACCTTGGAAGGACGTTTCGTCGGCGGCAGCGTTCTCGATCAAGCCTTTGGCCATGATGCCGCGCAAATTTTTCAAAGCATCGATCGCGTGCAAATCGTCGCTTGTGGCACCAGTTATCACGCCGGCCTGGTGGCGCGCTATTGGTTCGAGAAACTGGCGCGCATTCCCTGCCAAGCCGAAGTCGCGAGCGAATTCCGCTATCGCCAACCGATCGTCACGCCGAATACCCTGATCGTGGCGATTTCCCAATCCGGTGAAACCGCCGACACCTTGGCGGCGCTCCAAGAAGCAAAACGCCAAAGCGCGCGTTACGCGCTGGCGATATGCAATATGCCGGAAAGCGCATTGGTGCGCGCCAGCGATTTGGTACTGTTGACGCGCGCCGGTCCGGAAATCGGCGTCGCTTCGACCAAAGCGTTCACGACACAATTGACGGCGCTGTTATTGTTGGTGTTGGCGTTGGGCCGGCGCTTCCAGCTCGATCGTGATCAAGAACGTAAAATCGGCGCAGCCTTATGTGCATTGCCGCGCAAAGTCGAAGAAATTCTCGCTTGCAATACGCAAATCGAACAGCTGGCCGAACGCTTCGCCGAAAAACAGCACGCGCTGTTTTTGGGACGTGGCACGCAATATCCGATTGCCTTGGAAGGAGCGTTGAAGCTCAAGGAGATTTCCTACATCCACGCCGAAGCTTATCCTGCCGGAGAATTGAAACACGGGCCGTTGGCATTGATCGACGCCGACATGCCGGTGATCGCCGTCGCACCGAACAATAGTTTGCTGGAAAAACTGAAATCGAATCTACACGAAGTCAGCGCGCGCGGCGGGCAACTGATCGTGTTCATGGACGAGGCGCTGTTGCAAGACGAGCCCGCTTCTGAAGCGACACAACTGCACATCATTGGCCTACCGAGCGCGGAAAACGAAATTGCGCCGATTCTTTATGCCATACCCTTGCAATTGTTGGCGTATCACGTCGCGGTGTTGAAAGGCACCGATGTCGATCAACCGCGTAATCTGGCGAAATCGGTAACAGTGGAGTGACGACATAGTAGTCTGCCGTCCTGTGGGCGCGACGCCCTCGTCGCGATCTCAAGGATCACTCCCACTCATTGATCCGGCTTTTTGATGCGGTGCGATGTTCACGGCTCTGCCTGGTAACGGTTCAAATCGAACAGCCCCGCGCGCACGCCGTCCATTTTCTGGTGCTGGTCGTTGAACCAATCAGCATAGAACCAAAAATCGGGATGCGTGCGACGAATCGCAAAGCGCTGATAAAAGCGTTCGATGCGTTCGGTTGTTGTCGCTTTTTCCAAATTTTCAATAAAAGCATCGAGGTCTTCGGCTTTGACGTTGAAGAACAAATTCGGATAACTCCCCAAAAATCCCGGTATCACCGCCAAGCTATCGTAATGCGGTTCACGGCGCAGGGTTTCGGCGAAGAAAAACGCGACGTTACTCAACGCATCGTTGCGCACTAGGGTATACACCCATCCACCATCAGGATGGTGAGGCGTTTCGATGCGTAAAAACGCTGTTTCCGGCAACGCTTTGAGGCGCAAACCTTTGATTTGCGCGAGCCGTCGCAATTTGTCTTCAAGCGCTCGTTGTGCTGCCGTGATGTTATCGCGTTGGCAAGTTTCGCGGCGACAGCGATTGATGACATCCTCTGGTCCCGCCGCCGCACCCAAACGCGCGCGGAAATGGTCGAACAGCTCACTTTTGTAGTTGGTCGTAACAAAAGGCACCGCTGTTTCATACTCTGCGCTGAATAGCGCTTGATCCAAACCCAAAATTTCCGGCCCCATGCCGCGATACCACGCTTGATGTTGAATCAGACGATAGTGTTTCGGTAAAAAACGCAAAAAATTATCCTCGGCTTCGCGACGTAAATAGTCCATGTATTTGCGCGTCGCGATTTGATGCCATGTCGAACCGAACACGTTGAACCCCGCGACGAGCAGGTAGTGAATGCGCTCGAACAACGGATAATCGACCACCCAACCGGTCAACGGCGTATCGCCGACAAAGCCTTGCACCACCGTAGCGCGGTCGTAATGGCGAAATACCGTCAGCGCGGCGTTCGGATTATGACCATCGCCATCCCAAATATCATCGACGTTCAATCCACCTTCGCGGTACAGCGCTTGATTGATGAATTCGTCCTGCTTACGGCGGAAAATTTGTTCCAATTCGTCATAGCGTTGCCAACCCAGTGCGCCAATATCATCGCCGCTTGCAGCGGGGAGATCGAGCAAATCGCTGTTTTCCGCCAAAAACGCCGCAGTACGCGCCATGAAACTACTTCTAGGTTGCATGAACGCGACCCAAAATTGACTTTGAATGACGTTGACCGCGACTTGCCCGCGACACACCGGGCCTTTGATGAAGCCGGAAAAGAAATACTCGGCATCGTCGAGCAAAAATCGGTAACGTGCTTCCAGCGGCAAATCCTGGAACGTCTTGAACGGATTCGACGCGCGTTGCAAGTCATAGCTCGGGAGATTTGTCACCGTATAATCAGGCGCAAAAAACAACTCGCGCAAACGCTTTTTGCGTGCGTCATTCAACGCATAAGCAAAATGATTCTTGTCGGTCAAGGTATTGACGACGCGGCGCAAGCGGTAATAAACCCGCGCAACACCTGGATCGTCGAAAGGGCGCGTACTGGCGATTTCTCTGAGGGATTCGCCCGGCGGCGTCGTGGAACGCACCACGCGGAAAAAAACTGTGTCGCCACCGGCAACGTCGCTGAAATACACATGACCAATGAACCAGTGTTCGTATAGATAACGCGCCACCAACCGCGCTTTGAGGCTATCGCCATTCAAAAACGACTCCCATTCGCCGACCGCGCGCTGTAAAGCGTTGCTCAGTTCTGGATGTGGTTCGACGCGTGCGCCGTCTTTGATCCACGTCGTCAGAATTGCTTCTTCTTTTTGAGTCAACCCCGGCAGCGCATAAGGCATTCCCCACAACGAGTGCGTTTTTGCAAAGCGCGGGAATTCTTCCAACGTCGGACAATGCAGTTCGCGATCGAGCGCAAATTCGAAACCACGCGGTATTTTGCCATTCGGTGGTTCTAGTGGCATGGGGTGCGCGCGTTTCAACGCCACGGTTTGCGCCAGTAACGAATACGCGAGCTCGGCTTCCTCGCTACTCTCAGCGCGTTCGTTCAACACCGGAAAAAAACCATTGGCGCGCCATTCTTCTGTTGTCTCGTGATCGATGAATAAACGCGTCGGCGATACACTGATCAAGCGCCCGTTATCATAGAGTTTTTGCTTCGTGGCGCCGCGGTCGATGCCTTCGATGGCACTCAAATCGAGCTGACAGGGCGCATCATAACAGCCATGACACACCACACAACGCCGATCGAGGATTGGCTTGACGTGATCACGAAACGACACCGGCAACGTCGTTGCATGCCCGGTTTCGACGATGCGCGGTTTAGGCGTGGCGCGTTCCGGTTTGGCGATGAATGCTTCCGCCAATGGCAGACTGAGTGGCGGATAAGCCAAAACCCCGAGCCACGCCAACATCGCGCTCACGAACAACAGCGGCCACGCGCGTGCGCGTAACCGACGCCGCGCGCGACTTACCGCGATCGGCAGCGTAGCACCAAGGCGCGACGCAAACCTCATCATCGCGCGCTGGCTCCCGTGACGCTGAAAATGAAATCACCCGCGTGTTGTAAGCCCACATCCCAGCGTTTGTTCAAGGCACTGGTATCGGGCATCGTCAACGTGCGCCGACTGTCATCATAAACCGCGTGCACGGCAGGCGCTTGCGCCAATGGCTGCGCACTCACTAAACGGAAACGATAATTGCCGATGTCTTGGAACGTGGCTTGCCAGAATTGTCCGAATGCTCGCACCGCCGTCAACTTCAACGAGCCATTTTTGTCGTTGTACACTGCGAGCGCTGGCAAGGGGCCTTGTGTTTGCTGGATCGTCGCCACCATCGGCAGGCTCACCTGGCCTTTTTGATCTTGGACGTAGAAACTCACCGCATAATCGCCGCGCACGTCGAAGCGCTTGTAAACGCCTTGGCACTGGCCTTGCGTGTCGCAGGTCAGCACTACGCGATCGAGACTATTGATCGGCTGTTCCGGGTCGAGCACCGGATCATCGGGGCGCTGCACCAAAGCCCAAGCGCTGACCAAAGGCTCCAAACTGCTCGCTTTAAGGGAAAGTGTGGCTTCATGCTGACCGTTCAACGTAGGATTGCCCCCTAGTTGCAAGATCGTCGGCAGATTGGCCGCGTATCTCACGCAATTGCCGAGGCAATAATTGCCGAGCGCGTCGAGATCGGCGGCGGTGAATTGGCGGTCGCCGTCGCTATCGAGCAAAGCTTGCTGAGGCTTGCCGGCGATGAGTTGACTACTCATCGCTTGTCGCGCGTTGCGGAAGGCGCCGCGCAAATCGGCGCCGCTGAGGATTTCCGCCCAGAAATAATAGGAGAACGAATTCAAGCCATTGTTACTGATCACCGCCGCTTGTTCAGTATCGGCACTGGTCATCACATAACGCCGTGATTGCGCCAAACTGTCGATGAAACTGCCCGATTTACACGCCTCGATGATCACTGTGAGGTTACCAGGAGTGCGCGTTTTAAGTTGCGTAATCCAAGCATTCAATTGTTCGGCGGTCAAAATCTCGGTCGCGGTGATTTGGAAACGTCCCGGCCCCCCATGATCGACCAAGTAAATCAACACTTCTTGCGCATCTGCCGCCCATTGCGTGATCGCTTCCTGCAAACTAGCGGTCGAAGCTGACAGTAAGTCGTCGAATTGACCGTTATTGTCCAAATCCAAAGCTGTTGGGCCGGCAGTCAAATAGCGGATTTCGTTTTTCGCGAAACCTTGTAGCCGCAAAGCTTGCACAGCTTTGTTCGCCAACATTTGCGTACCATCCCAAATATGATTGATGTAATTGCCGCTCGACGGCCCACCACCCGCCAGGATCACTGCTTTGTACGGATGTTTGATCGTCGAGATGGGCGTCGTCGGATCATTAGGCACGGGCGTTGGGACGAAAGACGAGGGGCGGAATTTTTGGATGCGGTGATTACCGGTATCGGTAATAAGCAGCGCGCCTTGCGGATCGAAAGCCAGATCGAATGGCAATTCAAACTGCCCCGGCGCAGAGCCTTCGCTACCCAAAATTTGTAGCGGACGACCATCGGGCGTGAAAATCTGGATGCGATGATTCAGTAACTCACTAACCAGCAAATCGCCGTTCGGCGCGAACGCCATCCCCGCCGGGATTTGTAATTGTCCGGGATTTTTGCCGGGTGTTCCCCAATGTCCCAAGTACTTGCCATTGCTATCGAATACTTGAATGCGGTGATTCAAACTATCGGCGATATAGACCCGACCCGCCGCATCCACCGCCGCGCCGCGCGGTTCGTTGAATTGGCCATTGCCCGTCCCCAAATTTCCCCACGCCGTGCGGAAATTGCCTTCGGCGTCGAACACTTGCACGCGGTGATTATTACGATCCGGCACGTATAACAAGCCACGGGCACTAATCGCGATGCCTTGCGGATTATTGAATTGCCCCGGCGCACTCCCTTGGCCGCCCCATTGCTTGATGAAACCGCCTTGCGGCGTGAAGACTTGGACACGGTGATTTGACAAATCGACGACATACACCCGATCTTGGTAATAAACCAGCGAATTTGGCACGTTGAATTGACCCGGTTGCGCGCCGAATTGTCCCCATTGGCGCAAAAATTTACCGTCGGCGTCGAACACCTGAATGCGGTGATTCAAGGTATCGGCGATATAAATCTCGCCCTGCGGACTGATTGCAATCCCACCGGGTTCGGTGAAATAACCCGGAGCCACGCCAGCCGCGCCGAGTGCTTGAAACTGCAAGCGCTCGAAATTTTTGTCGTTGAAACTCAACCATTGCAAGCGGTGATTACCGGTGTCGCCGATGACTAGACTATAACCCAACAAACTTCCGTCATTGGGCACAAAGGCGATGCCGACCGGAAAATTGAATTGATCGCCACCGGCGCCCAATTTACCAAACGTACCGTCGTAATTGCCATCGGGATTGAAAATTTGCACGCGATGATTCCCGCTATCGACGATAAACAAATACCCCGTCCATGGTTCTATCGCGATACTGGTTGGATTAAAAAACTGCCCCTCGGCACTGCCCTGTCCACCCCAATACCACGGGTAATAATTAAAACCATCGAAATACAAGGCTTGAATCACATTGTTACCACTATCGGCGACGTACATCACCGAACCATAATCGTTATCACTCAATGCGATGCCGCTCGGAAATTGGAAATAATCGACGAAACCTTGCCAATAACCCAAAAAATTACCTTGTAAGTCGAAGGTCTGAATACGGTGATTGCCGGTATCGGCGACATAGACGATCCCCCACTGATCGATCGTGATGCCTTGCGGTTGTTTGAATTCGCCGAATTGCTCGCCCGGTTTTCCCCAACTCCCGACATAGCGACCCGCGTTATCCAACACCTGCACGCGGTTGTTTCCAGATTCCAAGACATAAATCCAATCACCATACACCGCAACACCAACCGGCGTTTTGAACTGCAACGGCCCCTCGCCGAGACTACCCATACTACCGATATAATTGCCGTGTGAATCCAACTTATGCACGCGGTTGTTCAAACTATCGGCGACGTAGAGATAGCCCTCATTGGGATCGGCGGCGATGCCGGTTGGGAAATTGAAATACCACGGCTGCGCCAAATTGGGCCATAAACGCTCGAAGCGGTAATCGTGCTGGGCGCTGGCGCCCCCCACCCACCCCAACCAACACACAATGACGAGTAAATGGCGGAAACGTATTAAGCTCAACATGACGCACCTCGTTGTAGATAAAGATAAATCGTGAGAAATCATCCAAGCGACCGTGATACGCGGACAGTTGATGTTGTAGGGTTGTTTTGATTCGCTTTGTTGCAAGCGATTCAAAGACACATTTCAGTCTGTTGAAAAACTACTGCGGCAGGCTATCTGCTACGTTGACCGGTGTTCGCTCTCTCCTATCCGCTTAATGATAGGTCTCGGTCGCCATCCTCCGTGCGACTTGCATCGGGTCATCCTCGCTACGTTTTTCAACAATCTGTTAATCGCTCCCGCGCTCATCGTTATACACATCTCTGTTTGATACCTGTCATTCTGGCAGGGATTGCCGGAATCCAGGCTACACGGATAGTTTGAGGTGACCATCCGGCACTGGATGCCACGCGTCCTGTGGGCAAGGCACTTGTGTATAACGATGAGTGCTCAGCGTGGGAACGAAAGATGTGGGAGCGATCCCCAGATCGCGACCTTCACCCTTCCTCCATTCCCCTCGCGACGAGGGCGTCGCTCCCACAAGCCTGGTTGGGCACAGAGTACCCTACACTTACAGGCTTCGTCAGCGGGGTTGAGAATGCACGAAGGCTCCGCGATGCGATGTGAGTTGTGTATAAAGGGATGCGCTCCCGCATGGGATCGATCACTATGCCAATCCATACACACCTGGCTTTAATGGCTGGACGGCGATGCGTCATCAAACACCTCGTCCAAACTCCGTGCGTCCAAAATCCGCTCTCCCCAGCTTTCAAGCTCCACGAGCCTCGCGCGCTGCAACCGCGCCACGACTCCATCGGGCAACGGGTCGAAGCGTTGGGTCAATAAGCATTGTAACAGGAGCAACTCGCCTTCTTGTCAGCCTTCTGCCCTACCTTCCTGTTTCCATTGTCTGGTCCAACAATAAAGTCGCCGCCGGTTTGAGGGTGTGCCCTGGCGCAAGGCGTTTCAAGGGAATTTCCGAAAGCCACGTCGCTAAACTGCGCTTGGGGCTTCCTTGTCCGGGGGACAGTGAATCTGGTAGGGTGAGCGACTACTTACAAGATGTCTTCGACGCGCTGACTGTGTTCTAAACGAAAGATCGCTGAGGTGCAGATACAGCCAGTGCCCACGAAATTGTACGCGCCAGATCAGACCGCTCGCCCGTTCGCGTTGCCGCTTCGTCAGGAATTGGCTTTCCAACCGCTCCAAGGTCGTGAAATCCAAATCTTTGATCCAGTCTTCGTGAACAAATCCGACAAGGAGGTCGTGGATCATTTCCGGTTCCGAGAACAAGCGTTTGTAGGCGAGGTCGGAGGAAACGGTGGAGGTGCGGCGAGGCACGAAGTCATCAACCATCCATTCAGCATTGTGTATATCCTGGCAACGCTTGCTTGCCTGCTGGCATAGACGTCGGAATACAAACCCGCACCCGCCCGACATCACTGAAAACCACACGCCCGGCGTAATGCTCGCTGCTGAAAGTCACTCCGCCCGCGCTGATTGTGCCACGGCGAAAATTAAACGTGTTATTGTTGACTGCCGCCGCTTCCAAGGTGGTGTGTAGCATATCACTACCCAATACGCGCTTAATTTCACAAAAATTCGCGGCGGCTTCGTCGGTTTGTGTGCAATCACAACTCGTTTTGCCAGGACGGTTGACCGCCAGACCATAACACCACGTCCCATTGCCACCCGCCCGGCGCGACACCACGATATTTTGGCTACGCTTCAGCGCTTCGGTGCGCGCGAATTGCATATCTGCTTTTAAGGATTCCAGCGCTTGTTTCAAACGCTGGCGTTCGATCATGTCGCGGTAATTGGGTGCCGCGATCGCCGCGAGAATTCCCAATATTGCGATGACGATCAAAACTTCGAGCAAGCTGATACCTTGTTGCGATGTCATATAGTTCTATCGAAATCGAGTTTGGCTACATTATCGCTGAACAAGTATAGAAAATTGATTAGATTTTTTCTGGATTGAGTCCTTAAACTGCTGTAAAAATAAATGAGCGGTAGCCACCGCTTCGATTCGGTCAATGAACGTTAACGAGACGATGAACAAACCGAAGGAGAAGAAGCGATGGCTGGATATGAGATGAGTGTAGGTTCCGAATGGTTGCCAGGTCTTTTGAACGGGCAAGACGGGCTGGAGAAGCGGGTGGAAAGAGTTGTGCTATGTGGGATGAAACCTTTCGCGGGCTCCGGGGACGCGGTATCAACATGCAGGCGTGGCTGAACGAAGAAATTCGTCGCCGCGAGCGCGTCATCCGCATCTTCCCCAATGACGAATCGGCATTGCGCCTGATCGGCGCATTGCTGGCGGAGCAAAACGATGTCTGTCTGGAACGAAAGTATCTGGACATGCAGGCGTATCACGAATGGGCGGCGGCCCGCGCCGCCGTCCGAGAGGACAACAACGTCGTCACCCTCTCGGGCTAAAACCCAGGCGTCATCAACCGGCTCGGAGCAGATTTACAGCAAATTTTGGACTTGACTCAGCCGCGCGCTAAAAGAGTAGGAGAAGATCCATTTGCTCGATTATTTGAAGTCACTCTATGCAAGCGAGAACCTTCTTCTTTCAAGTCATTTCGAAAAAATCGAGCATCGCGTTTATGTACTGTTACGATAGAGCCGCATTGATGCATTGATAGGGTATGACAATGGCTTTACGAAATACACCTCAAACCGAAAAACCGCTTGCCCAAGTAGGCGGGCGTCTTTAGAATTCGCACATTTTTTCGGCTGCCCATTGGGGGTTATCCTGCCATGTACTCGTTTCAGATGGCATTTTTTGACGTATGAAAATTCTCATTCTCGGCGCGGGCGTCACGGGATCCGCAGTCGCCAACGCACTGGCGAGTGAAGAAAATGAAATCGTCGTCATCGATACCAAACCTCATCTGCTCGACGCGCTGAAGGAACGCCTGGACATCGGTACGGTGTTGGGCAATGCGGCGCATCCCAGCGTGTTGGAGCGCGCCGACGTGCGTAACGCCGACATGGTGATCGCCGTCACTGATCGTGACGAGACCAATATGCTGGCGTGTCAGATCATCAATACCCTCTACAGCAAACCGAAAACCATCGCCCGGGTGCGTGCGATCGATTATCTGAAACACCCGCAATTGTTCGAAGCGGGGGGAATTCCGGTCGATATCGTGATCAGCCCGGAACAGATCGTCATGGAGGCGATCCGTAATTTGATCGAGTTTCCGGGCGTGTTGCATATTTCCGATTTTGCCGATGGTTTGGTGCGGTTGTTCTCGGTCAAAGCCGTGACGGGAGGCTTTTTGACCGGCAAGAAAATTCGACGCCTCAAAGAGAAACTGGTCGGCGGTAAAATCCGCGTCGTCGCGATTTTCCGCCAAGGCGAGGCTGTAGTGGTCAATGGCGAATCGGTGATTGAGGAAGAAGACGAAGTCTTTTTCGTTGCGCCACGCGAAAAAGTGCGTCAAGTATTGATGGATTTGCACTCGCTGGAAGAGCCGTTGAAGCGCGTGATCATCGCCGGCGGCGGGCATGTCGGCAAGCGTTTGGCGCAAGCGTTGGAGCGCGACCATCACGTCAAGATTATCGAGCACAATCCCGAGCGCGCCCGCAAAATCGCCAACGACCTCGATCACACGGTTGTCTTGCACGGCGATGCCGCCGATGAAACCTTGTTGCTCGACGAATCGATCAGCAAAACCGATCTGTTCTGCGCGATCACCAATCAAGATGGCGTCAATATCATCTCGGCGACCTTGGCGAAAAAGCTCGGCGTGCGCAAGGCGATCTGTCTCCTCAACCATAGCTTCTATACCAAACTGCTGCCGGGGACTGGCATCGATGTCTCGGTGATTCCCAACCAAGAAACGTTGGGCAGTATCCTCAAGCACGTGCGGCGCGGTGATGTCGTGCAAGTCACGTCATTGTGTGGTGGTAGCGCCGAAGCAATCGAAGCCGTCGCGCATAGCCGTAACGATGGTTCGCCGATGGTGGTCGGACGCTGCGTCAGCGAGATCGATTTGCCCGAAGGCATCGTGCTCGGCGCGATGATCCGCAATCGCGAAGTGATTCCGATCCATCACGACACCGTGCTCGAAGAAGGTGATCACGTCGTGATGTTCGCGATGGAAAAGAAATTGGTCAAAAACATCGAAAAACTTTTCCAACCCAATTGATCCCAACGGGTTTACCTGATGCAGCTTAAAGTCATCTTGCGCAGCATAGGGCTGTTGCTCGCGTTGTATAGCGTCAGCATGTTGCCGCCCATCCTAGTGGCCTATTGGTATCAAGATCACAACGAAGGGGTGTTTTGGCGCAGTTTTCTGATTTTGCTGATCAGCGGTTTGCTGCTGTGGTGGCCGTTTCGCTATGAACGCAATCAACTCTACCACCGCGATGGTTTTTTGATCGTCGCGTTGTTTTGGTTCATTTTGGGTACCATGGGGGCAGTGCCCTTTCTGTTGGCAGAACAGCCCTCGATCAGTTTTACCGACGCGATCTTCGAATCGATGTCTGGTTTCACGACGACCGGCGCCACCGTTTTGACCGGCTTGGATCAATTGCCGCGTTCGATTTTGTATTACCGGCAGCAATTACAATGGTTCGGTGGCATGGGGATCGTCGTATTGGCGTTGGCGGTAATGCCGGTCTTGGGCATCGGCGGGATGCAGCTTTATCGCGCCGAAGTGCCCGGGCCAGTCAAGGACAGCAAATTGACGCCGCGCATCACTGACACGGCAAAAGCCCTATGGAAAATTTATCTCGCGATCACCGTAGCGTGCGCCGTGTGTTACCGGCTCGGCGGCATGGATTGGTTCGATGCCATTGGCCATGCTTATTCGACGGTGGCCAATGGTGGCTACTCGACGCACGATGACAGTTTCGGCTTTTTCAAGAATCCGTGGCTGGATTACATTTGTATTTTTTTCATGGTGCTATCCGGCGTCAATTTCGGTTTGCACTATGTCGCGCTACAGCGACGTTCGTTGAAAACCTACTGGCTCGATAGCGAGACGCAAGTGTATTGGTGGTTCATCCTCGGCGGAAGCGTGCTAGTCGCGGGTTTTTTGTGGTATGACGCTCGTGCGATTTATACCTGGGACGAAGCACTCCGTCATGGCATGTTTCATATTGTTTCGTTTATGACGACCTCGGGCTTTGCGTCATATTTCGAGCCCGCTTCCGGCGCGGCGCTACCGGCGTTTTATCAATGGCATGGCGTTTCCGAAATGCTGCCGGTATTTTTGGTGTTCGTCGGTTTCATCGGCGGTTGTGCGGGCTCTACCGCCGGTGGCTTGAAAGTCATCCGTGTCATGCTGCTGTATAAACAAGGCGAACGCGAAATCCAGCGCTTGATTCATCCTAATGCCTGTGTACCCGTAAAACTCGGCGGCATTCCGCAGAAAAACGAAGTTATCGAAGCGGTATGGGGTTTTTTCGCGCTGTACGTCGTGTCGTTCGTCATCATTATGCTACTGATGATGGCAGCCGGACTCGATCAAGTATCGGCATTTTCCGGCGTCGCCGCGTGCATCAACAATGTCGGTCCAGGTTTGGGGCAAGTCGCGACCAATTTCCAAACCGTCAGCGATCCGGTCAAATGGCTCGCGTGTTTTGCGATGGTATTGGGGCGTTTGGAGGTTTTTACCGTGCTGGTCCTGCTTTCGCCGAGTTATTGGCGCAATTGATGAAGTGTTTAGTCCCACATTATAAGTGGTGTATTATCTCATCAACTGAAAGAGGAAAAACGATGGGACAAGTATTACACGGAACAGCCACGACTCCGC
>OGCL01001666.1_pt1 | contig 17953 bp, 14 predicted proteins | sample 1570041 | NCBI WGS metagenome assembly OGCL01 (sample SAMN06266162, study PRJEB24511) | hot springs metagenome | isolation source: Hot spring water | place: South Africa: Limpopo | collected 2015-06-22
TGCCTTATGACAAAGCCCTACAAACTTTTTTTTATAAGGTGTCGTATAAAAATTCCACACCAGCCCTTCCTATCTTACTTGTTGAATTTATTAGGCTCCCGAGTTTGTCAGTTAATATTTGTAACTAATTGATAACATTAGTAATATGGTTGAATTTCTGTGTATATTTGCACTACAAAATGTATCTTGCTTTAAGTGTGATCAGGCTAAAGAACAAATTCTTTGTCGCTGGTTATAGTGGCAAGGGGTTTTATCTTGAGTTTTCTCATAATTATATTTGCTAATACATCGGGCTTGTTTTTAAGATATACTGTTTCATCTTTTATACTGAATTTCGTAACGGTAAGAGAGTTTAAAGCTTCCCTTATATTGTTCACTGAAAGCCCTTGTTCTGTTAAAAGTATTTCCAATGTCCTCATCATCAGAAACGATAAAAAGCACAATACAAAATGCCCCCTAATTCTTTTTTTGATGTATTATCTGCTTGCTCTGTCAGATATTTCCTGCCACCTTTTTTGTTTAATGCCTTTATCCTTAGAGGGAGCTTCCATTAATTCCTCCGCCAAACCATATAAAACACTGCATCAGCAATATCAATTTTTTTCCTTTTTGCCTTGCGGAGTGGGTGTTGATATAAAGTCTTTAAGCCTGCCTAAGCTAAAAAGATATTTGTGATTAATATTGCCGTCATCATCACGATAGCTTTCAACTAATAATATCAGGCATTTACAGGTATTTTGAGAGGGAATTTTAGGGTTAACTGACAAACTCAGGACAAGGATATTGCTAATATCAACTTGATATTTAAAAAGGCAATTGCAGATAATGACCAGTTTTATAAGGTCTATAAAGAGAGCCTCTAAAAATTTGGCAAAAGATAGGGAATTTATCTATATAAAATTTCAAAGAGTTCTTCTGCCTTGACACTATCAATCCTCTTGAGATTTATGTATTGATTAAAGGCTGACTCCTTATCACCAATGAGATGATAAGCTAAAGCCAATGTGAATTGAGCATTGACATCAAGGGGATTACTTTTAAGATAAGATTGCAGGTATTTAATAGACTCATTGTATTGTCCTGAAATAACATAGAGAGAGGCTAATTTTTTCTTTATTTCTGTGGAATGGGTAAGTTCATAGGCTCTTTTATATAAATTCTCCGCTTCTTTGAATCTGCCTGTTGATGTAAATAATATAGCCATCATCATTATTGTCTCCTTGTCCTTGCTATTTAAGCTAAGTGCCTTTTGGAGATTTTCTTCTGCCTCTATGAATTTTCTTTGTTTCAATAAAACACCTGCCAATTCTTTATATTCTTTGACTCCACTTTCTGGAGATACTTCTTTTTTTGGGAATTCAATCTTTGGCTCAACTGGTGTCTTTTCAATAATTTCAGTCTTAACTTGCTCAATCTTTTTTGTCTTTTTAATGTATTTATTGATGCTGTTAAGTATAAATTCGTTTTTTGTGCTATTTGGTATCAACTTATCAATCTTACTAAATCTCTTGCCCTTTGTCTCAAGGCTCAATACTGCTATGTCGTGTTTTGTGCTGTATGAAATCAAGTTCTCAATGGGATATACATTACCCATTTCGTCCTTTAAAAGGAGATTAAAACTTACATCCTCAAGCCAAGCCTTGATTATCTTTATGTTCACTGTGATGATTCCACTTTCATCAACCAACCTTGCAGGACTAAAGAGAATAACCTTATTGCTTTTGTCAATTATATAAACTTTATATGCCTCAGAGGTATTAATTTTTGAGGCATAACTGTATAGTGGTGTCAGCACAACAATTAGCATTATTATCAACCTATGCAAGACCAAAATATATCTCCTTATCTTGAAGACTAACCTTTTCTAAGATTACCTCTATTGGATATGAGATCTTATAAACCTTCTTTTTGTGAGTCCCTATTAGTGAGATACTTCTTTCATCGTATCTGTAATAATCATCAGTCATGTAAGATACATGAACAAATCCCTCAACAAACAAATCTATTAACCTTACTTTAAGACCATAGGAAGTTACTCCAATAATGATTGCTTCAAAAACCTCTCCAAGTCTATCTTTCATAAACCATACCCTCATAGCATCTAAGACCTTTCTCTCGGCTTCATCAGCCTTCCTCTCCATTCTTGAGGAAGTAAAGGCAATATTATCAAGTAGTTTTTCCAATTCTTCTTCATTTTTGTAAGTCGTTTTACCTTTATGTATTAATTCTTTTAATAGCCTGTGGACTACTAAATCTGGATACCTTCTTATAGGTGATGTAAAATGGGTATAACAATTAGATGATAGTCCAAAGTGTCCTAAATTTTCTATGGAATAACGAGCTTGTTTTAAACTCCGCAAGATGTATTTTGTAATAACATCTTCGAGTGGATTGCCTGTGATTGAGGAGATGAATTGATGAAAATCCCTGTTTCTGCCAATAAAACCCTCCTTTATCAATCCTGCAGATTGTAAAAATCTTAAGGTCTCATCTAGTTTGTCCCTCTCTGGCGCCTCGTGAATTCTGTATATACAAGGGACTTCTGATTCTTCCATAAAGGATGCCACAGCCTCGTTAGCCTTTATCATAAACTCCTCAATTATCCTGTGAGCAATATTCCTCTCTGCGATTATGATATTTTCAAGATTGCCCTTTAAGTCAATTATCACATCTGGTTCTGGTAAATCAAAGTCTAAACTTCCCCTTTCCCTTCGCTTGTCTTTTAACAATTCAGCAAGTTCATACATCAGTAAAAAGTCTTTCATTAAATAACTGTATCGCGTTATGTCCTTTGAATCTTCCTGTAAGAGTATATTCTTAACTACAGTATAGGTCATTCGCTCGTTGCTTCTAATGATACTCTCATAGAAATCCCTTTTTACCAGTTCTGCCTTACTATTAAATTCCATCTCTACAGTAACAGTGAGCCTGTCTTGTTGAGGTCTTAAACTGCAGAGATTTTCTGATAATTCTTTAGGTAACATTGGAATTACCCTATCAGGAAAGTAAAAACTCGTCCCCCTTTTTCTTGCCTCTAAATCAATATTGCTATCCCAATAGACATAATGTGACACATCAGCAATATGGACATAAAGCCTAAAATTATCACCTGACTTTTCTATAGAAATGGCATCATCAAAGTCTTTGGCATTTTCTCCATCAATGGTAACTGTGTTTAGCCCTGTTAAGTCTCTTCTATTTTTTTTTGAGATTTTTTTGATTTCTAAATCTTTTGCCTCTGCCACGACCTTTGGCTTAAATCTGTTTCTTATATCAAGCTCTTCAATAAGGGTTTCTATCTCAGCTGATGGACTGTTAGGTCTTTCTATCTTTTTGACAACTCTTGCAGTAGCCAAACCTCTACCTTCGGGATAATTTATGATTTCTGCAATTACCAAATCACCTTCCTCTGTGTCACCTATATCTTTTGGCGATAGGTAGAGGTCAAAGGGTATCCTTTCATCTTTTGGTTGAATAAAGTAACCACCTCTGTTTCTGTCAATATACCCTGCAATCTTTTTATGAGCCCTCTCTATAATCCTTACAACAGAACCCTGCCTTTTGGCTTTGTTTTCTAATCTCACAATGACCTTGTCGTTGTCCATTGCCATCATTGTTGACCTTGAAGGGATAAATATATCAGGTAGTCCAACCCTATCGTGTATAAGAAAACCAAAACCACCCCTATGAGCTTCAAAATAGCCAGTAATAAACTCAAAGTTTTCCACTGCACCATAGAGACCTTTTCTATTACGGATTATAAAGCCTTCATCTATGAGTGTCCTTAAAAGCCTTTTGGCATTTCTCTTTTCTGGAGAACTTAACCCTAAGGTAAAACATATGTCAGAAAAACTCAGAGGTCTTTCTGATTGTTTTAATAAAAAGTTGTATAATCTCTCTTTGCTTATCATTTAAACAATAAAAACATAACAGTTGTTACCGATATACCAATCAAAGCCCCTACAAGGACTTCTTGTATTGTATGTGCCTTTATAATAACCCTGCTTTGAGCTATGAGCAAGGCAAGTAAAAAAGATATTATGGCAATATTGAAACTTTGTGTTATAAAAGTCATTGAGGAACTGACTGAAAAGGCAATGGCACTGTGTCCACTTGGCATTCCACCTCTTAATGGATGTCCCTTGCCAAAATAGGCTTTTAAAATGATTACTAATATTAAGACAACTATAAGGGACAGTAAGGTTATCTCCTCTTTTGAGTGTTTTGCAATGCGTAAACCTTTTTGAAAGATATTATTCAAATAAGGGAATAGTACTATATAGCCAACAATAGCGGCACCAAAGGCAGTTATTAATACTGCACCTGCTGAGGTGTCCTTTATGGCACGAGCTTTTTCATTATATTCTGGACAAACCATATCAACAAGAAATTCAATGGCAGTATTTACCATCTCTGCAAGGAGGACGAGAATGACCACAATTGATATGATTAAAAAGTCTGTCCTATTTACACCAACTATGTAAGAGAAAAGTAATACTATCGTCGCTGAATAGAGATGGTATCTTAAATGTCTTTGAGTCTTTGCAGAATGGAGGATTCCTTCTACTGCATTATTTATATTTTCAAGCCATCTCTTCATCTGTTAGTCAATCTCTTTTGTAGTTGTGAGCAAAGACCTTGTATCATTTGTTCTTCCCAATAGGTAACGCCTGCCCTTGATAACAAGTTGGTGATATTCTGCATTATCTTTCTCTCTTTATCGTTTTTAGGATAATCAAGAAGAGATACTTTAGATTCAATCCTTTTGAGCAAATCATCTATTTTTTCTCTGCTTATTGATTTTGGGAAGAAGGATGTTTTTTCATTCGCTTCGCTATTATCTTTCAATAAATCATATCTCCTTAATTCATAGGCAATTATCATGACTGAATGGGCAAGATTTATAGATGGCTGTGTCTTCTCTGCAGGTATATAGATCATCCTATTACACAGGGCTGTCTCTTTGTTTAATAACCCTCTTGATTCAGAGCCAAATAAAAGGGCGACCTTATTCTTTTGTGCAATATGGTAGATCAATTTCGATGAATCCCAAGGACTGAAAAAGAGTCCTCTTTTTTTCCCTACTCTCCTTGATGTGCCAAAGACCTGATTGGTTTCCTTTACTGCCTCTTTTAAATCATCATAGATTAGGGCATTTTTTAATATATCTTCTGCACCATGTGCAAAGGCATAAGATTCCTCTGAAAGGGCAACTGGTTTGATAAGTGCGAGATTTTTAAATCCCATATTTGCTATTGCCCTTGCAGATGAACCAATATTTCCAGGTTCAGATGGTTCAACAAGGACAAATGTTATGTTATCTTGCCAAGATTTCATAAGGTATTTTCAAAAACATCTTTAAAAATGAAAACCTCACAAAATAGCCATGGCCGTATAAAGTTTTGCAAACTCTCCAGAGGGCAAGGGTTTGCTAAAGAAATAGCCTTGAAGTTCATCACAATTTAGGTTTCTTAAAAATTCCATCTGCTCAAGGTGCTCAACGCCTTCAGCTATGACCTTTAGATTTAAATTATGGGCAATGTCAATAATGGTTTTTACAATCATGGCATCCTTATTATCAGTGGTTATATTGTTTACAAAAGCTTTATCTATCTTGAGTTTAGAGATGGGAAGGTTTTTTAGATAATTTAGGGACGAATAGCCTGTGCCAAAATCATCTATTGATATTGTTATTCCTTCATCTTTAAATGTTCTCAATATCTTTACTACATTATTGACATCGTGCATAAATATGCTCTCTGTTAACTCAAGCTCAAGCATGTGTGGGGGGATTTTTGTTTCTCTTAAAACAGTAAAAATAAAATCAGAGAAATTTGGTTGTTTGAAATGTTTGAGAGATATATTGACTGCCAAGCTTACCTGGGGTAATCCTATCGTCTGCAACCCTTGAATTTCTTTTATTGCATTAAAGAGTATTAATTCACTTATAGGTATAATCAAACCTGTCTCTTCTGCAATGGGAATAAATTTCATTGGTGGTATCATACCTTTTTCAGGATGAAGCCATCTTACAAGGGCTTCAACCCCAACAATATTGCCATTTTTCATAGATATTTGTGGTTGAAAATGGAGGATAAATTGTTTTTGTTCAATAGCCATTCTTAAGTCATTTTCTATCTTTAATCTTTCAAGGGCATGTTGATTCATAGCATTATTAAAAAACTTGTAATTATTCTTGTCTTGAGATTTGGCATAATTCATTGCTATCTCTGCATTTTTAAAGAGAATCTCAGCATCCTCCCCATCTTCAGGAAATATGCTTATACCAATACTTGCAGTGATATAAGCAGAATTACCTTTTAATTCAAAGGGTGATGAGATAGCTTTAATTATCCTTTCTGCTACAATCTGTGTATTTTCAGGTTTATCAATCTCTGAGAGGATTATTCCATAGTCGTCAGCACTTATTCTTGATATTACATCACTGTTTCTCAAACAGTATTTGATTCTTTCAGAGGCTTCTTTTAACAATATATCTCCTATGTCATAACCGAGGGACTCATTAATTTTTTTGAAATTATCAAGGTCAATAAACAAGAGGGCAATCTTTTTGTTATATCTCTTTGCCTTTAAAATCAATTGGATTAATCTATCCATAAAAAGTGCCCTCTTAGGAAGTCCTGTCACAGGGTCATTATAAGCCATGTTAATTAAAGCCTGTTCTTTTTGCTTGATAGCCTTTTGTCTCTGAAGGTCTGAAACCTCTCTCCCTGTAAAGTGATAACCTGTTAGTGTCCCATCGTTGTCAAAAAGTGCTTTAACATGCCATTGTATCCACTTTATATCATTTTCTGAAGAAGAGTCTTTTAGTAAATGCTCGATGGCAAATATCTGTTGTTCCTTTGACAGGGAAGATAAGCCCTTTTGTATTTGTTCTTTTATCTCCTTATAAGGTAGTAACTGCAAAAATGGCTGTCCAATAATATCTTCATAGGAAAGAGATAAGTGTTGACATAGTGCATCATTTGCAAAAGACACTATAGTATCAGCATGTAAGAGGCAAATAAACTCTGATTGATTATTTATGATAATCTGAAGTTTTTTTAGATTTTTTTTGATATTATGTTCTTTGATAAGAAGTTCAGTAACATCAATGTGTTGAATAGCTACAAGAGGCATATCATGAGCAAGCCTAATCAAGTTAAGAAATGTATATTTATGTTGCTCCTTTTGGCAATCAACAAATTCAATAAGGACATACTTTCTATCCCCCCGTAAGAGGGCTTCAATGTCCTTAATATATTTTTTTTTGTCCTTGCTGTTTTTTAAAATGCCTTCCCAAAAATGTATATAATTTGTTATTTCCTTAGGTTTTTCTTGACAGAGTTCCTTTAAAAAATGATCTAAGGAATCTGAAATAGTAATAATATTACCATCTCTATCTATTAATATGGCATCTTCTGGGGTAATCGGCAAGTTCATAGTAGTTAAATTATCTCTGTACCAATCCCTTCTTTTGTAAATATTTCAAGGAGAAGACAGTGAGGTATTCTGCCATCAATTATGTGGTTTTTCTTTACACCCCTTTCAAGTGCCCTCAAACAAGCCTGCACCTTTGGTAGCATGCCACCTGAAATAATACCATCATTGATTAGCTCAAGTATATCATTTTTTGTAAGCGTTGAAAGTATCCTACCTTCACTGTCCTTGATTCCAGCTACATCTGTTAGAAGTATTAACTTTTCTGCCTTAAGCGCTGATGCAAGGGCTGAGGCGACATAATCTGCATTGATGTTATAAGACTCTCCTTTTGAACCCACACCTATTGGCGATATAACAGGTATAAAACCGTCTCTTTCGAGACAACTTATAATATCTGGTTTTATTTCATCTACTTCACCTACAAGTCCAATATCAATAATCTCCTCATCTCCGGTTTTTACCTTTTTCTTTAAAACCTTCTTTTTTGCCTTTATTAGCCCTCCATCTTTGCCCGATAACCCTACTGCCTTTCCACTGTATTTGTTAATAAGTGAGACAATCTCCTTGTTTATTAACCCTCCAAGGACCATTTCTACTATATCCATTGTTTCTTTGTCAGTTACCCTTTGTCCTTGAATAAATGTAGGCTCTTTACCCATTCTTTTCATGGTCTCACTGATCTTTGGTCCACCACCATGAACAATAACAGTCTTGATGCCTATGAAATTAAAAAGTGCCACATCTTGGGCAAAGGAGTTTTTTAAGGAATCATCTGTTTGAGCAGAACCTCCATATTTAATAACAAAGGTCTTACCATAAAAACTCCTAATAAAAGGTAGTGATTCAATAAGTATTTCTGCCTTTTTTATAAGTGATTCATCTGTCATTGCTATCTCCATATTTTAACCTTAAAATAGCGCTTAGGAAGGGCTGTTTCAGGATTTTTATAATCGACAGATTTTTATTTAATTTTGCTTTATTCATTATAATGAAATGCCTTATGACAAAACCCTAGGAACTTTTTTATAAGGTGTCGTATAAAAATTCCACACCAGCCCTTCCTATCTTACTTGCAGATTTTACTAAGCTTTTTAGTTCTATCGCCGATTTTGGGTAATCAATTTAAGAGAGATTTTTTCATGGAAAGAATGTTTGAGGAATTTTATTCTGACCAATTACCTTTTATTGTTTTAAACCGAAGGGTATAATTCAATAATTTCAAAAAATCCTCTCTTGATACTGTTTTTGCGCCCATTGAGATAAGGTGTCTTGTAACAACTTGACAATCTATCATTGTAAAATTCCACTTAATGAGTCTTTCACAAAGACTAACAAGTGCAATCTTTGAACTATTACTTTGTTTGCAAAACATTGATTCACCAAAAAAAACCCTCCCAAGTGATACTCCATAAAGCCCTCCAACAAGTTGTCCCTCAAACCAACATTCTACAGAATGGGCATAACCCTCATCATGAAGTTTGCAATAAGCATCAATCATGTCTTTTGTTATCCATGTCCCAACGCGATTAGATCTTCTTAAATCAGCACAATTTTTTATAACAGCTTCAAAATCTCTATCAAAGGCAACCTCAAAGATTCGCTTTTTTATTATAGACTTAAGGCTCCTCGATATCTTTATCTCTGACGGTATTAGTATTAGCCTTGGATTAGGTGACCACCAAAGGACTGGGCCCTGTTCATCAAACCATGGGAATATACCCATTTCATAAGCCTTGAGCAGTCTGTGAGTTGATAAATCACCACCAACTGCCACAAGTCCATCGTCATCAGCAAGATTTGGGTCTGGAAAGAAAATATCCTCTATCAATGGCTATCCCTTGTTGAAATTGTAACTTACAAGACATTTTAATTCAAATTAAACCCCTCCGTGATTAAAGAGGGGTTCGTAAGAGATTTTTGTAGTGGGTTGGCAAAGTATAAAATTTTGGTTTATCTCCAATATATTAAAAAAAGTAGTGGATATCACAAAGCCGTCTAAGTAAAAGTAATTTTGACAAAAAAACACTTCCAGCGTAAGTTTTGCAATGTCCAATAAGGCAAAAAGGTCAGTAAGTACCCAAAAATAGCGCTTAAGAAGGGCTGTTTCGGAATTTTTATAATCGACGATTTCATTTTAATTTTGCCGAGATAAAGCGATAAGGATAAGTCTCTTTCGTTCGTTTTGACAGTTTTAATGCCCCTTTTGCTACAGCCGCAAAACTCAACTACCACCCCAAAAAGTCTTGCGACTTTTTGGGTAACTCGTTTTTTCAGGTTCAAACACTTGTGGCTGTTTAACGCTCCTGTCGCAAAGAACTGCTGCAAAATATCGCTATTTACTTCAGAGCCCCATCCTTATCGCTGTATTTGAGTTTTGCTTTATTTAATGCAATACTTTTTGCTAAAGCTTCTCAAAAGGTGTCGTATAAAAATTCCCCATTAACCCTTCCTACTTGATTTTATTAAGTTCTCAGTTCTATCGCTGATTTTGGGTAAAAATACCAAAAAGGAGGGTGTCCGTTTTATTTTAGAGGCGATAACAAAACTAAAAAAATTTGATAAAGTCCTTAAAAGGTATTTTTATTAATGTTTAAAAAAGTTTGTTTATTTTAATAAAACAATATTATCCCTTTCTATTGTATAATATTTAATAGGTTCCTTGAAGATGACAATCAGCCATAAAAAAATTGATTTTAAAAAGACCAAAAAAGGCATTTATTTATTGCCAAATACCCTGACCCTTTGTGGTATGTTTTGTGGTTTCTTCGCTATCCTCTCTGCTGTTAATGGCAATTTTGTCCATGCCGCTTGGGCTATTGTATTAGCAAATATCTTTGATGGTCTTGATGGTTGGATAGCAAGGCTTACTAACACCGCTACGAGATTTGGTATTGAGCTTGACTCTCTCTCTGATTTAGTTGCCTTTGGAGTGGCGCCATCTATTCTCATGTATAAATGGGCTTTAGTCCCCTTTGGCAGGGTTGGCTGGGCTGTAGCTTTTTTATTTGTTGCCTGTGGGGCACTTAGACTTGCAAGGTTTAATGTGCAAACAGGGACCTCTACCTCCAAGGCTTTTAAAGGTATGCCCATACCAGCTGCAGCAACTATTGTTGCATCTATTGTGATTTTTTATTACGAATTCAATACATCTTTACCAAATGAGAATTTGTTTTTTCCAATTATTACTACGGTGCTTTCTTTATTGATGGTAAGCACATTGAGATTTCATGGACTTAAAGAGATAAATTTTAGTGAGAGAAAACCCTTTTGGTTTCTGGTTGTCTTCGTTTTGATATTATTCGTGCTGTTGATACATCCATCAACAGCTATATTCATCTTTGCCATGTTTTACTTTGTCTGGGGAATAATTGAAAACATATATTTATTTTTTAGAAAAAAACCTGAACAGGTTCTTGAACCCGAACCTAATCTAATGATTGAGGAGAAGAAATCATGAGAATAATCAAAATATTTGATACAACCCTTCGTGATGGTGAGCAATCACCAGGGGCTTCTATGAATGTTGATGAAAAGATTATGGTAGCCAAACAACTTGTTAAACTTGGTGTTGATATTATTGAGGCTGGTTTCCCTATTGCATCACAAGGTGATTTTGATGCAGTAAAAAGGATTGCAGAAGAGGTGCAAGGTGCTGTCATTGCAGGTCTTGCAAGGGCTAAAGAAGAAGATATAAGAAAGGCTTATGAGGCACTCAAACCTGCCCATCTAAAGAGGATTCATACCTTTCACTCAACCTCTGATATTCATCTCAAATATCAATTTAAGGTCTCAAGGGAGGAGGCACTGAAAAGGTCTGTCGAGATGGTAAGGTTAGCAAAAAGCCTTGTTGATGATGTAGAGTTTTCACCTATGGACGCTACAAGGACAGAAATAGGTTATCTCCTTGAGGTGCTTGAAGCAGTTGTTGATGCAGGGGCAAAGACTTTAAATATACCAGATACAGTTGGGTACACTATCCCAAATGAATTTGGTGAAATGATTAGAAAGATTAAAGAAAAGATTGGTGAAAGGGCTATTATATCTGTCCATTGCCATAATGACCTTGGTCTTGCGGTTGCTAATTCATTGTCAGCCATATTAAACGGCGCAGGACAGGTAGAATGCACAATAAACGGTATAGGTGAAAGGGCAGGTAATTGCTCAATGGAAGAGATTGTGATGACACTTAAGACAAGGCGCGATTTTTTCAATGCAGATACCAATATAAATACAAAGGAGATAATCAGGACAAGCAGGCTTATTACAAGGGTTACAGGCATATCAGTTCAACCCAATAAAGCAATTGTAGGTGCAAATGCATTTGCCCATGAATCAGGTATTCATCAGGACGGACTCTTAAAAGAGAAAATGACCTATGAGATAATCAAGCCTTCAGATATTGGATTATCAAAGACAGAACTTGTCCTTGGAAAGCATTCGGGAAGACATGCCTTCAAAGCAAGGTTAAAGGAACTTGGTTATCAATTAACCCCTGAAGAAATAGAGGTTGCCTTTGTAAAGTTTAAAAACCTTGCTGACCAAAAGAAGTATATTTTTGATGAAGACATAGAGATCCTTTTATCAGAACAGTTTAGTAAGGTTTCAGAGACTTATAAACTCATTGATTTATATGTTTCTGGAGGGTCAAAATCAAAACCAATGGCTGCACTAAAAATAGCTATTGGCGAAAAGATAATTGATAAGATTGAATATGGTGATGGTCCTGTTGATGCCGTTTATAAAGCCATAGCTAATGCGGTAGAGACTAAGAGTAATTTGCTTAAATTTGAAGTAAAGAGCATTACAGGCGGGACTGACGCACTTGGTGAGGTCTCTGTGGCACTACAAGAGGATGGTAAAAAGGTAATGGGGCATGGTTCAGACACAAACATCCTTATTGCCTCTGCTAAAGCCTATCTTAATGCATTAAATAAACTACTAATGAGGCAGGGCGTAAATGAGAGGCTAAAACCAGAGACAGATGAATGCTGTGCTATAGACTAAATTATTCCCCTCTCTGGATTTAATCACAGAGTAGGGAAAATTTTCGAAAATTTATGAGGCAAAAAACCTACTAACTTAATTTACATTCAGATTATTTTGTCCTTGTAGTGTTGGTAAGGTATCTTGTTAATATCTCTGTGAGGTTTGCTCGTTCCTTCAGGAGCATTTCCCTTTCAGATTGAGATGTGGTAGGGTTATTAAGCCTGTCTGTAATATCTTTAATCCTTGTAGTGATTATATTAATCCTCATCTCTTCATTTAAAGTGCCTGAAATGGGAGATGATTGCTTTATAACAGGTGTGTTTTCAGGAGCGGCAAATTGCGGGTGTAAAAAAGAAATTAACATGGTAAATGCTATCAATAAAATTCTTTTTTTCATTATTTAATTTTACAATTTGTCTTATGAGGTAATCAAATGGATATAACCAAATTAGCTGAAAAGATAAAACTACTTATACTTGATGTTGATGGTGTCCTTACAGATGGTGGGATTATCTTTGATAGTCTTGATAGGGAGATTAAGGTGTTTCATGTCAGGGATGGTCATGGGATTAAGTTACTTCAATCAGCGGGGATAATAGTGTGTATTATCACAGGCAGGAATTCAGATGTAGTCTCAAGACGGGCAAAGGAGCTGTCTATTGGCGATGTCTTTCAAGGGGCAAAGAACAAGGCAGATGCCTTTGAGAAAATAAAGTCTCGCTATGGCTTTTCTGATAACGAGATTGCATGTATGGGTGATGATATAAATGATATACCATTATTCAAGAGGGTTGGACTGCCCATTGCGGTTAATGATTCCGCAGAGGAACTAAAGGTTTATGCCAAATATATCACCTCAAAGGTTGGAGGTAAAGGGGCAGTTAGAGAGGTTTGTGAATTGATACTAAAGGCACAAGGGAGATGGCAAAGTATTATTGATGAATACCTTCAGTCTTAATATCCCCACTTTTCTAACCTTTTTACGAATTGGTCTTATTGCACCTTTTGTTTACATAACTCCTCAAAGCCCAGTGCTTGGTATCCTCATATTTCTAATTGCTTCATTGACAGATTTTTTTGACGGATATCTTGCCAGAAAGGCAAACCAGATTACAAAGTTTGGCATTATTGTTGACCCCATTGCAGATAAATTTCTTATTATCTCTGCCTTAATAGTGCTCGTTGATATGGTAAGACTATCTGCTTGGGTAGCCATATTAATTATTGGAAGAGAATTCTGGGTAACACTCATAAGGGTAGTCGCCTTATCAAAAGACATAGTTATACCAGCAGAAAAGGGCGGAAAGATTAAAACTGCCACACAGATGACTGCAATAGTCTTTTTGCTTCTGCCGGGTAGTGTTGTAGATATTGACTTTTATGATGTAGGGCTCATATTGATTTACATTTCCTTATTCTTTGCAATCATCTCGGGTTATAAATATACTGTATCCTTTTGGAGGCTAATATGATTTCCTTTGAGACAAATCTTGTATTAATCATTGGGCTTTTCTCATTTTTTATGGGGTCCATACCTACAGGTTTAATAGTAACAAGGTCAAAGGGCATTGACATAAGAAAACTTGGTAGTGGCAATATTGGTGCAACTAATGTATTAAGGACAATGGGAGCTAAATATGCCTTGATTACCCTTGCTGGTGATATTTCAAAGGGTATCATTCCAGTAGCATTAATACCCATAATTCTGAGACAATTCTCTCTTGATAACATAAACTATGAATTTAACTTGTCGGGTCAGATTTATTTAGTTAATTCAAAGGTTCTCTTTCAAGCCATTGCAGGACTTTGTGCCGTATTGGGACATAATTTTTCCATATTTTTGGGATTTAAAGGTGGCAAAGGGGTTGCAACAAGTCTTGGCGTGGTGCTCTCATTATCGCCTCATGCAGGACTGATGACAGTTACAACATGGCTCATAACGATGAGATTTTCAAGAATATCTTCTTTAAGCGCCCTAATAGCCTTTGCCTTAACCCCATTTTATGTTTACGCCATAGACCCAAGCAGAGAGAAGGTATTTTTTGTAATAATATTAACTATTCTTGTTTTCATCAGACACAAAGATAATATTAAGCGACTCCTAGAGGGTAAAGAGTCAAAATTTGGAAATAAAAAATGAGGTGACTATGCCAAAGAGAGAAAATATAAAAAAAATCCTGCTGATAGGTTCAGGTCCTATAATCATTGGACAAGCTTGTGAATTTGACTATTCAGGTACACAGGCTTGTAAGGCACTCAAGGAAGAGGGCATCGAGGTTGTTTTAGTAAATTCAAATCCTGCTACAATCATGACTGATCCAGAGATCGCAGATGCTACTTATATTGAGCCCCTTCAAAAAGATATTCTTGAAAAGATAATAATTAAGGAAAGACCTGATAGTTTATTACCAACTATGGGAGGACAGACTGCTCTTAATCTAGCTGTTTCACTATCTGAAAGCGGTTTTCTTGATGCCCAAGGTGTAAGTTTAATTGGTGCCAATCTTGATGCAATAAAAAGGGCTGAAGATAGGCTTCTTTTTAAAAAGGCAATGGAGGAGATTAATCTGAAAGTCCCTGTAAGTGTGGCTGTCAATAGTCTTGAGGAGGGGCTCTCTGCAGTCAGCCTAACAGGATTTCCAGCAATTTTACGACCTGCCTTTACCTTAGGTGGAACTGGCGGAGGTATTGCCTACAACATTGAAGAATATAAGACAATGCTTCAAAGGGGATTAAAACTAAGCCCTGTAAACCAAGTCCTTGTTGAGCAATCAGTTTTAGGCTGGAAGGAATATGAACTTGAGGTCATGAGGGATCGCAGAGATAATGTAGTAATAATTTGTTCTATTGAAAACATTGACCCTATGGGAGTTCATACTGGTGATTCTATAACAGTTGCACCTGCCCAGACCCTTTCAGACAAAGAATATCAAATAATGCGTGACTCTGCCATATCGGTAATAAGAAAGATTGGCGTTGACACGGGTGGCTCAAATATCCAATTTGCCATAAATCCTACAAATGGTGAAATGGTAGTAATTGAGATGAATCCGAGGGTATCAAGAAGCTCAGCCCTTGCAAGCAAGGCAACAGGATTCCCCATTGCCAAGATTGCTGCAAAACTTGCCATCGGCTATACCCTTGATGAATTAAAAAATGACATCACCAAAGACACCCCTGCATCTTTTGAACCTGTTATTGACTATGTGGTAACTAAAATACCACGCTTTACCTTTGAGAAGTTCCCAGGTGCAGATTCAACCCTTGTCACACAAATGAAATCAGTAGGTGAGGCAATGTCAATTGGGAGGACTTTTAAAGAGTCACTACTGAAAGGCCTAAGAAGCCTTGAAATAGGTTCTTATGGTTTTGAGCCTTTAAGTGTTTCAAGGGAAGAATTAATATCCTCATTAAAGACCCCAAGACCAGATAGGCTTTGGTATATTGCACAGGCACTGAGAGAAGGTTTTACTGTTGATGAGATTTATAACCTTTCAATGATTGACCCATGGTTTATAAATAATATCAAGGATATTATTAACCTTGAAAAAAGATTAATCAATAGCTCAAAGACTCAGTTTATTGAAATTATAAGAGACGTAAAAAACATGGGTTTTTCTGATAAAGAGATAGGCAGACTTACTGGAAAAACAGAAAAAGAGATAAGAGATTTGCGAGACCGTAACTCAATCACACCTGTTTACAAGCTTGTTGATACCTGTTCTGCAGAGTTTACCGCTTACACACCTTATATGTACTCAACTTATGAAATACCATTTTATGAGATTGACGAAGACGGTACGGTTAATAAAAGACTTGAGACAGAATTTGTCCCTGATGACAAAAAGAAGATAGTAATACTTGGTTCTGGTCCAAATAGGATTGGTCAAGGTATTGAATTTGACTATTGTTGTGTTCATGCAGTTTATGCACTTAAAGAGATTGGTTATGAAACTATTATGGTTAATTGTAATCCTGAAACAGTAAGTACAGATTATGACACCTCAGACAGGCTTTATTTTGAACCACTGACTCTTGAAGATGTATTGAATATTATTAAAAGAGAAAAACCAATTGGAGTAATCGTTCAATTTGGCGGGCAGACACCCCTAAAACTTGCTGTCCCTCTTGAGAATGAGGGTGTCAATATACTTGGCACTAAACCTGATTCAATTGACAGGGCGGAAGATAGAAAGAGATTTAAGGAACTCCTTGAACTCTTAAAGCTAAAACAACCTGATTCTGGAACGGCCATGTCGATAGATGAAGCAATACAAGTAGCAAATGATATAGGTTATCCTGTGCTTGTTAGACCCTCATATGTCCTTGGTGGGAGGGCTATGGAGATTGTATATGACGAGGTCTCTTTAAGGGCTTACATGGAAAGGGCTGTAAAGGCATCACCAGAACACCCCATATTGATAGATAAATACCTTGAAGATGCAGTTGAAGTAGATGTTGATGCCCTTTCAGATGGTCGTGATGTGGTCATAGGTGCAGTAATGGAGCATATTGAAGAGGCTGGGATTCATTCAGGTGATTCTGCTTGTTCTATCCCACCGTATAGTCTCTCAAGAGAGTTAGTCATAAAAATAAAAGAACAGGCTAAAAGTCTTGCAAAAGAGTTAAAAGTAATAGGGCTTATGAATGTCCAGTTTGCAGTAAAAGAGGGAGAAATCTATGTCCTTGAAGTAAATCCACGTGCTTCAAGGACAATCCCCTATGTAAGTAAAACTATTGGTGTCCCCCTTGCAAAGATGGCAGCAAAGGTCATGGCTGGTATGCCCCTAAAGGAACTTAATTTTACCGAAGACATTGAAATCAACCATGTTACTGTCAAAGAGGCAGTCTTCCCCTTTGATAAATTTCAAGGCGTTGATACAATCCTCGGTCCTGAGATGAAATCAACAGGTGAGGTAATGGGTATAGATGAAGACTTTGGGCTTGCCTACGCAAAAGCTCAATGGGCATCAAATAATAGACTGCCTCTATCAGGTAAATGTTTTATAAGTGTCAAAGACAAAGACAAGGATGCTCTTGAAGATATAACAAAAAGATTAATCAATCTTGGATTCACAATAGTAGCCACAAAAGGTACTGCCAACTATCTAAAAGAGAGGGGTATAAAAGTTGATGCAGTAAACAAGGTTACTGAGGGTAGACCTCACTGTGTAGATATGATAAAAAACAGAGAACTTAGCTTCATAGTAAATACAGTTACAGGTACACAAGCTAAAAGGGATTCTCTTTCAATCAGAAGAAGTGCCTTACAATACGGCGTCCCTTATACGACAACTATCTCAGGTGCAAGGGCAGCAGTAAAGGCAATGGAGATGCTTAAGCAAAAAGACTTTCACATAAAGTCAATTCAGGAATATCAAGGAAAGAGATGAAATATAGTTTTTTTCATTAAACTATAGATATTATCAATAAAAAAGAAGTTTTTTCCTTAAAATAGCGCTTAGGAAGGGCTGTTTCGGAATTTTTATAATCGACGATTTCATTTTAATTTTGCTTTATTCTT
>OGCL01001667.1_pt1 | contig 17935 bp, 17 predicted proteins | sample 1570041 | NCBI WGS metagenome assembly OGCL01 (sample SAMN06266162, study PRJEB24511) | hot springs metagenome | isolation source: Hot spring water | place: South Africa: Limpopo | collected 2015-06-22
GGCGCCGACACGCGCATGGACTACACCATCATCGGCCGCGACGTGAACCTGGCCAGCCGCCTGGAAAGCGCCGCCGAGTCCGGCGAGATCCTGATCTCCCACGAGACCTACTCGCTGATCAAGGACGTGATCATGTGCCGCGACAAGGGGCAGATCAACGTCAAGGGTTTCACTCGCCCGGTGCAGATCTATCAGGTGGTGGATTTCCGCCGCGACCTGGGCGCCACCTCCAGCTATGTGGAGCATGAACTGCCGGGCTTTTCCATGTACCTGGACACCAACGGCATCCAGAACTTCGACAAGGAAAAGGTCATCCAGGCCCTCAATCAGGCCGCGGCCAAGCTGCGCGACAAGGTCATTATGTAGGCGCTTTACCAATCATGTGTTGCATAGAGGGCAGGCCCGGAGGCCTGCCTTGCAGAGGCGGCTATGGGTAGGGTGCGCTGTGCGCACCACGTTTGGCAGCTCAGTACCGGTGCGCACGGCGCACCCTACAGATCCGGTCCATTCTGAGTTCAGTGGCACTGACCGAACGCAACACGCTATTGGGACATAGCCATTATGTAAGGGCCGCCTGGCCTGCCGGCTCGCCATCGAGCAGCGGCTGCAGGGCCAGAAACTCCAGGGCGCAGGCCCGCCAGGACTGGCGCTGGGCGTGCACCACGCAGTCGGCCCGATTCAGGGCCAGGGCGCCCAGACACGCCTGGCGCAGATCCTCATCCATAACCCCGCTGACACCCGCCTGCAGTACATCCAGTGGCCCCGGCACCGGGAATGCCGCCACCGGCGTACCGCAGGCCAAGGCTTCGAGCATCACCAGGCCGTAGGTATCGGTACGCGAGGGGAACACCAGCACGCTGGCCTGCTGGTAGGCCGCCGCCAGCTCGGCGCCATGCCGGTAGCCGAGAAAAGCCACCTCGGGATAGGCCGCCTGCAGCACGGCACGCTCCGGTCCATCCCCCACCACCTGCTTGCAGCCGGGTAGATCGAGGTCGAGAAAGGCCTGGATATTCTTTTCCGCCGCCAGCCGCCCCACATAGAGAAATACCGGCTCGGCCGTGGCCTGCGGCGCGGTTCCAGGCCTGAACAACAGGGTATCCACGCCCTTGCGCCACAGCTGCAGACGGCGCAGCCCCCAGCCGGCAAAGGCCTCGCGCATACGCTCGGTGCTCACCAGCACCGCCTGGCTGGGGCGGTGGAAGGCGCGCAGAAAGGCATAGCCCCAGGCCAGGGGCACCCTGGGCCAGCGGGTGTGTACATATTCGGGGAAGCGCGTATGAATCGCCGTGGAAAAGGCCAGGCCACGCCTGACCAGCCAGCGCCGTGCAGCCCAACCCAGGGGGCCTTCGGTGGCCAGGTGCACGCAGTCCGGGCGAAAGTCGCGGATCGCCGGCCCCACCCGCCACAGGTCCCAGACCAGGGGAATTTCCGGGTAGGTCGGGCAGGGAATGCTGCGAAAATCATTGGGCGATAGCAGCTTCACCTGATGACCCAGGCCATGCAGTTCGCCGATCAGCGCCTGCAGGCTGGTGACCACGCCATTGACCTGGGGCGTCCAGGCGTCGCTGACGATCAGGATCCTCATAGTGCCGGCTCGGCGGCGGCCTGCTCGACCTGGGCTGCCTGGCGGGCCTGATCCTCGACCAGGCGGTACAGCTCGATGCTGCCGTCCAGGTGCTCGATCAGCGCCGTGCAGGACTCCACCCAGTCGCCGCAGTTCATATACTCCACCTCGCCCATGGCGCGGATCTCGGCATGGTGGATATGGCCGCAGACCACGCCATTGAAGCCGCGCTTGACGCACTCGTGGGCGATGGCCTGCTCGAAGTCGCTGATAAAGTTCACCGCGCCCTTGACCTTGTGCTTGAGGTAGGCCGACAGCGACCAGTAGCCGTAGCCATAGCGGCTGCGCCAGTGGTTGAGCCAGCGATTGAGGGTCAGGGTCAGCTCGTAGGCCGAATCACCGAGAAAGGCCAGCCAGCGGTGGTAGCGGGTGATCACGTCGAACTGGTCGCCATGGATGACCAGCAGGCGACGGCCATCGGCGGTGCGGTGCTCGGCCTCGTCGACCAGCTGGATATTGCCCAGCATCAGGCTGGAGTAGCGGCGCAGGAACTCGTCGTGGTTGCCGGTGACGTAGATCACCTCGGTGCCGCGCTTGCTCATGGTCAGCAGGCGGCGGATCACATTGCTGTGGCTCTGCGGCCAGTACACCCCGCTGCGCAGACGCCAGCCATCGATGATATCGCCGACCAGATAGATCCTGTCGGTCTGATAGCGCTTGAGAAAGTCGGCCAGGTGTTCGGCCTGGCAATCCCGGGTGCCAAGGTGCACATCGGAAATCCACAGGGTACGGACACGTTGCTTGCGGCTGGGCTTGGCGAACTGGGCGTGGGTCACAGGCGGCCTCCGGCAGGTTTTGCCTGATCCTCGGCGCTGCCGGTGAAGCCCCTGTGACAACCCCATGACCATTGCATGACCAGACACCCGGCGGCCTTGTGCGGTTAGACTTGGAGCACCTCGTCAAGGAGCCCACCATGTCCCTGCTCTCGCTGCGTCATTACGACCATCAGCCGATCAGCCATCATCACCCCCACGCCCAGCTGGTCTTCGGCCTGAGCGGGCTGCTGGACTTCGAAGTAGCCGGGCACGGCAGCCTGGTCACCCGGCAGAGTCTGGCGGTGGTGCCCTGGGCGGAAAGGCATGCCTGCGGCAGCGCCAAGGGCAGCCAGTGCCTGGTGCTGGACGTGCCCAGCGAACACTGGCTGGACCAGCAGCTGGGGCCCCATGCCGAGGCCAGCCGGCGCCTGCTCGATCGCCCGGCCGCCCTGCAGCTCAATCCGGCCCAGAGCCAGTTGGTCAACTGGCTGGCGGCCAGCCCCCTGCACGACCCGGTGATCGCCCGCCAGGGCGCGACCCTGCTGCTGGCCAGTCTGACCCATGACGCCCAGACCACGCGCCAGGGCGGCCTGCCCCTGGCCATGCTCGACGCCCATATCGACCAGCACTGTGCCCATCCCCTGCAGGTGGAGGACCTGGCGCGCCTGTGCGGGCTGTCGCCGGCACGCTTTCATGTGCGCTTTCTCGCCGCCACCGGCTATACGCCCATGGACTATGTGCGCCAGCGCCGCCTGCAACTGGCCCGCCAGCTGCTGCAACAGAGCGAACTGGCCATCGGCGAGATTGCCGCACGGGTTGGCTACAGCTCCCAGAGCGCCTTCGGCGCCGCCCTGGCCCGCCAGTTCGGCTGCACGCCCCGCCAGCTGCGCAGCCGCCGCGAGTAACGCGACAAAAGCCGCCAGCCCCGCGACAGACAGCCGGCGCCCGGCTGCCCTAGACTGCCTGCAGCGAATGGAGAACAGGACAGATGCAGCAGATCGAATGGGAAGATTTTCAGCGGGTGGAACTGCGTGTCGGCACCCTGCTGGCCGCCGAGCCGAATGCCAAGGCAATCAAGCCGGCCTATGTGCTGCAGGTGGATCTCGGCGAGCTGGGCATCAGACAATCCAGCGCCCAGCTCACCGGGCATTACAGCTGCGCCGAGCTGATCGGGCGCCAGGTGCTGTGCGTGTGCAACTTCGCCGCCAAGCGCATCGCCGGGGTGCGCTCCGAGGTGCTGGTCACCGGCGTCTATGACGCTGACGGCAAGGTGGTTCTGGCCGGCTTCGACAAGCCCCTGGCCAACGGATCGCGCCTGGCATGAATACGCGCAAGGCCCTCTGGGCCATCCACCTGGGTGCCCTGCTGTTCGGCCTGTCGGGCATCTTCGGCAAGCTGGCGGATAACCTGCCGGAAATGATCGTGGCCGGCCGCGCCATCTTTGCCGTGCTGGCCCTGGCCCTGTTCGCCCAGCTGATCGGCAAGGCACCGCTGCGCCTGCCCGGACTGCGCCAACTGGCCCTGCTGGCCCTGGGCGGGTTGCTGCTGGGCGGGCACTGGTGGACCTTTTTCGAGGCGGTGAATATTTCTGGCGTGGCCATTGCCACCCTGGGTTTCGCCAGCTTCCCGGCCTTTACCGTGCTGCTGGAGGGCCTGCTGTTTCGCGAACGCACCCGCCCCGCTGAATTCGCCATGGTCGGCCTGGTCTGCCTGGGCCTGGTGCTGGTCACCCCGGACTTCGACCTGGCCAGCCAGGCCACCAGCGGCCTGCTCTGGGCCGTGCTGTCGGGGCTGCTGTTCGCCCTGCTGTCGCTGCTCAACCGCGCCAGCACCCGTGGCATCGACCCGGTTCAGGCGGCGCTGTTCCAGAACCTCAGCGTGCTGCTGGTATTTCTGCCCTTTGCCTGGCCCGCGCTCCCCCAAAGCAGTCTGAATAGCTGGCTATGGATGGCCATGCTGGGGATCTTCTGCACCGGCCTGGCCCACAGCCTGTTCGTCGCCAGCCTGCGGGTGCTCAAGGCACGTACCACCGCAGTGATCTTCGCCCTGGAGCCGGTCTATGGCATCGCCTTCGCCTGGCTGTTGTTCAGCGAAGTCCCTACCCTGCGCATGCTGGCCGGCGGGCTGCTGATCGTTAGCGCGATCTTTCTTGCGGCGCGCATGGCCAAGTAATCGCCACGGCCACAATAACGCGCTGCATGGGCCGGATAGGCCTGAGCCCCAGGCCATCTCGGAGCAACGCCTGGCGTACCCCGGGCAAAACTGCGTCACGCCAACTCAACCGCCACAGGCGGCTAAACCCAGTCGAGCTGTCGATTAACTGGCAGCTGGCCAGCATTGGCATTATCCTCGGCGCGCGCAGCGCACTGCCCCCATGGAAACGCCCTGCGCCCATTAAACCGCCTATGCAGAGGCATGTGCGGAACCCAGTCGTACCAGCATGGAGCTTAAAATGCGTCTTCTCGTCGTATCCCTTTCACTGGCCTTGTTAACCGGCTGCAGCATCAAGCAAACCGTCACTCCCGCCAGCCTCTCAGCAGCGCCCAGCAATGAGATCTGCATGATCCCGGCACAGGGCTTGCGAGAAGGGTTCCACACCACCTACAGCAACCTGCTCAGGCAAAAAGGCTTTAGCGTGCGCAAACTGAGCCCCAGCGCCAGTCCGAATCAGTGCTCTCTGGCCACCACCTATGTTGGCAACTGGGCCTGGGATCTGGCGCTGTACATGGTGTATGCGGATATCAAGGTCTATCAGGACGGCAAACAGGTGGGGCACGCCAACTACGACGCCAAGTGGGGCAGTGGCCGGCCGGACAAATTCATCTACGCCGAAAACAAGATCACCGAAATGGTAGAAAAGCTCTTCCCCCATGGGGCGCCTGCGCCGATGGCCCAGGCTCCTGTCTCGGCACCCGGCTCCACGCTGAGCAAGGCCGAGCGCCTGCAGCAACTGATGAATGACAAGAGCCTGAGCTATGAGGAGTACCGCCGCCAGCACCAGCTGATTGAGGCGGAGTAACGCAACCTCAACGCCTTGGTTGCGCAAGGGTGGACAACGCGAAGCTTATCCCCCCCCTACGCACGCAATAGCAGATCTGCCTTGCTCAGGACCGGTCGTTATGCCCCAGGTCCCGGGCCGGGTCGATCTGGTCGCGGACCCGCTGCTTGAGTTCCTTGGCCTCGGGAAAGCCGCCATCAGCCTTGCGCTCCCAGATCTGCACACCATCGCAGGTAATGCGGAAGGTACCGCCACTGGCCGGTTCCAGACTGACCCGGGCCAGGTCATCGGCAAAGGTGCTGAGCAGCTCCTGGGCCAGCCAGGCGGCACGTAGCAGCCACTGGCACTGGGTGCAATAGGTGATCACGACTTCGGCTTTGTGCGGGCTCATGGGCTTGCGGCTCAGAGGCTTCAGGGCTGGCCATGATAGCGCTGCCCAGCATAAAAAAGGCTATGCAGCAGCCATGTGTGGCATCGTCCCGAACTGCTAAGCGCCCAATACGTAGGATGGGTTGAGCCTGCGATACCCATCAGGGGTTGTCGCGGCCTACAACTATAAGCGGGCACAGCATGGGTATCGCTTCGCTCAACCCACCCTACGTTCTCTCGGCCTCTGTAGGAGCGGCCCATGGCCGCGAAAGTGTTTGTATGCAAGCACGCCGGTCGCGGGCATGGCCCGCTCCTACAGGGAATAGCTGCATACAACAGGTTATTGGGGCACAGCCATAAAAAACGCCCGCCGGGTTAGCCCACGGCGGGCGTTGCTCAGCTGAGCGGCTGTCGCTAGGCGATCTTGGCCAGCAGCTGACGCGCCTCCTGCTTCTGCTGCTCATTACCCTCGGCAATCACCTCGTTGAGGATATTGCAGGCGCTTTCCAGGCTGCCCTGCTCGATATAGGCCAGGGCCATGTTGAGCTTGGTCAGGTTGTCCGGGCTGCCCGCCAGGTGCTCCAGGTCATCCAGCAGCGGGCGGCTGTCGGCCTTGAGGGACTCGGCAAAGGCCTCGTCCAGCTCCTCATCGACCCACTCACTGTTGGAGCTTTCCTCCACCAGCATGTTTTCGGCGAAGGGGCTGCGGGCATCGCGGCTGCTGCCCAGTTCGAACACATCCTCGGAGCTGACCCGACGCTTGGCCTTGGGTTGGGCGAAGGGGGTGACCAGATCCCAGTCGGCATCCAGGGACAGGTCGTCCAGATTGAGCTTGGCTTCCTGGCCCTCCTCTGCCGACGCCTCGGGCTCCTCGTCCAGTTGCAACACCGCCTCGTCCAGCAGATCGTGCGCCGGCTCGGCGAACAGCTGCGCGTGGCGCGCCTTGAGCTCGTCGATACGAGCCGGGGTAAAGCCGCTGGCACGCAGGCGCGCCTCCTCCTCGACAAAACCCTGGGCATCGCCCAGCTGGGCAAGCACCTCCAGCAGGCGGAAGCGGATATCGTTGCGCCCCGGCTGGGACTCCAAGGCCTTGCGCAGGTTGGCCGCGGCCTCGCTGAAGCGGCCATAGGCGATATATACGTTGGCGCTCTGCAGGGCATCGGTGGTGCCGGCCGGTGGCCAGGCCGGGCCTGACGGCGCCTGCTCGCGATGGTTGCTGACCGCCACGGGGCGCGGAGCAGCCTGCGGGGCCTGCGCCGGCACATGGACACGCTTGGCCACAGGCTGCGGCGCCTCGGGACGGCGACGGGTACGCCAGAACAGACCGACCAGGCCCAGGGCAGCCAGGCCCAGACCGGCCCAACCCAGACGCAGCCAGTCGCTGGATGCGCCCACCGTAGTGGAAGACGTCGACACTTCGATGCTCTGCGCTGCGGGTGCCGCAGCCTGGGGTTCGGGCTGGGCAGTGGCTGCACGGGCCGCCAGCTCGGCCTGCAGGCCGGCGATCTGACGATCCCGTATGCTCATTTCCTCCTGCAGCTGCTGCATCTGCAGTTGCAGCTCGGCCAGGCTCTGCTGCAGCTGTAGGGTTTCACTGATCTGTTTGTCCAGTTCCGCCTCTACCCGCTGCTGCTCCTGCAACAGCGCGGGGGCGCTGACGCTTTCCCCTGCGCCATCGAACGCGGAGGCAGCCGGCGTCGTATCAGCGATGGCCTCGCTCGGCGGGTCGAGCGGAGCCAGGGGCGAGGACGCCACGCTGGCGCCAGAAACCTCAGCCGTAGCGGCAGGCGGAACCACAGGCGCCACACTCGGCTGCTCCGCCAGTTGCCCGGCGGGAGTGGCGGCGCTGTCCGGCAGCAGCAGCTCGGCACCGGCCAGCAGGCGATTGATATCGCCACGGCTGAAGGCGCTGGGGTTGAGCGCATGGATATCGCTCATCAGGCCTTGCTGGGAGGCCGGACTGCCGGCCTCACGCAGGCGCGCGGCAATTTTCCACAGGCTATCGCCGCTGACCACGGTATAGCGCTGCCCGGCAGTCGCCGCAGGCAGCTCGCGTGGGGCACGGGGCGCTGGCGCCGGGCTGCTGGTCGAACGCGGTGCAGGGCTGGCCAGGCTGGACTGCGGCGCGGCTGCGGTGCGATAGGCGGCGGAGCCTGGCGGGTCCAGCAACAGGGTGTACTCGCGGTACTGATCCCCACCGGGGCGGGAAACCTCGACGATAAAATTCAGATAGGGCTCGCGCACCGGACGCGCCGAAACCACGCGGATCACGCCGCGGCCTCGGCTGAGAATCGGGGTAAAGCGCAAGTCACTGAGAAAATACAGACGGTCGACACCGGAGCGGCTGAACACCTCGGGCGGTGCCAGGCGCACCTTGATCTCGGAGTCACTGAGATCGCCCAGGTTGAACAGTTCGATTTCCGCATCCAGCGGCTGACTCAGGGCCGAATGCAGAGTGATCTCGCCCAGACCCAAGGCAGGCGCCATGCCTGAGTAGAGTGCCGAGCCCGATGCCAGGCCGATCAGTAGCTGACGAACCCTTGCCATACCAACGCTCCTACTGGGGCTACCCAGATCAACTGCGCTCTACAACAACCATAGACCAGTGCTCCAGCACCTGGGCAAAAGCGCAGTTTCGATATTGCGTATGGGCCGAACGCTCCCTGTCTAACCCTTCTAGAACGGGCCTTATGCCAGACCCTCGATGCCTGTTGACGGACGAACGGCGCACCGCGGCACAAAGCCATTACACCCGACAAGCATAGGCAGAGGTCAATAAACCGACAAGGCAAAAGAAATGGCGCACAAAGCGCCATTTATATGACGAAAAGCAATTATCAGGTTGTTTAAAAACGTAGCCGAGGCAGGCAAGACAAGGCAAAAACAGGTGAGGAAGCGGAGTTTACGAGCTGTAAATGAGCACTCCGAGCCTGTTTTTAACGCAGGATTGCCAACGCAGGTAGTTTTTCAACAGCCTGCTAGCTGCGCCGCTCCAGATTACGCAACACCTGGGCATGCACCTGCTGGCAGCGACGCAGATCGTCCTCGTCGATACCGGCGAAGACTTCCTGACGCAGCTGGGCAGAGATGGCTTCGATCTTCTCGATCAGGGGGCGGGCTTCGGGGCACAGGGCGATCTTCTTGGCGCGGCGGTCTTCCGGCACTGCCTGGCGGGTGACCAGGCCCTGGGCTTCCAGGCTGTCGAGCAGGCGGGCCAGGGTCGGCCCCTCCACGCCCACGCTCTGCGCCAGCTCGCGCTGGGTGGGCAATTCGGCGAAACGCCCCAGGTGCAGCAGCACCAGCCAGCGGGCCTGGGACAGGCCCAGCCCCACCAAGCGGCGGTCCAGTTCGGCGCGCCAGGCGCGGGACAGTTGGGCAACCTGCATGGCAAAACGGTGTTGATCGGGGTAGGACATCTTACAGCTCGCATAAACAACAAAAAACAATTATTAGCGAGCTAACCATAACCCCGGTATCCAGGCAAGCCTACGAGAGTCGTAGGGATGTTTCACCACTTTACATATTGATCCTCGACAAAGCCCCAGAGCTGGTCGATCACCACCTCTGGCCGCCCAAGAGGCCGCAGCACGCCGCTGAACTGACCGAATATCTGCTTGAAGTTGCTGGCCATAAAACCAACATTCATGCGCTCCTGATGCAGCCCGCGGCCCTCGAAGCGCAGCGCCACCTGGCCGTCATGGGAGCGGATGGTCCAGGGCTGTAGGGGCTGCTGGCGGTCGAAGTCGAAATGCACCGTATCGACCTTGAGCAACTGGCCATCGAGCCAGAAGCAGTTTTCGGTAAAGCTGGTTTCATTGACCCCGCACGACAGGTTCAGCCCTACCCGCAACTCGCCCACCGCACCGGACAGGCAGGCCCAGTTCCAGTGGGTTTGCGGCCGCATATAGCCTGCGGACCAGTCGTGGTGGGCAAAAGCGCCGATCTGCCCCAGGTCGAAGTCGCCCAGGGTACATTGCACCCGGCCCTGGCAGCGCACCCCGGCGACCTTCTGCGCATAGACCCAGCCATTGACCCCGGCCTGGGTGTTAATGCACATGGGGGCAAAGGCCGGCTCATGCTCGCTGAAGGCCGCCTCGATACGGGTGCCGTCGTCCAGTTCCACCTGCAGGCGCTTTTCCCGGGTGGCGCCGATATTTTCCAGGCGCAGCCGATTGGCGCCGCTGCGCAACTCGCAGATACCGTCATCGGGCTGTTGGGAAAACTGCGTACCCCAGCCCAGGGGCAGTTTGAACTGACGCTCAAGCATGCGCCCGCTGGCCGGGTGGTACAGATAGACGAAGCCGATGCCGGCCAGGCTCAGGTTGGCCAGGGCGCAGCCGCCGATCAGCTCGTCGCTGATCAGGCCGAAATACTGGAACTGATGAAAGCGCCGCCACTTGGCCAGGGCGCCCAGCTTGCGCCCCATGGGCGAGCGCAAGTCGTAGTCGCGGTAATTGATCAGGCCCGGGGCCCGCTCGAAAATACCGTAATGGGGTTGGCCGTTGGCCTGAATCAGTCGTTCCATGGCGCGCATCGCTTGGCAGAAAACCTGCCGGATGCTAGCACCGCCCTCGCCCGCCCACAGTCACCGCTGGCGCCAGGGCGAGCGGCAAAATCGGCCAGCGCAGCCGCTCAGGCCTCGAATTCGGCCTGCAGGGCCGCCCGCACGCAATGCAGCACGCCAAGCTCGATGCGCCCGGCGAAGTGCTCGGCGATCTCGCTGGCGCTGGGCAGCTCGCCCTCGCCATTGAGGAAGGCATCCTGAATCTCGCCCAGCAATTCTTCCGGCAGATCCAGGGCCTGCTCCAGGGACAGCTGCTGGCGGCCGATGGCCTCGGCCAGCAGGCTGTACACATTTTTCTCGCTGCAGCCCAGCTGGCCGGCGATCTGCGCCGGCGTCATGCCGGCGCGGGCCAGGCTGATCAGCTCATGGCGCAGGTCGACCACCGCCCGCGGAGCCTCGGCGTTACCGGCCAGCACCTCAAGGAAGGCCTCGCCATAACGCTCCAGCTTGCGCGCCCCCACACCACTGACCCGAGCCATTTCCGCCAAGGTGCTGGGTTTACTGCGCAGCATCTCCAGCAGGGTCGCGTCGGGAAAGATCACATAGGGCGGCACGCTGTGTTCCTCGGCCAGCTTGCGCCGCAGGGCACGCAGGGCCTCCCACTGCTCGCGTTCCTCACCGCGCACCAACTGGCTGGCGGCGCTGCTGGAGGCCTTGGCGCTCTGCTGCGGCTTGAGGTCACGGCGCAGCTCCAGGCTCACCTCGCCGCGCAGCAGCGGCCGGCAGCTATCGGACAGGCGCAGGCCGCCAAAACCGTCCAGATCGACATCGGCCAAACCCCGGGCCACCAGCTGGCGGAACAGCGAACGCCACTCCCCTTCACTCAGTGCCTTGCCCACACCGAACACCGACAGATGCTGATGCCCCACCGCACGCATCTTGTCGTTGTCGCGGCCCAGCAGAATATCCACCAGATGCCCCACGCCATAGCGCTGGCCGCTGCGGTAGATGGCCGACAGGGCCTGGCGCGCCGGCTCGGTGGCATCCCAGGTCTGCACCTGATCGATACAGTTGTCGCAATGACCACAGGGCTTGGGCAGTTCCTCGTCGAAATAGGCCAGCAGAGCCTGGCGCCGGCAGCGGGTTTCCTCGCACAGGGCGAGCATGGCGTCGAGCTTGTGCTGCTCGATGCGCTTGTGCCGCTCATCACCCTCGGAGTTGTTGAGCATCTGCTTGAGGAAGATCACATCCTGCAGGCCGTAGGCCATCCAGGCATCGGCCGGCAGGCCATCGCGGCCGGCGCGGCCGGTCTCCTGGTAGTAAGCCTCCAGGGATTTGGGCAGATCGAGGTGGGCGACAAAGCGCACGTTGGGCTTGTCGATGCCCATGCCGAAGGCGATGGTGGCCACCATGATCAGGCCTTCCTCGTTGAGAAAGCGCTTCTGGTGGTAGGCGCGCAGCTCGTTGGCCAGGCCGGCGTGATAGGGCAAGGCGGGAAAGCCCTGCTCGGAGAGAAAGGCCGCCACCTCCTCGACCTTCTTGCGTGACAGGCAATAGACGATGCCGGCATCGCCCTTGCGGGCGGCAAGAAAGCTCAGCAACTGCTTGCGCGGCTGCTCCTTGGGCACGATGCGGTAGAAGATATTGGGCCGGTCGAAGCTCGACAGAAAGCGCTCGGCATTCTGCAGATGCAGGCGCTGGACGATCTCCTCACGGGTACGCATATCCGCCGTGGCGGTCAGGGCAATGCGCGGCACATTGGGGAACAGCTCGGCCAGCTGGCCCAGCTGCAGGTATTCCGGACGGAAATCATGGCCCCACTGGGACACGCAGTGGGCCTCGTCGATGGCGAACAGGGCCACTTCCAGGCCCTGCAGAAAGCTCAGCATACGCGGCTGCACCAGGCGCTCCGGCGCCACGTAGAGCAGCTTGATCTCGCCGCGGCGGATGCGCTCGGCAATCAGGCGCTGCTCGTCCGCGCTCAGGGTGGAGTTCAGCGCCACCGCCGCCACACCCAGCTCGTCCAGGGTCGCCACCTGGTCTTCCATCAGCGCGATCAGCGGCGACACCACCACCGCCAAGCCGCTGCGCAGCAGGGCCGGCACCTGGAAACAGAGCGACTTGCCGCCGCCCGTGGGCATCAGCACCAGGGCATCGCCACCGCCGGCCACCCGCTCGATGATCGCGCCCTGGCGGCCACGAAAATGGTCGTAGCCGAATACGTCTTTAAGGATGCGTTGAGCCTGATCGAGCATGCTGGGTCTCCGAAGCGAGGCCGGCATTATACGCAAGTCACCCCGGCGCAGGCGGCCACCGAGCAGGCCGGGGTCTGCTGCCGCTATGGCCGCCCGGGCCGCGGTGAACTAGAATCCAGCCTCGATAAAACCATCTAAGGTAGCCCCCGATGTCCTTCGCCGAGCAACTGTCCCGCCTGCAAGCCTTCCTCGACGCCGATGAGCTGCACGAAGAGGCCCTGGACTACATCGCCGCCCATGGCTACCTGACCGCCCTGGCCATCTGCCCGGACCCGGTACCGGCGCGGGAATGGATCGACGCCCTGTTCAGCGAGCCGCCGCACTACCGCAGCGACGCCGAGCGCGAAGAGATCGAAGCCACCCTGATCCAGCTGCACGGCCATATCGCCCGCCAGCTGGCCAGCGACGACGACCCGGAAGTGCCCTGCGAGCTGGACCTGGGTGATGAACCGGACGACTCCGACCTGCGCGGCTGGTGCATCGGCTTTATGGAGGGCGTGTTCCTGCGCGAAGCGGCCTGGTTCGACGATGCCGAAGATGAAGTGAGCGAGCTGCTGCTGCCGATCATGGTCGGCTCCGGACTGTTCGACGAGCAGCCGGAATTCGCCGAAATCGCCCGCGACCGCGATCTGGTGGACAGCATGGTCGAACAGATCCCCGAGCTGCTCACCGCCCTGTTCCTGCTGTGCCAGGCCCCGGAAGAAAAGCCCGCCCTGCTCAAGCCGCAGCGCCACTGACCCAGCGCCTAGGCAATGGCCCATGATATCCGGCAGCAGCGCAACCCGCTGCTGCGCGGCCTGCTGATTGCCATTGGCTGGCTGAGCGTGGTGCTCGGGGTGATCGGCATCTTCCTCCCGGTGCTGCCCACCACGCCCTTTCTGCTGCTGGCCGCCGCCTGCTTTATGCGCAGCTCGCGGCGCTTCTACCTGTGGCTGGTCAACCATCGCCAGCTCGGCCCCTGGATAGTCGACTACCTGGAAGGCCAGGGCATCCCGCTCAAGGGCAAGGTCTACGCCATAGGCCTGATGTGGCTGAGCATCGGCGTCTCCAGCTACCTGGTGCCGCTGTTCTGGGCCCGGGCCTTTATGCTGACCAGCGCGGTACTGGTCAGCATCTATATCCTCAAGCAAAAGACCCTGCCGCCGCCCATGCAGCGCTGATACAGCTTGCCCCTGGCGGGCAACCGGGCAGGTGCGCGCGGCGCACCCTGCGGGCAATGGCAGCGCCCCGCACGCTAACACTTCGATACAGCGCGGGCTGCAAACTCGCCCGACAGCACCTAGACTTGCCCCATCATTGCCCGAGGCATGCGCGATGCGGCCACCCCAGTCCACTCACGGATGGTACCGACACCTGTGGCGGCCGCTGCTGCTGGTGCTGCTGTTGCTCGTGGGCCTGGCCAGCGCCCTGGCCAACTGGGACTTCGGCCAGATCATCCGCACCGCGGAAAACCGCTATGGCAACCTGGGGCCGGCCAAGCAGCGCATCCTGGCCTGGGAAGAGCTGATCAACAGCAGCGGCAACCTCTCGGAGCGGGACAAGCTCACCGCCGTCAACCGCTTCTTCAACCGGCAGATTCGCTTTATGGACGATATCCGCCTGTGGGGCGTCAACGACTACTGGGCCACCCCCGTGGAAATGCTGGTCAAGGGCGCCGGCGACTGCGAAGACTACTCCATCGCCAAATACTTCACCCTGCGCCGCCTGGGCGTACCGGCCGACCGCCTGCGCATCACCTACGTCAAGGCGCTCAACTACAACCAGGCGCATATGGTGCTCACCTACTACGCCACCCCCAGCGCCGAGCCCCTGGTACTGGACAACCTGATCAACGATATCAAGCCCGCCTCCCAGCGCCGCGACCTGCTGCCGGTCTACGCCTTCAATGCCGAGGGGCTGTATCTGGCCGGTTCCAACGTGAAGAAAAGCGACAGCAAGCAGCTGTCACGCTGGCAGGACATTCTGAAAAAAATGCGCGCGGAGGGCTTCGCCATCGGCGAAGGCTAGGAGGAACCTCATGTCTCTACTCAAACAACTCTTTCTCGCCATCTGCCTGTTTCTGGTGGTGGCCTTTACCGGCAGCTTTATCGCCGGGGTGGAGAGCTCGCGAGAGCAATTGATCAGCCAACTGCGCTCCCACGCCCAGGACGCCGCCACCGCCCTGGGCCTGTCCATGACCCCGCACGTGGACGACCCGGCGATGATCGAACTGATGGTCAGCTCGATCTTCGACAGCGGCTACTTCGCCAGCATCCGCGTGGTGCGCATCCCCACCGACGAGGTGATGGTCGAGCGCAGCAGCGACGAAGTCACCGGCAGCGTACCGCCCTGGTTCAGCCGCCTGGTCAACCTCCAGGCCCAGGGCGGCGACGCCCTGATCATGCGCGGCTGGGAACAGGCCGCGCGGGTCGAAGTGCTCAGCCACCCGCAATTCGCCCTGGCCAAGCTGTGGGACAGCGCCATCGGCAGCCTGATCTGGCTGCTGCTCTGCGGCCTGGTCAGCGCCATCCTCGGCGGCTGGCTGCTGCGCACCCAGCTGCGCCCCCTGGACAACATGGTGCAACAGGCCCAGGCCATCACCCGCCGCGAATTTATGACCCTGCCCAAGGTCCCGCGCACCCCCGAACTCAAGCGCGTGGTCACCGCCATGAACCAGATGGTGGAAAAACTCAAAACCCTGTTCGCCGAAGAAGCCGCGCGCAGCGAAAAACTGCGCGAGGAAGCCTACCAGGACAGCATCACCGGCCTGGCCAACCGCCGCCTGTTCGATATCCGCCTGGCCAACCAGCTGCTGGTGTCCGAACAGCATGCCGAGGGCTACCTGATCCTGCTGCGGGTCAACGACCTGGGCGGCCTCAACCAGCGCCTGGGCGGGCAGAAGACCGATGCCCTGATCGCCGCCATCGGCGAGCTGCTCAAGCGCCTGCTCGGCCACGCCACCCGCGCCGACTGGCTGGCCTCGCGCAGCCGTGGCGGCGAATTCAGCCTGCTCGCCCCCGGCATCGGCAGCGAAGAAGCCGACCAGCTCGCCGGCGAACTGCACGCCGGCCTGGAAAGCCTGCGCCAGACCGGCGCCAGCGACTGCAAACCGGTGGCCCATATGGGCATTGCCGCCTTCCGCCCGGGCGAGGAAGCCAGCCAGGTGATCGGCCGCGCCGACCAGGCCCTGGCCCAGGCCCAGAACGACCCGAGCCGCGACTGGATACGCCTGGACGACTACAACCAGCAACCGACCCAGGGCCTGCACGACTGGCGCACCTGGATCGACGACGCGCTGAACAAGCGCAAGCTGCAGCTGTACTTCCAGCCGGTGGCGCAATGCGCCGACCGCCAGCAGCGCCTGCACCACAAGGTCCTGGCGCGCCTGCTCGACCCTCAGGGCGAGGCCATCGCCGCCGGCCGCTTCCTGCCCTGGATCGAGCGCCTGGGCTGGACCGCGCGCTTCGACCTGGCCATGCTCGAACACTGCCTGGCCCACCTGGCCCAGCACCCCACCCCCCTGGCCCTGAGCCTGTCCGCCGCCACCCTGCGCGAGGCGGAGCATTTCAGCCGTCTGCTGGACATCCTCAAACAGCACCCGCAGCAGGCGCCGTTACTGACCCTGGAGATGGACGAGCGTCATCTGCCGCCTTCCAGCGAACTGGAGCGCATCAGCCAGTCCATCCGCGACACCGGCTACAGCCTGGGCCTACAGCACTTCGGCGGGCGCTTTAGCCTGATCGGCAACCTGACCCATCTGGGGCTGGCCTATCTGAAGATTGATGGGACCTATATTCGGGCCATCGATCAGGAGAGTGATAAGCGTATCTTTATCGAGGCGGTGTTCCGGGCGACCAACAGTATTGATTTGCCGTTGATTGCGGAGATGGTGGAAACCGAGGGGGAATTGCAGGTTCTCGGCGAACTGGGCCTGTTTGGCGCTATGGGGCGCCTGCTAGGGGCGCCTGCGCCTTGGGGGGAGGTGTAGATTGTGATGGGAAGTTAATCACTTCACCGTTTTCAACAAAGATCTCGATATAGCACTCATGGGGTGGGAATAACGGAATTAGACTGTCGGCCAGACGGTGCTTGCCGCCCATGCAAGAAATGCTTGTGGATGTCATAGAGCACACCCCTACTGTATGGATAGCCAGACTTTAAGGTGCCCGCGCTTCGTCGACGGCGCGTGGCCGTAGCTAAACTTGCAGGCTGCTCTGCTGGAACACTGTAGCCGATCGGCCCTTTCTGACTCAGAAACTGGCGCCATGCTGACATAGTGCACTGGGCTTGCTTAGCTGAAGGGAATCAGTGGCGGGCACTTTCTACTATTGAGCTGCTGGCAGCATTTGGCCATTATCCGGGTATGTGCCAAATATTGCTTTTTTAGGTACGTCAGCGCGCCTACCCTTCAGGCGTCCTCTCTCGCTGCTTTGTTCAAGGAAGAAAGCATATGGAATGGCTCCTATCCGTTGCCCTCATTGCCACCACTCTACTGTGCGTGAAGCTTTACCAAGCATCGAGGGCAGCCCAAAAAGTCCATGCTGGCGAGCTGGCCTTACGCGACTTGCGAATTCACGAATTTGAACAGCTTGTTGCTCAGCAGGTCTCGCAGATCAAATTGCTTCAATTGGAGCTAAATCTACTGACCGAGGAGCGCGACGCGCTGCTCTTCGACGACGTGCTGTGGGTCGAGAACGCCAAGCGCGACCACTTCGACTTCCAGCAGAAGCTGCGCGACCGCGGCGTCGACGTGGTCGAGATGCACAACCTGCTCACCGAGACGGTGGCCGTGCCCGAGGGCCGCAAGTGGATCCTCGACCACCAGGTGGTGCCGAATCAGGTGGGCCTGGGCTTCATCGACGAGCTGCGCAGCTACCTCGACGGGCTGCCCGACCGCGAACTGGCCGAGACGCTGATCGGCGGGCTCTCGACGCTCGACTTCCCGGAGAAGATCGGCGGCGCGGCCCAGGTGCGGAGTTGCTCCCATTCGCTGGCGATTTGCTCGTGGTAGTAGAGAGGGCCGGCCGCCTCGGTGCGATGCACGCCGCGCGGCCGATAGCCGAGCGCTTCGGCATGACGCGCCAGATCGCGCGTGTTTTCGAGGGATTGCCCGGCCGTTTTGCCTTCCGGCACTGGGGAGAGGTCGAGGACGGAGAGCGGGGTCATGCCCTGCGATATGGGCATGACCCGCCCGGCCGGTAGCCCAAAAAGCGACCGACCGGTAACATTATCCCGCCGCGGCGCGGCGATACATTTACCCCGCCGCGGCGCGGCTTCCGGCAGCGGCGGCGGCCGGCGCGTGGCCGAAGAGATGGGCGTCCCGTTTTTGGGCGAGCTGCCTCTGGATCCGGCGGTGCGCATCGGCGGCGACACCGGCGTGCCGATCGCTCTGCGCAACAGCTCCGATCCGAGCGCCGCGCCCTACCATGCCCTGGCCCGCGCCGTCGTCGA
>OGCL01001668.1_pt1 | contig 17932 bp, 14 predicted proteins | sample 1570041 | NCBI WGS metagenome assembly OGCL01 (sample SAMN06266162, study PRJEB24511) | hot springs metagenome | isolation source: Hot spring water | place: South Africa: Limpopo | collected 2015-06-22
CTGGGCGAATGGCTGCGTCTGCCGGCGAAGTTCCTGCTCGGGCCGATGATCGTCAGCGCGATCGTCCATGTCTCGGGTCTGAGCGACTCGGTGCCGCCCTTCGAGATCGTCAACGCCGCCCAGTTGATCCTCGGCATCACCATCGGCTGCCGCTTCGTCGGCACGGCGCCGCGCACCATCCTGCGGGTGCTGGCGCTGTCGGCCGGTTCGACCGTGATCCTGCTGTCGCTGACGCTCGCCTTCGCCTGGCTGGTCGCGAAAGTCTCGGTGCATGGGCATGTGCCGCTGATCCTGGCCTATTCGCCTGGTGGGCTGGCCGAGATGAGCCTGATCGCGCTGGCGCTGCACACTGAGGTGGCCTTCGTGGCCGCCCACCACATAATCCGGGTCTTCCTGGTGATGATCAGCGCCGGGCCGTTGTTCGGGCTGCTCATCGGGCGCGGCCCCTCCAAACCGGGCTCTTAGCTCAGGCCCGGGCCGCGGCGAGGCCCCGTTCCAGCCCCTCAGCCAGGGCCTGGCGCTGACGATCCAGGAAAGCCGCCCCATTGAGGCGCTGGCGATCGCCGGCCCGGATCGCGGCGAGCCGGGCGACCAGTTCATCCGCAAAGGCGCGGGGATCCTCGGCCTGCGTGACATTGGCCGGCATGTCGGAAAAACCACGGCAGGAGAGCGGCGTCGCGACCGCGGGCAATCCGAGAGCGAGCGCTTCCACCGTCTTGAGCTGAACGCCGGTGCCGGCGCGGCTGGTCAAAGCCACGATCCGGCAGGAGCGCAGGAAGGCGTCGGCGGCCGGGACGCGTCCGAGGAAGCGCACGCCAGGCGGTGCCGTCACGCCCGGCGGCAGCCGGCCCGCGACCGCGACGGTCACATCCGGCGGCAGGAGCGGGCAGACCTCGCGCAGGAACCAGTCGAGGCCGATGAAATTGGGCGTCCAGGTCCAGGTGCCGATGAGCCCAACGTCGTGAGCCGGCTCCGGCTCGGCGACCGCGGCCGTCTCCGGCGCCGCCGCGACAGGGAGCAGGGGCAGCGCGGCCGAGCGGGCCGCCAGCGCGGGGCCGAGGGCGGCGCGATCCTCCTCCGCCAGCGTCCAGACGAAGCGGCAGTCGCGCCAGAGCCTGCGCTCGATCTGCTCCAGCAGGCGCGCCTCGCGCCGATAGAGCCGCTTCAGCACGGGATTGCGGGCATGGTTGGCGCTCTGGCCCGCCGAGACATATTCGATGTTGTGCTCGACCAGCAGGCAGGGGGCGAGACGGAGCAGATCCGGAAAGGCGCCGGGCAGCATGACCGAATTCAGCACGATGGCGTCGAAAGGGCCTTCGGCGCGGACCGTCTCGACGAGGCGGCCGGCGCCCGCCAGGCGCAGCTTGGCGCAGGCGACGGGCAGGCGCAGGCGCAGGGCGGCCGCGATCCAGCGCAGGCGCAGGCCGGGGGACGCCACGGCGTTTTCGATCTCGGTCCTGGCGATGATGCGGGAACGGTCCGGATCGGCCGGCTCCTCGCCCGGCCGCAGGAAGCCGAAGGCGGTGACCTCGTGCCCGGCGCCGCGCAGGGCGTCGAGGATCGCGGCATTGGCGATCTCGAAGCCGGTGTCGGGCCGGGCGACGGGAACCAGTGCGGTGAGGAAGGCGAGACGCAAGGGAAGAAGCCCGGCCGGAGAACCATCTGCGGCGCACACCGCAGTCGCAGCAAGGCCTCGCCCGCGGGCGCGGGTCAAGCGCGGCGCGCGAGCATGATCAACGCTTCATGGCCCGGTCCACCGCCGATCCGGCCATCGCGATCACGGAACCTTAAGCGCGGCGGGCGATGATGGACGCGATGAATGCCCTCGACCCGATCCGCAACCGCGCCGCTGCGCTCTTCACGACGCCGGAGCCCTTCAGCGTACTCGCCAGCTCTCCCGAGGCCGCGCTGGCGGGCGTCGAGAGCGTCGTCTGCGTGCCGACCTTTCGCCGGCCCGACCTGCTCGAGGCGACCCTGCGCTCGCTCGCGGCCCAGCAGGGCGGGCATGATTTTGCGGTCATCGTCGTCGAGAACGAGGGCATTGAACAGGCCGGTGCGCAACGCGCCGCGTCCCTGCTCGCGCAGGGGCTGTTCAAGGGGTTCGTCATCGTCGAACCGCGCCAGGGCAACTGCAAGGCCTACAACGCCGCCTGGCGCTGCGCGCTGACGCGCTTTCCGGCGCTGAAGCAGGTTCTGGGCATCGACGATGACGAGACCGCGACGCCGCTCTGGCTCGACGCCTTCCTGAAGGCTGCGCGTAGCGCCCCGGCCGAGTTGTTCGGCGGCTCGGTGACGCCGGACTTTGAGGATTCCTCGCGCGCCTGGCTCTCCGCCCACCCGGTCTTCCGCTCTCATTATGCCGCCTCAGGCCCGATTCCGATCCTGTTCTCGAGCGCGAATTATTTGATCCGGCGAGAGGTGCTGGAGCGGCTCGGATACCCGTTCCTCGACGAGCGTTTCGACTTCACCGGTGGCGGCGACAGCGATTTCTTCACGCGGGCGAAAGCGGCCGGCTTCCGCTTCTGGTGGGTGCAGGAGGCGGCGCAGCGCGAGACGATGCCGGCCCGGCGCAGCGAATTCGGCTGGATCCAGGCCCGCGCCCTGCGCAACGGCGCGATCTCCGCGGCCATCGAGCGGCGGCTGCGTCCGGGAACCTCCGGCCGGCTGCGCGTGCTGGCCAAGTCGCTGGCGCTCCTCGGCGCCAGCCTGCCGCGCGGCCTCGCGCTCGGCCTGAAGACGGGGTCTGCCGTGATCGGCCTCTATCACGCACAGGTGGCGGCCGGACGCCTGCTGTCGGAGTTCGGCGTCGCCAACGAGCAGTACCGCAAGCCGGAAGCGAATTGAGGCCGGTGCTCAGGCCTCGTTGACGACGAAGCCGCGCAGCTTGTCGGCCTGTTCGCCGAGCGCCGCCGTCGCGCTGGCGAGATCGCCCTCGCCGACCGCGCCCTCGCGCAGGACGAGGACGATGTCGTCCGCGACCTCGGCGAAGCGAAGCGCGAGACCGTCCGTCCCGACCGCGCCGCCATCGATGATGATCGGGCCGAAACGGCGGGCCTTCTCTAAGAAGCCGCTCCCGATCTGCTCGACGCCGACCAGATCGGTCCGGCCGACGCGGGGCAGGAAGAACAGGCCGGTGCCCTCGTCCTGCAGCGCCGCACGCACGAGCCCGACCTTGCCCGTGACGATGTCGTGGAGCCCGAACTGAGCCTCCGGTGCATAGATACGGGTCAGGGATTCCTCGCCCAGGCTCGCATCGACCAGCATCGCCGGCAGGCCGGCCTGCGCCGCATCGAGCGCGAGATTCAGCGCGAGCGTCGAGGCGCCCGCATGGGGACGCAGGGCGAGCACCAGAACCCGCCGATGGTCGCCGCCGGAAGCTTGCGCCGCGAGGGCGGAGCGCACCGTCCGCACCGCCTTGGCGAAGCCGGCATTCGGCTTGTCGAGCACATCGACCAGATGCGTCTTCGCCTGGAAGACCGAGCGGATCTCGCCATCATCACGGCGCCAGCGGCGGTGGCGGACGGCCGGCAACGTCGCCAGCAGCGGGGCGGCGGCGGTCCGCAGCAGATCGGGCACGCGCTCGGCCTGCCCACCGTTGATCGCGACGAGGCGACGCCAGCCGGCCTTGGCCGCCGCAGGACGCGGCGCGACGGCCACGGCCGATGGCACCGCCATCAGCGGGGCCGGGACGGGCTTCGCTTCGGCTGGAGCGGCGGCCGCAGGCGGCTGGGCCGCTTCGGTCTCCTCCGCCTGTCGGACGGGGCGCCGCGGAAGGGGCAGCGGGCCGAACAGAGCGAGCCCGAGCGCCAGCGCGACACCGGCCCCGCCGCCGACGATGCCGCCGAGCAGCGCCAGCGTGCGCCGGCTGATGCCGCTTTTCTCCAGCGGCGGCATGGCGGCGCTGATGACGCGCGCATTGGTGGTATCGATGCCGGCGAGCTCGCCCGTCTCGCGGGCGCGACGCAGGAAGGCGTCGTAGACGACGCGCGAGGATTCGACCTCGCGCTCGAGCTCCCGCAGCTCGACCGAGGCGCGGCTGGCGGCATATTGCGAGGCCGTCAGCTGATCGACACGGCGCGCGATCTGGCGCTCGGCCTCGACGGCGCGATCCAGCTCGACCTTGGCGGACCGAGCGATGCGGGAGAGTTCGTCCGAGATCTGGCGCCGCGCGTCGCGGGTCTGGGCCTGGGCGGCGGCGAGGGCGGGGTGGCGGGCGCCGAGCGAGGCGAGCAGGTCGGCCTCCTTGGCCAGGGCCGCGCCGAGCTGGGCACGCAGCGCGGTCATGGTGTTGGAGGCGACGGCCTCGGGGATCGCGCCGGCCTCGATGCCCGCCGGACGGGTGGCGATGATCTGGTCGTATTTGGCGCGCGCCTCGGTGACGCGGGTGCGCGACGCGACGAGCTGGGCGTTGTTGAGCGCGAGCTGCTCCTCCGTCATCGAGCGGCCGGCGCCGACTCCGACGATGTTGTTGGCCTCCTTGTAGCGCTCGGCCTTGTCCTCGGCCGTGCGCAGGCGGTTGCGCAGCTCCTCGAGGCGCGAGGTCAGCGAGGCGGTGGCGCGCTGGGCGGCCTCGGCCCGGACCTTGGCCTGGTTTTCGAGATAGGTCTCGGCCAGGGCATTGGCGATGCGGGCGGCTTTGGCGGCCTCGCGCGAGGTAACCGAGATGTCGATGACGAAGGTGCGCTCGCCGCGGCGGACGCTGACGTTCCGGTCGAGGGCCGCCAGCGCATAGACGAGCCCGTCATGATCGGGCGCGCCGCTCTTCGGCCACCACTCGGCGATCAGGCGGCCCAATCCCGATTTCGGCGCCTCGCCGCCGAATTCCGGGTCCTTGTCCAGCCCCTCGCTCCAGACGACCGGCGTCTTGATGCTGTCGGAGGCGATGATGCGCGCCTGGCTCTCGAGATAGCTGGTGATCGAGGTCGGGTCGCCACCGGTCGCGTTGGGCGAGACTTCGTTCTGGAGCACGCGCAGGTCGCGCGGGTCGATGAAGAGCTGGGCGGTCGAGACGTATTTCGGCGGCAAGAGCAGGCTCGCCAGAGCGGCGAGCACGAGGCCGAGGACGGCGCAGAGCAGAATGAGCCCCTTGCGCGCCCAGAGGGTCCGGACAACCCAGGCCGGATCGGTGAGCTTCGCCATGACGGCCGGCACCGCCGCGGGCGCGGCCCGGCGCTCGCGGCGATCACGCCTCGGCTCCGGCTCGCTGACGGCGGTCTCGTTGGTGAACATGACGCTACGCTTCACTCTTCCAGTCCTCGCCGGACGCCGGGACGGGAGCGTCTCGGCACGGGCAACATCGTCTCGCTCGCTCTGTCGCGGCCGGCGCTAACTCTGGCCTCGGCGATAGCGGTCGAGCACCGCCATCATCGGTTTGGGCCGGAAATCGGCATCCAGCGGCAGGGGTCGGGCTCTAGCCTTGTCCTGACGCGGAAAGGTCTCGTGGATCCAGGAATAGCGGTCGCTCAGGCCCCAGGTGACGATGGCCTTGGGCCGGCGGACGGAGGCGATGGCGTTGAGGAACGTCCCGACCAGGCTCGCGGCGGCCCGGTCGCGCGTCGCGGCATCGGCGGGGAGCTTCCAGTCGATCACGTCGAGTTCGGTGATCTCGACGTCGAGGTCGAGCTTGCCGAGCTCGACCATGAAGTTTTCCAGCCCGTCGATGTCGAGCGGGCGGTCGGCATAGAGATGCGCCTGCATCCCGATGCCGTGGACGGGGATGCCCTTGTCCTTGAGCCGGCGGCAGAGATCGAGCGCGATGCGGCGGCGCGCCGCCGTACCGGCGCCCGGCTCCTCGAAGTTGAAGTCGTTCAGCACGAGCCGCGCCTTCGGATCGGCCGCGGCCGCGGCGCGGAAGGCGATCTCGACATGGGCGGGCCCGAGCAGCCGCTGCCAGATCGTGTCGCGCATCGGTTCACCCGGCAGCGGCTCGAAGCGGATGACCTCGTTGACCACGTCCCAGGTCGCGATCCTGCCCTTGTAGCGGTCGACGACCGTGCTGATGTGCTCGACAAGCTCGCGCTCGGCCTCGGCCCGGCTGGTCATGTCCCTCGCCCAGGGCGGCAGCGCCTCGCCCCAGAGCAGGGCATGGCCACGCAGGGCCTGGCCGTTGCGCTCGGCGAAAGCGACGATCTCGTCGGCGCCCGAGAAGTCGAAGCGGGCGCGGTCGTGGCGCAGCGCCTCCCATTTCAGGTCGTTCATCGGGACGATGACGTCGCAATAGCGCTTCAGCGCCTCGCGATAACGCGGATCGGCCCGGAAGGTCTCGATCTGGGCGGCCGACCCGAAGGGTATCGGCCGCGCCGCGCTGACGCCGGCGGCTTGCGCGAAACCGGTCGCGGCCAGACCCGCGGCGGCGGCCAGTGCAGCGCGCCGGGTCAGGCCGTCGATGTGTCGATCCGGATCGGGCTGTCGCATGAGCGGGGACGGTTCCGTTTCGTTTAGGGTCGTTCAACGCCTGTCGGCTAGGGTGGCGCCTCGACGCCGTCCGGATGAGGCAGAAGCCGGGCCAGACGGGCCCGCGCGCATCCTGCGCGCCGCGAAAACGGACCTCATGCTGCCAGACCGCGCCGCCATTTTCGCCTACCTCACCATCCTGAGCGGCTCAGCCGGCCGGCTCGTGATCTCGCTTGTCTACTTCCTCATCGTTGCGAATACGTTGACCCTCGGCGAATTCGGTCTGTTCGCAACGGCATCGGCCACCGGCCTCATCCTGTCGCGCATGCTCGCCTTCGGCTTCGTCTCGCCGGTCTACCGGGTCGCGACGGTGAAACCACGGCTGCTGGGGGCCTATCTGGCAGGGTTTTCCGCTCTCGCCCTGCTCTCGCTGCCAGCGATCGCCGCGGTCGCCGCCCTGGCCTATGTCTTCCTCTTCGCGGAGCGGCTCGCGGCGCTGCCCTTCGCGCTGATCCTGGTCGCGGAAATCCTGTGCTGGCGGCTCGTCGAGGTCGTCGCGATCGTCAACAACGGGCTGCGGCGCTTCCGCCAGGCGGCCCTGCTCGTCATCCTCGGCTCATCGCTGCGCACGGTCGCCGCGCTGCTGTTTGCGGCTTTCGGCCGGCACAGCCTCGAGATCTGGGTCTTGGCCTATCTGGCGGCGACGACGGCGACGCTGAGCCTCGCGCTGATCTTCTTCCTGCCACCGCTGCGGCTGCGCTTCGTCCGCCGGCTCTATCCGCGCCGCATGGCGGACGCCGTCTTTGCCGGCGCGGCCGAGATCGTCTTCTATGTCCAGGCCGAGCTCGACAAACTGCTGATGCTGGCGCTGGCCGGGGAACGCATCGCCGGGCTCTACGCCATCGCCATGCGCGTCATCGACCTCACCGCGATGCCCGTGCGCAGCTTCAACCAGATGCTGGTCCAGAAGATCATGAAGGACCGGGGTTTCGCCGGCGGGGCCGGCCGGCTCGCATGGGTCGAGGCCGGAATCGCCACCATCTCGATCGGCGGGCTGCTGGCGGTGATCATTGCGCTGTGGCCCTTCCCGGGGCTGCTGGGCCGGAACGTCAGCGAAGCGGCCTATCTCTTCCTGCCGCTGCTCCTGGTCCCGGCCTTTCGCAATCTGGTCGAATACCATGCCGAGCTGCTCTATGCGCGCGAGCGGACCGGCTCGCGGATCGCGCTCCTGCTGGCGATCACCGGGCTGAAGGCCGCCCTGCTCTCCTGGGTGATGCTTCGCTTTCCGGCAGACGACGCCTGGGCGCCCTGGCTCAATCTGGTCTTCGGCGCGGTCTATGTCCTGTCGGCGGCGGTGACCTACAGGCTGCTGGCGCAGGCGGGGCGCGGCGTCACTGCGTCTCGAACAGGGCCCTGATCGCCTCGACCGGCTCGCCGATGAAGGACTGCACGCCGACGGCGACCTGCCAGGGCTCCAGCACCTCCTCGAAGGAGCGCAAGCCCTCGATCGCCCCGGCCTCGCCGCCCCAATAGACCTTGCAGAGTTCGCGCGGGTCCGGCCAGTGACGCGCCCGGTCGAGCCCCAGCACGCGTTCGACGAAATAGCCGTAGATCACATATTCCGAGAAGCCGCGGCGCGAGGCGATGGCACTGACCCAGTCGCGCCCGCTGGTGCTCTCGATATGGTCCATGAGCGCGCGGACGTTGTCGCGGCGCCAGCTCACCATGTTGTTGATGTAGTCGGGGCTCGGAAAATCCGGCGCGGGCAGGCCGAGCAGACCCGCCGCGCTGTCGCACCAGCCGCGATGTTCGCGCATCTGCGCGGCGATGCCGTCGGGCTTGCGGTAGAGCCGCACCCCGTCCTGCGTCGCGAGGCTGGCGACATCGAATGTCCGCAGGAAGAGCATGTCGGAATCGGCGAAAAGCACGACATCCTCGTCGCTCTTCAGCGGCAGGGCGAATTTGCGCAGCTGCTGGGCATGCCAGCCGCGCAGCGGCGGAACGCCACGCAGCAGGGCGCGGGGGCCGGTCCAGACGCGACGGCGACCGAGGCTGAGCGGATCGGGCCAGGATTTCAGCCAGACCGGCAGCAGCTCGGATTCGGCGATGACGCGGCGGCGCGGGCCCTCGAGCGGGCGAAACAGGGCGACGTCGGCATCCTCGACCAGCAGATAATGCGCGGCGTGGCCGGTGACGAAGCGGTCGATGCTGGCGCAAAGCAGCCGGCAGCGCTCGACATCGCCGGCATAGCTCGGCGTCGCGATGGCGAAGCTCTGCGTCACGGCTGCGTCCTGGCGGTCCGCAGGCGCTGGCGCAGGATGCGCAGCAGGAAGAGCGGGTTGCCGAGGATGTAGCGGCGCCAGAGCCGGGCCGGCTCACGCCAGAGCCGATAGAGCCATTCCAGCCGCGCCCGACGCCATGCTTCCGGCGCGCGCGGCACCTCGCCTGCGAGGAAATCGAACAGCGCGCCGACACCGGCCGCGACCGCCGCATGCTGCGGGCCTAGCGTTTCGGCGATCCAGCGCTCCTGGCGGGGATTGCCGAGGGCGACGAGCAGGAGATCGGGCGGGGCGGCTTTCAGGGATGCGAGCAGTACGGCTTCGCCTGCGGCGTCGAAGAAGCCGTCGCCGGCGACGCGGAAGCAGTGACGGGGATAGCGCTCGGCCAGCTTCGCAGCGGCCCGCTCGGCCACGCCGGGCCTCGCGCCGAGCAGAGCGATGGTCAGCGCGCGGGTCTCGGCCTCGAGCAGGGCCGGGATGAAGTCCGTTCCGTTCAGATTGGCCGGGAAGCTGTCGCCATAGAGCAGGCGGCACCCCAGATCGACGCCGATTCCGTCCGGCAGGACGAGGAAGCCGGCAAGCTGCCGCAGCAGAGCCGGATCGGCCGCTGCGATGTTGACGAGGTTGGCGTTGCAGAAGGCGAGCTTGACGTGCCGCCCGCTGCTCATCGCCTCCGACAACTCCGCCAGCGCCGCGCTGCGGGACAACACTGCAACGGCGATGCCGCCGATGTCGCGCTGCGCGATACCGGCCGGCCGCGCCGCCGGCATCGGAGTGTTGCGAGGGAGGGTCAGGCTGGCGGGCAAGGCTCGGGCGATCCTGGAGGGGTCCGTCGGCGGCGTTCCGCACCGAAGGTCGGCGCCCTTTGGTCATGACGCAATATCGGCGGGAATCAAGGCGAACCGGACGGGGTGGTGAACGCTGCCTTCAACTGACCCGCGACCGGCGGTCGATCGCCGAAGCCGCTGAAATCACGACTTGTTCCGCAATGGAGCGTCGGCGCGGCGCCGGCTCGTTGAACACCTTGTGCCCTGTGCGGGATCGGCACGGGAACAGGCCGCGCGTCCCGCTTCGGAACGGCCCAGGCCACGACAGCGGATCGGTCGGCATGTTTAACAATTCGTTGCGGCCCGGCACCAGCAAGTCATCGACGCCGCCTGCGCGATCTTGTCCCTGCGGCCTTCGACCCCCTAGGGTGCGCCTCCAACGAGTCAGGGGCCGAGCATGAACCAGATCGATCTGCAGGGAAGAACCGCCATCGTCACCGGAGGCGCGCAGGGCATCGGCCGCGCCGTGGCGGAGCGCTTCGCCGCAAGCGGCGCCCATGTCGCGATCTGGGATCTCGACGGCGCCCTCGCTGCCAAGACGGCGGCGGAGATCGGCGGGACGGCGACCGGGCTCGGGATCGACGTGACCGACGCGGCGGCGGTGAAGGCCGCCGCCGACGCGCTGGAGGCCAGGCAGGGCAGCGTCGACATCCTCGTCACCAGCGCCGGCATCGCCGGGGCCAATCTGAAGACCTGGGAATACCCGCTCGACGAATGGGCGCGGGTGATGAAGCTCAATGTCGACGGCACGCTGCATTGCTGCCAGGCGGTGATCCCCGGCATGATCAAGCGCAATTACGGGCGACTCGTGCTGGTCGCCTCGATCGCCGGCAAGGAGGGCAACCCCAACGCCTCGGCCTATTCGGCCTCGAAGGCGGCGGTGATCGCGCTGACCAAGTCGCTCGGCAAGGAGCTCGCGACGCAGGACATCGCGGTGAACTGCATCACACCCGCCGCCGCCCGCACCCGCATCTTCGACCAGATGACCGAGGAGCATATCGGCTACATGCTCGCCAAGATCCCGCGCGGGCGCTTCCTGCTGCCCGAGGAGGTCGCCTCCATGGTGGCCTTCCTCGCCTCGGCCGAGAACAGCTTCACCACCGGCGGCGTCTTCGACCTGTCGGGCGGCCGGGCGACCTACTAGGACCACATGATGGCAGCCTCGCTTCCCTCCGCCGCCGTCCTTGGCGCGCGCGCCTTCGCCGCGCTCGAAGGCCTTGCCCGCTTCTCCGACGAACCCGGCAAACTGACGCGGCTCTATCTGTCGCCCGCCCACCGGCAGGCGGCCGAGTGGACGAAAGGCGCGATGGAGGTCGCGGGGCTGACCGCCTTCATCGATGCGGCGGGGTCGGTCCAGGGCCGACGCGAGGGTCCGGTTCCCGGCGGGCCTTCCGTCATGATCGGCTCCCATATCGATACGGTAAAGGATGGCGGGCGCTTCGACGGCAATCTCGGCGTCGTCGCCGGAATTCTCGCGGCGCAGGCGCTGCGTGATGCGGGAATCGTCCTGCCCTTCGCTCTCGAGGTGGTGGCCTTCGGCGACGAGGAGAATGTCCGCTTCCCGACGCATCTCTCCACCTCGGGCGCGCTGGCGGGCGATTACGACCCGGCCTGGCTCGAGGCGCGCGATGCGGACGGCGTGCGGCTCGCGGATGCGCTCGTCGCCTTCGGCGGCGACCCCGGCGGCATCGCCGGGCTGGCGCGCAAGCCCGGATCGGTGAAGGCCTATCTCGAGGTCCATATCGAGCAGGGGCCGGTGCTCGAGGTCGAGAACGAGGCTGTCGGCATCGTCACCGCGATCAATGCCCAGAGGCGCGCCCGCGTCCGCGTGACGGGCGAGGCCGGACATGCCGGCACCGTGCCGATGGCGCTGCGCAAGGACGCGCTGACGGCGGGGGCCGAGATGGCGCTGGCGCTTGAAGGGATCGCGGCCGGCCACGAGCAGGCGGTCGGCACGGTCGGCGTGTTCCAGGTCGAACCCGGCGCGACCAATGTCGTGCCCGGTGCGGTCTCCTTCACCGTCGACATCCGCTCGCCCCGTGACGAGACGGTCGCGGCGATGGAGGCCATCGTCAGGGAGCGCTTCGCCGCCATCGCGGCGCGGCGCGGCGTCGGGCTCGACATCACCACCTATGCCAAGGCTTCCGCGGTGCCGATGGATCCGACCCTGCAAGAGGCGCTCAGTGCCGGGGTCGCCCGGATGGGCGTCAATCCGACCCCGCGACGTCTGCCCTCGGGCGCGGGTCACGACGCGATGGCGATGGCCGCGCTCTGCCCGGCCGCGATGCTGTTCGTGCGCAACGAAAAGGGCATCAGCCATTCGCCCCTGGAGGCCATGACCGAAGCCGATGCCGGCATCGCGATCCGGGCGCTGCTGGAGGCGATCCTTGAACTGGCGCGGCGCGAAAACTGATCGAGGTCAAGACGGGGCGCGACACCGCGTGCCATTTCGCCTGTCCGGCCCTAGGCTTTAGAAAGCGCGCGCCGCAGGAGGCAGGCGATGGACCACGAGACTTTCTTCCGCGAGGAGCTGGACGGCCTGCGCCGCGAAGGCCGTTACCGCGTCTTCGCCGATCTGGAGCGCCAGGCCGGCCGTTTTCCGCGCGCGACCTATCATGGCGAAGGTGGCCCGCGCGAGATCACCGTCTGGTGCTCCAACGACTATCTCGGCATGGGCCAGCACCCAGCCGTGCTGGCGGCGATGCACGAGGCGATCGAGCGTTGCGGCGCCGGCGCCGGCGGCACCCGCAACATCGGCGGCACCAACCACTATCACGTCCTGCTGGAGCAGGAACTCGCTGACCTGCACGGCAAGGAAGCCGCGCTGCTGTTCAACTCCGGCTACATGTCGAACTGGGCCTCGCTCGGCACGCTCGCCTCGCGCATCCCCGGCTGTGTCGTGCTGACGGATGCGCTCAACCACGCCTCGATGATCGAGGGGATCCGTCATTCGCGGGCGGAACGGCACATCTTCGCCCATAACGACCCCGACGATCTGCGCCGCAAGCTCGCCGCGCTCGACCCGGCGCGGCCCAAGCTGGTCGCCTTCGAATCGGTCTATTCGATGGATGGCGACATCGCTCCCATCGCGGATTTCTGCGACATCGCCGAGGAATTCGGCGCGATGACCTATATCGACGAGGTCCATGCGGTGGGCCTCTACGGCCCGCGCGGCGGCGGCGTCAGCGAGCGCGACGCCCTGGCTTCGCGGCTCACCGTGATCGAGGGCACGCTCGCCAAGGCCTTCGGCGTGATGGGCGGCTACATCACGGGTTCGGCGGCGCTCTGCGACTATGTCCGCAGCTTCGCCTCGGGCTTCATCTTCTCGACCTCGCTGCCGCCGCCCGTGGCGGCCGGCGCGCTCGCCGCGATCCGCCATCTCAAGCAGAGCCAGGCGGAGCGCGAGCGCCATCAGGAGCGGGTGGCGACGCTGCGCCGGCGCCTCGACGCCGCCGGCCTGCCGCATCTCGCCAACCCCAGCCACATTGTCCCGGTGATGGTCGGCGACCCCGTGCTGTGCAAGGCGGTCAGCGACGAGCTGCTCGAGCGCTTCGAGATCTATGTCCAGCCGATCAATTATCCGACCGTGCCGCGCGGCACAGAGCGGCTGCGGATCACGCCTTCGCCCCTGCACTCCGATGCCGATATCGACCATCTCGTCGCCGCGCTGAGCGCGATCTGGGGTCGGGTGGGGCTGCAACGCGCTGCCTGACGGCTGCTCCCGACCGCAAGGCGTTTCACGTGAATCGCCCCGGCGGCCCGTCTCGCCTGCGGGCGCCAAACGGTGCCACCCCTTGATACCGCGGGCGCCGCTGAACATGTTGGCGGCTTCCCTCCCGCGAACCGCCGAGGCCGAATCGCGATGTCAGACGCTTCCTCCGCCCCGACGATGCACGCGACCACCATCCTGATGGTGCGCAAGAGCGGGCGGGTCGTGATCGGCGGCGACGGGCAGGTCTCGCTCGGCCAGACCATCATGAAGGGCAACGCCCGCAAGGTGCGCCGGCTCGCCAAGGGTGCGGTGATCGCGGGCTTCGCCGGCGCGACCGCCGACGCCTTCACGCTGTTCGAGCGGCTCGAAAGCAAGCTGGAGCAGTATCCGACGCAATTGCTGCGGGCCTGCGTCGAGCTCGCCAAGGACTGGCGCACCGACCGCTATCTGCGCCGGCTCGAGGCGATGCTGCTGGTCGCCGACAAGGAGGTTTCGCTGCTGATCTCGGGCACCGGCGACGTGCTCGAGCCGGAGGCCAGCGAGCATGGCTCGGTGATGGCGATCGGCTCCGGCGGCAACTACGCGCTCTCGGCGGCACGCGCGCTGATCGATGTCGAGCCCGACGCCGAAGCGATCGTGCGCAAGGCGATGAAGATCGCCGGCGACATCTGCGTCTACACCAACCATTCGCTGGTGATCGAAACGCTGGAGGCGGCGTGATCCTGGAAGAGGACCTCGACGCCGCCGTCGAGGCCGGCGTCATCGACCGGGCCCAGGCGATCCGCATCGCCCATCTGGCCCGGCTGCGGCTTGCTTCGTCGCCGGCCTCGCCCGGCGCCGAGAGCCCATCCCGGCCGGACCCCGACGACGAGCGCTTCCGTCTGATCGGTGGGTTCAACGACGTTTTCGTCACCATCGGCGTCGGGCTTCTGGCGGCCGCGGTCCTGGGGCTTTCGAGCGTCCTCGGCTTCGGCCAGGTCTTCGCCTTGACCTCGCTGCTCGTCTCCTGGGGACTGGCCGAGTGGTTCTCGCGCCGGATGCGCCTCGCTTTGCCCTCGATCGCGCTGGCGCTGATGTTCGCCGCATCCGGCGGCTTTCTCGGCGTGGTCGCGATCGGGCTTGTCGCAGGAGACGGCTTCTCCGGTGCAAGAGCGGATGGCTGGGGCTATCTCGGGGCCGGGCTCGGCACGGTCCTGGCGGCCGCGCTCCACCATTGGCGCTTCCGCGTGCCGATCGACGGCGCGATCGGCGGGCTCGGAGGGCTGGCCATCGCAGCCGGGCTGATCGAGCGGGCCTCCCCAGGCTTCGTCGGCGGCCATCTGTATCCGCTCGCGCTCGCGGCCGGCCTCGCAATCTTCCTGGCGGCGATGCGGCTCGACCTCAGCGATCCGCTGCGTCGAACCCGCCGCTCGGACGTCGCCTTCTGGCTGCACCTGCTCGCTGCGCCGCTGATCGTCCACCCGGTCACGCAGGCTGCGATCGGCGATGTCGGCCGCATGGGAACGGCCGCCGCCGGCGCCACTCTGGCGGTGTTCGCCCTGCTCGCGCTGGTGGCGCTGGTGATCGACCGCCGGGCGCTGATCGTCTCCGGGCTGAGCTATGCCGGCATCGCGGTGGCGCATCTGATCTCGCGCGGCGTCTCCGGAGATCTGCATTTGCCGCTGACGCTGCTCGGGTTGGCAGTGGTGGTGCTCGCGCTGTCCGCAGGGTGGCGCAGCCTGCGGCGGCTCCTGCTGCCGCGCGTGCCGCTCGGTGGGCTGCGGGCGAAACTGCCGCCGGCGGAGCCCGCGTGAGCGCGCCGGTGTCCCATGACATCGCCTTCCGCCCTGTCGAGGCCGGGGATCTGCCTTTGCTCGCGCGCTGGGTTGCGCAGCCGCACTGGCAGGAGTGGTGGGGCGATCCGAAGACCGAAGTCGGCTACATCCGCGACATGATCGAAGGTCGTGACGACACCTGCTCGCCCTTCCTGATCATGCTTGATGGCGAGCCGGCGGGCTATATCCAGGTCTGGCGGATCGGTCCGCACCAGATCCCCGCATGGACCGCCGAGAGCCCCTGGCTCCTTGAGGTCCCGGCCGAGGCCGTCGGCGTCGATCTCTCTCTGGCCGATTCGCAGCGGCTGTCGCAGGGGATCGGCTCGGCCGCGCTGCGCCAGTTTGCGGTGAGCCTCCTGGCCCAAGACCACGAGACAATCCTGATCGATCCCGACCCGGATAACGGGCGCGCCGTCGCCGCCTATCGCAAGGCGGGCTTCCGAGCTGTCCCCCATCTCGAAGGCCGGACGCCCGGCGTCCTCATCATGCAGTTCCAGCAGGATTCAGACCTGACATGACCTCTTTCTCCCCCCGCGAGATCGTTTCCGAACTCGACCGCTTCATCGTCGGCCAGAACGACGCCAAGCGCGCGGTCGCGATCGCCTTGCGCAACCGCTGGCGGCGGCAGCAGCTCGAAGGGCCGCTGCGCGAAGAGGTCTCGCCGAAGAACATCCTGATGATCGGGCCGACCGGCTGCGGGAAGACGGAGATCGCGCGCCGCCTTGCCAAGCTGGCGAATGCGCCCTTCCTCAAGGTCGAGGCGACGAAGTTCACCGAGGTCGGCTATGTCGGCCGCGACGTCGAGTCGATCGTGCGCGATCTGGTCGAGATCGCGATCGCGCTGGTACGGGAAACGCGGCGCAAGGACGTGGAAGCCAAGGCGCATCTGGCCGCGGAGGAGCGCGTGCTCGACGCGCTGGTCGGCGTCAATGCCAGCCTCGCCACCCGCGATTCCTTCCGCCGCAAGCTGCGCGCCAACGAGCTCGACGACAAGGAGATCGAGATCGAGATCGCCGCCGGTGCGGGCCCCAGCGCCCCGATGTTCGAGGTGCCCGGCATGCCCGGAGCCTCGATCGGCGCGATCAACCTCTCCGAGATGTTCGGCAAGGCTTTCGGCCAGAAGGGCAAGCCCCGGCGCGTCCTCGTCAAGGATGCCTATGGGCCGCTCCTGACGGAAGAAAGCGACAAGCTGATCGACCAGGAGGCGATCGTGCAGGCGGCGATCCGCGAGGTCGAGAACAACGGCATCGTCTTTCTCGACGAGATCGACAAGATCTGCGCCCGCGAGGGCAAAAGCGGGGCCGATGTCTCGCGCGAAGGCGTGCAGCGCGACCTGCTGCCGCTGATCGAGGGCACGACGGTGGCGACCAAGCATGGCGCGGTGAAGAGCGACCACATCCTGTTCATCGCGTCGGGGGCCTTCCACGTCTCGCGCCCGTCCGACCTCCTGCCCGAACTCCAGGGTCGCCTGCCGATCCGCGTCGAGCTGTCGCCGCTCGACGTCGACGATTTCCGGCGCATTCTGACCGAAACCGAGGCCAGCCTGATCAAGCAGAGCGTGGCGCTGATGGCGACGGAAGACGTGCGCGTCGATTTCACGCCGGATGCGATCGACGCAATCGCGCGCATCGCCGTGGATGTGAACTCCACCGTCGAGAACATCGGCGCGCGGCGGCTGCAGACGGTGATCGAGCGGATTCTCGACGAAATCTCCTTCACGGCGCCCGACCGTTCCGGTGAGACGGTGACGATCGACGCAGCCTATGTGCAGTCCCGCATCGGCGATCTCGCGAAGAACGCGGATCTGAGCCGGTTCATTCTGTAACCCACCGTTGAAGGAAGGGCGGCGATGCCGGCGGAACCCGCGAAGCTCGCCCGCAACTCGCTCGTCGTCGGGCTGGCGACGGTCTTGTCGCGCCTGCTCGGTTTCGCGCGCGACATGCTGATCGCGCGGATGCTCGGCGCCGGGCCGGTGGCGGACGCCTTTCTCGTCGCCTTCCGCCTGCCGAATCTGATGCGTCGCGTGCTGGGCGAGGGCGGGCTGAACGCGCCCTTCGTGCCGGTTTATCTCGATCTTCGCACCATGGAGGGCGCGCAAGCCGCGCGGCGCTTCGTCGGCGAGGCCTTCGCCTGGCTGGCGCTCGGCGTCGGGGCCGCCACGGGACTCGGCCTGCTGCTCGCGCCCTGGCTGGTGCTCGCCATCGCGGGCGGCTTCCATGACGCGCCCCAGACTCTCGCGATGGCAACGGCGTACACGCGGATCGCGCTGCCCTTTCTCGCCTTCACCACGCTCGCTTCGCTGCTCGCCGCGGTGCTGAACTCGGAGGGGCGCTTCCTCGTCGCCGCACTCGCGCCTTCCCTGCTCAACGTGGTCCTGATCGCCGCCCTGATCGTCGCGCTGACGACCGGCATGCCCTCGGTGCAGGGGGCCGCGCTGATCGCCGCGGCCGTCAGTCTCGGCGGCGCGCTGCACCTGCTGATGATCATCGTCGCGCTCTGGTACGGCAACATGCCGCTCGTCCGGCCGCGGCTGACCTGGTCGCCCGCGATGACACGACTGCTGCGGCTGGGCGGCCCGGCCCTGCTGGCGGCATCGACCTCTCAGCTCGTGCTGCTGGTGTCGACCCAGATCGCCTCGGTTCAGCCGGGCGCGGTGTCCTGGCTCTACTATGCCGACCGGGTCTTCCAGCTACCGCTCGGTTTCGTCGCGGTGGCGATGGGCGTGGTGCTGCTGCCGGCTATTGCCGTCTGCGAGACCAGCGGCGACGCGGCCGGCCGACGCGACATGGTCAACCGCGCTCTGGTGCTGGGGCTGGCGCTGGCGATCCCCGCCGCCGTTGCCCTCGGCTGGCTGGCGGAGCCGATCATCTCCGTCCTGTTCGAGCGCGGTCGCTTCACCGAGATCGA
>OGCL01001669.1_pt1 | contig 17922 bp, 15 predicted proteins | sample 1570041 | NCBI WGS metagenome assembly OGCL01 (sample SAMN06266162, study PRJEB24511) | hot springs metagenome | isolation source: Hot spring water | place: South Africa: Limpopo | collected 2015-06-22
ATGACCATCCAAACCGACGATTTCGCCCCCGCCCCCACCAAGCGCGTTGTCTCTGCAGCGCCCAGCTCCCCCCAAGAGGAGGCGATCGAGCGGGCCCTGCGCCCCAAGCTGCTGCAGGAGTACGTGGGCCAGGCCAAGGCGCGGGAGCAGCTGGAAATCTTCATCGGTGCGGCCAGGAAACGCGAAGAGGCGCTGGACCATGTGCTGCTGTTTGGCCCGCCGGGCCTGGGCAAGACCACGCTGTCGCACATCATCGCGGCCGAGCTGGGGGTGAACCTGCGCCAGACCAGCGGCCCGGTGCTGGAAAAGCCCAAGGACCTGGCGGCGCTGCTGACCAACCTGGAGAAAAACGACGTCCTCTTCATCGACGAGATCCACCGCCTCTCGCCCGTGGTCGAGGAAATCCTCTACCCGGCGCTGGAGGACTACCAGATCGACATCATGATCGGTGAAGGGCCCGCCGCGCGCAGCATCAAGCTCGACCTGCAGCCCTTCACCCTGGTGGGCGCCACCACGCGTGCGGGCATGCTCACCAACCCGCTGCGCGACCGGTTTGGCATCGTGGCGCGGCTGGAGTTCTACACGGCCGAAGAGCTGGCGCGCATCGTCAAGCGCAGCGCGGGCCTGCTCAACGCGCCCATGGACGACGAAGGCGGCTTTGAGATCGCCCGCCGCTCGCGTGGCACGCCGCGCATTGCCAACCGGCTGCTGCGCCGCGTGCGCGACTACGCCGAGGTCAAGGGCGATGGCCGCATCACCAAGCCCATTGCCGACAAGGCGCTCGCCATGCTTGACGTGGACCCGCAAGGTTTTGACGTGATGGACCGCAAGCTGCTCGAAGCCGTGATCCACCGCTTTGACGGCGGCCCCGTGGGGCTGGACAACATTGCCGCGAGCATTGGCGAAGAGGCGGGCACGATTGAGGATGTGATCGAGCCCTACCTGATCCAGCAGGGTTTTCTGCAGCGCACGCCGCGCGGGCGCATCGCCACGCTGGCGGCGTTCCGGCACCTGGGGCTGCAGCCCCCGGCGCAGCGCGGCAACCCCGATCTGTTCGGGGCCTGATCCCTCTAGGCACAGACTGGCAGCGCAGGCGATGGCGCGGCAAAGGCGGCGTGGCCGCAAACACCTCCCTCCCGTCAAAAAGCCCGGCCCCCTGCTGGCAGAGGAAGACTTTGCCGCCCGGATGGGCCTGAGTCCGTTCCAGTGGACGGTGCAGCAGCTGGCGCTGGTGTCGGCCTGCGCAAGCGTGTGCCTGCACGCGTTCATCACGCTGTGCTACGGCGTGGCCCCGGTGTTTGTGGGTGCGCCTGTCAGCCTGATGGGCCTGCCTGCGCTGGTCTGGCTGGCGGCAGACGGTGTCTGGGCCTGGGCCCTGGTGTGCACGCTGCGCAGGCGCTGGGGCCCGCCGCGCGACCTGCCCGTGGACCCACGATCCGCCTGGCGCTACGGTGGCGGGTTCTGCCTGGCGGCCGTGGCCGTGGGGCTGGCGGTGGTGGGTGCGTGGCAGCCCCTTTGGCGCGGGCTGGCGGGGGCGGGGGCTTCCTGGCCGCTGTGGCCCGTGCTGGTGGCGCTGCCGGTGTGCCTGCCGCTGGCGCGGGAGCCTTTGGCGGGCGCCGCCATCGCGGTGGCGTTTGGTGCGCTGGTGGTCAGCGTGGCGGCGCTCAAGTGGCTGGGGCAGGCCCGGGTGTTTCTGGTGCTGATGGCCGTGAGCCTGGCGGCGTTTGCGGCGTGGGTCTGGGGCGAAGCCTGCGTGCGGTTCGCGGGTGCCCGGGGGCTGGCGGGTGTGGCCCTTCCTGCCATCCAGGCCGAAGCCCTGGCAGCACCCGCCGACTTCAACGCCTGGGTCTGGGCCCTGTGGTGGACGGGTGTATTGCTGTGGCTGGCGGCGGCCTCGGCTGCGGCGGGCGTCTTTCACCTGCCGCGCGTGGCCCTGGAGGCCATGCGGCAACGGGCTTGATGCAGGGCGGGGTGGCCTCAGGCCGTGATGGCTGCCGAGGGGGCCGCCGGTTGCGAACGGCCTGGAGCGCTGCCGCCCGCCTGCTGCCCCAGCAGCCAGCCCCCCACGATGAGCGCCTGCGCCGCGTAGTACGTGGACAAGACCCACACCTGCGACCAGGGCAGGGGCTGCACAAAACGGTTGGTGGCCAGCAGCGAATCGCTCAGCATAAAGAACCCCGCGCCGAGGGCGACCAGCAGCGCAGGCCCATCGCGCAGCACGGTGGCACGCCCGATGGCCTGAGCCGCCATCAGCGCAATCACCAGCACATAGGCCGCCACGGGCGCGCGCAGCGCGGGCGGCAAGCCACCGACCCACAAGAAAGCGTACATCGCCACGCCAATACCCAGTGTGGCCACCAGCGCACCCCGGTGCGGAAACCAGCGCTGTCCGCTCTTGAACAGCGCCACATAGAACAGGTGCGCCACCAGGAAACTCACCAGCCCCGGGATGAAGAAGCCGGAAAACATCAAAAACACGTCGCCCGCCAGCGACCCGGCCAGTGCCGCCGCCATCAGCCACCAGTTTTTGGAGTCAAAAAGGCCGTCTGCGCGCAATGAATAAGCGCTTATCGCTATCAAAATAATAGCTATTGCCATCGTCAGGGGCTTGAAGACCCAGTGCCACTCGGTCAGCCCCAGCGCACTGGTGGCCGTGGCCAGGGCGGCGCTTTGCAGCATCAGCGCCATCCCCATGCCGATGCGCCCCTGCATCACGGCGCCCAGCGCCCACTGGCTGACCAGCAGCACCGCAAACCAGATCGCGTTGTGCGCCAGCGGCGCCGCGTCGGCCTGCCATAGAAACGCGGCCACCCCGGCCAGCAGGATGCCGAACTGCACCAGCGCAAACCCCTGCACGGCCCGTGACATGGGCGGGTGGTAGAGCTGCATCTGCGCCATGCTGAAGGCGGGCTTGGGAAAACGCTCCGCCACATCCGCAGGCCGCCAGCCCGGCGGCTTGATCCAGACCTTGAGTTTGTCGAGCCAGCTGCGCGCGTGCCAGCTGTCGTGTGCCAGCCCCGCATACACCTGGGCGTTGGCCCACAGCGGGTCCCAGCTGTTGAGCAGACCGCGCGTGCCGTACACACATTTCTCCTGGTCGTCTTCGTCCTTGAAGGTGCCGAACATCCGGTCCCACAGGATCAGGATGCCGCCGTAATTCTTGTCCAGGTACGGGTCATTCACGGCATGGTGCACGCGGTGGTTGCTCGGGCTGCAGAACCAGCGGTCGAACCAGCCCAGGCGCCCTACCTGCTCGGTGTGCACCCAGAACTGGTACAGCAGGTCGATGAGCGCCACCACTGCAAACACCAGCGGCGGCACACCGGCAAGCGCCATGGGCACATAAAAAATCCAGCCCAGCAGCGCGCCCGAGCTGGTCTGGCGCAGCGCGGTGCTGAGGTTGTAGTCCTGGCTCTGGTGGTGCACCGCGTGCGCGGCCCACAGAACGGCCGACTCATGCCCCATGCGATGCAGCCAGTAGTAGCAGAAGTCGTAGAACACCAGTGCCAGCAGCCAGCCGGGCAGGCTGGTCCAGAAGGCATCGTTGCGCCACAGCGCCATATGCTCGAACAGCGCTGTGTAGATGCCGACGCGCAGCAGCCGCGTGAACACAGCGCTGGTCTGGCTGAGCATGCCCAGGCTGATACTGCTCACAGCATCGGCCAGTCGGTAGGTATTGCGCTGGCGTTTGAAGCCGATAGCCAGTTCGATGGCGATCAGCAAGAAGAAGACGGGCGTGGCAAGGACGATGATCTGGCTGGGGCTCATGGCGCCGGATTGTGGGCCAGCAACCAGCCCACACCGGGGCAGGTGAACCCCTAGAGCCGCAATGTTTAGAGGGCTGCGCCTACGTCAGCGCCCCCCGCGCATCCACCCGGATGATGCGCTCCACCACGCCCTGCACCAGACCACCGCGCACGCCGATCAGGAAGTCGTGCAGGTTCACTGTGGGGTCGCAGTGGCCCGGGATCAGCCACAGCATGCGGCCCAGCGTGGGCAGGCGGGCTTCGGGGCCATCGGCGTAGAGCAGGCCATGCTCGTCGCCGCCGTTGCCATAGCGCAGCGCATGCCCGGGGGGCAGCAGGGCCACGGTGGGCAGGCCGGAGTCGATGGCGTGGCTCTTGTGGCCCGCGTCGCACACCGCGTGGGTGTCGCGCACCGACACCACCTGGGTCTTGACGAACAGTGCGTGTTCAAACGCGGGCTGCGCGGGCTCGCGCTCGTTGCGGGCGTAGTCGGCGTCCATGAACATGAAGGAGCCCGCCTGCAGCTCGCCAAACACGCCGCTGGCGGCCTCGTGCACCAGGGTGCCGGTGCCCGAGCCGGTGATCAGCGGCACGGTCAGTCCCTCGGCCTCGATGAGCTGGCGCGTGTGGTGGGCGGCGCGCACCACCTGGGCAATCGCCTCGCGGCGGCCCACGCTGCTGCCCAGGTGCTGGGCGCGGCCATGGTAGGCCTGCAGGCCCGCAAACCGCAGGCGCGGGCTGCGCGAGACGGCCAGCGCCAGCGGCACGGCGGCCTCGCCAGGCGGCACACCGCAGCGGCCCTGGCCCACGTCGATCTCCACCAGCACGTCGATGCCTGCGTCGCTGCCATGCTGCGCCATGGCTTCGGCCAGGCGGGTGATGCCTTCGGAATGGTCCACCGCCACGCCCAGGCGCCCGCCGCGCGCCGCCAGCTGGGCGGCCAGCCGCGCCACGCGGTGCAGCTTGGGCATGGCGATCACCTGGTTGGTGATGGTGATGTCTCGCACGCCTCCGGCGGCCAGGGCCTCGGCCTCGGCCACTTTTTGCACACACACGCCCTGGGCACCCGCCTGCTGTTGCAGCAGGGCCAGCTCGGCGCTTTTGTGCATCTTGGCGTGGGGGCGCCAGCGCACATGGTGCTTGCGCGCGAAGTCGGCCATGCGCTGGATGTTGCGGTCCATGGCGTCCAGGTCCACCACCAGCGCCGGGGTGTCAATGAGGTCCACCCGCTGGCCGATGGTGGATTCAAGAACCTGTTGAAAGTCTTTTTGGAGTTGCACAAGTGTCTTTCCGGGATGGGGTGCTAGGCGCGGCGCGCAGTGGATAGCCCGGCTATCCACAAGCGCCGCAACGCCGCAGACCGCCCGGTAAAGCACTTGCCCGAAGGGTTGGAGTGAAATCGGGCGATTGGACGCCCCAGCTGCTTGCATGGGCATGAGCCCATGCGGCGCATCCGAGGCGTCCACTCATCCCGATTGCACTCCAATGCAATCTCCAAAAAGACTTTGAACAGGTTCTTTGGGCGTCAGGAATGGGTTTCATCGCGGAGGGCGTTGTTGTCCAGGTGCTGCGTGTCGGCCCAGCCCACCAGGCTCAGGCCGTCGGGTGTCCACAGCAGGCGGTTGATGGCCGCGTTGGAGAGTTGCCAGGTGCGCGGCGCCTGGATGTCCTGGCGCGTGGCCAGGCGGTACAGCACATCGAGCACGCCGCCGTGCGCCACCATCACCACCTGCTCGCCCAGGTGCTGCTGCGCCAGCTGGGCCACGGTGCGTTCGATGCGTTCTCTCAATGTGACCAGCGACTCGCCGCCCTCGGGGGCATAGTGCGGGTCGCGCTTGCGCCAGCGGTAGGCGTCCTCGGGCAGCTCGGCCTCGATCTCGGCAAAGGTGCGGCCCTGGAAATGGCCGAAGCTGCGCTCGCGCAGGCCGGCGTGGGTGGTGAGCGGTGCGCCCGTGGTGCGGGCCACGGCCTGGGCGGTGGCGTGGGCGCGTTGCAGGTCGCTGGTGTAGATGGCCGCGATGGGCTCGTCGGCAAGTGCGCGGGCCACTTGGTCGGCCTGCCACAGGCCGGTGTCGTTGAGCGGAATGTCCAGGTGGCCCTGGATGCGGGTGTCCACGTTCCAGGCGGTTTCGCCGTGGCGGATGGCAACGATGCGGGTGGCTTGCATGCAGTAGGTTGGTGGGGGCTGCAGGGTGTCAAGGAGCTGGCGGTGCGAGGGGCAGACGCACCTGGCGGGGCCCCTGGGGCGGTTTTGGAAAGCCGCTGAGCGCGGCGTCGAACAACACGCCATACACGGCCGGGTCGCTCACCCACACGTCCTCGTGCACGGCCGAGGTTTCGTACACCACGGCCTGGCTGGCGGCGTCGCGTATCACGATGCTGACGGCGCGGCGGTGCAGGGGTGTGGGCTCGCCAAAGCGCCACAGGCCATGCACGCCCCAGCCTCCCCGGCCGTACCAGCCGCCCATGCCCCAGGGGCCGGGGCCGTAGGGGCCATAGGGCCGGAACGGGTCATAGCGCGGCACGGCGTCGGCCTGCACACCCAGCTGCACCAGCAGGCGGGGCGCGGCATCGTCGCGCTGCAGGCCCGCGCGGGCCAGGGATTGCTCGGCCAGCGTGGCGATGGCGTCAAACGATGGGGCTTGCTGAGAAGGCAGGCGTTCAACGCGGTAGGTGGCGGGTGTGGGGACGGTCGCCAGGGTCGAGAAGCTCTGCACCTGGCCTTCGACCACGCGGGTGGTGCTGCAGCCTGCGAGCAGGGCGGTGGCCAGGCCAAGTAGAAGAAGGGGAATCCAGCGGCGTTGTGTCATGGTCAGAGTTTCCTGGGAGGAGGACCTCTGTGAGAGTTCCGCTGGTCCCAGCAGTTCACGACAGCTGCACCACCTGCACGCCGGGCAGGGATGGCGAGGGCGCCGCAAACTCTTCCTTGTCGAACGCCTTGTCACCGTCTTCGCTGGCGATGCCCGTGGCCCGGGCGTTCTTGAAGTCGTACAGGTTGCCGTCCAGCAGGTGCGAGGGCACCACGTTCTGCAGCGCGGTGAACATGTTCTCCACGCGGCCGGGGAATTTTTTCTCCCACTCGCGCAGCATCTCACCCACTTGCTTGCGCTGCAGGTTCTCCTGGCTGCCGCACAGGTTGCAGGGGATGATGGGGAAGTCGCGGTGCGCGGACCAGCGGGCCGTGTCCTTCTCGGCCACGTAGGCCAGCGGGCGGATCACCACATGCTTGCCGTCGTCGCTGACCAGCTTGGGTGGCATGCTTTTCATCTTGCCGCCGAAGAACATGTTGAGCAGCAGCGTCTGCAAAATGTCGTCGCGGTGGTGGCCCAGCGCGATCTTGGTGCAGCCCAGCTCATCGGCCACGCGGTACAGAATGCCCCGGCGCAGGCGGCTGCACAGGCTGCAGGTGGTCTTGCCCTCGGGAATCAGCTTCTTGACGATGCTGTAGGTGTCTTCGTTCTCGATGTGGAAGGGCACGCCGGTGCTCTTCAGGTACTCGGGCAGCACATGCTCGGGGAATCCGGGCTGCTTCTGGTCCAGGTTCACGGCCACCAGGTCAAAGTGGATGGGCGCGCGGGCCCTGAGCTTGAGCAAGATGTCCAGCAGGGTGTAGCTGTCCTTGCCGCCGGACATGCACACCATCACCTTGTCGCCCTCTTCGATCATGTTGAAGTCCACAATCGCCTTGCCCACCTCGCGGCACAGGCGCTTTTCCAGCTTGTGGGTTTCGCGCTCGATCTTGATCTCAGGGCGTGGCGCAGTAGTGGGCGCAGGGGCGGCCACGGCGGGGGATTCGGCTTCTGTCCAGACGGTACTCATCCCCCAATTGTCTCATTCCCGCCGTTCGGGCGGCAGGGGCAGGGGGGCTCACCACTGCCCGGTTTCCATGCGGATCGCCACTTCGCAGTCGTCAAAAATCTCCAGCTTGGCGATCTTCACCCGCACGCCCAGCACGCCGGGCAGCTGCATCAGGCGGTTGGCCAGCTTGCCGATCAGGCTCTCCAGCAGGTTCACATGCTCGGCCGTGCACTCGTCGATGATGATCTGGCGCACACGCCGGTAGTCCAGCACATGGCCGATGTCGTCGTCGCGCGGGGCCAGCGGTTGCACGCCCAGGCTCAGTTCGGCATCCACCTGGATGGGCTGCGGGTCGGTCTTTTCGTGGTCGAGGATGCCCAGGTTGGCGTCAAAGCGCAGTCCGGTGAGCGTGAGGATCTGGGTGCCAACAGCGTGGGTCATGGAAAGAGGTCCTGGCTTGGGTGGGCCTGTTTGTATATATGTGCGTGTGTGCGGGCGCTCACATCAGCGAAAAATCGCGGTCAAACTTCATCAGGTGCTGGCCACCATCCACCAGCAGCGTGGTGCCGGTGATCGACCGGTTCTCCAGCGCGAACTTCACGGTGGCGGCGACGTCCTCGGCGGTGGACGAGCGGCCCAGCGGGGAGAGCGCATGCAGCTGTGCAAACTTTTCGTCGCTGAGCATGTGGCTGGTGAGCGTGAGACCCGGCGCCACGCCCACCACCCGCACGCGCGGCGCCAGCGCCAGGGCCAGCATGGTGCCCGCCGCCTCCAGCGCGGCCTTGGAGAGCGTGTAGCTCACAAAGTCGGGGTTCTGGTTCCAGAGCTTCTGGTCCAGCAGGTTGACCACAGCGCCCTGCGCATCGGCCTCGCCCGCCGCCACGCGATCGGCCACATGCTGGTGCAGCGCCTGGGCCAGCAGCACGGGGGTGGCGGTGTTGCTGCGCAGGTGTTTTTCCAGCGCGGCAAAACCGAAGGTCTCCGCGTTGTCGTGCTCGAACAGCGAGGCGCTGTTGACCACCGCATCCACGCGGCCAAAGCTCGCCACCACGCGGGGCAGCAGGGCGCGCACGGCGGTCTCGTCTTCAAAATCTGCATCAAAAAGGGCACTGCCGCGCGTCAGTTGTGCGCAAGCAGCTACGGTATCCATAGCATCCTGCTGCGACGAGCGGTAGTGCACCGCCACCTGCCATCCCCCCGCCGCCAGCGCCAGCGCAATGCTGCGGCCCAGGCGCTTGGCGGCGCCTGTGACCAGAACGGTGCGCGGGTGGGTGGGGTGAGGCATGGGAGCTGGGGGACAATGCGGGCCGTGACCCAAAGACCCGACAGTTTAACGACCGCCCTGCACCAGCACATCGCCCAGGCCATTGCCGCCGAAGGGGGCTGGCTGGGGTTTGACCGCTTCATGGCGCTGGCCCTCTACACCCCCGGCCTGGGCTATTACGCCAACGATTCCACCAAGTTCGGCGCCATGCCCGAGTCCGGCAGCGACTTTGTGACCGCACCCGAGATGACCCCCCTGTTCGGCCAGGCACTGGCCGTGCAGGTGGGCGAAGCCCTGGCGCACACCGGGACCGACGAGGTCTGGGAGTTTGGTGCGGGCTCCGGCGCGCTGGCCCTGCAGTTGCTGGAAACGTTGGGCGACCAGGTGCAGCGTTACACCATCGTCGATCTGTCGGGCAGCCTGCGCGCGCGCCAGCAGGCCAAACTGGTGGCCCACGCCCACAAGCTGCGCTGGGTGGATGCCTTGCCTGAGAAATTCAGCGGCGTGGTGGTGGGCAATGAAGTGCTCGATGCCATGCCGGTGCAACTGCTCGCCCGCCACGGCGGTCAGCAGGGCGGTGTGTGGCATGAGCGCGTCGTGGTGGTGGCCGAAGACGGCAGTTTTGCCTGGGCCGACCGCCCCACCGACCTGCGCCCGCCCGTGGACATCGAAGGCCCGCAGGACTACCTGACCGAGATCCACGCGCAGGGCGAAGGCTTCATGCGCATGCTGGCCGGCCGGCTCACGCGCGGCGCGGCTTTCTTGCTGGACTACGGCTTTGGCGAAAGCGAGTACTACCACCCCCAGCGCCACATGGGCACCGTGATGTGCCACCAAGGCCACCTGGCCGATGGTGACCCGCTGGTGGCGGTGGGCCTCAAAGACATCACCGCCCACGTCAACTTCACCGCCATGGCGCTGGCCGCGCAGGAGGCGGGCCTGAACGTGCTGGGCTACACCACGCAGGCGCATTTCCTCATCAACTGTGGGTTGCTATCAAAAATGGAGCATCTACCGCAAGCCCAGCGGGCGACAGCGGCCAAACTGATCATGGAACACGAGATGGGCGAGCTGTTCAAGGTGCTGGCTGTGGGCGCGGGCGAGCCATGGGAGCCGCTGGGGTTCAGCCACGGAGACCGCTCGCACCGGCTGTAGGCGGCGATAGCGGTCTTGCTCCCTCTCCCCTTGTGGGAGAGGGTTGGGGAGAGGGGGCTTCGATCAGTGCACTGCTGCTCATTTCCCCCTCTCCCCCGCCCTCCCCCGCGAGGGGGGAGGGGGTTTCAGCGCGCTGGCTGAGGTCGCCGGGAAATTACGTGGAGTGGCTGGGAGGAGCGCTGGCTTTGTTTTCAATGCGGGGCTGCACTGGGGCTGAGTCCCCCGCCTCGGCCGCCAGCGTCACCGCATCGCTGCGGTCCTTCAACCCCACGCCCGTCAGCCCCAGTTGCCGCGCCTCCTGGCACAGCCACCACAGGCGCGCAGCGGCAGCGGCGGGGGGCAGGCCTTCCGGCCGCACGTTGGAGATGCAGTTGCGCTGCGCATCGTGGCGCCCCACCTGCGGGTGCCAGGTGAGGTAGATGCCCAGGCTGTCGGGCGAGCTGAGGCCCGGCCGCTCGCCGATCAGCACCGCCACCAGGCGGGCGCCCAGCAGCGCGCCCACCTCGTCACCCAGCGCCACGCGGGCCTGCTGGGCAATCACCACAGGGCCCAACTGCCAGCCTGCGGGCGCCTGTTGGCGGATGGCATCGATCAGCGGCGGCGCCTGCCGCGCCACGGCCAGGGACGAGAGGCCGTCGGCCACCACCAGCAGCAGGTCGATGGAAGTGGTTCCGTTTGCAGAGGATGCCCGCAGCGCCTGCGCATCGGCATCGCACAAGCGGCGGCCCAGATCGGGGCGCAACAGGTAGGTGGCGCGGTCGGGGGCGGCGCTGTGCACGAGGAGCGTCGCGCAGCCCTGGGCCTGCAGCTGCGCGGCCAGCGCTTCGGCGTCCAGCGGGATGTGCACGGCATCGCGCGCCTGCGCATGGGCCAGACCAAAACGCAGCAGTTCGGCCGTGGGCAGGGCCGCGCCCGCACGCCCCAGGGCCAGGCGCGCCTGGGTGTGGGCGCGCAGGTCGTCCCACGGGTCGGGAGGGATGCCGCGTTGCGCTGGTTCGTGTGTCATGCGCCCAACCTCCATTGCCGCATTTGCGCCAGTGCTGGATGTTGATCGTGGGCAGGCAGCAGGCGTCCGCCTGCATCGGTGATGTGCATGCGCTGCAGCCAGGCGCCAAACTCGGGTGCGCACTGCAGGCCCAGCACCTCGCGCAGATACAGCGCGTCGTGGAACGAAGTGCTCTGGTAGTTGAGCATGATGTCGTCCGCCCCTGGCACGCCCATGATGAAGGTCAGGCCCGCCGTGCCCAGCAGCGTCATCAGCGTGTCCATGTCGTCCGAATCGGCCTCGGCGTGGTTGGTGTAGCACACGTCGCAGCCCAGCGGCACGCCCAGCAGTTTGCCGCAGAAGTGGTCTTCCAGGCCCGCGCGGATGATCTGCTTGCCGTCGTACAGGTACTCGGGCCCGATGAAGCCGACCACTGTGTTGGTGAGCAGCGGCGCAAACGCGCGGGCCACGCCATAGGCGCGTGCCTCGCAGGTCTGCTGGTCCACGCCGTGGTGCGCGTTGGCCGACAGGGCACTGCCCTGGCCGGTTTCGAAATACATCACGTTGTCGCCCAGGGTTCCGCGGTGCAGCGACAGGGCGGCTTCCCGCGCCTCCTTCAGCAGCGCCAGCGAAATACCAAAGCTCGCGTTGGCCGCCTCGGTGCCCGCGATGGACTGGAACACCAGGTCCACCGGCGCGCCTTGCTCCACCATCTGGATGGTGTTGGTCACATGCGTGAGCACACACGACTGGGTGGGGATCTGCAGCCGCTCGATCACATCGCCCAGCATGTGCACCAGCCCCGTCAGGGCGGCGATGCTGTCAGTGGCGGGGTTCACGCCAATCACCGCGTCGCCCGCGCCGTACAGCAGGCCGTCGATCATCGACGCCGCAATGCCGCGCAGGTCGTCCGTGGGGTGGTTGGGCTGCAGCCGCACGGCCAAGTGGCCCGGCAGGCCGATGGTGTTGCGAAACCGCGTGACCACGCGGCACTTGCGCGCCACGGCGATCAAGTCCTGGTTGCGCATGAGCTTGCTCACGGCCGCCGCCATCTCGGGTGTGATGCCGGGTGCCACGGCGGCGAGCAGGGCGCTGTCGGTGCTGTGGGCCAGCAGCCAGTTGCGGAAGTCGCCCACGGTGAGGTGCGCGATGGGCGCGAACGCGGCAGCGTTGTGGGTGTCGAGGATGAGGCGCGTGACCTCGTCGCTTTCGTAGGGGATGAGCGCCTCGCTCAGAAAGCGCGACAGGGGAATGTCGGCCAGGCACAGGCGCGCGGCCATGCGCTCCACCGCCGATGTGGCTGCCACTCCCGCCAGGGCATCGCCCGAGCGCAGCGGTGTGGCCTTGGCCATCACCTCGCGCAGGTCGCTGAACTGCCAGCGCTCGCCGCCGATGGTGTGCTGGTAGGCCATGGTGTGTTCTGCCTTTTCTAGATTGTGATCAGGCCACCACGATGTGGCAGCCCGCCGCCTGCAGGGCCGAGAAGGCGGGCAGGGCGCGGGCACCCGTGTCGGTGACCAGCGTGCCCACGTCGGCCAGGCTGGCATAGGTCACGCGGCTGGCTTGCCCCACCTTGCTGTGGTCGGCCAGCAGGATCAGCTCCTTGGCCTGCGCGGACATGGCGCGGGCCACGGCGGCCTCGTGGTGTTCAAAGCTGGTGGCGCCGCTGTGCACGCTGATACCGACGGGTGAAAGCAGGGCCACATCGGCGCGGTAGCGGTGGATTTCGGCCACGGTGGTGTCGCCGTGCGTGGCCTGCACGGCAGGGTCGGTGCGGCCTCCGAGCAGGATCACGTCATTGCGCGCACTGCGCCCGGCGTCGGCTGCCGCCAGCTTGAGCGCCACGTTCAGCCCGTTGGTGATGATGGTCAGGCCCGACAGGCTGGACAATGCTTCGGCCAGCAGGGTGGTGGTGCTGCCTGCATCAATGAACAGCGTTTGCCCCGGCTGCAGCAGTTGCAGGGCGGCGCGGGCGATGGCGCGCTTTTCGCGCTCGCGCACCGCCTGGCGCACGGCCAGCGGGGGTTCTGGCTCCGGCCCCTGGGCCACCACGCCCCCGTGCACGCGCCGCAAAATGCCCTGCGACTCCAGGGCCAGGATGTCGCGGCGCACGGTCTCGCGCGACACATCCAGGTCTTGCGCAATGCGCTCCGTGCTCACCCGCGAAAGCGTGGACAGCAGGGTGCGGATGCGGAGGAAACGTTCTTCTTGCAGCATGGTGGCGATGTTAGGCGGGCTTGGAACCTGGTTTTCGGCGCTGCGTGCCAACGTGCAGCAGCAGCGCCAGCGACCCCACCACCGCCATGATGCAGGTAGAGAACGCCGCAGCCTGCGAGGTCAGCCCTGCTTCATCCAGCCGCATCACCGTCACCGCCCCCATGGGCAGCGAGGGCGTGATGAGGAAGATCACCGCCGACAGCGTGACCATGGAGCGCATGAACAAGAACACCAGCACCGCCAGCAGCGTGGGCAGCAGCGCGGGCAGGTACACATCGCGCAGCACGCGGGCGGTGCTGCCGCCCAGCACGGTGGTCGCGTCTTCCAGTGTGGTGGGCACGTTGCGCATGCCGGTCATCATGGTCATGAAACCCTGCGTGTGGTAGTGGTAGTAGTTGCACAGCGCCAGCAAGATGGCCGTGCCATACAGCATGCCCCAGGGCCAGGTGGCCGTGTTGAAGGTGAATACATAGGCCAGCCCCAGCACCAGCCCGGGCACGCCCACCGGCAGGGCCGACAGCGCTGTGGCTGCCTGCGCCAGCCGCCCCGGCAGGCGGCGGATGCCAAAGCACAGCACAAACAGCATCGCCGTGCCCACGCTGGCGGCCAGGGCCGACACCCACACCGAGGTCCACAGCGGCGCATAGCCCCCCGCAATGGTGATGTCGTAGTGCTTGAGTGTGAGGTCCAGCCGGTAGGGCCACAGCCGGATGAAGCTGGCCACCGCCACCGTGAGCACCAGGGCCACGATGCTGCCCGCAATGCCCATGCAGGCGATGAAGAACGCGGCATCGCGCCCCGGGCTGCGTGCGGGTGTGGGCGGCAGGGCCGATTCGGCCCCCGCACCGGCGCGCTGTGCGGCCATGCGTTCGATGAACACCGACAGCGCGGCGGGCGCCAGCAGCAGCATGCCCACCACCGCGCCCATGCCAAACTTCATCTGCCCGCTGACCTGGTTGTAGATCTCGGTGGCCAGCACGGCAAAGTTGCCGCCAATGACCACGGCGTTGCCAAAGTCGGTGATGGTGATGGTGAACACCACAAACCCCGCGCTCAGCAGGCCGTAGCGGGCCTGCGGCAGCGTGATGTCGCAAAACTGCCGCCAGGGCGTGGCGCCCAGCACCTCGGCGGCGTCGTACTGCCGGGCATCGCCCTGGCGCAACGCGGTGCGCACGATGAGCACGGCCTGCGGCAGCGCATAGAGCACGTCTGCGATCAGCAGACCCCAAAAGCCATAAATCTCGGGCCGCACACCCAGCATCTTGCCCACGATGCCGTTGCGCCCCAGCAGGAAGATCAGCCCCAGCCCCAGCACCAGCGAGGGCGCCAGCATGGGCAGGGCCAGCGCCCCGGCCACAAAGCGGCGGCCCGGCATGCCGGTGCGCTCCAGGCCAAACGCCACCACAAAGGCCAGCATCAGCGTGACGGCCGTGGTCACGGCACCCAGCAGCAGGCTGTTGGCCAGGGCCCGCCAAACGCCGGGGGTGTCGAGCAGCGCGGCGTAATTGCCCCAGCCGATGCCACCCGTGTCCTGCACCAGGCTGCGCCAGGCAATGGCCAGCATGGGCACGCCAAAGAACAGCACCAGCGCGGCCAGCGGCAGCAGCAGGCAGGCACGCAGCAGCCAGCGCTCGCTGGCATGCATGGGCGGCAGGTGGGGGGCGGCAGTGGTGCTCATGCCTGCACCCAGGCGCAGTCCTGCGCGCCCACCGCGATGTCTACGTTCTGGCCAGTCTCCCAGGTGCTGGCGCTGCTGGATTCGGCCAGCAGGTCCATATCGTTCCAGCGCAGCTGCACGCGCTGGATGCTGCCCAGGAAGGTGGAGCCAGTGACGCGGCCCGTGCCCTGCGCGCTGGCCTGCAGTTGCAGCCGTTCGGGGCGGATGCACAGCAGGGCGGATTCGGGCGCCATGCCTTCGGGCGCATCGCCCAGCGCGGGCTGCAGCAGCCGTGCCTGGGCGGGCGGCAGCAGGTTGCTGTGCCCCATGAAGTTGGCCACAAAGCGGGTGCGCGGCGCCAGGTACAGCTCGCGCGGCGAGCCTGCCTGTGCAATGCGCCCGCCCTGCATGCAGACGATGCGGTCGGCCATGGCCAGGGCTTCTTCCTGGTCGTGCGTGACCATGATGGTGGGGATGCCCAGGCGGCGCTGCACCTCGCGCAGTTCGTGGCGCAGGTCGGCGCGCACGCGGGCGTCCAGCGCCGACAGGGGCTCGTCGAGCAGCAGCAGCGAAGGGTTCACCGCCAGTGCCCGCGCAATGGCCACACGCTGCTGCTGGCCGCCCGACAGCTGCGCCGGGTAGCGTGCGCCAAAGTCGGCCAGCTTCACCATGTCCAGCAGCTCGGCCGTGCGCGCCTGCACCACATCGGGCGGTGTGCGGCGGATGGCCAGGCCGTAGCCCACGTTCTGCGCCACCGTCATGTGCGGGAACAGCGAGTACGACTGGAACACGATGCCAAAGCCCCGGTCGCGCGCTGGCAGCGTGGCCAGGTCGCGGCCGCCCAGCGTGATGCGGCCGCCATCGGCGGGCAGCAGCCCCGCGATGATGCGCAGCAGCGTGGTCTTGCCGCAGCCGCTGGGGCCGAGCAGGCACACGAACTCCGAGGTGCCCACGGCGAGCTGGATGCGTTCGAGCGCGACCTGGCCGTCAAAGCTCTTGTGCAGGTCGGTGATCTGCAGGGACATGGTGTGTGGTCCTCGGGGAGTGCGGTTCAGTACAGCGGTTCAGGAATGCGGCTCAGCGGCCGATGGTCTTTTGCCAGGTGCCCAGGATCGCGTCGCGTTCCTTGGCGGACTTGGCAAAGTCCACGGGGTAGAGCACCTTGGAGAGGTCGGCGGGCAGGCCGGCCGCTGCAGCCGCCTTGGATTGCGGCACGCCGGGCACGGTGACGATTTCCTTGTACTTGGTGTAGAGCTGCGCCGCGCCGGGCGACAGCGTCCAGTCCAGAAAGCGTTTGGCATCGGCCTTGTTCTTGGCGCTGGCCATCAGGCCCGAGGCTTCCAGCTCGTAGCCCGCGCCGTCGGTGGGAATCACCATCTTGACCGGGTAGCCCTCGTCCACCGACTGCATGGCCGCAAACGCCAGCGAGGTGCCAATTGCAAACTCACCCGCCCGCGCGGCCTTGCAGGGGCGCGAGCCTGACTTGATGTACTGCGCCACGTTGCCGTCCATGGCCTTGATGAGCTTCCAGCCCTCGTCATTGCCGCGCGACTGGATCAGCGCGGCAATCTGCAGGTAGCCCGTGCCCGAGGACACCGGGTTGGGCATGACGACCTCGCCTTTGTAGACCGGGTTGGTGAGGTCCTTCCACGACGTGGGCATGGGCAGCTTCTTGGCCTTGAGCACCTCAGTGTTCACGCAGAACGCGGCCATGTAGCCGGTGGTCGTGAACCATTTGCCATCGGCGGCCTTGTCCTTGGCGGCCAGCTTGTCGCTGCCCTTGGGGCTGTAGGGCTCCAGCAGGGCGGTGATGCGCGGGTCCAGCGTGTTGGTCAGCGCCCAGCCCCAGATCACATCGTGCTGCGGGTTGGCGGCTTCGGCCAGGATGCGCGCGCCCAGGTCGCCCGTGGACAGGCGCAGCACCTTCACGTCCACATCGGGCAGGTCCTTTTTGGCCGCCGCCAGGTATTCCTTGATCTCGTCTTCTTCGAGCGCGGTGTAGGCCGTGACGGTGCCCGCCTGGGCGGTGGTCAGCCCGCAAGCCAACGCGCCCAGCAAGGGCAGCAGGCGCAGGGCGGCAAAGAGGGAGGAGCGTGTGCGCATGAATTTCTCCAGAACGGTGCGTTGCCAAAAAACAGTGCGGGGTCGCCGCAGGCCAGGGGGATTTGTTCACCAAATCTGTGCGTTTTATTGCACTTGTGCAAATTATTGTTTTTGCACGAAAATACACAAGCACTAAATATGCCAACCCGTTCATGCCGAGCGGCAGGCCCTTCTTCATTGCCCCACCACTGCCCGGACCTCTTTCCTTGCACATTCCCATGAACACTTTGCCCACCCCCGTTTCCCCTTTCCTGGCCCTGGCGCACGCCCTGGCCGACGCGGCCCGCGTCCACTCGCTGCGGTACTTCCGCACCCCGCTGGATGTGCTGACCAAATCGGACGAGAGCCCGGTCACCATTGCCGACCGCGAGGCCGAGGCCGCGATGCGGGCGGTGTTGCAGGCGCAGGCACCCATGCACGGCATCCTGGGCGAGGAGCATGGCCGCGAGCGGCTGGACGCCGAGTACGTGTGGGTGATCGATCCCATCGACGGCACCAAGAGCTTCATCACCGGATCGCCGCTGTGGGGCACGCTGGTGGCCCTGATGCACCAGGGCCAGCCCGTGCTGGGGCTCATGGATTTGCCGGTGCTGGGTGAGCGCTGGACGGGGCTGGCAGGCCAGCAGGCGCAATGCAATGGCCAGCCTGTGCGGGCCAGCGGGTGCGAGCAACTGGCGCAGGCCCGCATCTACACCACGTCGCCGGACGCCTTTGGTGCGGACGACTGGCAGCGTTTTAACGCGCTGAGCCGCCAGTGCGCGCTGCGCCGTTTTGGCGGCGACTGCTATGCCTATGCCCAGCTGGCGGGCGGGCATGTGGACCTGGTGGTGGAGGCGGGGCTGCAGCCCTACGACTATCTCTCGCTGGTCTGCCTGGTGGAGGGCGCGGGCGGGCGCATTACCGACTGGCAGGGCCAGCCGCTCACGGTGGCCTCGGATGGGCGGGTGGTGGCGGCTGCCACGCCCCAGCTGCATGCCCAGGCGCTGGCCCAGCTGGC
>OGCL01001670.1_pt1 | contig 17914 bp, 19 predicted proteins | sample 1570041 | NCBI WGS metagenome assembly OGCL01 (sample SAMN06266162, study PRJEB24511) | hot springs metagenome | isolation source: Hot spring water | place: South Africa: Limpopo | collected 2015-06-22
TGGGTGAAGAATCGTAAACGCACGTACCGGCTTTACACCGAAGAAGGCTTACAGGTTCGGACGAAGAAACGCAAAAAGCTAACCCGGCCGCGACAGCCGATTGAAGTACCAACCGCCCCTAACCAACGTTGGTCAATGGACTTTGTGTCTGACCAACTTAGTAACGGCAGACGCTTTCGAGTGCTGAATGTGGTGGATGACTATTCGCGTGAAATGGTTGGTCAATTAGTTCAAGTGTCTATCAGTGGCAGGCAGGTAGCCAGATTCCTGAGTCTGCTGATTGAACAACGTGGTAAACCTGGCAAGGTGGTCTGTGACAATGGAACCGAATTTACCAGCAAGGCTATGTTTTTCTGGAGTAAAGAAACAGGTGTCACATTAGGTTTTATTCAGCCGGGTAAACCAACACAGAATGCCTTTGTTGAAAGCCTAAACGGTAAATTCAGGAACGAATGCCTGAACCAGCATTGGTTCAGAACACTGGATGAAGCCAGATATGAAATTGAGTTATGGCGTGAGCATTACAACAATGTAAGACCGCATAGCTCACTGAATTACATGTCGCCTGTTGAATATGCAAAACAGGCAGCATAAGCTGGAAAATCTCATCACGGGATTGGTATTAATTCCGGGGAAAGGTCAGTTTTAGCATTTCTCCAGCAGAGGAACATCATGACTTACACAGTTGAAATTTTGGCAAACAATATTCTTCGATTACCGGACATACTGTGTGATGAGCTCGGTTTTGCCGTCGGGGATATTTTGGTATGTGAGCTTGCTAAGGATCGCTCGGAAATGAAGTTGCTAAAGCATGCGGACCAGACTCTAACTGATGAAGAAATTTTAGCAGCTGGCAATTTAACGCGCGTGATTAGCTTTCCGCTCGACGAATAATGTTTAAGCTAAAAGCCATCTGTAAGTGAAAACGCACTAGGGAAATGAGATGACAACAAGGCCGCCAATAAAAAATGAACACGAATATGAATCTGCTTTGGAAGCGATTGAGCAGCTTATTGAGGCTGAACCCGGAACTCAAGAGGGTGAAGAATTTGAGATATTGGCAAAGCTGATCCAAGAATATGATGATATTCATTATCAGTTTAGAGAGTAATTCACTGTCGCATTGATCGTTCTTATCATCTCTTCGCAGTGATTTCGTAAATTAAAAGTGAATTCAATGCTTATAAGACCTTTAAATTCATTGATTTTCACTAAAATTATGGATAAGAATAAGCTTTTACTTTCGGTTTTTTCTGAAAGATTTACATAAAAAGCTGTTAGAAATGGAGCATCTATGAATATTCGAGTTTTTTTTGGAGTCTCAGCGTTGCTGGTATCAAGCTTTTGCGCCGCTACACCAAGAGCAGTTGATGCAGAGCAGTTTGATATTGCAGGCGTCAAGCTTGGTATGGATCCAGAGGCAGCTGTTGCCGCCATCGCCGAAAGACTCGGCATCGATAAGCTATCAATTGAATTTGACAAATTTCCTCAAGAAAACAGAATTACCAACACCAAAGAGCCGAAATACTTTACCGCAAAAATCAGTGGTGCATCTGTAATAGTTCATTTTGAGCCGAATGTTCCATATAACCCAAAAAATAAAATGGCTGTCAGTATGATTATTTATGAGCAGCCCTGGACACCAGACAACGTTGCCTCAATGAAACAAGCGGCTATCGAAAAATATGGCCAGCCGTCTAATGGAACGATTGGGGTGTCTTCTCATTGGTGCCTTCAACCGCATAATAATCCAGGCTTTGGTTGCTCAGAATTCAGAGGACCGAAACTAGTGCTTAGTGGGACAAAATTGCAGCTTGAGGACTTTAGGTACCGCCAAGCAGTGATTGACTACATGAATAAGAGCTCGAGTTCAAAACCCGCTTTCTAACTATTCGTTCCAGCGAACGGTCAAAAGCTGCGCTTTCGCCATCCGTTGAGCTCAAGATTAATAATAGCTTGTTTTTATGACTAAAAACCAAGAAATTACGCAGAAAATATCTGATTTTTCAACACACAGCCCCCTCTATTAAATTTTTACAGGCTAGAATGAAACAATCCAGTGCTTTTGATATTACAGCTTCATTTGAATTCCACAGGCGACATCCTGAGATTTCTATAGACCAATACGTCAAAACTAAAGCACTGGAGCTTTTTGAGTCAATTCAGGACTTGGAGAAGATTTATCTCGATAAACGCTTTTGGGTTTTACTTCGTGATGCTCACATGGGTCGGTCAAAAATTCAGGCCGCTTATGAACTGCTCAGCAAAATAAGAAATGCAGTGACAAACAAAAAAATTATCTGTCCGATTAGTGAGTCCGTGTTTCTGGAGTTGCTGAAGCAGCAAGATCTGACAACTAGGCAAGCCACAGCAGAGCTAATTGATGAATTCAGTCATGGCATAACGCTGGTTCCTTACGAACAAAGGGTTGCGCAGGAGTTGGTTAGTATCATTGCCGATCCGTCATCAAACTGTTCTCAGAATCATGAGCCCAAAGCTCTTGTATGGTCTAAGCTCAGCTATGTGTTGGGCGTAGTACACCCTTCCGAGACAATCTTTCCGCCTGAAGAGGAACTCGCCATTCAAAAGTCATTTTTCGACCATATGTGGAAGATCCCATTGGTTGAAGTCCTTTCCTATTTGGAGGACAGCACATTTTTCCCACCTGAGGAGCTTGGTGAAACAGCAGACGAACTGAATGAACTCAATCGAAATCATCAAGGTCAGGTGAAGAACTTCAAGCAAGTCTATCTTGACGAAATACGAGGTGCATTGAGTCTATACATGCATGTGCCACGTATGTGGTCAGAAATTGAGTATGAGAGGGTGTCAGGCGCATCAGCTGCGTGCTCTGACCATGAAATGCAAGAGCGTGAACAGAAATGGCATACGGTATTCGGAAACATGGTCACAAAGAGGTCCGTGGCGCTAAGATTGCCAAGCCTGCATATTGTTGCCTTATGTTATGCTTCAATTCGCTGGGATAAAGGGAGGAAACTGGTAGCGAATGATTTCTACGATTTTCACCATGCAGCTGCCGCAGTTGGGTACTGCAGAGTTTTCATGACGGAGAAACCGCTAAGGTCACTTCTGCAGCAGAAACATCTCCAATTGGAGAACGACTATCCATGTGTTGTCATTGCTGAAATCAATGAAGCAGTAGAATGGGTGAGCAAAATATCTCTAGATTAGCTTATCAAAGATAATGCTAATTCATCAATCAGTCTGCATAGCTGCGTGGTGAGTTGGAGTACTAGTTGCCATCTTTTAAATTGTAAAGTGTAAAGATCTGTAATTCGCAATTAGCACTGAAATCAATCAGGCTATGTCACCAAACTTCATTTCTTGCATTACCTCAAACAGAAACCTGCGTTTTTCTTTGGTTACAAGAAAGCCTCGTGGGGATTGACCATTGAGCCTCGGAATTGGTGTATCTAGCCACTCATCTAACATGGCCATATCATGATTAAAAAATACATTGAGCTCATGTTTCAATTGTGATTTTGAAAAGCTTGGAGTATTTTCCATGTGCTCTCCTTGAGAAGCTGTAATTGAGATATGAACAACTTCAAGAACGCATTTTGATTTAGTAAATTCCGAGCAGCCTTTTTATCCCGCTCACGGGCTGGGGGAGAATATCTCCGGCATCACTACCCCAGTTTCCTGGTCTCGGTCAGTAGCGACTACAGTATTATACATCAAGCAATCAAACATGACACAACAAATATAGCAACCAATAGGAAGTAACGAATTCAACCTTTACTAAAATATTGATTTTTATTAATTATTTGCTTAGTTGCAAATTTCATCGACGGAACCCAGAAGGCTTGATTATCAAAAATAAGTTCATAGCCATTTTCGGATTCTACACAGGCAGATTTTTGGATCAAATGCTTGCAGGTCTTGATTGGTAACTTATGGAATAGCTGCAAGGATAAGATCGCCCACTCTTCACTCAGAGTGGTGAGGGGTGCTGTTTCTCGGGAGAGTAAAGTAAACATTTTTTCTTCTAGCTTTCGCTCGAATCTAGCCCTAACCGCATCCGTTTTCTTTAGTGCGGGAAGCCATAACTCTGTATTTTGCTCCAGATTTAAGTAGTTAACAAATCTGGTTATCGATGCCTTTTGCCCTGGCGCACTTTTAAGGTATTTTATTAAACCTCTTTGGTTGAATTTTTGACCAGAAGTTTTATCCGTGACTTTGGCAAACCCAATTGCCGCACACATGTATAATCTCGCTGTTCTCAATTTTAAATTATCTGAGCTCACCTGGCTCATTAAAGTTGTAAGATACTTTCTGCAAATTGATTCAGTTCCATCACTAAGTTTCGACTGTTGCAGCTGTTTTTGTATCATGCGTATTTCTGAGTCCTGAGCTTTTATCTTAGCATCCGCTTCAATTTGCTTTTGCTCTATAAGCCAGTCAACTAGGCGCTTGAAACGCCGTAAGTATGCAACGGAAAAAAATGATACTAGGTCCTCATAGTTGGGGATATATCCCCAGTGGAATTCTATTTTTTGCAAAATAGGAGCGTATTTATTAAGCTGAATTGACGCAACTTGAACCCCGCAGTGGGTAGCCAACCATTCAGAAAACTGAGTGAATAACCCCCTAAACATTTTGGTCGAAAACATATTCGACGTGATAGTTAGCCTCCTTTCTAGCAAATCTTTACGGTAACAATTCTCACAAATATCACCGAACCCCGCCGGATGAAGACACTTACATCGCTTACATGGAACTGAACCTAATGAGGAACACTTGAAGCATATGGGCTCTTTGGAACCTTCGCATTCAGACAGCTTTCTATATCGACGGCAATTTCCGCATGTCCCAAAATCACCTTTTTGAGCACATCGAACGCATACAACAACGTCTGCTTCTGAATGAGTGCTCCGACTATAACGTCTGCACTCTGAATTACATACCGAGCATTTCTTGGGTTGGGTGAAATAAAGAGCGCATGAGTTGCACACTGCACCAAATTTTGACAATCGAATAGAACCGTCACCTTGTCTGCCACATCGGATACACGGCTTTAACCTTTCACAATTATCGCAGATGGCATTTGCGATATTAAAAGGTAGTCGAGCAATTTTTTTACATGAAGGACATTCCTGTGGTTTGAAAACACGCTGATAACATGACTGGCAGTATTTTTGTGTTTTATAACGACGATGAAGGGGAGTATTTTGCTTTCCACATTCCGAGCATTCGCCTCTAGCTTCGGAGGGCATTTTTTCGTATCCCAAACTTAATAATCAGCTTTTTCATTTTTCTAGCGACTAAATATTTCGGCGTAGCTCTAATATCGTTTTTGTTACTATTATTACTTCTGACTCTGGGGTTATCTGGCAAGTCATTGACAACTTCCATTAAAATTTCTGGCACTGACCTTTGATCACCCATCAAGGTTTGCTTTGAAAACCCCATATCACTTAACTGGAATCGTATTTCCTCTAGCTCCATCCTGATAATATAGCTGACTCCTTGCATCAAAAAAGAGCGCTCGCTAACAGGTAATTTCTCAAACCGCCACCCCTTGGATAATTCATTAACCGCTGGTAACCTGAAGGGTAGCCTAGATAAAAATTGGCATAATGCTCCTGTCTTTACTCGTCTGGCTCGGCGAAGAAAGGTGATCCAAAACGATACATACCCAAAAAAGTCTGAACAGTTCAAATGATGCTTACCCACCATAGCTCCACCTGACAAAAGCAGAGTATCTAGTTCATTTTGAATATTTGAGGCTGATAAATTGATTGGTGGGGCTTTAGCATTTCTCGCGTCAAAACCACAGAAGTAACATACCGATAAGCTTTGCGTTTCTGGCTTCTGCAAGTGAGGTTTCAATGGTTCATGGCATTGCTGACAGCAATCTAACAGGCCGCGTGAATGCTTTATACATTCAGTATGCCAAGCAAATCGCCAGTATATACGAAGATATGGTAGTGGACTTTCCGCTAAACATATTGGGCAGTAACTAAAACCCGCCTCACGTTTTCTATTACGCACTCCCACAGTAGTAAACCAAGGGCGCACCGAATCTTGTTTGTGCCGCACTTCGCCGGCTAGGTTTTCATAATAACGAACTGTCGTATGACTGAGTTGTTCCAAGCTTATTCCTGACCAGTTCGATAGTGGCACAAGAAAGCGTGGCGTCAACCTATCCGTGTCAATTGACCATGCTCGGCTACCAGGGGATAAAAACTCACTTAATGCTAGCGGAGTTAGACCGTAGTGATGACTTAAACGGACTAAAAATGAGGACAAGCTCTCGTCAGGCAAAAGCTGAAAACGTAGATTTCTGTCAGGAGTTACAACTGAATTTCCCGGATGCCACGAGTAGGTCGAAGCCATTTGTGCTCCTGTATAATACGTTGGCTTATTTTCTCTTCTCCTGATTCAATCGCCTTGATTGCGCAAGCTCTCAGTAAGGCATGTAAATTACCGATATTCCCCTCGGATATCGCATGTAATAAAGTCGCTGTTTGAGGCTGATTCAATTTCGATTCATACTTTAAAGGAAGTACCAATTCAAATGCTGCCAGGAGTTTTTGGAATGACTTATCAAGCTCCCAGGTTGGAAGTGTAATCACATCAAATCGGCTCGCATGTTGCGGATCTGTATGAAGTGCTCTAATAGCCTCTCGCGTACCGACACCTACAATAGGTATTTTCAATTCGTTGCATAGAAATTTAAGTACATTCATCACTTCACGCTGCTTTGCAGCAGTACCTGCTAGAAGGGAGTGGAACTCATCGACAATAAGTATTTGAGTATGACAAGTTCTCAATAAATGAATAACTTGGTAGCGCAATTTGACTGCGTTGTCGGTAGCTCGATATGGTGTATAAAACTGCTCTAGAATCGACACCAATAATCCTTTCTCATCTGCAGAAGGGGGCGACTCAGCAACAATAACAGGCTTTACCGGTTCCATTTCGTCATTAATGTATGCCTGACCATAGACTTCCTTAAATCGTTCTATTGCAGTGCTCTTCCCATTGTTACTATCGGCAACAATAAGTAAGTTTGGCATGCGTGTACGCTTTGGTATGTTCATAAGATTTTGAAGCGTATCAAGGACTAAATGAACTTTATCATAACCAATCCAACGCTTTTCATTAATGAATCTTATTCGTTCGGCATTCGAGAGCCCAACAATATGTCTGAAATTAGGATGAACATGCTTAAAATCACTCATGCAATATCTCCATACGCTTCAACATCTTCATCGAGTAAATTGTTCTCGAAAGCCGTTACAGCGACCGGTTTTATCGATGGTGATTGCTCCGCGACATTTTGCATTTGCTCACGAGTTTTCTCATGCTCTTTGCGACGTTGCGACAATCGTCTGGCTCGTTTAGTTTTAGCTTTAGATTCCTCAACCATCTCTCTCAATTCGGTGATAGCTTGGAAAATTTGTACCTCATTGATACTGGCTTTGCCTTCTTTTCTTAAATGCTCTTTTGCCAAACGGAGTTCCCATGAGCTTATTGGTGGCAAGGATAAATCAGCATAAGGTATCTTGTTATATTCTTCAGTGTCTGGGTTATAAAACCAGATCTGACTGAGATCTCTGGGGTCATATCTAAAAATAAACTTACGTTTCTTTTTGGGGTCCGAAGGGTCAGAGCTATTTATCCAGCTTCTCAGTACATCATCATAATACGTTATTTTGTCTATCGTAACGCCAAATGTCTGTATCGTTCGCATTTCATAAGGCATGAAATCCAGCATAAAAGCAAAGCGATTTGCTGGCCTTGGTGGTAAACCACAGCCCACTGTATTTTTATTACCAAATACACCAATTTCCCATTGTTTAAGTGGAGAGGTGCCTAATGCTGAATGAACACGCTGATGATAGACACGGCATATATGACCTGCTAACCAAATCTCAAATTCAGATTTCGTCATAGCAGAATGCTTGTCAGAATCATACTCGTCGCGATCTTTGATTGATGAAAACGTTGTCCCGGGTAAAGAGTGAATTTCGAATAAAAAGGTTCCAAGTAGTCTCTCTATGTGACCACCATATTGAGGTTGCCTTACTGGTCTAAATTCGAGATTGATATCGTGCATTAGGCATGATTGACGGAAGTTATCTGAACGGAATTCACCACCATTATCGACATGGATTTTGTTGGGCTTTCCCCAAACGGGCCATTCAGCATTCACTTCATGTAACAGAAGCCACTCCTCCTTTGGACAGACAGAATGAGCAACACACATAGCGACTGATACTTCCGAAGGCGGGTCAAAAGAAACGTAATAACCAGTAACCATTCGGCTGTATACATCAATAGCTAGAGTAATCCATGGCCTACCAATAGGTTTTCTATGCTCATCATCAACCAAAATAATATCTAATGGCGTATGGTCTATTTGAATAACCATCAAAGGGGCATCAGCATTCGGAAATCGGCCAGGTGTTGCGGTAAACTTCTTTTTTGCTACCTCACGCTGCCCTCTGGCTCTTAAACGAAGCTTCTCGGGGATCATATCTATTCGCGCTCGGATAGTATTACCTGCTGGTGCAGTTAATCCTCTTAATGAGCAAACTCTGCACACCTCTTCTATTGTCTTATGCACTCTTGCACGTTGCGTAGTTAGATAAACAGACTTAATTGCTTCGTCGATGATTGTTTCCAGCAGTGGCGAAATTCGTAAGTTTCCTTCACGCCAACCTCTTTTTTGAGGGACAAGTGCAGAAACTACACCATATGCTTTAAAAACCTTCATCCACCGATAAAGTGTTGGAACGCTCTGATTGACCTCTTTAGCCCTTTTTTCAACATCGTGTTTAGTGAGGTAAGGAATATTAAGCAGAGGCTTGATCGCAAAATACCGTTGTTCAGCAATCGCCCATGAATCATCAGATATTGCTAGTCTCTCCACTTCCACGAAGCCTTGCGGCAATAAATCGTTTGTAAGTGGCTGCAGCTCTTTTATTCTCAGCGCTTTACTTCGGCCAGTCTCAACATCAACTGCAATGACTGATTGAAAATCGAGTACTTCTGTAATTTTGTAAGTGGTATTGTTATGTGTGACCAGCTTCCCTACTTGAGGGTCAACAAGACTGCGCTGTAAAGGAACGATGCTATCCTCACCTTCGAGAGAATCACTCATTTTAATTGGCCTCCCATAATTCGGTGAAATTACCTATCGGTTTAGAAAGATCGCATTTTAACTTCTTAGTTGCGACTAAATGCCATATATGACTTATGCCAACAGCCTGAAATGCCCCCATAAAATGCCTTGCTAGCAAAGAGTGAAACTCAACTGTGCCTCTTTGTTTTACGGATTCAATAATCACCTGACTCTCTTCAACCGAAAACTCTAACCGCTTGTATCTACTTAAAAACATGAGATTATCAAGAGTGACATCTCTTATCCTTGATTCATCTAAAATCCTAAATTCCCAACCTTGTTCGATGGCAAAGCGTCTTGCAGCTTTCCATTTTGAGGACCACTTACGCCAGTTTTTTGTCCATTCGTCATAAGGTTTAACTTCAATTAGTAGTGGACGGAGATAGTTAGGGTAAGGCTGGGTAGATAAGCTTCTGTAGACCAAGAAGTCGGGAGTGTATGTGTATTGACGACCAAGTGGCATGGTAAAAGGTATTTCTACAGGTTGTGGAATCACTTGTAGAACATGATCGTCAAAATCGCACTTAGTCAAAAAATCGCGCTCTAAAGCTGATTCATAAGGAATGGATGCTTCCCCTCTAAAAGAGTAGTAACCAGACATACTTCTTCTGGTAGGCTTTATCTCCCTAACCTGAGAAGGGACCACCTTAACTCGTTCTCGACTATTATTGACCATTAACAATCCATAATCACTTATTACTAAATTTAATTATCAGCAATTAAAGTAAAATTGCCATAATATTGGCATCATATTCTCATTATATATTGAAAATGTCAGTGGTTCAGTGCCAAGGCCCGGCGAAATTTCGTTGGCGCAGCACGGCGTGCTGTTTCTCGACGAACTGACCGAATTTCCGCGCAAGGTGCTGGATGTCTTAAGAGAGCCACTGGAAACCGGCAAAATTCACGTGTCGCGGGCGGCGCGTCAGGCGGAGTTTCCGGCACAGTTTCAACTGGTGGCGGCACTGAATCCCAGTCCTACCGGTCATCACGAAGATGGCCGCGCTAATCATGGCGAAATCCTGCGCTATCTGAACCGCCTGTCAGGCCCGTTTTTAGAGCGCATTGAATTGCAAATCGAGGTGCCGTTGTTGCCGGCTGGCAGCCTGAGTCAACCGCAGGCCGAAGAGAGCAGCAAGGTAGTGCAACAGCGGGTGCTGGCGGCGCGAAACCTACAGCTGAACCGCCAGGGTAAAGCCAATGCCCGTTTGCAGGGGCAGGAGCTGGACCAGTTTTGCCGCCTTGGCCAAAGCGATGCCGATTTCCTGGAGCACACCCTGTTAAAGCTGAAACTTTCGGCCCGCACCTACCACAAGCTGTTAAAAGTTAGCCGCACTATCGCCGATTTACAGCACAGTAGCAGGATCGAACGCCCCCATTTGCTGGAGGCGCTCAGTTACCGGGCACTGGACCGCTTATTACAATATCTAAAACAATAAGCCCTGCACCGCGGGCTTATTGAATACCGCGCTGTAATTTCCATTTCAGGGTCTGGCCACCGAAAAATGGCACTATCGGATGACCGTTTGGCAGCATAATTTCGGCCGGCACCTGCCATTCCTGTTGTACCAGCGTAATGGTGCCGCTGTTGCGCGGTAAACCATAGAAATCCGCACCATAATGGCTGGCAAAGGCTTCCAGCTTATCGAGGCAGCCCAGCTCATCAAATACCTGCGCATATAACTCGATCGCGCTATGCGCGCTGTAGCAGCCGGCACAGCCGCAAGCCGATTCTTTGCGGTGCTTTTCATGCGGTGCCGAGTCGGTACCGAGGAAAAACTTGGCTGAACCGCTGGCCACCGCAGCCCGCAGCGCTTCCTGATGGGTGCGGCGTTTTAATACCGGCAAGCAGTAGTTATGCGGCCGGATGCCGCCGACTAACATATCGTTGCGGTTTAACAGTAAATGCTGTGGTGTAATGGTCGCCGCCACATTAGCTGAGGCTTCGGCGACAAAGCTGGCGGCGTCAGCAGTAGTAATATGCTCAAACACCACCTTTAGTGACGGCAAGCGGGCAACGATATGCTGCAAATAGCGATCAATAAATACTTTCTCACGGTCAAAAATATCAATCTCGTGATCGGTCACTTCGCCATGGATCAGCAGCAACATGCCCGCTTCGGCCATTGCCTCAAACACCGGGTATAAGGCATCCAGTGCCGCGACACCTGAGCTGGAGTTTGTCGTCGCACCGGCCGGATATAACTTAGCCGCCACGACCCCTGCCGCTTTGGCTTGCTGAATATCGGCTTTGCTGGTTTTGTCGGTTAAATATAAGGTGACCAGCGGCTCAAAGCGGCTACCGGCCGGCCGTGCCGCCAGAATACGTTCACGGTAGGCGATTGCCATCTCGGCCGTAGTGACCGGCGGCACTAAATTAGGCATCACGATAGCGCGTTGAAACACCCGTGCCGTGGCCGGTACGGTTTCCAGTAACATATCGCCATCACGAAAATGCAGGTGCCAATCATCAGGGGTTTGCAGCGTTAAAGTCGTCATCGGTAAGCTCCGGCCGGCTGGAAAAGTTGCGCTATGATAGCAGGGATAGCGCAGCGACGAAATTACTGCCCGGGCTTTTTCAGTGGCAGCCGGGTCTGCTACACTGACTGACAGTATGTGCCATAAGATAAACCCAAATGTAAGCCAGGTTGCGATGGCAGCCGATTAGGAAAACCGACCATGTCTGATTTTGACCTTGATTTAGATCACCTGGATTTTGATGCTGCCGAAGACTCTGTCGCCGCTCAGCTAGCGGCCGCTGCCGCAGCACCGGCCGAACCACAATTTGGCGATGACGACGACGAGTGCAGCGGCGGCGCCTGTAAAATTTAACGGCGTAACGCCCTGGCCCAGAGTAAAGACGCCAGAATACAGAGAGTACCGGCCAGCATCAGCAGCGAGAATGGCAATGCCGTGCCGGTATACAGCAAGCCCAATAAGGGACCAGCCAGCGCGCCACTACCAAAACGCAGGGTGCCAATTACTGCCGTCGCCGTGCCGCTGTGCTGTGGAAACTGCATCAGGATCAGCGCATCGGCATTGGTCGCAATCAGGCCTAAACTGGCCATTAAGGGTGCAATACTGGCGACGGTATACCACAACCCAAGCCCGGCAGCATTGACGCCGCTAAGCGTGGTCGCCGCCAACAGCGCCAGCACTAATCCCAGTGTCAGCATCCGCTGTGGCCCGAGGCGGGTCACCAGGCGACTATTAATAAAGTTCGCCAACATCAGCGACGACACATTCAGGCCAAACAACAGCGCGAATAACTGTTCGCTGACACCAAAATAGCTGATATAGACAAAAGACACGGCCGTGAGAAAGGTAAAAAAGCTAAAGGACGCAAACATCGAAATGGCGATAAAGGGCCAGGCTGAGCGGTTAGCAAACACCTGCTGATAGCCACTGAAAAATGCCGGCCGGATGCTATTGCCACTTTGTTGCTTAATCTCTGGTAAAAAGTGCCAGCACAGCAACAGCATAATGGCGGCATACAGCGCCAGCAACGAAAAGATATGCTGCCAATGGGTGACATACATCACGCCGCTACCAATCGCAGGTGCGATCAGCGGCGCCAGCATCATAATCATCGACACATAGGACATGCCCTTAGCAGTATGCTGTTGGTAAAGATGCCGCACTATGCCGGGGATCACCACTGTCGCTGCCGCACCACAAAATGCCTGTAGCGCACGCCAAAGTAAGAAACCTTCGATACTGCTTACCAGACTCAGCGCCACACTGGCGCCCAGAAAGCCGGTTAAGCCAAACAGCGCCAGCGGGCGGCGCCCGAGCATATCGGCCAAGGGCCCAAATAACAGCATCCCCAGCGCATAGGCAGCCAGATAGATACTCAGCGACTGCTGCACCAGAGCATTAGTCGTCTGCAGCTCTTTTGCCATTAACGGCAGCGCCGGCAGATACATGTCAATCGCTAGCGGCGTGATTGCGATCACTGCAGCCAGCAACATCACGATCCGCAGCGAAGGTAAAGCAGTGCTCATCAGAACCCGTACCCTAAAAAGTGCCATCATAACCAATACCGGCTCAGGCCGGCAATTTTTGCGGCTTTTCACATGGCTTTTGCGTTAAGAGCATAGCCAAAATGTCAGAACTGCGGTAAAACCTTGTCTGAATACTCTGTGATCCGTTGTGGAATAGCACCATGAAAAAAAATAATATTATTACTACTGATGAAATTTTGCTGACACTGTGTCGCTCGGTTGAACGGGTACTGGCCGCCGCCGGTAACCCCGGTGTCAATCATTCCCCGATGGTACAAAAAATTCAGAAAACCTGTTTGCGCCCGGACCTGGGCTGTTTTGTGTTGTTCGACGGCGGTTTTTCCGGCCTGGTGGTGATTAACTTTACCGCTCAGGCGGCGATGGAAATTTACCGTCGCTATCTGCTTAGTATGGGCATGCCGGAGTCTGAACTGGCGTCTTTCCACACCTCGGATGAAGTCGGTAACGTAATGGGTGAGCTGATGAACCAGATTGTCGGTGACTTTACCGGTCAGGTGCGCTTAGAGCTGCAAACCTCAATCAATCAAAGCCAGCCGAAAATGATGGCCATCAATAAACAGGTGCAGATCCTGATCAACACCCAACTGGATCAACCGCAGGCCCGTCGGGTAACCTTTAGCACGCCGGATCATAATATTTTCTATATGGAACTGGCGATGGATAAAACCGAGTTTATCCAGCTCGGCGAATTTGAAAAAGCGGTACAGAATAGCCCGGATGATATTCTGCAGCAGGCACTGCAAGACCAGGCGCAAGAGCAGTCAAATGCCGCCGCTCAGCAAGCCGATGATGACTTTTTGCGTGATCTCGGGCTGTAAAGCTAACATAGAATAGCCAGGCCAGACCGCCGGAGCAGCCAGCTGGCCTTGACAGAGATTTTGGGTAAACAGCAGGAAAAGATGAAGGATAAAGCGACCTCTTTTGATATTGCCTATTTGGCTGGCGTGTCGCAGTCGACGGTGTCACGGGCATTACGCGACAGCCCCCAGGTAAACAAAGAAACCCGCGAAAAAGTGCAGGCGATTGCCCGCCAGCTGAACTATAAGGTGGATAAAAATGCCAGTAATCTGCGCAAGCAGCGCAGCAGCACCCTGGCATTACTGCTGTTTGAAGATCCCACTACCGATGAGTCGCTGATCAATCCGTTCTTTTTATCGATGCTTGGCAGCATTACCCGCGCCTGCGCCCGTAACGGTCAGGATCTGCTGGTATCGTTTCAGCAACTCAGTGACGACTGGCACGCCGACTATGAAGACAGTAAAAAGGCCGATGGCATTATCCTGCTGGGCTATGGCGACTATGTTGACTACGAGGAAAAGCTGGCCAAATTACTGGCGCAGCAAACTCACTTTGTCTGCTGGGGGGCCGAAGTATTAGGCCATCCGGAATTTACTATTCGCAGCAATAACTGGCAGGGTGGCTATCTGGCCGGCGAGCATTTACTGCATACCGGCCACCGCCATTTTGCTTTTATTGGTAATGCCTCAGAGGGCAGCCCGGAATTCAGTGCCCGCTATCAGGGTTTTATTGATGCGCTGGCCAAAGCCGGCATTACGCCACAACAGGTACCGCATTTTGATGCGATCTCAACCGAAAGTGCCGGCGATCAGGCCACCGCTACCTTGCTGGACAGTGGTGTCAGTATCGATGCGATTTTCTGTGCCAGTGACTTGATTGCGATTGGCGTGATGCGCTGTCTGAAACGTCGTGGTATTCAAGTCCCGGAACAGATCGCAGTGATGGGCTTTGATGATATCCCCGCCGCTTCTTTTGCTTCACCGGGTTTAAGTACCATTCAGCAGGATACCAGCAAAGCCGGTGAGCTATTAGTGAATAACCTGCTGAAACTGATCAACAACCAGCCGATTACCGACAACCTGATTGAGCCTAAGCTGGTGGTACGGCAATCCTGTGGTGCCGCTGGCAATAGCGCTAGCTAGCCCGTTAACTTGCCGGTAATACCGCAGTCTCAGACGTAGTTAGCACAGCTTGCCGGCCGGCCAGCTGCTCCAGCGCCTCGCGTAAGGTCGGGTAAAACGTCAGCTGCCCCGGCTCTGGTTTAACGCCGGCCTTAGCCAGGGTTTTTAGCGGCTGAAACTGTAAGTCCGCGATCAGTAATTCCACCCCTTGCTTACGACTGTTATGTAACAGTTTATCCAGTGCCGCCAGACCTCCGGCATCTAGCAATGGCACCCCATCCATATAGAGTACCAGCCCACGTTGTTGCTGGCTGAGCAGCGCCACTTCGGCAAAAATCCGATCGGCCGCGGCAAAAAACAGCGGGCCGCTGATTTTTAATACCTTCCAACCTTCGGGTAATGCCTGTTCAACTTGCTTGCGGTTACTGCTGATATCGGTGACCTTAGTCATCGCAGCAATATCTTTCATAAACAGCATGGTCGCCAGCAAAATACCGGCGGTAATGGCGATCACCATATCAAATACTACGGTCAGTAACAGGCAGACTAAAAACACCAGCACATCGCCACGTGGCGCGGTTTTGAGTAAGTGCCAGGCTTTGGGCGCTTCACTCATGCCCCAGGCCACCATAACCAACAGCGCAGCTAAAGCCGCCATTGGCAGATAGGCCAATACCGGTGTTAGCAGTAATAAAGCGAATAGCACCACCAGCGCATGCACCATAGCAGCGATGGGCGACTGGGCGCCGGCTTTAAAATTCGCCGATGAACGCGCCAGCGCCGCGGTGGCAGTAATGCCGCCAAAGAACGGCGTAATAATATTACCGAGGCCCTGCCCCAATAATTCGCTATTCGCACTATGGCGCCGGCCACTGGCATTATCCAGCACCACCGCACAGAGTAGCGATTCAATGGCCCCTAACATGGCAATAGCAAAGGCGGCAGCCAATAAATCTTTCGCCAGCTGCCAGCTAAAACTCAGTGGCTCACCTGCGGGGCCGGGCCGGTTCCAGGGCCAGTCAAAATAGGGCAAGTACGGCGGCACCCCGGCAGCCAGGCTGCCATCAGCAGCGGTATAACTAAAACGCGAGGCCACCGTCGGTAAATCAATACCAAATTGCAGTAATAGCAACCCCAGTAAGGTACCGACCAAGAGTGCCGGCAGATGCGGCGGAATAGCAGTATTTAAGCGACGCCAGCCAATCATTACCGACAATGTGACAGCAGCGACCAACAGGCTTGGCCAGGCAAAGTGTGGTAATTGCTGGCCAAGTAACCAGATTTTATCGCCAAAATGCTCAGGTAACGCCGCCAATGGCAAACCAAAGAAGTCTTTGATTTGCAAAATAACGATCACAATCGCAATACCTGAGGTAAAGCCGAGGGTTACTGACTCCGGGATATATTCAATTAAGCGGCCCAAGCGAAACAGCGCCATCGCCACCAGCATCACCCCGGCCAGCACTGAGGCGAGCAGTAAACCACTTAAACCGTACTTTAACGCTATCGGATACAGGATCACGACAAAGGCAGCGGTCGGACCGGAGATGCTAAAACGTGAGCCGCCGGTAAAGGCAATCACAAAGCCAGCGATAATGGCCGTATAAAGCCCATATTGCGGCGGTACACCGGATGCAATCGCCAGCGCCATCGCCAGCGGTATCGCAATAATGCCGACCGTAACACCGGCCAGTAAGTCTTTGACCAGCTTGTGCCGGTTATAACCCTCGGCCAGACTCTCACGCAAAGCATGGCAAATCCGTAACGAAAATAAATGGGCGCGATGCGACATCCGGCATTCTCTTAGCTAAGGATAATATAGTAAGTGTAGCGCGGACTTAGGCTGCGGACTATCGGCTTTTAGTCGCAGTAGTAGTCAATAAAACCAAACATTAATTATTTACAACCAGGCAGCAGTGTCCTTTTGATTACAGTTAATACGAAGTTTTCCGCCTGAAACAACTTAACAGCCCTACTCCAATTGCACATGCTCGATCACTGGTCACCCTTTAAACCGGCGCATCACAATCCCAAACTAATTGATCACAAAATATCTGATATTTGCTTTTTGCCAATTGCCCCAGCCATTACAGCTGTCAGGTACTTGGTCGCCATCAAAATAAACACTTGCCAGCCGTTTACCTGCCAACTTAGCAGCCAGAAAGGTGCTATACATTGTTTGACAACTATTAGGCCCTGTCTGATAGTCAGTACCTGCGACAGTCCAATTTGCATCAGGACTACAGAAGAAAACAGGCACATTCATACTGCTTAACTTGAGCATTAGATTATTATTTGCATGATATGCAAGAATTTCAATCTCGCCTTCACATACAACTGTGTTGGCATAACTGGTCGCCGAAGAAATTAGTACCGCTAAACTCAGCATACCTTTAGGTGAAAAATATGCCATTTTGCCCCTCCGATAGCCCGATATTAATTTGCCAGCCTGATCCAATCGACATCTTCACCATCACCCCAACGTTGACAACTATTCATGCCGACAACAGTAATCTTCTTACCTGCAGCCTGTGCCGTTAGCAAGAGTGCAAACTGCTTTTTGCCAGCTTCGGAGTTTTCGTCCCGAATCATCCAATAGTTATTTGCCGCGCATGTTGGTGAGTTATGCTTGATACCATCCTTCAATGCAAAGAAAATCAAACCATCACTAGCCCTTACATTAATCCAATCGATATAGCCTTCCTGAGTACCGGCCTTGGACTGAAACAGACTTAGCGCAAAAAATACAATTAAACAGCGGATAAAAATCATAAATATCACTCCAACATCAGATATGCAGGTACTGGTGCCCCATT
>OGCL01001671.1_pt1 | contig 17913 bp, 14 predicted proteins | sample 1570041 | NCBI WGS metagenome assembly OGCL01 (sample SAMN06266162, study PRJEB24511) | hot springs metagenome | isolation source: Hot spring water | place: South Africa: Limpopo | collected 2015-06-22
AAGATAGGAAGGGCTGGTGTGGAATTTTTATACGACACCTTATAAAAAAAGTTCCTTGGGCTTTGTCATAAGGCATTATTTTAAATGTATAAATCAAAATTATAAATAAACTTTGTCGATTATAAAAATCCTGAAACAGCCCTTCCTAAGCGCTATTTTAAGGTTTTTTCCCAAAATCGGTGATAGAATTAAAAAGCTTAATAAAATCAGCAAATAAGATAGTAAGGGCTGGTGAAGGATTTTTATACGACACCTTATAAAAAAAGTTCCTAGGGCTTTGTCGTAAGGCATTGCATTATAATGAATAAAGCAAAATTAAATAAAATCTGTCGATTATAAAAATCCTGAAACAGCCCTTCTTATCGCTATTTTTGGGTCATATAAATTATTACTGCGTGTTCATCACAGTCAGGAAATTTAGGGCATCTCAGACAATCCCCCCAGATTTTTTGTGGGAGTTTCTTTTTTGCTATTTCTCGAAAGTTTAATTTCTTAAAAAAGTCAGTTTGGTATGTGAGGGCAAAGACTTTTTTTATACCAAGTTCCTTTGCCTCTTTTAAACATATATTCACAAGTTTTTTCCCTATACCCTTCTTTTTGTGTTCTTCTTTGACTGCAAGAGACCTAATCTCTGCTAAGTCTTCCCATAAAATCCTTAAGGCACAAACGCCAATAACATGCCCCTTTTCTTCGCATACATAAAAATCCCTCAAGTTTTCGTATATATCATTTAATGCCCTCGGAAGCATCTGTTCTTTTTTGGCATTTAGATTTATTAACTCTTGGATTATTTTTGCGTCTGCTATCTTAGCCTTTCTTATTCTCAAAATATTTATATCCTTTCAAAATAAGTTTTTTATTAACCTCAAGGGAATCCCTTCTGTGTAAAGGTGTTCTTATCATTAAAGCCTTGTAAATGGTTTTTAAATCTACAATGGCAGTTGCAGCAACTAAGGCACCAAGCATTACCATATTTGCACCCCTTTGTGAGCCTTCTTGAAAAGCTATTTGAGAGGCTGGCACATTGGTAAAATTGCATCTACAATCAACCTCTGTATTTATTAGGGTAGAATCATAAAACAACAAACCTCCTTCATTGAGCTTGTTTATAAATTTATTAATTGCCCAATTATTCATGGCAATAAGCATATCAACCTTTTCTGTAATAGGTGAGCCAATCATCTCATCAGAGATAATAATTGTGCACTTTGTAAATCCACCAATCTTTTCTACCCCATAAGAAGGAAAGGAGGTAACCTCTTTGCCTTCTAAAATGGCAGAGTAGCATAAAAGGTCACCAATGAATAAAACACCTTGTCCCCCAGAACCAGCAATTAAAATTGCTCTTTCCATGTATCTTTAAAAACCCCTAAAGGAAATGTTTTAGTCATATGATTTTGTATCCATTTTAATGAATCAATTGGGTCAAGATTCCAATCAGTAGGGCAGGGTGATAAGATTTCAACAAAGGAAAAACCTTTTTGATGAATCTGATACCATAAGGCTCTTTCAATATAATTAGCTGTAATTTTAAGATTTTTTAGGGAATCAACAGATGTCCTCACCACATAACTGCTACCATCAATAGATGCTATTAACTCTGCCATCTTAAGGGGATTACCTGAGGTTTTTACATCTCGTCCCATAGGAGTTGTCTTTGTTTTTTGCCCAATGAGAGTTGTTGGTGCCATCTGTCCACCTGTCATTCCATAGGTGGCATTATTGATGAAAAAAACTGTTATCATCTCTGCCCTTGCAGTGCAATGAATTATCTCACCGCAACCTATTGCAGCAAGGTCTCCGTCTCCTTGATAGGAAAATACTATTTTTTTAGGCAAGACTCTCTTTATTGCAGTAGCTACAGCAGGTGCCCTGCCATGAGCAGTCTCAATCATATCAATATTGAAATAATTGTAAGCAAAAACTGAACAACCTACTGGTGCTATTCCTATAGTTTTCTTCTGTATTTTTAATTTATCAATATTTTCAGCAATAAGTCTATGGATAAGACTATGTCCACAGCCAGGACAATAATGAAATGGGTTATCTTTTAGGGTTTTAGGTCTTGAGAAGATTTTTTCCATATTTTAAAAAAGTATAACATATTACCAAAAATCGGCGATAGAACTAAAAAGCTTAATAAAATCAGTAAGTAAGATGGGAAGGGCTGGTGTGGAATTTTTATACGACACCTCATAAAAAAAGTTCCTAGGGCTTTGTCATAAGGTATTGCATTAAATGAATAAAGCAAAATTAAATAAATTTGTCGATTATAAAAGCCTGAAACAGCCCTTCCTATAGCTATTTTAAGGATATTAACCCAAATACAGCGATAAGGATGGGGCTCTGAAATGAATAGCGATGTTTTGGCAACAGTTCTTTGCGACTGGAGCGTTAAACAGCCGCAAGTGTTTGAACCCGTAGGAACGGGGTCCCTAAAAGTCACAAGACTTTTAGGGGTGGTAGTTGAGTTTTGTGGCCGTAGCGAAAGGAGTATTAGAACTGTCAAAACGAACGAAAGAGACTTTTACTTATTGCTGGATCTCGATATTAACCTAAACCTATTTTTAAAAGTTATCTTTGATGTAGAATATTGTCAATTAATTTATTTTTCATGACAAAGAGGTTCCCAAATACAGTGATAAGGATGGGGCTCTGAAGTCAATAGCGATGTTTTGTCAACAGTTCTTTGCGACTGGAGCGTTAAACAGCCGCAAGTGTTTGAACCCGTAGGAACGGGGTCCCCAAAAAGTCACAAGACTTTTTGGGGTGGTAGTTGAGTTTTGTGGCCGTAGCGAAAGAAGCATTAGAACTGTCAAAACGAACGAAAGAGACTTATCCTTATCGATGGATCTCGGAGGTTATTAGATGGCAAGAGATACTGTGTTGATTGTTGATGATGAAGAGGGGATAAGGGAGAGCCTCTCAGGTATCCTTGAAGATGATGGCTATTCTGTCTTGACAGCCTCATCAGGAGAGGATGCCATTTCAAGACTTACTGAAATCCAGCCTGATATTATTTTTCTTGATATTTGGCTTACTGGTATTAGTGGGCTTGATACACTTTCAAAAATTAAGAACATTAACTCTGATATTCCAGTAATCATGATTTCTGGGCATGGCAATATTGAGATGGCAGTCAACGCCATCAAGATGGGTGCCTATGACTTCCTTGAAAAGCCCTTGTCTCTTGAAAAAGTATTGCTTGTTGCCAGTAGGGCTATAGAAAAGAAGAGGCTTAAGGAAGAAAATCGTAATCTGAAGGCTTTTATGAAGAATCAAAATATTCTAATAGGTAGTTCCTCAGTTATGCAAAAATTAAGAGAGCAGATAGAACTTGCAGGGCGAAGTAATGGTAGGGTATTAATACTTGGAGAGAGTGGTACAGGTAAAGAGATAGCAGCTCGCCTACTTCATGAAAAAGGAAATCGGTCTAATTTCCCCTTTGTAGAGGTTAATTGTGCAGCCATTCCTCAAGAATTGATTGAAAGTGAACTCTTTGGACATGAAAAAGGTGCATTCACAGGAGCCTCAGAGAGAAAGATTGGTAAGTTTGAATTAGCTGATAAAGGAACGCTTTTTCTTGATGAGATAGGAGACATGAGTTTACAGACACAAGCAAAGGTTTTAAGAGTTATAGAGACACAGTTTTTTCAAAGGGTAGGAGGGAGTAAAAATATTTCTGTAGATGTCAGGATAATCTCTGCAACTAATAAAAATTTGCAAGAAGATGTAAAAAATCAGAGATTCAGAGAGGATTTATACTTTAGGCTCAATGTCATACCGCTTCAATTACCTACTTTAAGAGAAAAGAGGGAAGATATACCTGAGCTTATAGAATATTTCGTTAATAAGTTTTCCATTGACAATGGTGTAAAGGCAAAGACCTTTTCAAAAGATTTAATAAAAATTTTTATGGAATATGATTGGCCTGGTAACATAAGGGAACTGAAAAATACTGTAGAGAGATTGCTGATAATGGTTCCACAAGAGGTTATAACCATAAGAGATGCAGAGAGGTTAGGGGTGTGTGAAAATAGCGTAAATGCAAGGGGGAATCAGTTTTTTAATTATAGCACCTTAAAGGAGGCAAAAGATGCCTTTGAGGCTGAATTTATAAAGAGGAAATTAAAAGAGCATAACTGGAATATATCAAGGACGGCAGATGCTATAGATATTGAAAGGAGTAGTCTTCATAAAAAGATAAAGTCTCTAAACATTGTTGAAACAGAATAACTTTTTTTAGTCTTTCTTGACAATTATTATGCGTATCAATTTGAATTTATAATTGAAAAATTAGATAGAGGTGACTTTTTTTGGTTTTTAAAAATCTTTATATACCGCTTCATTTACATACTCAATATAGTCTTCTCGATGGTGCTATCAAGATTGATGATTTAATATCAAAGACCTTGGAGTTTAATCTCCCTGCAGTAGCAATTACAGATCACGGTAATATATTCGGTGCCGTTGAATTCTATAAAAAGGCAAAGGCAAAGGCGATAAAGCCAATCATAGGTTGTGAGGTTTATGTTGCACCAACAAGTAGATTAGAGAAGACTAAAATAAGCCTTGATGAAAATTCAGAGGAATATGCCTTTCACCTTATTTTGCTTGTCGAAGACTCTAAAGGCTATAAAAACTTATGCACCCTTATTAGTAGTTCGTATCTTGAAGGTTTTTATTATAAGCCTCGTGTAGATAAAGAATTATTAAAAAAACATAGCGAAGGTCTAATAGCACTATCAGCATGTATTAAAGGGGAGGTGCCTTATTACATTAGTATTAATCAATACAACAAGGCTAAGGAAATAGCAGAACAATATAGAGAAATCTTTGGAACAGATAATTTCTTTTTGGAGATTCAAGAAAATGGACTTGATGAACAAAGAGAGGTTAATAAAGGACTCCTTAGACTTTCAAGGGAGCTTGATATACCACTTGTGGCAACTAATGATTGCCACTATCTTAATAAAGAAGATGCCAAGGCTCATGAAATATTGCTTTGCTTACAAACAAAAAAATCCCTAAGGGACACCAAAAGGATGCGTTTTGGTTCTGACCAGTTTTATTTCAAATCACCCGAGCAGATGTTAGAGGATTTCAAAGAACTCCCAGAATCGATAACAAACACAGCCTTGATTGCGGAGAGGTGTAATTTTGAGTTTGATTGTAAAACAAACTATTTGCCCCTTTATAATCCACCTGATGGTTATACTTCTGATGGTTATCTTGAAGAACTTGCCTTGAAGGGACTTAATAAGAGATTTAAGGGACAGATACCCAACTCATACAGAGACCGATTGAATAGAGAGATGGATATGATAAGAAATATGGGCTTTTCTGCCTATTTCCTTATTGTGTGTGATTTTATTGATTATGCAAAGTCAAAGGGTATCCCTGTGGGCCCTGGAAGGGGCTCTGCAGCAGGTAGTCTTGTCGCTTACTCAATTGGGATTACTGAGATTGACCCTATTAAATATGGGCTACTTTTTGAAAGATTTTTAAACCCTGATAGGATAAGTATGCCAGACATTGACATTGATTTGTGCCAGGATAAACGACAAGAGGTCATCAACTATGTTTCTGAAAAATATGGACATGACAGGGTAGCCCAGATTATAACTTTTGGGGCAATGAAGGCAAAGGCAGCTATCAGGGATGTTGGGAGGGTGCTTGATATGCCCTATTCAGAAGTTGACAAGATTGCTAAGGCTATTCCTGCAATACTCCCTGCAAATGTTGCAAATCTCAAAGGACTATTAAGTGTTGATGAAAGGCTAAAATCACTTTATAATGAAAATGAAGATGTAAGGGAATTACTTGAAAATGCCATAAAATTAGAAGGGCTTTCACGCCATGCATCAAAACATGCTGCAGGCGTTGTGATTGCGCCAGAGCCTATCACGAATTATATGCCATTATATAAAAATCCTTCTGAAGATACCCCTGTAACTCATTTTGAGATGAAGTCAGTTGAGAATTTAGGTTTGCTAAAGTTTGACTTTTTAGGATTGGCAACCCTCACTATAATTAAAAAGACACTTGAGTATATAAAATCCCAAGGCAAGAAATTTAATTTTGATGAAATGCCCTTTGATGACAAAAAGACCTTTGACTTACTTGGTGCAGGTAACACAACAGCCATTTTTCAACTTGAATCAAGTGGTATGAGAGATATTCTTGTTAGGATGAACCCAAATGTTTTTGAAGACCTTATAGCACTTGTTGCACTTTATCGTCCTGGTCCGATGGCTTGGATTGATGACTTCATAAGGCGAAAGAAAGGCGAGATAACCTTTGATTATGAATTTGAAGAGTTAAGGGAAATATTACATGAAACTTATGGTATCACCATTTATCAAGAACAGGTCATGATGATAGCTAATAAGATTGCAGGTTTTTCAATGGGTCAGGCAGATATTCTCAGAAAGGCTATGGGGAAGAAAAAACCAGAAGAGATGGCAAAGCAGAAAGACACTTTTATAAATGGTGCAATGCAAAGAGGGATTGACAAAGAAAGGGCTAAGAAATTATTTGAAGACCTTGAACCCTTTGCACAATATGGATTTAATAAATCCCATTCTGCTGCCTATGCCTATCTTGCCTACCAAACGGCTTATCTAAAGGCACATTACCCTATAGAGTTTATGTCTGCTAACCTAACACTTGCTATGGGTGAGACAGATAAGATTGTAACACTTATTAATGATTGCAGGGCTATGTCAATAGAAATATTACCTCCAGACATAAATAAGAGTAACAGGGAATTTACCATTTCAGGTGAGGCAATTCGTTTTGGATTAGAGGCAGTTAAAGGGGTTGGTGCATCAGCTATTGAGGTCATTATTGAAGAGAGACAAAAGGGTATCTTCAAGGATTTAAAGGATTTTTTAAGAAGAATTGACTCCCGTAAGGTCAATAAAATGGTAACAGAAAACCTTGTAAAGGCTGGTGCCTTTGACTCATTATTTGACAATAAGAGTGATTCAAAGAATAGTCAAAAAACACTTCAAATCCTCTGCCAAATAAGGACAAAGGCATTTGAGTTATTATCTAGTAATAACGGTGCTTCATCTATACCATCTTTGTTTGGCGATATAGAGGTTGAAACAGCCAATACAAAGATATGGGATGAACAGACACTGCTCCAGAATGAAAATGATGCCCTTGGTTTTTATGTTTCAGGACATCCCATGTTAAATCACAGAAAAGCCCTCAATAATGAAGGTGTAAGGCTTATTAAGGAGATACAGGATTTTGATGACCGCTTTGAAACAACTATCTCTGGTATAGTTACAGATGTCAGACACAAGGTCAACTCAAAAGGCCAGACCACATATATTACATTAGAGGATGAGACGGGTTCTTGCGACTGTCTCTTGTTTAATGGGGCTCAGAAAAAGACCTTACAGATACCAGAAATTGCTAACAAGATAATAGTAAAAGGACAGGTGCTCAGATCAGAAAAGGCTTCAAGGATGATGATTAGAGAAATATCAAACATATTTGATGACATGCAAAGCCATGAAAAAAAGTATTATCTTGATTACACTATCTCATCGCCTTCAAGTTTAGATGAGCTATCAAAGATAAGGGAATTACTTATAGAATCAGATAGTCTCAAAGATTGTTTTACCCTAAGGCTCCATTTGCCAGAATACTGTGTAAGTATTAAAAGTTGCCTCAAACCCTGTGAAAACATTGAACAGGAGATTCAAAAGATTTGTGACAATAGGGCTATATTATCAATACAATAAAAGGAGGATAAATGGCTTACTATTTAGACTTTGAAAAACCACTTGAAGAAATAGAATCAAAGATTGAAGAGTTAAAAAAGATAGGAGAAGACTTTGATATTTCCCCAGAGATAAAGAGACTTGAGAAAAAAGTCAAGGAATTAAGAACAGAAATATACTCTAATATCACACCTTGGCAAAGAACACAAATAGCGCGCCATCCAGAAAGACCTTACACACTTGATTATATAAATTACATAACAAATGATTTCGTTGAACTCCACGGCGATAGGAGATATGGCGATGACCCATCAATAGTAGGGGGTATTGGTAAGATTAATAACAAATCCTTTATGATTATTGGTCATCAAAAGGGTAGGGGGCTTAAAGAAAGGATTAGTAGAAATTTTGGACAACCAAACCCAGAAGGTTATAGAAAGGCACTAAGACTTATGAAATTAGCGGAAAGATTTAAATTGCCTATTATAACAATGATTGATACCCCTGGTGCCTATCCTGGTATTGGAGCTGAAGAGAGGGGGCAGGCCGAGACAATCGCAACAAATTTAATGGAAATGTCAAGGCTAAAGACTATAATTATATCAATAGTCATTGGAGAAGGTGGTAGTGGTGGTGCCCTCGCATTAAGCGTGGCAGATAGGCTTTATATGTTAGAAAATTCTGTATATTCAGTTATTTCACCTGAAGGTTGTGCAGCAATACTTTGGAAAAAAACAACTGATTTAACAACAGATGATTTTAACAAAGCCGCCGAATCACTCAAACTTACGGCAAAAGATTTAAAGTCATTCAAAATAATTGATGACATAATACCAGAACCTATAGGGGGTGCCCATAAGGACCCAGAAGCAATGTCGAGAAGGATTAATGAATACATCTTAAAAACCACAGAAATATTAAAGACAAAAATTATGGATAAGCTCATTGATGAGAGATATAAAAAACTTAGAAAGATTGGAGCTTATGAGGAATAACATTTTGAAAAAAAAGCATTTTATTTTAATTTTTATTTTTTTGTTTTTTTCAAGCCTAGCATTTGCAATGCCCTATGAAGCAAACACTTACATACCTCAAGGACATTTCAAAGAGAAAGACAAAAATCCCCTTCTAACTAAATTATCTAACAAGATAAAACCTTCCAAATCAGAAACTATTACTCTACCAAAACTTGGCAATGAAAGGCTTATTTTAGAAGGCAATACTAAAAAGGGAAGAAAAAAGGCGTTACAGGTTTCAATACATAGAGATATTGAAATCTCTCAAGGAGGTAAATGGCAATTAATCAAACAACAAGATGATAAATACTTTTGGCGTATGGCAGTTCAATCTTCAGATGCAAGTTTCATAAGGGCACACCTGTTAATAGATGAAGGTGAAAAGGTTGAGATTTTTATTTACGACAAAGAGGGTAATTCAGTAGAACAAGTTGAAAGACACATCATTAATTATGATGATGGCTTTTGGAGCCCTGTTGTCCAAGGAGATATGATTATCATAGAGATTGTAAAGATACAGGACAGCAATAAGCCTTTAGTCAAAATCGACAAAATTAGTCATGGCTATAGAGATATTATTACAGGAAGGTTAAGTGATATAAATCTTATTAATGCAAAAATCTTTAAAGAAGATAGCTGTTATAAAGATGTCAATTGTTATAAAGATTGGGATGTTAGCAAGACAGGTGTGGCAAGAATTTATTTTGAAAAACAAAGATCTGGTTATTTATGCACAGGGTCTTTGTTAAATGACCAGAATCAAAGTGGTAGGGCTTGGTTTCTTACTGCTAATCATTGTATCAGTGATAACATTGTTGCAAGTACACTTATTGCCTATTTTCATTACAGGACAGATAGTTGTAATGGAAGGGTTCCGAGCCTTAACAGTCTTGAAAAGACAATAGGTTCAAGATTCATTATAGGTTCTGAGTTAAGCGATTTCACCCTTTTAGAGTTATCTGAAAGTCCGCCAAGTAATGTTGCTTACCTGGGTTGGAGTACATACGATATCTATTCTGGGGCTAATGTTTATGGGATTCATCATCCTGATGGTAGTTATCAAAGGATTTCCTTTGGAAATGGATATTATTCATCGTCTAACTATTGGAATGTAAAGTGGTTTTTAGGTTCTACAGAAGGTGGCTCATCAGGCAGTCCTCTATTTGACACAAACAAAAGGATTGTGGGACAACTTGAAGGTGGTAATGCCAGTTGTGAATACATGGAAGGAGAGGATAAATATGGCAAATTTTCAGTATCTTGGAATCTGGGACTAAAACAATACCTTTCAAGGACTGAAAACACAAAGATGCCTGTTTATCGTTTCTATAACACAAAGGCAGGTGGGCATTTCTTTACCATTTCACCTGCCGAAAGAGACAATGTTATTGCTAACTATCCCCAGTTTACTTATGAAGGTATAGGTTTTTTTGGATATCCTCAAGCATATAGCGGATTGACACCTGTTTATCGTTTCTATAACACAAAGGCAGGTGGGCATTTCTTTACCATTTCACCTACTGAACGAGACAATGTGATTGCTAACTATCCTCAGTTTACCTACGAAGGTATAGCCTTTTATGCAAGTTCAACTGGTGGTGTTTCTTTGACACCCGTATATAGGTTTTATAACACAAAGGCAGGTGGGCATTTCTTTACAATCTATACCTCTGAAAGAGATTATGTTATAGCCAATTTTCCTTACTTTACCTTTGAAGGAATTGGATTTTACGCCTTTGGAAATTGATTTAAAAATTCCATTTCATAGCTGTAATATTTTTTTAAAAATATATAATATGTGTTGTCTATAGTAAAATTGTTTTTATAAAATCAGAGGGCAACAGATGATTCAAAAGATTGAATGGTCAAAAAAATTCTTAACAGGCAATAGAGAGGTTGATTTACAACATCAATATTTTGTTGAACTCATCAATAGGATTATCTGGGAAATCTTGGAACAAAAAGATGACATTTATCATAGTTTGCTCATGGAAGAACTTGTTATGTATGCAGATTTTCATTTTAAAAGCGAAGAGAATATTTTGTATAAGCTTGGCTATTGTAATCTTGAAAAACATAAAAAACTGCATAGGGATTTGATTGATGAACTATCTGCAAGGATTATAAATGTCAAGACTATGTCAAATACAACTATTAAATTAATAGATTTCCTCGTTCAGTGGTTTGTCAATCATACAATTACTGTTGACATTATTAGTTTTGAGAGTTTTAATAAAGGTAAATAGAATTTTTAAAGAACAAATAGATACTTGTCTATCATTGATGTTCTTTTAGAACTTTTCCAGCACTTGTCAAGAGGATTGTGTCTGCCCCAAATCGTCGATAGAACTAAAAAGCTTAATAAGATCAGCAAGTAAGATAGGAAGGGCTTGTGAAGGATTTTTATACGACACCTTTCTGTATTTATCCTGTTCCAAAAATGGGGGGCATATCATTAGGAAATTTTTTGATAATGACTATTCTGGGGTAATAACAATTAATTGTTTTTTATAACTACTTTTCTTTGATCATTTTTTTTTGCTAAAATTGTTGAAACCAAAAATTATCTTAGGAGGATACTTTGATGCTTCAGAATATTAAAGTACGTACTAAACTCGCCTTACTAACAGCTATATCACTCTTATCACTTGTATCTACAATAGTTGTTTTTTATTTTACTTTACAGGATGTGAAGGATTTAGACATTAGCAGTATTGTCACATTACCAATAATAATATCTTTTATTTTCTTTTTGGTTATTGCATTTTTGGGATGGCTTATTGCGAAATCGATATCTGATCCTCTTCAAAGGGTTGCTGATAATATTGACAAGATTGCAAATGGCGATTTGACAATTGTAATTGACCATCAAGGAAAAGATGAAGTGGCCTACTTAATTGACAGGATTAACTTTATGGTTAGGTCTTTTAAGTCAACTGTTGCATTAATGGGTGAAACTATTTCAGATGTAGCATCTTCAGTTGCAGTGGTTCAACAGAGTTCTGTAAAAACCACAGAGGGTGCCAAGAGTCAATCTTTACAGGCTGTACAAATTGCTACTGCAGCTGAGGAGATGAGTCAGACTATAACAGATATTGCAAGAAATGCCTCGGTTGCCACAGAGTCAGCTAAGAGTGCCATGGATATGGCATATAAAGGTAAAGAGGTATCTGATGGTGCGGTAACAACTGTAAATAGGGTATATACATCAACACTTGAACTCTCCCAGATGGTAGAAAGCCTAAATAAGAGTGCCTCAGAGATTGGTGAGATTGTTACAGTTATCAAAGATATTGCTGACCAAACCAATCTGCTTGCACTCAACGCAGCCATTGAGGCAGCAAGAGCAGGAGAACAGGGCAGGGGATTTGCTGTAGTTGCTGATGAGGTAAGAAAGCTTGCTGAAAGAACTATAAGGGCAACATCAGAGATTACTGTAAAGATAAATACTGTTCAGAGTGAATCTATAAAAACTACTAAATCTATGGAAGAGGCTTCAAAGGAGGTTGCAACGGCAACAGATTTTATAAAACAGGTAGGTGATTCTTTAGGACACATTGTTGAGACGGTCAAACGCGTTACTGGTGAGATTACTCATATTGCCACTGCAGTTGATGAACAAGCAATTGCATCAGAAGAGGTTACTAAAAATATTGAAAAAACATCCAATATTGCTCGTGATATGGAGACCATGGCTCAAGATGTGATGAATCAGATTGATAAACTTTATGGTGTAACAGAGGCTCTCAAGATAACCTCTGCAGGTTTTAGGATATCTGGATCTCAAAAGGCTATATTGGCTGGTGATGAATTTGTAAAATGGAGCGATGTTTTTAAAGTAAATATAAGCAAGATTGATGAACAACACAAGGAGCTTTTTAAATTAGTAAATGGTCTATATGAGGCATGGAAAAATAATAAACCAAAGGATGTGGTAGGAAATCTTTTGAATGGGCTTATCAATTATACAGCAACTCATTTTAAGACCGAAGAGGATTACTTCCAACAATATGGCTATCCTGAGACCTCTACTCATATTGAAGCACACAAGGCTCTTGTAAAACAGGCATTGGAATTAAAGGACAAGTTTGAAAGGGGAGAGCTGAAATTAAACATAGAGATTATGAACTTCCTTAAAAACTGGTTAAATAATCATATTTTAAGGGCTGATAAGAGATATTCAAGCTATCTAAACAGTAAGGGTGTTGTTTAATCTTCTACTAAAGGTCAACAATATAATAAAAAAATTATATGCTTTTAAAGAGATTCTTGTTTTTCTTTTTTCTATCATACTCTTTGATTGTGAACTCAAGTTATGCACAAGATATGACCATTACCAAGATGAGGCTTGCCCTCCAATGGCTTCCACAGGCTCAATTTGCAGGCTATTATGTGGCACTTGAAAAGGGGTTTTATAGGAAAGAGGGCATTGATCTTGAGATTATTAATGGTGGGCCTGATATATCACCTTCACAATATCTAAAAGATAACAAGGCAGATTTTGCAACAATGTGGCTTTCAACGGCCATTCAAAAGAGGGCAGAAGGGCTAAAGATTGTCAATATTGCACAGATGATTCAACGCTCTTCCCTTATGTTAGTTACAAAAAAGAGTAGCTTAATCAAGAAACCAGAGGATTTTCATAATAAGAAAGTAAGTATCTTTGATGGAGACTTTGCAATTCAACCAAAGGCATTATTTAAGGCATTAAATATAAGACCTCGCATAATACCACAGTCATCTTCTCCAAATTTATTTCTCAGAGATGGTGTAGATGGGGTCTCTGCAATGTGGTATAACGAATATCATGCCTTAGTAAGTGCAGGTATAAATGAAGATGAACTGACAAGTTTTTTCTATAGTGATTACAATCTCAATTTCCCTGAAGATGGTATTTATGTTACTGAGGAAGTATATAAAAAAAACCCTTTAAAGGTCTGTTCTTTTATAAAGGCAAGTATAGAAGGCTGGTATTATGCCTTTACAAGACCTGATGAAGCAGGTTTTAAAACACATGTTGAAGGCAGGTGTCCCTGCGAACAAGGTTCGTCAAAACTGGATGCTTTCAAGGATAAAAGACTTAATGACAGATAGTTCTGGAACTGACATAGGCATCCTTTCAGAAAATAGCTATGAAACGGTTGTAAGGGAATTGTATAACTCAAATTTGATTAAAAAAAAGCCTCTTTTTAAAGAATTTTATAAACCATGCCAATAAAAAGAGGCATTGCCACAAAATTAATCCTGTCTTTCTCAATTAGCAGTGTAATTATATTTTCAATCATAATGCTTACCAATTATTTTTATTCAAGAGACAAGATTGAAGAACATATTAAAAATGAAGTCTTAGGGGTAGTTTCAACTTCGGTGTATAAGGTTGAATCTGTTCTTAATGCAGTTGAAAAGATACCTGAAAATCTTGCTTATTTTATAGAAAGTGGTTCCTATTCAGAGGTAGAGATTAAAAAGATGCTCTTAGAAACGCTTAAGAAAAACACAGATATCTTTGGAATTTCTGTGGCTTTTGAACCCTATCAATTCAAAAAAGACAGATATTATGCAGGTTTTTATTCTTTTAGAAAAAATAAGGAATTAGTTATTAAACCCTTTGGTGCTGATGATGACAGATATTTTTATCAAGATTGGTATCAGATACCAAGGGAACTTCAATCATCCATCTGGAGTGAGCCCTATTATGAAGAAAATACACTTATGTCAACCTATTCTGTGCCTATTTATAAAAATGTTGCAGGCAATAGGGTATTTATAGGTATTATTGCAGTAGATTTATCATTAGAGTGGCTTTCTGAAACAGTTCAATCAGTAAAGGTCTTAAAGACTGGTTATGGTATGTTAATTTCGCAAAATGGGACTATCATCACCCATCCAAATAAGAAATACATAATGAATGAGACATTTTTTACCATCGCCGAGGAAAATAAAGATGAAGAGATGAGAAAAGTTGGTAGAGAGATATTGAAAAAAGAAAAGGGTTTTTTCATGGACAAAAAACTCTTTGACTTAAATGTCCATCTTATTTATGCAAATATACCTTCTAATGACTGGAAGATACTACTACTTTTTCCTGTCAGTGAAATCATGGAAGATATCAGAAATCTCAATCTCATGGTAGCTATGCTTGGTCTGGCTGGTATAGTTACTCTATCCCTTGTATCAATCTTCATATCAAAGAGTATTACAAGACCATTGACCATCCTATCAAAAGCCACTGAGGAGATAGGTAGGGGTAATCTTGATGTTGATATACCAAAGATAGAAAGCAAGGACGAGGTGGCAGGGCTTGCTGATTCTTTTTCATCAATGAAAATCTCCCTTAAAGATTATATAGCCAAACTAACGACTGCAACTGCAGAAAGAGAGAGGATTGAGAGTGAATTAAGGATTGCCCATGATATACAGATGAATATATTGCCAAAGACCTTTCCACCTTTTCCTGATAGAAAAGAGTTTGACATCTTTGCCTTACTTAAACCAGCTAGAGAGGTTGGGGGAGACTTTTATGATTTCTTTCTCCTTGATGATGATAGGGTCTTTTTCCTTGTTGCTGATGTATCAGGTAAGGGTGTTCCTGCAGCACTTTTTATGTCTATTACAAAGACCTTTTTTAAGTTGCGCGCAATGGGTTCCTTTTTGCCTCATGAATTGTTAAAAATCGTAAATGATGAACTGGCAGACAGTAATGATTCCGCAATGTTTGTTACAGTCTTTTGTGGTATCTTAAACTTCAAGATTGGTGAACTCTTTTACGCTAACGGTGGGCACCCACCTCCTGTATTGCTAAGACACGATGGTGCTATTTCTTTTATTGACATGCCTGATGGATTGATTGTAGGGATACTAAAAGAATGTAATTTTGAGTCTTATCGTATTATGCTTGAAAGAGGAGATAAATTGATTGCATACACCGATGGGGTAACAGAGGCAATGAATGGAAAGAATGAACTATTTGGTAATGATAGATTGTTAAATGTAGTTCAAAGAATATCAAATAGAGATATTCAAACTACCTGTAATGCAATCATGGATGATGTGGTTTTCTTTGCTGATAAGGCACCTCAATCGGATGACATTACTATACTCTGTTTGCAATACAGTGGGGATAATAAAGGGTTATAAGGGCATAAAATGCTCAATTAGCTTGTAAAGTGTGTCTTTGAGGTCTTTTCTCTCCACTATTAAATCAATCATGCCGTGTTGTAGTAGAAACTCTGCCCTTTGAAAATTATCTGGAAGTTGTTGTTTGATAGTCTGTTCAATTACCCTCGGACCAGCAAAGCCAATGAGACTTTTGGGTTCTGCAATTATTATATCACCAAGCATAGCAAAACTTGCTGAAACACCCCCAAAGGTTGGATCAACTAATACAGAGATGTAGAGTATATCGGTCTCTTTTAGTTTTGAGATTGCAGCAGATGCCTTCGCCATTTGCATTAATGAGAACATCCCCTCCTGCATCCTTGCACCACCTGATGAAGCAATTGTAATCAGAGGCTTTTTGTTTGACAAGGCTAATTCTGCAGCCCTTGTAATCTTTTCTCCAACCACTGAACCCATACTTCCACCCATAAAGGAAAAGTCCATTACTGCTATTACAACCTCCCTGTCATTTATTGTAGCAGTGCCATAAACAATGGCATCATTTAAACCAATGGTATCAATACACTCTTTTATCCTTTTTTTGTATGACTTGGTGTCTTCAAAGTTAAGTGGATCAGTGGTAATCATATGTCTGTCAAACTCAGTAAAGGAGTCCTGATCAACAGTATATAATATCCTTTCTTCTGCGACAATCCTGAAATGATAATTACACTTTGGACAAACCTTAAGGTTTTTCTCAATTTCCTTTTTGTAGATTATATCTTTGCAATTATCACATTTAACCCAAAGACCTTCAGGGATTTTTACTTTTTTTTCATGCTTTATCTCTCTTTTCTTTTTAAACCATTCCATTTATGAACTCCTGATTGCCTCCCTTAATTGTTTAAGATAGGGTTTAATTTCTGAGGATTTTTCGTTAAATTTCTTTACTATGGCACTTCCAACAATAACTCCATCTGCAACTTGTGCTATTAAACTTGCCTCTGATGGTCTTGATATACCAAAACCTACTGAAATTGGTAAATCAGTAGCCTTTCTTATAAGCGATAGTTGATTATAAAAAACTGTTGGTAATTTTAGCTCTGAACCAGTAATGCCAACTATAGATACATAATATACAAAGCCATTACAAAGGGAAGTAATCAATTTAATCCTCTCTGGTGTAGAGGTTGGTGCTATCAAAAATATGGTATCAATGTTAAAGTATCTTGCCTTTTCCACAAAGGAAAAAGCCTCCTCTGCAGTCAAATCTGGTATAATCAGACCGTTTACACCTATACTTGATGCCTCTTGTAAGAAGGCATCTTCACCAATCTTGAAGATAGGATTGTAGTAAGTCATAAGGATAACTGGAACTTTTATCTCATCTCTGTTTAGTTTAAGAAAAGACAATATTTTTCTTAATGTAACACCCTTTGATAAAGCTCTCTCTGCTGATGCCTGAATTGTTGGTCCGTCTGCAAGGGGGTCAGAAAAAGGAACACCAAGTTCAATCATATCAGCTCCACAGTCTTGTAATATTTTGATTCTTTTTAGAGTTTCTTCAAGGTCATAATCACCAGCCATTATGTATGGAATAAAGGCTTTTTTATTTTGTTTTATAAGTTCAGAAAACTTGCTTTTGATAGATGAATTATAGGTATTGTTCATATAGGTGGATATTATAACAGTTATTTACTATTTTAGTCAGGGAGAATATTTAACCCAAAATCAGCGATAGAACTGAGAACTTAACAAAATCAAGTATGAATGGTTGGTGAGGAATTTTTATAACGACACCTTATAAAAGAAATCTTGAAAAACTTTAGCAAAAGGCATTGCATTATAAAGAATAAAGCAAAATTAAAATGAAATTGTCGACTATAAAAAGCCTGAAACAGCCCTTCCTAAGCGCTATTTTAAGGACCATAAATATGGTATTTACATTAAAGATTCTAATGCTCTGTAAGATTGTGTTTAACAGCATAATGAATTAATTCTGCATTGCTTTTCATATTCATTTTGTCAAGGATTCTACTTCTGTAAGTGCTTATAGTTTT
>OGCL01001673.1_pt1 | contig 17904 bp, 20 predicted proteins | sample 1570041 | NCBI WGS metagenome assembly OGCL01 (sample SAMN06266162, study PRJEB24511) | hot springs metagenome | isolation source: Hot spring water | place: South Africa: Limpopo | collected 2015-06-22
ATTGTTTTAAATGTATAAATCAACAAAATTATAAATAAAATTTGTCGATTATAAAAATCCTGAAACAGCCCTTACTATCGCTATTTTAAGGCGAATGTTTAATTGTAAAGTGAATTATGCCATAATAGATATCCTTAAAGAAAGGCTTTTATAAATCAACACCTAATAAATGCTAATAGAATTTCTAACATATCTTGTCCTCATCTTTGGCGTTTCAGCCTTTGTAGTGTTTCTTCTACAAAGAATCAAACTACCTTCAATTATTGGCTTTTTAATGGCAGGACTATTGATGGGACCACATGGATTTGAGTTAATCAAAGATGTCCATACTGTTGAAATATTGGCAGAGATTGGCGTCATTTTACTTATGTTTACAATAGGACTTGAATTTTCGTTAAGAAATCTTATGATGTTAAGAACCGCTGTCTTTGGTGGGGGTTTTCTACAAATAACATTTACAACTATAATAATCTTTGCAATGAGTTATTGGATTTACAACAATCCAATCAATAATGCAGTTTTTGATGGTTTTCTTGTCTCCTTAAGCAGCACTGCCATAGTGATAAAGCTTTTAATGGATAGGGCTGAACTCAATACCCCTCATGGCAGGACATCTGTTGGTATATTGATATTTCAAGACCTTTGCGTAGTTCCATTTATGTTGCTTGTTCCTATGTTAAGTGGAACTGGTGGTGGTATTACTTCTTTTTTATTAACAATCCTAAAGGCAGGGGGGGTTATTATTTTAGTCATCTTATCGGCAAAATGGGGTGTTCCCCATTTATTACATGAAGTAGTTAAGACAAGGAGTAGAGAACTTTTTTTAATAACAATCATACTTCTATGTCTTGCCACTGCCCTGCTCACACAAAAACTCGGCTTATCTCTTGCATTAGGCGCCTTCTTGGCAGGTATAGTTATTTCAGAATCAGAATATGCCTCACAGGCAATATCTGATGTATTGCCATTTAAAGAGAGTTTCACAGGCTTATTCTTTATCTCTGTTGGTATGTTGATGAATATCTCCTTTTTTATTGACAATTCTATGAGTGTAGTCACATTGGTTTTAATATTCATAGTTGTAAAGGTCATATCTGCAACATTGGCTTCAATATTGATAGGAGGGAATGTAAGGCACTCAATTCAAACAGCCTTCTATCTGGCACAGATTGGGGAATTTTCCTTTGTCCTTGCAATAGAAGGCAAGACTCACGGTCTTATAGATGACTCATTATATCAAGTTTTTTTATCTGCCTCTGTATTGACCATGATTTTAACTCCTTTTATGATAGGCTTGTCAGCAAGGGTATCTCAATGGGCAGCCTCAAAGGGCATTACCAAGCGATTAGAAAGGATACATCAGGTAGCAAGTCATCATACTGAAGGTATCAGAAAGGAAAAACATGTCATTATAGTTGGCTTTGGTTTAAATGGTAGAAATATAGCCTCTGTTTTGAAGGCATCCAATATACCCTATGTCATACTTGAACTCAACCCAAGCACTGTCAGAAAGATGAAGAAGCAAGGCGAACCAATATATTACGGCGATAGCACAAGTATGGAAATACTTCATAAGATAGGAATAGATCATGCAGATGTCCTTGTGGTAGTCATATCTGACGCACCTGCTACAAGAAAGACAGTTCAAATAGCAAGAAATATGAGAAAAGATATTCATATCATTGTCAGGACAAGATTTCTTGCAGAGGTTGATGAATTGATAAAAATAGGTGCTAATGAGGTAATTCCTGAGGAATTTGAGACCTCTGTTGAAATCTTTTCAAGGGTGCTTCATCACTACCATGTCCCTAATAATCTTATAAAAGAGCAGATTGACAATATAAGAAAGGATAACTACCGTGTCTTAAGGACAACAACCCTTCCTACAAAGACTTTGTCCGAAAGATATAAGTTTATAAGTGAAATGACTACAGAGACTTTTTTGATAAAAGAAGGTTCTTATGTAGCAGGTTTTACAATCAAAGAACTTAACCTTCGTTCAGAGGCTGGTGCTACTATAATAGCACTACAAAGACAGGATAAGATTATCCAAAACCCTACCCCTGAAATCATTTTACAAGAGTCTGATTTGCTGTTACTCATTGGCTCTAAGGAACAATTATCAAAGGCGATTAATTACCTCTCTTCAGACAAACTAATACTTAAGCAATACCATTAGTAACTATCTTTCTAATTAAATATATTGTTGATAAACAACAATACTGTTAATTTATAAGCTTTTTGATGAGCTTGAATCAGTATAACATGGCTTCAAATAAGGGGAATTGTTAGGTTTCTCATGGAAAATCACCCTAGTTAGTTTATTTTAGACATAAAAATTAACTTAACTAATATTCTTAAAAACAAATTTGTCTCACTTGGTAGTCCTGATGAGCAATATCTAACTCGATACCTTTTTTGTATCTTTTTTTGACAAATATTGCTTATTTAAAAAAGCCCGACTTAGATTCTAATGCATCATAATCTCTCGACTTTACCATGAAAGGAAACACATAAGATAATGTCTCGTTTTCGTAGTCAAAGGATACCCTTATTTGCCATTGACCAAAATCTTCTATGTCAATTTTAGCCGCATATTTTGAACCTTCTAATAGTTTAGCCTCTTCTGTCCAATCAAATCTTGTTGTATGCGGTCTTGTCCTTGTGACCGAAATATTATTTAATTTAACAGGTTGTCCTTCTTTATTAATGATGGTAAAAATAAACTGGTTGGCACCCTTTGCAAGACCTTTTGTCTCAGTTGTTACTATTAATTTCTGTTTTTTGCCTGAATCTTATCCCAATTAACGCCCCTATCATAAGGTTTGTCAACTACTGTGCCATCAAAGAGTCTGTCGCCGATTAAAATAGTGCTTAAAACAGCAGCGAGGCCAATGATTACGATAAGGACAATCAATACTTTCATATTTATCTACTTGCCTACATGGTGCCAATATATATGGTTTTGACTATATGTTTTTTGCTATTATCGTAGTTAATTTCTATCTTAATAGTGTTATTTTTATAATTAGAAGGGATTAATAAATTAAACATCATTCTCATTTGTGAGTTAGGATTGATGTAAAACCTGTCAGGGATGACCCTGAGATGACTGTCTTCAGCCTTTAAATTCAATAACAATTCCAAAGGCAAATCGCTTTTATTAGAGACAGATATATAATAAGGCCCTTTTAGATATCCCATGTCAGTCTTTGTAACCATCATGGAAGTGCTTGGGACTAAATGGACTTCTAATTTAGACCTTGTAGAATAGGCAAAAATTAGTCCAGCTAAAGAGATTATGGTTATTAAAGAAAAAATCACTACTTGTGGTCTCTTGAGCATTAAGTCATTATTTGACAAGCCAAATTTATAATCAATGAGTGTCTCTTTTCCAACCCTTTTGGTCATTATATTGCATTTATCTACACATTCAGCACAGCTTATACAAGAGGGATTTAAGCCATCTCTAATATCAATTCCTACTGGACATACTTTAAGACAGGCTTTACAATTTATACATTCTTCTTTTCTCTTGTCGTCAAAGGCGATAATGAGGCTATTGTCATCAAGCATAATGCTTTGTAGTTTTGAATAGGGACATACAGAGGCACAGAAAATCCTTTTGACAAAAGTCAGGTTGATAAAGACAATTATTGTCAAGATTATCCAAGAAATAGAGGTTGCCTCTCCTAAGTGACCATTTTTTAGTAAATGAAAAAACTCATAGGGAGAAACAAAATACCAAATCAGATTTGCAGAAACAAAGACAGATAAAGAAAAATAAAGGCAGTAGTGAAAAAATTTTTTAAAAATTGTTTTTTGTTTTACTGTCGTCAAATCAACGAAGTCATTTAATACCGTCTGTGGACAAGCCCATCCACACCAAAGTCTTCCAAAAATGAGGGTTATGGTGATAAAGGCAAAGGAGATAAAAAATAAGGCTAACAAGACTATAAAAAAATCTTCCATCCATATGGTAGCACCAAATAAGTAGAGTTTTAAAGTAGCAATATCAAAGCGAAATATACTTTGACCATTGATAGTTATAAAAGGTGTTATAATGATTACTGCAATTAAGACTGTCTTTACAATCCAACGAAGCTTGTTAAATGTAATGTTTTTAATCCTCATCAAGCATGCGATATTTTGGCTCTTCCACCTTATTTTTTCTCCTACGAGAGAAATAATAGATTATAATCCCAGCAAATATTCCCACCAAAGAAAAGCCAAAAAGCAGATAAGTTATAGAGTTAATATCCACGGTCATACACTCCTTATTATATTTTTTTAATTAATTATTAACAGGTTGTTATCATCTTCTTTTCTTATGCAATTGCATTTGCAAAGTCAATGAATAAGCAAACCCAAAATCAGCGATAGAACTAAAAAGCTTAATAAAATCAGCAAGTAAGATAGAAAGTACAGGATTGAGTGGGTCAGGTCTTGAATTTTGACATTAGACATTAATGGTTTTGCCTTACAGATAAGCTATGAGTTAAAAGTAAAAATGTCAAAATTCAAGACCTGACCCCCTTCTAGTAGATACAGCCCTTTCTATCACTATTTTAATGCAAAGTTCTTGGTTTTATTTTATCAAGTGCATTGGCACATAAGTAGCTGCTTTAAGTAAAGGTGTAACATACATAATACCCATACCAGGTGTATCAAGTTTTCCAGCAAAATAGATAGCCTCAAAGACCCTGTCAGTCATCTCTGAGGATACTACAATGTTAATTACCTCCTTTTCGGGTTCAACGGCAACACCAAGGATACCAAGCCTTTCTCTTATACCTGTTCCTCTTGCGTAATGGATAGTGCCTCCTTGTACTCCTTCTGCAACTGCTGATTTAACTATGTTATCAGCAGCACCTTTTTGCACTATACAAGTAATTAGATTTAGGTCTGTTAAAACAATAATGTTTTTTTTGCTCATTCTATCACCTCTCTTGCTTTTTTTATCTCAAGTCTTTTTACGCAAAGTCCAACAAATAGAACTGATATTATGGGACAAACTGAAGCCATTGAAAGTATCCCAAATCCATCAATACTACCAGATGCTTTTGCAAAACTAAGTCCCATTGCCAATACCAAAGGGACTGTAATAGGTCCTGTGGTAACACCTGCACTGTCCCAACCTAAATTTACATATTTCTCTTCTGAAATAATAGTAAAAATGATGGCAATTATGTATAAAGGTATAACTATTGTGTGGATTGGTATGTTGAAGATTATTTTGATAACTCCTATCATCAATCCGATTGCAACACCAAGGCTAACTGAAATCATTACAAGTTTTTTTCTAAAAGCACCATTTGTAAGATTTTCAACAGTAATTCCTAAGGCATTTAAAGCAGGTTCAGCAAGGGTTGCTCCATAGCCAAGCAGGAAGGCAAAGATAAAACAAACATAAAGACCAATAATTTCACTAAAAAATGGTGAATTGCTTACTGATTCCAACGATAAATAAGCCGCCGGGACAAGCCCACCTACTTGAGCACCAAGATTTGAAAGACCGTAATTGAGGCCTAAATTAAAAAATGACATGCCAAGGAGAGATAAAATTATACCGTAAAGTATGATTTGACTATTGTGAATCGGTTCATTGATAATCTTTTTTTGAATGAATAATAAGAATAGAACTAATGGAATAATAGCCTGAATTGATAGGATAATACTATCAAAAAATGGATTACTAAGATTTGTTTGTATTACTGTCTCTTTAGGCAAAATGGTTAATTCAGAAGGAGATATTGTTAACCTAAGCATAATACCAAGTATTAAGACAGATGTGATTGGTATAAGCGAGGCAAGTGTTACAATACCAAAACCAGGTAATACCTTTGAGCTGTGTATGTGCTTTATTGCACTTGCAGTACCAATACCAAGAGAAAGAATCAAAGGAACTGTAACAGGTCCGGTAGTGACTGCGCCACAATCCCATGCAAGGCCTATAATTGAGGACAAAAGCTCGTCTTTTGAACAATAATATGTAAGGATTAAAGTAGGGATTAAGGTAATGTAAATGAGCCTCTTAAGGCTCCAGCTGTAAATAAACATTAAAATTCCCAAAGTGGTAGCAACCCCCACACCAAGTCCGACTGCAATAACAGTTAAATAGGCATAGTCCGTAAGCATTGCAAATAATAGGGGAGATTTTTGTTGTGATACAATCTTTCCAGCCTCTTTTAAAACCGCTATGGCAGGTTCTGCAAAGGTAGCGCCAATACCAAGCAAAAAGGCAATTAATAGAACAAGTCGCTTTGATACTTTTAAAGGCAAATAACTCCCGATTGTCTCCCCAAAGGGCATTAGTCCTACTTTAAGTCCTTCCATAAAAAGCATAAGTCCGATCACTACAGATATAAGCCCAAGGCTTATATCTATCCAACCATTTATAGGTTGTCTAATTACAATTACCTGAAATAGGGCAAGATATAGGGCAATTGGGACTACTACTATGAATTGTTCATTCCATCTTTTTTTTATATAGGGATTTAAAATAATTAGGGCATCTTTTAAAGAGTATTTTATCTTTTTATCGATAAGGGGATGCTCTGAATTTAGCTTGTTATAGCTAATATACTTATAATCAGTTTTTATTTCCTTTAAATATTCACTATACTTGACAGTCTTCATAATAATTACCTTTGCATGATTGAATTCTTAAAAAGGCAGTCATTAGGAGAATAAATTTTGTCATCACAGTTGTTGCACCAGTCAGATAGTTTAATAAAAAAGAGACTAATTTACCAAAATTGACAGAAAACAAGGATGCACATACCGCAATTATAATAGAACCCTTAAAACTCTTGCAAATTGAAGGGCAATTAGTGCTGGAAATATTAGAAGGGCAGAGATAGGCAATATGCCTACAATCTTCATTGTAAGAACAACTGTTATGGCTGTCATGATTGAAATCATGTTATTAGTATTTATTCCTGTAACTTTAGCAAAGTCCTCATCAAAGGTTATTGATAGGATTTCTTTGTAGTAGTTGGTAATAAAAAAGAGAGTTGCCAGTGTAAGTATTAATGAGGTATAAATTTCATCAATAGTAACAGTCAGGATACTTCCAAAGAGTAAGCTAAATAAATCCCCCACCAGCACTTGCAACTATTACACCTAACGCAATGCCCATTGATGAAATTATTCCTATAGCAGAATCACCATAGACACGAGTATGTTTGATGATTTTCATTATACTCAAAGAACTGATTATAACTATTGGTAGGGATACATAGAAGGGGTTTGTTTTTAAGAAAAGACCTACTGCTGAACTGCCAAAGGTTACATGGGCAAGACCATCACCAATCAATGAAAACCTCCTTAACACAAGTATAACACTCAAAATAGAACATAAAGAGGCAATCAATGCCCTATGAATAAAGCCATAGGCAAGGAACTCATTGATTGAACTTATTACCTCTATAACATCTTAGTGTTTGTGACAGATTAGGTGTTGGGATACACTTCCAAAGTGTTTTGTCATATGTTCTGAATGACAGAACTCGTCAAAAGTGCTATAGAAGATTATTATCAAAATAAAGCAACTTATTGGCATACTCGCCTATTGTCCCTGTGTCATGAGTAATCAAAAGGATTGTGGTTTTTCTATTCAAATTTAAATCAGAGTTTTTTGTATCTTTGAGGTTTTGACATTGTTATCTTGAATCCTATAAAGCCCCATTGACACAACTTCACTGACTATGCAAGGGAAGGTTTGTTAGAGTTGTTCTCTGTGGAAAGTATCCTAATCTATGCCAATCCTTAAAAGAAGACAAGTTTTGACTAAATATACTTATAGTGCCATATGATGGTCTTAACAAACCAAACATAACCTTGATAAGGGTTGACTTGCCTGAACCATTGGGACCTACTAAACCAATAAAATCACCCTCATGGACAGTAAAATTGATGTCTTTTAGTACTTCATTTTTTCCGTATTGGGCAGAGAGATTTTCAATGTTAATAATCTCTAGGGGCATTGAAGTCCTTTTTTGAGATTCTTCAAATTATCTTGCATAAGGGTCAGGAATGTTACGCCTTTGCTAAATTCCTCTGTACTAAGGTTATGGGCTGACCTTATCTCTGTACCAGTTTCTTTTGACAATGTTTCTGACACCCTTAGATTTAAAAAATCTTCAAAATAGACATGTCTGATGCCCTCTTTTTTGATAGTCTTTGTGAGACTTGAAAGGGTTTTTGGCTAAAGGCTCACTATTTGGAGATAATCCATAAGCAAAAAGGCACCTCAAGGCATATCTCGTACAAAGATAATTAAAAGATTGATGACCACCACTTATTATGACCTTTTTAGGGCATATTGATATCTCTTCACTATACTGTTTGTCAAGCTTTGCTAATTTTACCGATCGGAAGGGCTGTTTCAGGATTTTTATAATCGACAAATTTTATATATAATTTTGCTTTATTCATTATAAAACAATGCCTTATGACAAAGCCCAAGGAACTTTTTTTATAAGGTGTCGTATAAAAATCCTTCACCAGCCCTTCCTATCTTACTTGCTGATTTTACAAGGCTTTTTAGTTCTATCGCTATTTTGGGGTATTTTTAGTGGTTATTTTGGTTTTGTCCTTAGGTATCTTATGCCTGTCCAGATAAGAAAGGACGAGAAGATTAGCCTAAGATATAACTCTGGAAGGTATTGAGCTGAGGTCCCACCAAGATAGGTGCCTATTATTATTCCTCCAATCAAGCCAAAGAGAAGATTTGGCAAAACATTACCAATTTTATGATGGGTATATGCACCTAACATACCTGATGCTACCATACAAAGTAATGATGTCCCTTGTGCCATGTGTTGTGTCATACCCATTAAAATTACCATAGGTGGCACCATAACAGTGCCACCGCCTACACCCATCATACCTGCAACAAATCCTGCAAAGATACCTGTAATTAGTAAAGTAATTATTTTCATAATACCTACAATTGGGTCAATACCAATGCCAATGTACGGCTTAATAAGCAACATTGTTGATGCAAATATAAGAAAACCACCAAAAGACCTTTTTAATTTCCACTCTGATAATGAATTTGCGAAGAGTGCACCATATCTGACGGTGATTAAAGAGGTAATTGCAAGCAATCCAGCTGCTATTATGTCAACATTATTATGTTTGTAATAGGTTATGGCACCTACCAGACCTGTAAAAACAAGTGCCACAAGGCTTGTCCCATGTGCTTGATGTTGAGTTAGTTTTAAAATACTAACCATCATCGGTATCATTACCACACCACCACCAAGCCCAACGAGACCACCAAAAAAACCCGCCATTATGCCGATGAAAAAGGTTATTAAATTTTTCTTTTCAAAGATAACCATTAACTCTCTTTGGTTATAAATTTACCAAACATGGATGCAGTTACTACCGTTAAAATGAATCTAAAAAGTGTATCAGTCAAAGCTGCGGCAAGCGCTGGACCTTGAGGAAAGTTATTTGATACAACCGCCATTGCCGCTGCACCATTGCGTAAGGTGGAGTTACATAGGAGAACCTTCTGTTTAACCTTAATTGGCCACCTAACCACCAAGGCAAGGAATAAAGGCAGTATTTGAAAACATGATTGACATTCCCAAAAATGCCTTGAGACCAAATACACTTAACAATTTATATTGAGTTAAAACAACCAAGAAAAATGATACTCCAAAAAAGATAAGGCTGACGGTCTTTACAGTTTTTGCCAAAACACTTAAAACCTGTATAGGGGCAATTACATTTATCATAAGTCCAACAGTTAGTGGAATAATTTGACCTATGTCTTTTAGTTCATTTTTAAAGTCCTGATCAAGGATAAAAAGCATATCACCTTTTTTCTTTTCAGTCAAATGTATTTCATACTCTGTGTTTTTGCTGCATAAGAAACCATAATTTGCAGGATATCTATTTACCTTTACACCAATCATTATGTTTGCATAAGCTGCATGATTAGATTCGCTTGTTACATGAACTTCACCAAATCTTGGCTGATTTAGGTGCATATTAAGGAATACACGCAGGCGTGTATCCATAGACAATTATCTTGCCTACATAGGATTGACCTTGTAAGTGGTGTCCATTTATCGGAATCACACCCTTTGAATCAATTGCGTTAAATAAGCAACTCAACTTTGCTTGAGCAACCAATGCCTCTCCTTAGTATTTAAAAGTTTAAGTCAAAGGTTCTATTAGTTATGTTAAAGTGTTCCTTTAAATTGTTTTAAAAGATGTTAGTCAAATCTACACACTTTGCCTTAAAAATACAGAAAAAGTTAAAATGTGGTCTCAAGTTTATGGGAAAGGTAATAGTCATAGCAAATCAAAAGGGTGGAGTTGGCAAGACAACAACCACCATAAATCTTGCCTCATCATTAACCCTTGCAGAAAAGGATATTCTTGTCATAGATACCGATCCACAATGCAATCTTACAAGTGGTTTGGGCATAAACAGAGATGACCTTCAAAAAAGTCTTTATAATGTATATGCTGATAATTATCCTATTGAAAAAATTATAATGAAAACAGACTTACCCAATCTTTTTATAGTCCCTGCTACTATTGATTTATTAGGACTTGAGATAGAGTTGGCTAATAGAAATAATAGGGAAAATTTTCTAAAAAATGCTATTAAATCAATAAGAGATTCCTACCAATACATCTTTATTGATTGCCCTCCATCATTAGGGTTACTCACTCTTAATGCCCTTGTATCAGCAGACAGTGTTTTAATTCCTGTTCAGTGCGAGTATTATTCACTGGAGGGTTTAAGTCTTTTACAGCACACCTTAAAGCTTGTAAGAAATGCCTTCAATCCAACACTTGACATAGAAGGAATATTACTTACCATGTATGATTCAAGAAATACCCTTTCAAGACAGGTTCTTGAAGATGTTAGGAGATTTTTTGGTAATAAAGTGTATGCAACCGTTATTGGAAGAAATATTACACTTGCAGAGGCGCCAAGTCATGGAAAACCTGCAATGTTATACGATATAAGATCAAAGGGGGCACAAAGTTATCTCGCCCTTGCAAAGGAGATTTTAAATGAAGGCAGCTCTTGGAAGAGGTCTTAATGCACTTCTGCCAAATAGTGCAGAAGAGATTGTCAAAATTGATTTAGATAAGATTCTACCTAATAAAAATCAACCACGGAAGACTTTTAATAATGAAAGACTTAACGAACTTGCAGAGTCTATTAAATCTAAAGGCATTATTCAGCCTGTAATTATTTCAAGGAATACAGATGGAACTTATAACCTTATTGCAGGTGAGAGAAGATGGCGTGCAGCAAAGATTGCCGGACTTAAAGAACTACCTTGTCTGATCAAAGATTATTCATCGCAGGATTCAATTGAGATTGCCCTTATTGAGAATATTCAAAGGGAAGAACTCAATCCCCTTGAGACTGCAGAAGCCTTTGACAGATTGATAAAAGAATTTAATATTACCCAAGAAGAACTCTCCCAAAGGGTTGGCAAAGAAAGGGCCACTATTGCCAATTACTTGAGGGTGTTAAAGTTACCAAAGGAAGTCAAAGATTATATCAATTCAGAAGAAATATCAATCGGACATGCAAAGGCAATCTTATCAGTAGATGATAAAAAAAAGCAGATTGAGATAGCCAAAGAGGTAATTAAAAAGGCTCTTTCAGTCAGGGCAACAGAACAGTTGTGTAAAAAGCATTTGACTTCACAAGACTTAATTAGCAAAAATACAAGACTCCAAAAATCTCTTGAGACAATTGAATTAGAAGATAAATTAACAAAGACATTAGGGACTAAGGTCAAAATTCATCACAAGAAAAAACGAGGTAGTATTGAAATAGAATATTATTCCCTTGATGAATTAGAGCGATTACTTGAGTATTTAATGAGAAAGGGATAAAAAACATTCAGTAAACTTAAGAATATTCTGAGAAAAAAAGGAGTTGTCAATGAAAAGAGTATTGATTTGTTACTTTAGCCGCACAGGTAAGACAGAGAAGATGGCAGAATACCTTGCAGAAGGTATCCGTTTTAGTGGTAATTATGTGGAATTAAAGAAAATTTCTGAAATCAAGTCAGAGAAGGATTTACAGGGTTATGATGGCTATTTATTTGGTTGTCCTACTTATCACAAGGATATTACAGAGGGGTTTAAGACCTTTCTCTTTATTGTGCAAAAGGCAACTCTGGAGGGTAAGGCAGGTGGTGCCTTTGGGTCACATACTCATAGTGGTGAGTCAGCAGGTATAATCTTTGATACAATGGAATTTGTCTTTAAGATGAATATGACCTCTCTTGGTCCTTTATCCCTCAAAGAAGCACAAATAGATACACCTGAAGGCATGAAGGCTTGTCAAGATTATGCAAGGGATTTTGGCAAAAGAATTTGAATATTAAAAGATAATTCAAAAAAACAAACTATTCTCATAGTTGATGACGAACCCCTAAAAATAGCAGTTCTAAATGAGATATTAAAGCAAGATTACCCTACACAATTTGCCTTAAATGGAATAGAGGCAATAAAAATGGCAAATACAAACAAGTTTGATATTATTTTACTTGATATAATTATGCCTGAGACGGATGGTTTTGAAACCTGTCAGATTCTAAAATCAGAGGAAGCTACAAAAGAGATACCTGTAATTTTTATTAGTGCGATGAGTAATGAAGAATATGAGACCAAAGGGCTTGAGATTGGAGCTATTGATTACATTAGAAAGCCCATCAGCCCGCCAATTTTAAAGGCAAGGGTAAAAAACCACCTTGCCCTTAAAAAATATAGAGATACCCTTGAGATGCTTTCTAACTCAGCAGTCAAGGCAAAGGGGGAGTTCCTTGCTAATATTACCCATGAATTAAGGACGCCCTTAAATCCAATAATTGGCATGGCTGACTTATTGCTTTATACTGATTTAAACGATGAACAAAAAACATACTTACTTACAATAAGAGAGTCAGCCTATTCACTCCTTAAGTTAATTGATGACCTTATTGAAATCAGCAATCTTGAATCAGAGGGATTAGAGCACAAGCAGGAAACCTTTTCACTAATAGGGCTTATTAATGATGTCAAAAATAGCATCTTATTAAAGGCATCAGAAAAGAATCTCTCAGTCCAAACTATGATAGATGAAACCATTCCAGATGTAATAGCAGAGAAGAAATATACCATTGAAATATAAAACTCTGCGATAATCAAAAATTTTTGGGAGGTTAGTATGTCTTATAAAGCTTGGTTTCAGTGTATAAATAAACAGTGCGGTGAAACATATCCATTAAACAAGATAATTTATAACTGTAACTCCTGTGGCTCTCTCCTTGAGGTACAGCATAACATGAAGGCACTCAGAAAGAGAGATCCAGAATCATGGAAAAGGCTTTTTGAAAAGAGATATAAGTCTAATCAGTGGCCCTTTGGTTCAGGTGTTTGGGGGAAAAAGGAGTGGGTCTTGCCTCAAATCAATGATGAAAATATTGTATCTATGTATGAAGGCGGGACTAATCTCTTCTGGGCTGAAAGATTTGGAAAGATCATAGGTCTTGACAATGTGTGGGTAAAGCTCTGCGGCAATACTCATAGTGGTTCATTTAAAGATTTGGGTATGACTGTCCTTGTCTCACAAGTCAAACAAATGATTAGCGAAGGTGTGCCCATAAAGGCTGTAGCGTGTGCGTCAACAGGTGATACATCAGCAGCACTTGCAGTATATTGTGCTTCTGCTGGTATCCAATCTATTGTATTACTACCAAGAGGAAAGATTTCAGTGGCACAACTTATTCAACCAATATCCAATGGAGCCCTTGTGCTTTCTTTGGATACAGATTTTGATGGCTGTATGAAGGTAGTTAAGGAGATTACAAAGGATGAGACCATATACTTGGCTAACTCAATGAACTCATTAAGAGTAGAAGGACAAAAGACTGTTGGTATTGAGATAGTCCAACAATTTGATTGGCAATGTCCAGATGTATTCATCATACCGGGTGGTAATCTTGGCAATGTAGCTGCCCTTGGAAAAGGCTTATCTATGCTTGATGAATTGGGAATGTTAAAAAATAAAAAGCCTCGTATTGTAGTCGCCCAATCAGAGAGGGCAAATCCACTTTATCGTGCCTATCTTAAAAACTTTGATACCTTTGAGCCTATTCAAGCTCAAAAAACCCTTGCAAGTGCCATACAAATTGGTAATCCTGTTAGTTATGAAAAGGCAGTGAGGACACTTAGAGAGTTTAACGGAATGGTCTTTGATGTAAGTGAGGAAGAACTTGCCAATGCCTCAGCACTTGGTGATTTGACAGGCATGTTTAATTGCCCTCATACAGGCGTAGCCCTTGGGGCATTAATTAAAATGGTCAAGGCTGATTTGGTAGATAAATCTGAATGTGTAGTGGTTATTTCGACGGCACATGGTCTTAAGTTTACAGACTTCAAGGTCGGATATCACGAAGGGACACTCGGTTTTGAAAGCAAATATATTAATAAACCCATAGAAGTCCAGCCTACCGTAGAGGCAGTCAAAGAAGCCCTTTATGAGGCTTTAAAAAACAGGAGGGAAAGTAATGTATAAAAAAATCACTAAAAAGAGGGAATACAAACCAGCAACCCTTGCCATACATGGTAGAGAAAGGAGACCAAAGGCTCATTATGCAGTCTCTACACCCATAGTGCAAACATCAAATTACTATTTTGAGAACTGTGCAGAGGTCTGGAATTTTATGAAATTAAAGGGTGAGGGCAAGATTATTAGAGAGCATGAATACGGAAGGTATGGCAACCCAACACAGCATGAATGTGAGTATAAATTGGCTTCTATAGAAGGTGCAGAGAGGGCAATACTCTTTTCTACAGGGATGGCTGCAGTCATACTAACGATCATGTCTTACATGAAACCTGAAGGACATATTATCTTCACAAGTGATTGCTATCGTCAGACAAGAGACTTTGCCACAAATATGCTTGATAAGTTTGGTGTGGAGGTCTCAATAGTTGACCCAACTTCTAAGGCAATAGAGGATGCAATCAGACCCAATACAAATATCATCTTTACAGAGTCACCTACTAATCCCTATTTGAGAATCCTTGATTTGCCATCCATAGTGGCAGTTGCTAAAAAACATAATGTACTAATCATAATTGATGCAACCCTTGCAACACCCTATAATATCAAGCCTCTTGATATGGGCGTAGATATAGTCATTCACTCTGCTACAAAGTATTTAGGTGGACACAATGATCTTCTCGCTGGTGTAGCCCTTGGCAAACATGATTTGCTTAATGATTTAAACAAGATGCAAAGGATGATTGGTGCTACCCCAGGACCGCTTACATGTTTTTTATTAGAAAGGGGTTTAAAGACCTTTCCGCTAAGGATGGAGCATCACAACAGGGCAGGGACAAGCCATAGCAGAGATGCTTGAAAAACACCCAAAGATAGTAAGGGTATGGTATCCAGGACTTATCTGTGAGATTGCAAAGGCACAGATGAAGGGTTTTGCAAGTGTAATAACATTCCTTGTTAAAGGCAATGATGCAGAGACAAGGAGATTTATTGATTCACTCAAACTCTTTCTCATTACACCGAGCCTTGGTGGTAGTGAGAGCCTTGTAACACAGATGGCAACAATGTCATTCTTTGATTATTCTGAAGAATATCGCAAATCTATTGGTATGGTTGACAATCTTGTTCGTATTGCCCTTGGACTTGAGGATATTGATGACTTGATTGACGATTTAAAGCAGGCACTTAATAAGATTTAATTTTTAATATCATAATCATGGAGACAGTATTACAAGTATGTCTATATTTCTATTTTTTTGCACTTACACATAGCATCTTGGTAGCAGATAAGACAAAATTGATAGTAAGAAAAATAATAGGTCATGCACTTATGCAGAGATATTACAGGTTCTTTTTTACGATTATAAGTGTAATCACCCTGTTAATCGTAACCTTTAAAATCCATAATCTTCCAGACTATGAAATAATTCAATTACCAATACCAATAAAGATTATTTTCATAGCCTTACAAGGCACCGGAATTTTACTCTTATTTTATGCAGGCCAAAACTTTAATCTCTTTGAGTTTCTTGGATTAAAGCAATTAATAGGTCCAAGTTATGATAACGATTCAGACATTGAGGGGTTAAGAAAGATAGAGCTTATTAAGACAGGTGCTTATAGGATTGTAAGACATCCAATGTATCTTGCAGGCATCTTGATATTTACCTTTAATCCATATATTACTCAAAACAGCCTTACCATCACCATTTTGGCAGATAGTTATTTAATCTTTGGTGCATATATAGAGAGCAAAAGATATGTAAAACAATACGGTCAAGAATATATTAAATATAGCCAAGAAGTTCCTATGATTATGCCAAATCTATTAACTAGAAAATGATGCTCTGTTTCAAAATTATAGTAAATTTTATTAGACAATTATGATGATAAGTAAACTACTTAATATCAAGTTTTTCTAAGAATATAATTACAATTAATTTGATTCCCAAAATCGGCGATAGAACTAAAAAGCTTAGTAAAATCAGCAAGTAAGATAGTAAGGGCTGGTGAAGGATTTTTATACGACACCTTATAAAAAAAGTTCCTAGGGCTTTGTCATAAGGCATTGCATTATAAATAAAGCAAAATTTAAAATCTGTCGATTATAAAAAGTCTGAAACAGCCCTTCCTATCGCTATTTTAAGGGTTGATTCTATATAATTGACAATGCAAGTGTCATTTAGGCATATTTGCATTTTTTCCCTATGTTATTTTTGCAAGAAATAGGAAATAATCTTGCGTTTCAAATCTGATTTTATGCCCCTATGAACTCTGAGTAATCCTTTAAGATGAGAGAACAACCCATCCAGAGAATTTGTAGATGTTGAGTTCTGGTAGGTAAAAAGAAACGGCAGACTTCTGTAAGCCGATCTTTAAGTTTATGAGTATAATGTTAGCACTTTGCGGACCCCGTTGACACAATGCCCCTGTTCTTGGGCAAGTTCATCAAATTGATGCCAAAGCTTCTGAAGTAGTTTTATTGGTTTTCTTATGCTACGAAAATTTCGGTTACATTTTGTGGATAAATATCGTTGCTTACCATTTTCTTTACCGTTCTTCTTTGTCTTAGCACTGCCACAATTCCACTTTTTGGGTCATCTTACACCTCATTTTAGTTATTATCCCTTGATAGTATAGGGTTTCCGCGGCTATTTTAGCGTAAGAAAAATGCAATTATGCCATAAATGACAATTATGTATGGGTTTAATATTTTTTTCTGTTTTTCAAGCCATGCATCACGTTCTTGATCATAAGACACTTGTTCTAAATGGTGTCCACCATCCAGTTCAACAATTAACTTTTTCTCCAGGCATACAAAATCAACAATATATATCCCTATTGGTTGCTGTCTGCGAAATTTATGGCCTCCAAATTGTCGAAGCCGGAGTTGCCTCCATAAAAAGCGTTCAACTTCAGTCATGTTTTTTCTTAGCTCTCTGGCTCTAATTTTATCCATTCCCCCCATCCTAACCTTCCCCCACAAGGGGGGAGGTTCATTTCAATCAATCTTGATGTCCAGTTCTGAAACATCCAATTCACCGGAAATGAGTTTGGGCAGAAGTAGGTCACGGGTGCGGCGGAGGTTAAGATTTTTCTTAATGAGGTTTTCAATAAGTCCACACATCGGTTCCAAATTTTTAGTAAAAGTATTTTCAATTGGAGGTGGCGGAACAACTATCAAGAACTCCCTAAACTCCCCTCGGCTGATCTCTTTATAGGTTGCACCAGAGGCAACGCTAATGATCTTCTCCCTGTTCTCCTTTACCCAAAAATACAAATGGAAAACTGATAGTCTCTTGTTTGGAACACAAGTAATAAATCCCTGATTTGTGCAAGCCTCTTGTGTGTTAATT
>OGCL01001674.1_pt1 | contig 17902 bp, 16 predicted proteins | sample 1570041 | NCBI WGS metagenome assembly OGCL01 (sample SAMN06266162, study PRJEB24511) | hot springs metagenome | isolation source: Hot spring water | place: South Africa: Limpopo | collected 2015-06-22
ATCTTCTATCAGGCCTCAAACGTATAATCGAGCAGTTTCTCCGATCCGAGGTATGCCTCCTTGACTTTTTCGTTTGCCATGACCTCGTCAGGAACCCCCTCAGTCAATTTTTCTCCGAAGTTTAATACCATGACCCGGCTGGCCACACGGAAAAGTTCCCTTAGCCGGTGCTCGATCATCACCAGCGTGATTCCATCCATCTGGAGTTTTTCGATTAAGGGAACCATGCTGGCGATTTCACTCATGCTCAGGCCGGAAAAGACTTCGTCACAGAGAATAAGATCAGGCCTTAAAGCAAGGCATCTCGCAAGTTCAAGACGCTTAAGGTATCCGGTTGGCAGGCTTGATGCCAACTTATAAGGAACGAATGAGTCCCTCTCAAAGCCAATCTCTTCAAGAATATCAATGCTGACTGTTCCTCGATCCCCGAGCTTACCACCCCCCCGCCAACCCCCTGTTCGTCTTGCCCTCGGCGAGAAGAGGGGAACGATCAGGTTCTTATAGGCGGGAAGGCTGTAGTAGGGCCTCATGATCTGAAAGGTTCTCGTCAGTCCGAGATTGGCAATCTGATTGGGAGCCTTGTTGGTAATATCGGTGTCTTTATACAGGACCTTCCCGGAATCCATTTTGATGAAACCGGTGATGCAATTGATGAGCGTCGTCTTCCCGGATCCATTGGGACCAATGATGCCGAAGACCTCTCCTGCCTGAACGCTGAAGCTGACATCCCGGACCGCTTGGACGCCGCCAAACGCCTTGGAGACTTTATTGACTTGGAGAATTGGCTCTCCGCTCATACTTTGACCCACCTCTCAAACTGATGGTATTTGCGCTGAGCATAGACCATGATCCCTTCGCTCCGAAACATGATAAAGGCCAGCAGGATGACCGAATAGAAGACGATCCTCAAGGTTCCAAAAGCCCTCAAGAGCTCTGAAATCGGAACAAGGATAAAACAGCCCAAAAGGGGACCGACGAGGGTTCCTCCACCACCGATCACGGTTGCGGCAATGGGGATGACAGAGTAGTCCAGGGCGAATAATGAAATTCCGGCCACCATGTAAATGTGGACGAAATAAGCCCCTCCGAAACAACCGAGCGCTGACGTGATAAACACGGCAATGGCTTTATAATAAGTAATGCTTAAGCCAGAGGCTTTTACGGCCTGATCATTATCCTTGACTCCGCGAAAGACTAATCCGATATCCTCATTGACCAACCGCCTTAACCCAAAGAGCGCGATAATCACGACAAACAGGATGAGATATTGTTCCACCCATGGATTGGGAAAGCTGGCTACGCCAAGAATTCCATCCGTTCCGCCTAAGATATTGAGGGCCTCAATGATTCTGAATAGAACAAGGGGGTACATCAGGGTGACAATGGCAAAATAGACGCCCCTGAGAGGAAGGGCGGGTAGAATGAGAAGGGTGCAGAGGATGGCTCCCCCTAAGGTGGCCATGGGAATGGTGAATAAAGGAGAGAGTCCGAAAGATTTATTCAGAATGGCTGCAAGGTATCCCCCGACTCCTATAAAAAGGGATCCTCCCAGGGAGACCAATCCAACATAATGAGCCAGGAAATCAAAACCTAATGCCAGGAGACCGTAAATACCGACAATGGAAATCACTCTGTTCCAATAAAGGGAAGGCATCAGAAAGGGAAGGAGGAGAATTCCCAAAATTAAAATCAGTCTTGGAAGAGCAAGGTAAGCCACTTCCTCCCATGAAGAGATCGCATAGATACCTTCCGTCCGGACCTTGATGCCCCTGTCTAATCGTTCTTTGCGTCTCTCTATGGCGCCCATTTCTCTGTTCATGGTTTTTCGTCCATCGTCCTTCGTCTGTCGTTCACCGTTTCATTAGACTCTTTCTTCCAGTTCCTTCTGTTTGCCGAAGAAACCTGAAGGTTTTAGAATCAACGTGATAATAATCGCCAGGATCGCCACCACCATATGGAAATGCGATTGGATATAGGCAACAGTGATGATTTGTAGGAAGCCAATCATAAAAGCGGCGAGGATGGCCCCCACCCAACTGCCCAGACCTCCGACGATGCAGACAGCAATTGAAAGAATCAATACATTATAACCCGCCTCCACAACGATGTTTCCCAAAGGAAGCAAGGCAATCGCTGCAATACCTGCCAGGATCGAGCCCATGGCCATGGCGATGATCGCCATCCGGTCCGAATCTATTCCTAACATCATGGCGGCATGTTCATCCTGCGCCATTCCCCTGAGGGCCAGACCGGTTTTATTGAAATGGGTAAAGAGCCACATAAAAGTGACCACCACAATTCCTATAGCAATGACGATGATCCGTTGGAGGTCAATTGGAATGCCTACGATGGTAACACTTCCTTCGATGAAGACAGGAAGGGTATAGGTCATCCCTTTGAACCCTCCCCAGCGAAGAAATTCAAGGATGGCCAACCCCAGGGCGTATGTGGCGATGATTTCGGAGGTGGCCATTCCCCTGACCCTGATGAGAACGAACCGGTATATGGCCGCTCCCACCAGTCCCATGATCAATAATGCCAGGATGATGGAGAGGACATAGGGCAATTTGAGAAGATAAACCAGACTCCAGACCAGAAATCCAGTGATCACATAGATCGCTCCGTGAGCGAAATTGGGGAGACGGCTGATCCCGTAAACAAGGGTAAATCCAATCGCCATCAGCGCGAGGGAAAAACTATTGATGATTCCGTAAATCAGAATATCCATGGTCAGAAATCAGATAGGGGGATGGGGAGACACGGAGATGGGGTGAAAAATCTTGTTCATCCCAAGCTCCCCGAGTCTCCATGTTCTGTGATTGCTCACCCATTATTCCACTATTCCTTCAGTTTACTTCTTCATCCAGGGAGGAAGTTTGACCTCGCCCATGGCAATCTTAAAGGGATATACAACGACCCTCTTTCCTGCCTGCCACTGAAAGATGGTTCCGACCGCTCCTTCAGCAGGGTCCGTGCTGGGGATCACCTGATGATTCTTAGGATTAAATTTGATTCTTCCATACACTCCCATCATGTCTGTTTTTTCAAGGGCCGCCACGATATCATCCGATTTAAGAGAGCCTGCCCGCTCAATGGCATCCTTCAAGACATAGGGCACCATGTAGCTTGATGAAGCTCCGTAACCCTCTGGTTCTAACCCATACTTTTTTGTATAGGCATCAACGAATTTCATCGTCCATGGGGTTGCATTGGATGGCGCATTGCCCGCATTGACGACGCTGGCCATACAGAACTCGCCTTTTCCATCGGTGGCTTTCCAGAATCCAGGTTGTTCGGCAGCAGCAATAATCGTTCCAAAGGGAAGGGCTGGGATCTTCATGTCAAACCATTGTTTCAAAAGAACAGAGCTTTCAGGCATATCCATGACGATCAGGATGACCTGAACATTTTCTCTTCTTGCCTTCAGCAGCCCAACAGAGAAATCCGTGGTTCCAGTCGGATAGATCTCCGTGCCAATGACCTCCCAACCTTTTTCTCGAGCCAACTTGCTGGTGAGATCACCAGTGGCTCTGGCATGGGCAACATCCTGAACCATAATGAACAGCCGATTGAGGCCCAACTTGGCTTTAATGTCCACCAGCTTGGGAACGAACTCGCCTGTCACTAGCCAGCCGACTTCACCGGAAATTCTAAAGCAATATTTGAATTTGTCATATTCGGCTTCAACCCGTTTATGATAGGCTGGTGAAAGCGCACCCGTAGATAAGATAGATACCTTTTTATACTTGGATAACAGATCCATGGTCGCCAGAGCGGCCTCTGATCGCGCCGGACCCCCTACGATGAAATCAGCATTCTTTTCAAGAATGAGTTTTTCAACCACTAATAGGGCATCGCTGACCGGCACGACGGGCTCAAGGTCTCGGGTGTCCATCACCTCGAGCTTAAAGGGTCGTTTTTCTTTTCCCACAGTAACCCCGCCAGCGGCATTGATTTCCTCTACCGCCAGTTTGAGGCCCTTATCTGCGGTCCAACCATAGAGAAATGCCATCGGTAACGGTGCCCCGAGAACAATGGGCTTCTGTGCAAAAGACAGGGAAGGGACAATAAAAATGGCCAACAGCATAAGGACGAAAACATGACATATTCTCTTCATAGAACCCTCCTTTCATTTAATTGTGATAAACTTGTTTGAAGCATCTGCTAAACTTAACCAATGTCCAGTCATGTAATGATGTGGCATCTTACTTTAAGTTAAGTTGTTTTGTCAAGATAGCTCATCTCAAAGGGACTACCATGATTTGAAATGGATCCTTATTCATTTTCGGTCTTGATATCAAAAAGGAACGAAATTTTCAGTGATGATCAAGATACAAATCAATTCGTCATTAGCAATCAGAATGCCAGGCCATTTTGGAAGATTAACTCTTTAAAGTATAGAAGGTTACAGAGTTGAGGGAAGGCTGGATGGATCCATTCATCTGAAAAGATCTTTTAAATTTTGAAAAAAATTTTCAATCGGGCGTTAAGCCACAGATGATTTGGTAGGGTTGGATAGATCGTAGATTTTGAGTTTGTTCCGCAATGTGGGACGTGAGATTCCAAGCAGTTGGCATGTTTTTCCGAGATGCCAGTGGGTTTGATTCAGGACTCGGGCAATATACTCTTTCTCTAAGTATTTCAGATTCGGCTCCTTCGGGATCGCCTCCATCTGCTTTTGATGGTGAAAGTACCTTTCGCCGAACAACGGCCTGATCAATTCCTCAAGAATGATTTCCCCCTGGGTATGAATGGCTGCATGGATCAGCATGTTTTCCAACTCCCTGACATTCCCAGGCCAATCATATTCCATCATCCTTTGAAGGGCCTTCCTTTCGACCTTTTTAATCGATTTTCCTAACTCATGATTGATTTTCGTGAGGAAATGCTCAATCAGAAGAGGGATATCCGATTTCCGTTCCCTGAGCGGCGGGACCTTGATGGTGGCCACTTTGAGCCGATAATAGAGATCTTCTCTGAAATCCCCTTTTTTCACCAGGGTGTAAAGGTCTTTGTTGGTTGCTGTGATCACCCTTGCGTTGGATTGGATTCTTTTCTCTCCCCCAAGGCGTTCAAATTCCTTTTCCTGTAAGAACCTTAAAAGTTTTGACTGGAGCTCAAAGGGGATATCTTCAACCTCGTCCAGGAAGATCGTTCCTTCACCGGCGAGCTCAAATTTTCCTCGCTTTAAACCCGAGGCTCCTGTGAAGGCACCTTTCTCATGGCCAAAGAGTTCGCTTTCAAGAAGTGTTCCTACAATCGTTGAACAGTTAATCGTCCTAAAGGGATGGGCCCGATACGGGCTATTGTGATGGATTGCCCGGGCGATCAGCTCCTTCCCGGTGCCTGTTTCACCATAGATGAGGACCGTTACCCTGTTCTCAGATAGGACACCGATGGCTTTAAAGATCTCTTTCATCTCCTTGCTTTTCCCGATGAGTTTGCCATCCTCCTGGGATAGAGACGTATTGAGGGTGGCGGTCCGGGCGGTTCGCATGGGACTGGATGATTTGAGGGCTCTTCCGATAACCGTTTCAAGCTCTTCAACATCGATTGGTTTGGGAATATAGTCAAAAGCCCCCAATTTCATGGCACGAATGGTAATATCCATGTCATGGAAGGCGGTAATGATAATGATGTTCTTTCTTCCGTTGTGAATCAGTTTTTGAAGGACATCGAGCCCATTCATGTCGGGTAGCCGGATATCGAGAATGGTCACATGAGGGTCGAAGTGTTCACATCGCTGCAACCCCTCTTCGGCAGAAATGGCACATTCTACCTCGTAGCCTTTTTCTGTGAGGAACATCTCAAGAGTTTCAAGCAAAGGGCGTTCGTCGTCAATGATGAGAATCCTTTTGGCTTTCATGACTTCTCCCTGACAGGAATTGTTAGAATGACCCGTGTTCCCTTGGGTTTTCGGATTGAGACGCCTGCCATCCCCCCATGGGCCTCTATGATTTTCTTCACATTGGAGAGGCCCAGCCCCGTGCCTTTCTTTTTGTTGCTAAAAAAAGGATCGAACACATAGGGCAAGTCCTCTGGACTGATTCCCGGACCATCATCACTGATTTCAATGACCATTGCTCCGCCATCTTTTCTCAATCGTCTGGTTGTAACCTCAATATGGCCTCCCTCTGAAAAGGCCTCGACGGCATTGAGCAAAATGTTGAAAATCGCCTGTTCCATCTTCTCTTGATCGAGAGGAATTTGAGGGAGTGATCTGGCATATCGCTTTTTTACATGGATTTCCTTTTCCCTGAGCCTGTCATCCATGATTTCGAGACAATTGTCAATCAAAGGATGGAGAGAAACCGGTTCGAGTTTCAGTTTTAGCGGTCTGGCGAAGTCGAGCATCTCATCGAGGATTCGTTCCAGCCGGGATATCTCATGGATGACGATCTCCATGCGTCTCTTATCGTTGCCATCAAAGGCTATGTTTTTCAGGATGATCTGGCTATTCATCTTGACCGAGGACAGGGGATTCCTGATCTCGTGAGCAAGAGAGGTCGTCAGTTTTCCAATATGGGCCAGGCGCTCAGATTCCCGGATTCGCCTTTCCGTTTCAATTCTTTCGGTGATGTCCCTGCAGATTCCCGCCACCGCAAATTCGCCCTGGTAGAAGATTCTCTTTACTTTATTCTCAGTGGGCAGGGCACTCCCATCCTTATGGCGACGAAAGTAGATGTAGAGATCCTTGGAGTTCTCCCCTGCCATTCGTTGTTCATAAAGCCTCCTCACAACAGGAAGCGATTTAGGAGCAATGAGGTCTTCATAAGGTTTTCCGATCATCTCCTGGTAGGTATAGCCATGAAGGTCGCAATAGGCCTGATTCGCAAAGACGATCCGACCCATTTGGTTGACGAAATATCCATCGTTAATCTCTTCAACAAGAACTCGGTATTTCGATTCGGATTCGGCAAGTTGTTTGGTTCTATTCTCGACCTCTTCTTCGAGATTATGGGCATAATCTCTGAGATGTTTTTCATGTAAGGACTGAAAGTAATTGCTGAATTTTGTGATGGTATAGAAGAGGGTGGAATTGATTCGTTTCAGGGCGTCATAGAGGGTTTTATCGTCCAGTTCATTCGGAAGGATGGGAAGGAGGACCGTTCGATAAAGTTCATAGGCATTTTGGACTTCTGAGAGAGAGAATCCTCCCTCCAGGCGTAATTTGGTAATCCAATGGATGTGCTGGTTCACTTTTGAAAGATCATGATGGATCAGAGCCGCATAATTTGCCTCATTGGCCCTTGAGACGGTACGGAACAGTTCGTCAACCGGTCGAACGGAGTAACGGTCGCTGACCTCTGTGCGGAGGCGATGGATCCACTCGTCTATGATCCGTTGGTGATATTTATTGAGGGTTTCTACCAGGTCCATCGAAAACCCAAACGATCAACTTATTACGATGAAGGTCCTTAGGTCTATCTACCGACGGAGATGAAACCGGTGTGTTTTAAGAGTCTTCCATCTTTGACAATAAAAATCCGGGATTCCGTGCTCGGCCGATGATCTTTTGCGGTAAAGGTCAGGGGCGGAACGAGGCCTCCAACGATAAAATTCTTAAAACTTTCAAAAGCCATCTTCACCCTTTCACGTGAAAATCCCTGCTCCGGCAAAGATCTTCCCAGGGCTTCAGCCATCACTTTGACGGTGACCCATCCTTCAACATAGGAGAGGGTATGAGAATCGTAGGGGTGCCATCTCTGATGTGCCTCCTTGATTTCGGACATGCCAGGGACATCTTCTCCAAAGGGTGAGATGGGTTGAACCCCGAGAACTCCTTCGAACGCTGAAAGATTTTCATCAAAGGCCTTCATGCTGCAGATCCATCGGGTTTTGAGATCCATCCCCCTCGCTTCCCTGAGGAAGGCAGAAGCTTCCTTGGAAGTCATATGAAGATAGGCAAAGTCCGGATGATAGGATTTCAAGGGAGCCAGGAGAGAGGAAGAGGATTTTAGCGTTGAGAAGTCCGAGGAGAGGATATCGGGTCCCACTTCCAATCCGAGTGTTTTAGCATAAGCCTTGGCTTCCTTAAGGAAGTCCTTCCCTGGAGGTTCTGGAAAACCGATGAAGACCACCTTTGGGTTTTTTATTTTCGTTTCTGTCCTTTCAGAGATATACTTCATGGCAATCTTTGCCAGATCGAGAGGAGTGGGAGTGAGGGAGAAGAGGTAAGGGGTTTTCGTGGTATCCGAAAGGAGATCTGGAAAAGAACTGGTCAGTGTGGGCATTCGCTGAAGATTGATATGGGGAAGAAGCGACAGGCCTGTTTCGCTCGAATAGAGATAGAGGAGAAGGATACGATCTGCTTCGTTCAATTTTCGAAAGGCTGCGATGAACTCCGCTGGCTGGTAAGGGTCGTCCATGAGGATGAGGTCCAATTTTTTACCAAAGATTCCTCCACGCTGGTTGATCCATTTTCCAGCATCGAGTAGGCCCCGGGCGCACTCCCTGCCAGAATCTCCCAGCCGACCGGTGAAGGGGACCAGAGCCCCCACCTTGATCGAGTCTTGGCTGAAGGCGAGGCATGGCGTAATTATTATAAGAGAGGCGATAAGGAGCATCAGAAGGAAAATCTTTTTCATTATTGAATTTCCCCAGGGGTATCAGAGTATCAGAATACCAGGGACTGGATATCCAGGCATTAGATCAAATGTCTTATCTGATACTCCTGATGTCCTGATATTCTTCATCCCGATGACCTGATAACCTAAATCATTAGATGACAACATTCGGGACATCGTTCAGTTGACTATTTTTACTATTTAAGCGAAGGTCCTTGGGACTATTCTTGAGCTATAGTTCTTCCGGTCGTAAAAGATATTATACATAGCGACATAAATGATACGAGGCCTGTCATTCCTTCGAAAGCAGGAATCCAGAAAAACACTGGATTCCGGATCAAGTCCGGAATGACACACCGAATAAAGCTTAAACCTCAGGTACAGCATGGCCCCAAATAACTTTAGGGGGTTGATTGTGAGCGATGTCCTGAACGTTGCCAATTAGGTTCTATGGGTATAGAGCACCGCAAGAATCCGTGTAAATTTATCCTGATGACATTGAACTTTATGGGGGATCGTGGAGTCATAATAAATGGAATCCCCGGGATAGAGGATATCCGTATGATTCCCAAGGATGACTTCCATCTCGCCTTCAAGAACGAAGATGAATTCTTCTCCTTCGTGAACAGAGGTCTTGGCTGTTTTTACCGTGGCGGGCTCGAGGGTGACGATGAAGGGTTCCATGTGGCGATCTTTCTTTTCGAACCCGAGCGATTCATACGTGTAGCCGTATTTAACCCCATCTTTGGAGGCAAAGCGGGAGATCTTTTTTCGTTCGTCCTTTCTCACAATGGTGAAGGGTTCCCCTTCGGTCTCCCCCCAGAAATCGCCCACTCTCACTCCAAAGGCACCTGCCAGTTTGATGATCGTTCCCAAGGAAGGAGAGACAAGATGATTCTCCATCTGGGAGAGCAAAGCGGTTGAAAACCCCGTAAGGTCAGCGAGATCTTTGAGCGAAAGCCCTTTGCTTTCTCTCAATTCTTTAATCTTTTCTCCTACACGAACCTCTTCAATCCCTCTCTTCTCTTCTTCCATAGTTTTCTCCCTTGGTCCGATAGATTGAACTCTTTTTCGAAACGGGTACGGGATGGAATGTCATCTGGATGCGGCTGCCCCATTTTTAACATATTCCGCTCCGATTTCGATGGCCTTGATATTGGAGGGAATGAGGGCATGATGGCGTTCGTCAAAGACTTTTTCAAGAGATTGGAAGATAGAGTCCATCCCCACCCACTTTGTCTTTTCAACAAAAGCGCCCAAGGCGATCATGTTCGCTAATTTAGGGTTTCCATGCTGTATGGCAATATCATTGACAGGAATGGCAAGTAACTCAATGTCCTTGCGGGTCACTTCTTTGAGGTCAATCAGGGAAGAATTGACCATCAGCAGTCCGTTGGGCAGAACCCGAAAACCGTATTTCAGAAGGGAAGGGAGATTCATCGAAATGGAAGCATGAGGCCGAAGTACAATCGGAGAACCAATGTCCTTCGAAGAAATCACCACAGTACAATTGGCTGTCCCGCCCCTCATCTCCACCCCGTAAGTGGGAAGAAAGGTGACCTGTTTACCCTCCTTCATGGCAGCGTAGGCCAGAAGGTTTCCGATTGCAAGCACTCCCTGTCCACCGAACCCAGCGATGATGATGTCGTAATAGAAATGTTTGGTATTCATCATTCTCCTAATCACCAATAACCAAATTCCAAGCTCCCAATAATAACCAATTTTCAAATAACCAAATAATTTTTGGATATTGGTGATTGGAAATTATTTGGTTATGGGGATTTAGTGTTTGGTTAGTTCTATAAGTAATCTGCCATCTTTCTCTCTTTTAGGATGCCCAATGGGAAATAGGGGATCATCTGTTCTTCAACCCGGCGATTTGCCTCGAGAGACGATAGACCCCAGTTGGTCGGACAGGACATTAAGACTTCGACCATTGAGAATCCCATCTCTTCGATCTGCATCTGAAAGGCCTTGCGAATCGCTTTCTTCGCCTTCATCAGGTTGGCGGGGTTATTGACAGCCACTCTGGCGACAAAGGCGCTTCCCTCCAGGGTGGCCATCATCTCTGCCATCCGGATGGGGTAACCATCATAGGTGAAATCCCTTCCATAGGGGCTGGTCGTCGTCTTCTGCCCAAGAAGGGTTGTGGGGGCCATCTGGCCCCCGGTCATCCCATAGATTCCATTGTTGGCAAAAATGAGGGTGATGTTCTCTCCACGGTTTGCAGTATGAATTCCCTCGGCGATTCCAATGGCTCCAAGGTCTCCATCCCCTTGAATCGTGAAAACGATCGCATCTTTTCTTGCCCGTTTCACTCCCGAAGCAACAGCGGAGGCCCTCCCGTGGGGCGCCTCAAGGACATCAATATTGAAATAGTCATACATAAAGACCGAGCATCCTACGGAAGCCACGCCGATGGTCTTTTCTCTGATTTTAAAGTAGTCAATGGCCTCTGCCACCAAGCGGTGGACAATTCCATGATGACATCCCGGACAGAAATGAAAGGGAACATCAATGAGACATTCAGGACGTTTAAATACAAGTTCCATCACTTTGACCCTCCAAATCCGAAATCCGAATATCGAAACAAATCCAAATTACCGAAATTAAAATATCGAAACAGTTTTGAACATTTGGAAATTCAAGCTTTGAATTTGTTTCTTGTTTCGAATTTCGTGCTTCGAATTTAAATTACGTATAGTATTTCTTAATCTCTTCCAGTATCTCTTCTGGAGGGGGCAAGGCTCCAGGAGGTTTTCCATAAAAAAAGACCTGGGCATCCCGATCCACTGAGAGTCTTACGTCCTCTACCATCTGACCTGTATTTAATTCGACCGTTAAAAATTTCTTAACCTTTTTTGAAAGGTCAAGGAGTGTTTTTTCAGGATAGGGAAAAAGTGTAATGGGTCGGAATAGACCAACCCTCATCCCTTCTTCTCTGGCCAGTTCCATAGCGGTTTTCGAAACCCTTGCCATGCTCCCGAAAGCCACCAGAATAAAGTTTGCATCTTCAGTATTGACCGTTTCGAAACGAACCTCCTCCCTCTTCATCCTTTCATATTTCTGGTAAAGTTTCCAGTTATGTTCGGTTAGCTCGCCTTCTTGGAGATAGAGCGATTTGATCCGGTTCGGTTTTCTTCCTTTGGCTCCGGTCAGTGCCCAATCCTTGGGTGGAAGATCCATCTTTTCGGGTTTTTTGCGGATGAGTGGTTCCTTCATCTGGCCGATGAGGGCATCCCCAAGGATCATGGCGGGATTTCGATACTTATCAGCGAGATCAAAAGCTAAAAAGGTGAAGTCATACATCTCCTGGACAGTGGAAGGGGCAAGGACGATCATACGATAGTCTCCATGCCCTCCGCCTCGTGTGGCCTGGAAATAATCTCCCTGAGAGGCAGAGATTCCCCCGAGACCAGGTCCGCTTCGAGAGATATTGACAATCACCACTGGAAGTTCACTTCCAGCCATGTAGGAGAGTCCTTCCTGCATCAGTGATATTCCAGGACTGGAAGAGGAGGACATGGCCCGGGCTCCTGTTGCAGAAGCCCCTAAGAGCAGATTGATGGAAGCGATTTCACTCTCGGCCTGGATAAATTCTCCCCCAAGGGGGGGGAGATGTTTTGAGAGGTATTCAGGTATCTCGTTCTGGGGGGTGATGGGATACCCGAAAAAGAGCCGGCAATCCGCATCAATCGCTCCCATCGCCACGGCCTCGTTTCCCCTCACCAGTATTTTTTCAATATGTTGATCCATGATGCCTTAAACCTTTCCCTGTCAATTTCAATTTCGGTTCTTCTTTATCATTTTTTCTCCCGATCTCCCTATCCCCCCATCTATTTTTTGGTATCCTTCCAGACCTTGATGGCGACATCCGGACAGATCTCCCCGCAGATGGCGCAGCCTGTGCAAGATCCGTTATCGTCCCAGACCACAAAAAGATATCCCTGGCGGTTGATTTCTTCTCCAATCCGGATCGCCTCCTTAGGGCAAGAAATGGTGCAAAGGCCACATCCTTTACAGCGTTCTTTATCAATTTCGATTTTAGAAGTCATCATTCCACCACGATTAACATTCCAATAACAGAATTCGAAATAATAACTCCCCCTTTCCCCCTCTTAATTTAAGAGGGGGTAGGGGGCGTTAAGCCTTAGATCACTTTCATTTCCTTAAACCGTTGTATATCCCTTTCCGTATATCCTATCGCCTTTAGAACCTCGATGGTATGTTCTCCTCGCTGAGGTGATGGAATTGGGTTTTCAAATGGGAAGAGGGAGGATTTGATCGGATTTCCTACCTGTCGGATCTTTCCCTCCACAGGGTGTTCATATTCAATGACCATCTTACGATGAATGACTTGTGGATGCTGAAAAACCTCATCAAGGGTGAGTATGGGTTCGCAGCAGGCATCCACCTCTTTGAAAAACTCTGTCCATTCTTTTTGAGTTTTGGTCTTGAAGAGCTCTCTCACCTCTTGAATCATTCGTATTCTTTCTTCTCCTTCGATAAATTGCTTGGAGATGAGTTCTTTTCTTCCAACGGCTTCGCAAAAATTCTTCCAGAATTTTGGCTCCAGTGCCCCGAGAGACATATATCTTCCATCCAGGGTGGGATAGACTTGATAGCATGCGTATCTACCAGAAAGATGCATTGCTCCCCTTTGTGGAAGTTGTTGATCCGAAAGATATTTTCCTGCATGGATGGAGAGCCAGGAAAGAACGCCGTCATGCATGGCGACATCAAGATGCTGACCCTCTCCTGTCTTCTGTCGGTGGACGATGGCCGTCAAAATGGCAACTGCAGCCATCATGGCCCCTCCTCCAATGTCTGCTATCTGAACCCCTGGGAGGATGGGACCGGTTTCGATTGTTCCGGTTAATTCGAGGATACCACCAAGGCCGATGTAATTGATATCATGACCGGATCGGTCCCGGTACGGTCCATCCTGCCCATATCCGGAAAGGGAACAGAGAATGACTCCAGGATTTCTCTTTTTCAATTCTTGATAACCGATTCCAAGGCGATCCATGACCCCTGGCCTGAACCCTTCCAGTACAATGTCGTAAGTTTCGATCAATTTATAAAAAATCCCTTTTCCTTCCTCAACTTTGAGGTTCAGAGTCATACTCTTCTTATTTCTGTTGAGGGTGAGAAAGTAGGCCCCATCATTTTTCCGGATCGGGCCCATCAAACGCATGTAATCTCCCTGATCCGGGTCCTCGACCTTAAGCACCTCCATACCAAGGTCAGCCAGCAGAAGGGTGCAGTAAGGTCCAGGCAAAAGCCTTGAAAGATCAAGCAGTTTTAAGCCTGTAAGGGGGCCAGAGGGCCACTGTTGTCTGCTCTTCATTAAAATTTAAATAACATATTGTTTTTAGAAAAAAAAGTCTCTGGAAAACTGTCCATTAAAAAAACACAACTTTTTTTAGCACTCTCAAGAAATAACCCTTGACTAGAATTCTTCAGAGTGATATTTAATGCATTCAAAAAGTCATTTCATTAATTTGCGAAGGGAGGACAGATGATGAAAAAGAGCATAAAAGGAAAGACAAAAACGGAAAAAGTTCCAAAGAAGCCAATGAAAAAGGCAGATCAGAAGTCTTTTAAAAAAAGTTCAAAAAAACCTTTGAAAAAGATCGTAAAGAAACCAGCCCCAAAACCTTCCAAAAAACTTTCCCCAAAACCAGTAAGAAAGGCTGTTAGAAAACGATTAAAAGAACCAGTGGTCAAGCAAGTTCGAAAGCCTGTAAAGAAAGTTTCTGCCAAACCTTCCCCAACTTCTCTTTTTCCCGTCAAGAGTACCAAGGTGCCCCTGTGGGTTCCCACGCCGGAAAAGATTAGAGATGCCAACATGACCCACTTTATTCGATTTGTAAATGAAAAGTATGGGAAATCCTTTCAGACGTTCAATGACCTGTATCAGTGGTCTGTGGATTCCATTCCTGATTTCTGGGCCTCTGTCTGGGAGTTTGTCGATGTGAAGGCTTCTCGGCGATGGGACCGAGTGGTTGAGGATTTGGGTGTCTTTCCAGGAACAAAATGGTTTTTAGGGGCCAGGCTCAACTTTGCAGAGAACCTTCTGAGATACCGGGATGACCGTTTGGCTTTCATCTTCAGAGGTGAAACCCAGAAATATGCGACAATGACTTACCGGGAACTTTATTATACGGTTGCGCGGTTAGCCAAGTCGTTGCGCGAGTTAGGGATTCAACCCGGCGATCGAATCGCAGGCTATATGCCCAATATGATGGAGACAACCATTGCCATGTTGGCTGCGACAAGCATTGGTGCAGTCTGGTCTTCCTGTGCGACAGACATTGGACCTCAAGCTGCACTCGACCGGTTAGGGCAGATCGAACCCAAGGTCTTGTTTTCAGTGGACGGTTATTATTATAAGGCAAAGGCCTTTAATACCTTGGGGAATGCTGCAGAGGTTGCCAGAGGTATCCCTTCTCTTAAAAAGGTGGTGATCGTTTCATACACAGGGGAGAAGCCAGATATTGGGAATATTCCCGACGGTATCCATTATGAGGACTTTCTATCTCCGGAAGAGGAACCAGAGCTTCAATTTGAACAATTGCCCTTTGACCATCCGGTCTATATCATGTTCTCTTCCGGCACCACTGGAAAACCCAAATGCATGGTTCAAGGAGCTGGCGGAATTCTGCTCCACCATTTGAAAGAGTTGATTATTCATAGTGACCTGAGGCGGGAGGATAAGGTCTTCTATATCACCACCTGTAGCTGGATGATGTGGAATTGGTTAATGTCAACCCTTGGCGTGGGAGCTACTGTGGTCCTGTATGATGGCAACCCGAATTACCCAGATGCTTATGCCATGTGGAAGATGGTTCAAGACGAAAAGATTACCTTTTTCGGACTCAGCGCAAGCTATATCAACTATCTCCGGGGCGAGGGCGTTCAACCCGGCAAGCATTACGATCTCTCCTCCCTGAGAGAGATTTCTCAGACCGGTTCTGTGCTCTCAGCCGAAGGTTTCGAATGGGTCTATCGGGAAATTAAGAAGGATCTCCATTTCAACTCCATCTCAGGCGGCACGGATATCAATGGCTGCTTTGCGATTGGCAGTCCAATTCAGCCGGTCTTTGCAGGTGAGCTTCAAGGACCGGGTTTAGGTATGAAAGTAAAGGCATACGATGAGAATGGAAAGCCTGTCTGGGATAAAGAGGGAGAGCTGGTATGCGAGGCTCCTGCGCCGTGCATGCCCCTCTATTTCTGGAACGATCCAAACGGAGAGAAATATAGATCTGCCTACTTCGATTATTATCCGGGTGTGTGGCGACATGGTGACTATGTTTTGTTCCACAGTGATACGGGTGGCATCACGTTCTATGGAAGATCTGATGCCGTGCTTAAACCCTCTGGAGTCAGAATTGGAACTGCCGAAATCTATAATGTGGTCGAGAAGATCGAAGGGATTGCGGACAGCCTGGCCATTGGGCAGAATTGGGAAGGCGAACAGCGAATTATTCTCTTTGTTAAACTCGCTCAGGGGGTTGAGCTGACCGAGGAGCTTAAGAATACGATCAAAAAGACCCTCCGGGAGAAGGCGTCACCCCGTCACGTTCCAGCCATCATCATGGAGATGCCAAGCGCGCCTTACACCATGAATATGAAAAAAGTGGAGAGTGCGGTTACCAACATCATCCATGGAAGGCCGGTTTTGAACCGCGATGCCTTGAGCAACCCGGAAGTTCTGGACTATTTTGAAAAGATCGTTCCGGAATTGCAGAAATGATGAAAAGTAATAAGTTCGGAGTTGGGAGTTCGGACTTTAAAACCAAAATTCTCCGAACTCCAAACTAAATTACTCCGAGCAGTGATCATGAAATTGACCCGCAAAGAATTCGAAGAAGCGGTCCTTCAGTCGCTGGAGAGGCTTCCAAGAGCAATAAAAAATAGAATGGAGAATATTGATGTGGTGGTTGAGGATGAAGCCTCTCCAGATCTCCTTGAGGAGATGGGGCTTTGTTCCCCCTCTGAGTTGCTGGGTCTCTATCAGGGTGTTCCCATTAACCAGAGGGGTTTTTATTATGGGAATGTCCTTCCGGATAAGATTACCCTCTTTCAAAAACCCATCGAAGCCATCTGCAGGACAAAGCAAGAGATTGAGGAGAAAGTCAGGGAAGTAGTTGTCCACGAGGTGGGTCATTACTTCGGTCTGGACGAAGACCGATTGGAAGAATTAGAAGAGGAATGAGTGGGGGAGGATGGAGGTCCAAGGTTAGAGGCGGATTCCTTAAACAATAAAAAACAAGGGATGTCCAGTAGTGGCCTCTCTGTCAACTTGCTATCGAATTGGAAAACGTGTTAGGGTTTAGCGGTCCATTTTGCTGGAATGGAATAAAAAGAATTGGAAGGAGATGAATCATGGAAAAGTGGATGGGCGGGGATATGCATCCGAGTTACCGAATTCTCATGGGGCCAGGACCAAGCAATGTTCATTACCGGGTTTATCAGGCCATGTCTAACCCGGTCATCGGGTATCTCGATCCCCAAATTTTAGCCTGTATGGATGAGATCAGCGAGATGTTAAGAGGTGTTTTCCAGACGAAAAACAGGGTGACGTTGGCTCTTTCCGCAACAGGAAGCGCAGGGATGGAGACCGCGTATGTCAATTTTGTGGAACCCGGAGATGTGGTCGTCATTGGAGTCAATGGTTTCTTTGCGGATCGGATGACCCAGGTTGCTTCTCGAAGTGGAGCAAAGGTGATCCGGGTTGAGCAGGAGTGGGGAAAGATCATTGAACCGGAAAAGGTCATCAAGACATTAAAGGAACATCCTGAGGCGAAGATCTGCGGGATGGTCCATGGAGAGACCTCCACCGGGGTAAGGCAACCTCTTGAAGAGATCGGGGCATACTGCAAAGGAAAGGATATTCTTCTTGTGGTGGATGCGGTCACCACCTTAGGAGGATATCCGGTTAAGGTGGATGAGTGGGGTGTTGATGTCTGCTATGCGAGTTCCCAGAAGTGCCTTGGCGTCCCACCCGGGCTTTCTCCGATCACAGTAAGCGAAAAAGCCATGGATGTGCTCCGTGCACGAAAGACCCCAGTGCAGAGTTTCTATCTTGACCTCATCCTGCTTGAAAAATACTGGGGAACGGAAAGGGTTTATCACCACACAGCACCTGCCTCCATGTTCTATGCGATGCGGGAAGGACTGAAGATCATCTTTGAAGAAGGGTTAGAAGCAAGATTTCATCGCCATCAAACATTGGGGGATCGCTTGAAGATGGAATTGGAAGGTCTCGGATTTAAACTCTTTGCCCAGGAAGGGTATCGGTTGCCCATGTTGACCTCCGTGCTTCTCCC
>OGCL01001675.1_pt1 | contig 17901 bp, 12 predicted proteins | sample 1570041 | NCBI WGS metagenome assembly OGCL01 (sample SAMN06266162, study PRJEB24511) | hot springs metagenome | isolation source: Hot spring water | place: South Africa: Limpopo | collected 2015-06-22
ACTAAAAGGAAAACCCAAAAAGGCTGACGATTTTCAACTATGTTTTGATTTCAGCTAAAAACTCAGGAAACTCCAGGGTATAAGTATATCGTAGATAAGCAGTTTTAATGTTATAATAGAAAGCTTTTGAATTTTTAATCGTAAAAAACATCTTCAATTCAGTAATTTTGCAATTTAAAATTTTCAAATTAAAGGGGGATATTAACAATGGCGGTTGCTAAGGTTGAAAACATCAGGAATATAGCTTTGATTGCCCACAGCGGTGCAGGCAAAACCTCTCTTGTAGAGGCAATGCTTTTTAACGCCGGAGCCATTGATAGGATCGGCACCGTAGAGGCTGGAAACACAACTTCAGACTTCGAGCCTGAAGAGATAGCTCGAAAAATCAGCGTATCATCGTCTCTATCTTATTGCGACTGGAAAGGCACGAGAATTAATTTGATCGACACGCCGGGGTTCATTAATTTTATCGAGGACACAAGGGGATGCCTGAGGGTAGCTGACGGCGTAATAGCTGTAGTGTGTGCTGTATCAGGCGTTAAAGCCGAAACCAAAAAGATATGGGGATATGTCACAGAATATCAAATCCCTTCAGTTATTTTTATCAATAAGTTGAATAAGGAGTCGGCAAACTTCTATTCAACAGTTGAAGAGGTAAAGGCGTCCTTCGGATTGGAACCGGTTCCCCTTCAAATACCTATCGGAGAAGGCGAGCAATTTAGAGGCGTAGTTGATCTGCTTACGATGAAGGGGTATGTCTTTAAAGATGGCAAGGCGTCAGAGATAGACATTCCTTCTGAATTAAGCAGTTCGGCTGAAGAATACAGGAAAAAATTAGTCGAAAGAATTGCTGAAGCAGACGACGCTTTATTAGAAAAATATCTTGAGGGTGAAGAACTCACAATGGATGAACTCCTGAAGGGAATAAAGGAAGGCTCGCTCTCAAGAAAATTCCTGCCTATAGTATGCGGTTCAGCAGTAGGCAATATAGCTATACCCCAGCTTTTGGATATAATTCTGCTCTGCCTACCGTCCCCTGTTGAGAGAAGCACTGTGCTTCCCATCAAAGCTAGAAACATAAAAAGTGGAACGGAAGTTGATGTTAAACCCATTCCGTCGGAGCCTTTTGCTGCGTATGTTTTTAAATCCATTGCTGACCCTTACGCGGGAAAGTTTTCCCTTTTCAGGGTTTTCTCAGGTGTTTTGAAGGCTGATTCGACCGTTCTCAATACCGCCTCTGAGACAAAGGAAAGAATCGGTCAAATCTTTTATCTCCTTGGTAAAAAGCATGTTGCAGCGCAGTCTGTAGGCCCGGGTGAACTTGCTGCTGTCGTTAAGCTCAAAGATACAAATGCCGGCGATACCTTGTGCGACGAACAAACCCCTTTGCTGTTTGAGAAGGTCAAGTTTGCTGAGCCGATTATCTCATATGCAATAGCTCCAAAGACAAAAGGCGATGAAGAAAAAGTGAGCGTCGGACTGCAAAGGATACTGGAGGAGGACCCAACCCTCAAATTTGTCAGAGATGAAGAATCCAAGGAAATGATTTTGTCTGGAATGGGTCAGGTTCACCTTGAGGTTGCATTGGAAAGGCTTAAGAGAAAATTTGGGGTCGAAGTAATGATGAGCGCTCCTAAAATTCCTTATAGAGAAACTATCAGGGCTTCTGCTCAAACACAGGGTAAATATAAAAAACAATCAGGGGGAAGGGGTCAGTACGGTGACTGCTGGATCGAGATAGAACCTTTGCAAAGGGGTGAAGGATATGAATTCATAGACAAAATTGTCGGCGGTGCAATACCTCAGCAATACAGACCTGCTGTAGAAAAAGGAATAATAGAGACTATGAAGGAGGGGATACTCGCAGGATATCCTATCGTTGACCTTCGAGTGACTTTGTTTGACGGCTCTTACCATACAGTTGATTCTTCAGAAATGGCTTTCAAGATAGCTGGCTCTATGGCTCTCAAAAAGGCATTTATGGATGCCAAGCCTGTATTATTGGAGCCTATAATGAAGGCTGAGATAATAGCGCCTGACGATACCCTTGGTTCAGTGATCGGTGATTTGAATTCAAAAAGAGGCAAAGTTCAGGGGGTTGAACCCCAGCCTGGGGGCAATCAAAAAATAACTGCTTCAGTGCCTATGGCTGAAATGCTCACATACGCTAATCAACTCCACAGCATCACTTCAGGGAGGGGTCTTTATTCGATGGAATTTTCCCACTATGAAGAAGTCCCTGCCCATATCTCCCAGAAAATAATAGCAGAGCGGCAGAAAAAGAAGGAAGAAGAGTAAAAAACAGTTTTATTAGCAAGGAGGTTAAGATGAAGGTATTGATTGTTTATTACAGCACATTCGGCAATGTTTTCAAGATGGCTCAATATATAGCCGAAGGGGTAAGTCAGGTGGAAGGCGCAGAGGCTGTTATCAGAAGGGCGCCAGAACTTATGCCTGAAACAGTTGTCCAGTCAAGAACCGACATGAAGGCAGGCGCAGAAATCCAAAAGGATGTTCCCGTGGTTACAATGGATGATTTTAAAGAAGCAGGCGCCTATGCCTTTGGAACTCCTACAAGATTTGGGAATGTATCATCACAGTTGAAATACCAGATTGACCAGCTTGGTCCTTTATGGATGCAAAAGGCGTTTGAAGGGAAGCCTGCTGGAATATTCGTCTCAACAGGCACATTGCACGGAGGGCAGGAGTCAACCATACTTACCCTGATGACCGTATTAATTCATCTTGGGCTAATAATAGTCGGCGTTCCCTATTCAGTGCCAGACCTTTATCTTACTCGTGGAGGTGGTGCGCCATACGGACCCGGGCATGTGGCAGGGGCTGACAATCTTAGGGAAATAGATGAAAATGAGGCGAATATCTGCCGCATTTTTGGCAAAAGACTTGCTGAAATAGGGATTAAGTTGAGCAGGTAAAACAGGTGTCTATACTATATGCTTGTATCAAGTAATCAAGCTCATCCTTCGACTGGCTCAGGATGAAATTATAAGCAGAAGGGCTTATCTTGACATAACCACTTCAAAATCTGTCATGGTGAACTTTTGGTGTGAATTGAGTAGAACACCTGTCATTGTGAGCTTGTCGAACCATAAGTTTCCAAAGCATTCCCTTTAGACTTGTCCCAGCTTACAACATACAGGAACAAGTTTTACGAGTATGACAGTGACAGTATAGTATGTTTTATTCATAAAAACATATGAAACTCCAAACTATTTAACATTCACTATCCACTTACTACTAATTACTTTTATCTTAAGGTGATTTTTGCGATTCTATCCAGCACATGGACTGTATCAACAAACCTTATCTGCTTTGTTTTTGAGGATAAAATCAGAGAATGGGTTCTTGCGCCGCCACCGAAGAAACTGACGCCGTTTAAAATATCCCCTTTAGTAACACCAGTTGCAACGAAGATTATATTATCACCCGGGGCAAGATCATCGGTAGTATAAACCTTGTCTTCACTTAAATCCATTCCCATCTCTTTTGCCCTTTTTCTCTCGTCATCATTACGCCATCTCATCCTTGCCTGCATCTCTCCTCCGAGACATTTAACAGCTGCAGCGGATAAAACTCCCTCAGGAGCGCCTCCAATCCCCATAAGGGCGTGAATACCTGTTCCTTCAACAATAGCAGCGATTGCAGGCGTTATATCTCCGTCACTGATTATCTTAATCCTTGCGCCCGCCGCCCTTACATCCTTTATAAGCTTATCATGCCTTGGCCTGTCTAATATAACAACGACAAGATCGTCCACATCCCTGCCTAATGCCTTCGCTATATTCTCGAGGTTTTCGTGTACCGATGCCCGGATATCAACCACTCCTTTTGCGGCAGGCCTGACTACAAGCTTCTCCATATATGTATCAGGACAGTATAAAAGTCCATCTTTTTCCGCCACTGCCATCACTGAGAGAGCATTCGGAGAGCCAGTGGCACATAGATTTGTGCCCTCAAGGGGGTCAACAGCGATATCCACCTCAAAATCGCCGCCGCAGCCAACCTCCTCCCCAATATATAGCATCGGAGCTTCGTCCCTCTCGCCCTCTCCTATTACAACCCTACCATGAATCGGGATGTCATTCAGGGCGATTCTCATGGCGTTAACCGCTGCTCTGTCCGCATCCTTTCTATCCCCCTTACCCATAAGCCTCGCTGCTGCAATAGCAGCGGATTCAGTGACACTGAGAATGTCTAATGTCAGCTTCTTTTCCACGGATGTCCCTCCTTTTGTGGTATTCTTGTATCGATTTTATGCTTAAATCCTTTTTCAGGAGCACCTCAATTGCGAGCATGACAGCCCTTGCGCCTGAGATAGTGGTTGTATAGGGAACCCTGTATTGAAGGGCGCTTCTTCTTATTGAGAGAGAGTCTTTTTGTGACTGTGAACCGCTAACTGTATTTATGATAAAATTTACCTTGCCGTTCTTTATTAAATCAACTATATGGGGCCTGCCTTCAGCTACCTTATTTATTATCTTAACAGCAATTCCATTGTCATGGAGATATTTAGCAGTCCCTCTGGTTGCGATAAGTTTGAACTTTAACTCTTTCAATCTCTTTGCGACCGAAAGAACCTGAGATTTATCCTGATCCTTTACGCTGATGAAAATCGTTCCCGACGTGGGGATGCGGTTATTGCTTGACATCTGAGCCTTTGCATAGGCAAGTCCAAAGTCTTCATCGATACCCATTACCTCGCCTGTTGATTTCATCTCAGGACCCAAAATCACATCAACGCCGGGGAATTTATCGAAGGGAAAGACAGCTTCCTTTACAGCGAGATGTGATATACCCACCTCTTCAGTCATACCGAGCCCCTTCAGCGTATCACCTGTCATTATCCTTGCCGCAAGTTTTATAAGAGGTATCCCTATCGCCTTGCTGACATACGGAATGGTTCTAGATGCCCTTGGATTTACCTCAAGGACATATATATCCCCGCCTTTCACCGCAAACTGCACATTCATCAGTCCAATTACATTCAGTTCCTTAGCAAGCGATTTAGTCTGCTTCTTAATTTCATCCACTATTGAACGAGGAAGGCTGTAAGGAGGTATTGAACAAGCGGAATCTCCAGAGTGTATCCCTGCTTCCTCAATATGCTCCATAACTCCGCCTATGATAACATCTGTTCCATCAGAGATTGCATCTACATCCAACTCTATCGCATCAGCAAGATATTTATCTATCAGTACAGGATGGTCGGGAGATGCAGAAACAGCCTTTTTCATATAATTTATTAATGAAGCCTCATCATAGACTATCTCCATAGCCCTACCGCCTAAAACATATGAAGGTCTTACAACTACTGGATATCCTATGGAGTTTGCAGCTTTCAAGGCATCTTCAATAGATACAACAGTGTCATTGTCAGGCTGTTTGAGATTGAGCTTTATAAGCAATTCTTTGAATCTTTTTCTATCTTCAGCCCTATCAATCGAATCAGGAGATGTGCCGAGTATTTTCACCCCTTCTTTTTCCAGAGGAACAGACAGCTTTAATGGGGTTTGACCGCCAAACTGAACAATTACACCTTCAGGCTTCTCGAGTTCGATAATATTCATTACATCTTCAATCGTCAGAGGCTCAAAATAAAGCCTGTCGGATGTATCATAATCGGTGCTGACGGTCTCTGGGTTGCAATTTATCATTATGGTCTCATATCCCTTTTCCTTTAATGCAAAAACAGCCTGAACACAGCAGTAATCAAACTCTATCCCCTGCCCAATCCTGTTAGGACCTGAACCTAAAATGACAATCTTTTTGCGGTTAGTAGGGATTGCATCGTTTTCGATACTTTTGTCATTATTTTTTGAATCCCCGATTCTGTAAAAGGGTGTCTCATATGTTGAGTAAAAATAAGGCGTATATGCCTCAAATTCGGCGGCACATGTATCCACAAGTTTATAAACCGGCATCAAACCTGTCTTTTTTCTGAAATCTCTCACCTCTTTTTCGGTTCTTCCAGTCAGTCTGGCAATCATCCTGTCTGAAAAGCCGTATTCCTTAGCCTTCTTTAATATCTCGAAAGATCCATCTCCAAAACTGGCAGTCTTTTTTATTTCCTGCTCAAATTCGATGATTTGCCTAATATTATGTAAAAACCAGGGATCAATCCATGTCAGCGAATGTATCTCTTCTATCCCTATACCCTGACGTATTGCCTGAGCCACATACCATATCCTTTCTGAATTTGGCATCATTAATTTTGTCTTGACTTTTTCAATGCTCATATCAGAAAACTCAAAGCCCGATGAGCCTATCTCGAGGCTTCTTAACGCCTTCTGGAGCGACTCCTTAAATGTCCTTCCTATTGACATCGCCTCGCCTACGGATTTCATCTGCGTGGTAAGGGTGCTGTCTGCATCGGGAAACTTTTCAAAGGTAAAGCGGGGCATTTTTGTTACGACATAATCAATAGTGGGCTCAAATGACGCTGGTGTTTCCCTTGTTATATCATTCCTAACTTCATCTAAAGTATAACCCACTGCGAGCTTTGCAGCAATCTTAGCGATTGGGAAGCCGGTAGCTTTGCTCGCAAGGGCCGAACTCCTTGAAACCCTTGGATTCATCTCTATCACGACCATCTTGCCGTTTTTAGGATTTACTGCAAACTGTATATTAGAACCCCCTGTATCAACGCCTATCTCTCTAATCACAGCGATGGCGGCATCGCGCATCCTTTGATATTCCTTATCTGTAAGGGTTTGGGCAGGCGCTACCGTAATCGAATCTCCAGTATGAACGCCCATTGGGTCGAAATTCTCGATGGAGCATATTATAACGACATTGTCCATCATATCCCGCATTACTTCCAGTTCATATTCCTTCCAGCCAAGGACTGATTGCTCAATCAGCACTTGACTAACAGGGCTTAATTTCAATGCCTTCTCGAGCATTTCCTTGTATTCTTCGATGTTGTATGAGATACCGCCGCCAGTGCCGCCCAATGTAAAGGCTGGCCTTAAAATTGCTGGAAAGCCTATCTCATCAATCACATCAAGCCCCTCTTTCAAAGTCGTGACAGTCCTTCCGAGAGGCACCTCAAGGCCTATATTTATCATCGCCTGTTTGAAAAGCTCTCTATCTTCAGCCTTTTTTATGGCGGGAAGCCTTGCGCCTATTAATTCTACTTTGTATCTGTCGAGCACTCCAGATTCAGATAACTGAACTGCAAGGTTAAGGGCGGTTTGCCCCCCCATCGTAGGCAGGATGGCTTGGGGTCTTTCTTTTTTGATTATTAACTCTATAATCTCTTTTGTGAGTGGTTCTATGTAAGTCGCATCTGCCATTTCTGGGTCTGTCATGATAGTAGCAGGGTTGGAATTAACAAGGACAATCTTAAAACCCTCCTCCCTAAGAGCTTTGCAGGCCTGGGTGCCAGAGTAATCGAATTCACATGCCTGACCTATAATTATAGGACCAGAGCCAATTAATAAAATCTTCTCTATATCCATCCTTTTGGGCATAAAACCTCCTTAAATATAACTTAGCGTGGACGCGTATTGAAAGCGTATTTCCAATCATTGTCATCCAAAAGCCGCTATATCAAACCCGAATTTCTGCGGTTGCACTGAAGGCGTTAAGATTTAGCATGCACAACTTTGCAGTATTAAATTATAAACCCATAACGAAAATATTTCCAATTATCCGAAATTTAGCGATAGAAACATAAATTAGTTCATTATGAGAACCCGTAGGGTTCGCAGCAATTTTATCACAGAAGGATTTCTGAAGGAATAACGATTTTTTGAGTTTGTTTAAATCTTTTTCGGCATGACGTTAAATATGCAGTTCATAAGGCATTATCGTTTTCTGCCAGAAAGTCGTCAAATTTTCTGAAATGCAAGCTGCCCTTACGCAACCGAGCAAGGTTGGCAAGATATTCCTTGTCTTCAAGGAGCTAAAGTAGTTTTTGATAATCCTTAATGTGGATAATGACTTTCTTTGGTTTGCCGTTCTTCTCTAACTTTTTAATGCCTTTTTTAGAAGATAAAACACTGGTTCATCGGATGGTTATACGCCATCCAATGAACCAGTTTTAGCATTTTAGTTAAGCCTTAGAAGATGTTTATACATATACAACAATCAGGCGATTTCGAATCGGTCAAGATTCATCACTTTATTCCATGCAGACACAAAATCACGAATAAACTTCTCTTGTGCATCATCTGAGGCATAGACTTCTGCTATGGCTCTAAGTTGAGCATTTGCACCGAATATAAGGTCGACTCGCGTAGCTGTCCACCTCAGCACTCCAGTTTTCCTATCTCTACCTTCAAAAACCTGAGCATCATCTGAAACTGCCTTCCACTCCGTGCCCATGTCAAGGAGATTGACGAAAAAGTCATTTGTTAGCGTCTCTTGCCGTTTTGTGAAAACGCCGTGCTGAGTCTTGCCAAAATTTGCATTCAGTGCTCGCATACCACCAACTAATACTGTCATTTCGGGGGCTGTAAGGGTGAGCAAGTGTGCTTTATCTACAAGCAGATCCTCTGGACTGAATGGCAAGCCCGGTTTTGAATAGTTTCTGAACCCATCGGCATATGGCTCAAGCCAAACAAAGGACTCAACATCAGTCTGTTCCTGCGATGCATCTACTCGACCGGGTGTAAAGGGGACTTCAATATTGAATCCAGCTTTTTTTGCTGATTCCTCAACAGCAGCACACCCTCCAAGAACGATTAAATCAGCCAGAGAGACTTTCTTGCCGTTTGTAGCTTTGGCGTTAAACTCCTTCTGTATATTTTCGAGTGTTGCAAGAACTTTTGAGAGTTGTTCCGGCATATTCACTTCCCAGTTTTTCTGTGGTTCAAGCCTTATGCGGGCACCATTTGCACCTCCCCGATAGTCTGAGCCGCGGAATGTAGATGCCGAAGACCAAGCAGTATAAACAAGTTCTGATATAGTTAATCCAGAGGCAAGTATCTTAGCCTTAAGTGCCTTTATGTCATCCGCATCAATAAGTTTATAATCAAGCGGTGGTAAAGGATCCTGCCAGATTAGGTCTTCTTTAGGAACTTCCGGTCCAATATAACGCACTTTAGGTCCCATGTCACGATGAATCAATTTAAACCAAGCCCTGGCAAAGGCATCTGCAAACTCATCAGGATGCTCAAGAAAGTGACGAGAGATTTTTTCATAGACTGGATCCATGCGCAATGCTAAATCTGTCGTAAGCATCATTGGCGCATGGCGCTTTTTGGGGTCGTGAGCATCGGGAACTAAACCTTGTCCGGCGCCGCCCTTTGGTTGCCACTGTTTGGCGCCTGCTGGGCTTTTGGTCAACTCCCACTCATAATTAAAGAGAGTGTGTAGATAAGTCATATCCCATTTGGTTGGGGTCGGTGTCCATGCTCCTTCTAAGCCGCTGGTGTAGGTGTCAGAGCCTTTACCAGTTCCGAATTTATTCCGCCAGCCCAAACCTTGATCTTCGATGGGAGCAGCTTCTGGTTCAGTCCCAACATAAGATGCGGGGCAGGCACCATGGCATTTGCCAAAGGTGTGTCCCCCTGCAATTAAGGCTACTGTTTCGTAGTCGTTCATTCCCATCCTTCGGAAGATTTCTCGAATATCTCGAGCTGACGCTATTGGGTCTGGGTTACCTTTTGGCCCTTCTGGATTCACATAAATAAGACCCATTTGAACTGCCGCCAAAGGATGTTCGAGCTCATGTTCACCTGAATATCGCTCTTCACCCCCCAGCATGATTTCTTCACGACCCCAATAAACATCCTCTGGAGGCTCCCATATATCCATCCTTCCGCCACCAAAGCCAAAGGTCTTAAAGCCCATAGACTCTAAGGCTACATTGCCAGCAAGGATCATCAGGTCAGCCCAGGAGATTTTTTTGCCGTATTTTTTCTTGATAGGCCAGAGCAGGCGGCGAGCTTTGTCAAGACTAGCATTATCTGGCCAACTGCTTCTTGGGGGGAAGCGCATTGCACCTGTATTAGCCCCTCCACGACCATCTAAGGATCTATAACTTCCTGCACTGTGCCATGCCATGCGAATAAAAAGCCCACCGTAATGACCGTAATCTGCAGGCCACCAGTCTTCAGATTTGGTCATGAGTTCCATAAGGTCCTTCTTCAGAGCTTGATAATCGAGTTTTTTGAACTCTTCTCTGTAGTTAAAGTCTTCTCCCATAGGATTTGATTTGGCTGAATGCTGATGCAGAATATTTAGTCTGAGAAGATTTGGCCACCACTCAAAAATTGATTTACCCTTTTTAAAATCATGTTTATTGGTTTTTCCAATTTCATTTTTACCCTCTTCACTCATTTCAATTATTCCTCCTTTTTAATGAGAGCCTGTTCAACAACTCGTAAAGCCTTGAAAATCAAGGATTCATGAGCGTCTTTAATTCTCACTTACAGCATCTGTCATTGCGAGCGACCTATACTTTCTTTGTCATTGCGAGCGACCATACTTTTTTCTGTCATTGCGAGCGACCAAAGGGAGCGAAGCAATCTCATTGACAAAGGCAAGATTGCTTCGTCGCTATCGCTCCTCGCAATGACATCTAAACCCCCTTAGTTATTGAACAGCCTCAATGATTTTAAATCTCTGCAATGCAGAGCATATTGACTTTAAAAAGTCATCTAAAAATTAATATTCTTCACACTTGATTTGAAAATGTTTTGCCTCATGGTCACAGGAAGGACACTTTTCGGGTGGTTCATTGCCTTCGTGAACATATCCACATTTTCTACAGACCCACTCCTGTTTTGTATCTTTTTTAAAAACTGTTGCAGTGGTAAGTTCCTTCAAGAGTTTTTTGTATCTTTCTTCATGGTGCAACTCTGCTTTGGCAATAGCTCTTAGTCTCTTGGCAATCTCGGGATAGCCTTCTTTTTCAGCAGTCTCTGCAAACTCTGGATACATATGGGAATATTCATAATGCTCCCCTGCTATTGCAGCCTTGATATTTTCTGGAGTAGTGCCGAGAACTAAGGGTGCTGAGGCTTCTACGATAAGCTCATCAGTCGTTAGTCCTTCCTTTTGCTTAATTTCGTTAATAAGCCTGAAAAGCCATTTGGCATGTTCCCTTTCGTTATCTGCGGTAATAGTAAAAATTTCGGCTATTTGCTCGTATCCTTCCTTCTCAGCAATCTTTGAGTAGAAAGTGTAACGATTTCTTGCCTGACTTTCACCAATAAATGCCTTCGTTAGATTCTCAATGGTTTTTTTCATATAGTTCCTCCTTTTTTTGTTTAGTTTGGAATGATTCCTAATTAATGCGCAAAAAAATCATTTTTTCATTCTGCACTCCCTGCAATAGCCGTAATATTCATAACGAATATCGTGAGGCTCGAAGCCTGTTTTTTCTGAGATGTCATTAAAAGAGAGCGGAATTGGCTCTCCGAAATCCTCTATACGTCCACATTTTTGGCAGATGAGGTTGATATGATGAGCCGTAACCGAGTCATATCTGTTTGCCTTATCGTAAAACTCGATTTCCTTTATCAATCCTTCTTGCTTCAATAAATTTAAAGTGTAATAAACTGTAGAAGAACTTATATCTGGCATTCTTTTTCTCGCTTCAAGGAGCAAATCCCTTGCACTTGGGTGCGTTCTAACGCCGGAAATAATATTTATAATCTCAATCCTCTGGGGCGTAAGCCTGTATCCCCTCTCCCTGAGTCTTTCAACAATGAGCGCTTTGTTGTCACGCATAATAAATGGTTATCCTTATTAGGAATCATTCTTAATAAGAGTATACATGCATTCAATATGAAAAGTCAATATTTTTACATCGAAGAATTTTTTGAATTTGCCATTATTAATAATTCTATGTCCTTTGAGGCTCTTACAAAAGTTCTATCAATTTTTTCATAAGGTGTCGCATAAAAAATCCTTCACTATCCTTTACTATTTATCTTATTGCTTTTACAGCGAGTTTGCCTCTATATCTAATTTTTGCACAAAATATTCCTTGACATCTCTATTCAAATTAGATTTCCATAAAGCATATGGAGTTAATCAACAAATTACTTAACAAAGGAGCAAAAAATGAATTATGAGAACATTATCGTTGAAGTAGGAGATGATTTTATAGGCGTAATTACACTTAACCGCCCTGAAAACCTTAATACCTTCACCGTCTCTTTATCTAACGAACTCATAAACGCATTTTATGAACTCGACTCTGATAGAAAGGTGCGCGTGATTATAATCAAAGGTGCTGGCAGAGTTTTTTCTGCCGGCATTGATATTACCTATTACCATGATAAAACAGCTATGGAGTATCGAAAATGGATAGAGTGTATGCACAACCCTCTTATTACCATTAGTCGTATAAGTAAACCTGTTATTGCGCAGGTGCATGGAGTAGCTGCTGCCAATGGAGCAGGCTTGGTAATAGCTGCAGACCTTGCAACTGCCTCTGAGAATTCTCGTCTTGGTTTAACTGGTATCAATGTTGGACTTAGCTGCCTCGGTCCTGTAATCCCCCTTGCCTACTCAGTGGGCAGAAAGAAATCACTCGAGATGCTGTTTTTTGGTGAATTGATTTCAGCAAAAGAAGCTCTTAACATCGGGATGATTAACAAGGTTTTTCCAGAAGATGACTTAGATAAGGAAACCCGCCTATGGGCTGCAAAACTTGCCCAGAAAAGTCCAACAGCTTTACAAACCGCCAAGAAGGCATTCTATACAGGAGTGCAACTTGACTATAGCAAAGCCTTCGAGTTTATGAACGAAGCCTTTGCACGTCTGTGCACCACAGAAGACACCAAAGAAGGCATAAATTCATTCCTCGAAAAACGTTCCCCCGTATGGAAAGAGAAATAATATAAAATAGAACATAACATTGCATTGGGCTCATAGGAAATAGTAAGTAAAGAGAGTAAAGAGGGACACTGCCCATATTTATTGACAAACAAAAAAGTTGGGCGTCCTAAGAAAAAGACAAGTAATATTTGGGAAGTGTCCCTTATATTCTTCCTTCGCCGTTCTTACCAAGATAACTTTTCAGCAATGCATTAAACATTTTCCCGTGGTTGGGATATTTCAAATGAAGTAGTTCGTGAACAATAACTTCTGCCCGCTTTTCGGCTGGTTCATCAAGTAGTGCTGTGTCAAAAGTCAAACGACCATGAGAGGAACAACTTGCCCACTTCCTTTTCATTTTCCTTATATGAATCTCTTTTGGTTTTACGCGGATCTTTTCAGCCCACAATAAAATTTCTTGTTTCATCTCCTCGGGCTTCATATTTCAGACCTTTTTAGAATAAAGAGTATTTTATTGGTAATAGCTAACGATTGCTCTATATCAATATGGTTTTTTATTAAAATCTTATGAATCTCTTTTTTTACCTCTCTTTCCTGCTCCTCGCTTGACTTCCAATAGGGATAATTTTCTAAAACAACTGTTACCCCTTTAGCAATCCCATGTGGATATGATAATTTTTCATCTTTCAACATCCAGTAGATTGAAAACTCTTCCTGCGATATGCCGCTCTTCCTCTGTTCCTCTTTGGCATTGCTTATCTCTTGGACGAGTCTTTTTAACTCTTCAAGGGTTTCTTGGGTTGTTTTTTGCCGTTCTTTATATAGCTGAGAAATTCTTTCTGCTTTTTCTCCAATAGATATGAGAAAGGGATTATTCTGTGCCTCCTGTTCAATTAGTTTCTGTAAACTCTTTAAAAGGTTAAAGACCTTTTCGGTGTCTGAAACATTACTTTCTTCAAGTTTTATAAGCGTATGATCATTGATCTCATAAATATCTAATGTCAATTCAACCTTATCTGATTTTGTATATTCCTGAACAAGTTTTGCTGTTTTTCTTGTAAATTCTTTATCAACAAGTGTGCCTGGTTCAAAGGCTTCTTTTAATATTCTGTAGATACTGGTGAAGGTTTCATAATCGTCTATGTAAGGTCTTAAAAAGGAATCTGGTGAAATTATTTCATAGATTACTGAAAGTTCTTTGTAAAATTCATAATAGGCATTTCTTTTTTCTTCATTGCTAAAATATTCAAGAAGTGTTTCAACTGCTTTATCTCTCTTTTTATCAGCAATTAAAGACAAATAGTCGCTTTTACCATTTTCGAATAGCTCTTGAAAACGTTCTTTCAGTTTTTCTATATCCTGAACCACATGTTGAATCTCTTTGACATCTTCGCTATCAAAAGCTAAAGCTTTTTCCAACTTATCAAATATGCCCACAAAATCGAGCACAAAGCCACAAGGTTTTTTTCTGCCATCTTCATCTTCATAAGGTCGGTTTACTCTGGCTATAGCCTGCAAAAGCACATGATCCCTCATTGGTTTATCAAGATACATACAGTAAAGTATTGGAGCATCAAAACCAGTCAGAAGCTTTTCGGTTACAATAAGGATTTTAGGAAGTTCATCCGGTTTTCTGAATGCTTTTCGAATGCGTTTTTCCTCTCCTTCAGAAAGGTGATACTTTTGAAGCTCAGGAGGGTCATTATATCCGCTACTTATGATAACTTCGGAATATTCTTTAGGTAAAAATTTGTCCAGTTCCTCTTTGTATAAGGCGCAGGCTTCGCGGTCTACTGCCACAAGAAAGGCTTTATAGCCCATGGGCTCGATATTTTCTTTAAAGTGATTACTCACAAACATAGCAATATTTTGTATTCTCTCTTTGCTTTTGAGCATGTTTTTGAGGTTTACTGCTTTTTCAAGTACTTTGTTGAGTGTTTCAATGTCGCTTAAACCTTCACTTTCAACTAAATTTAAAAATTCTTCTTCCAGTATCTCTTTTTGAGGTCTTAATTCATTCGGTGCAAGGGTGTAATGAAGCTTCACCGTTGTTCCGTCTTCAATAGATTCAACAATGGAATATTTATCTAGATAACCTTTTTCATCATCTGTGCCGAAAACTTTAAATGTGCCTTTGCCATGTGAAGTTTTATCTATGGGTGTGCCGGTAAAGCCGATGTATGTAGCATTAGGCAATGCCCCCATAAGGTAGTTGCCTAAGTCGCCGCCGGTTGTTCTGTGTGCCTCGTCAACTAAAACAAAGATATTTTTTCGTGTGTTTATTTTTGCCAGCATATCTTCAAATTTATGAATCATGGTAATGATGAGGCCACGGGTGTCGTTTGCAAGCAACTGCTGAAGGTGCTTTTTTGAACCTGCGATTCTGTTTTCATCAATTTCAAAACAAACTGAACGAAGGTTGGAAAAAAGCTGGCTTTCGAGTTCGTTTCTGTCAACAAGCATGATAACGGTAGGGTTTTCTAAGATTGGATTTTCAAGTATTTGTTTGGCAGCCGTAATCATGGTATAGGTTTTGCCAGAACCTTGAGTATGCCAGATTAAGCCTTTTTGTTTTTTAGTATCAGCGGCTCTCTCAACTACTTTATTCACAGCCCGCATCTGATGTGGCCGCAATATCACCTTTTTGAGTTCATCATCCTGACGGGTAAAAAGGATAAATTTAAGGAGTGTGTCAACTACTTTCTTTTTGTTGAAAAATGTTTTAACCAGTTCTTCAAAATTTTGTGCTTTGCTTTCTGTTTTCCAGTTGTAAATATTTTTAAGTGAAAAATTCCATGTAGCTGAATAGTAAAACTGAATAATATGGGTGATCGCATACACCTGAAACAGCGTCATAGCTTCGGGTGTTTCGCGATGATACCTTTTTATCTGCTCTAACGCCTCTGCTATGCCTTCTAATTTATGGGCTGCTTTGGTTTCGACAAAAAAGAGCGGGATGCCATTGACAAGAAAAACGATATCGTAGCGATTAGTTTTAATGCCATTGGTAAATTCAAATTCATCGGTTACCTGAAAGATATTGTTTTCTATGTTTTCATCAATAAATTTTACATTTCGTTCTCTTTTGTCTTTTTGGTCAAAAATGGTTTTAAGTCCGCACAGATATTCCCAGCTTTCGAGATTGCCTTCGATGCGTGCAGGGAGTTTTTCGAGCTTGGTGATGAGTTGGTCTATGTGGTCTTCGATTATAAAAGGTGAGTTTAATTTTATCAGTTGGCTCTTGAAAACTTCTTTAAACAGTAAACCAGTTTCTCCGCCGCGTAATTTAACCGCTTCGGCAGGACTTACATATTGCCAGTCTAAGTCGAGAAATGTTTTTAAGCCGGTAGAGCTTACATACTCTGCCGAAGGCTCTTTGACATAGTTAATCAGTGTCTCTTGCACTGAGTATTTTTCACTACCAAGTTTAGGCATAAATTAATTTGAGATTGACGATTTGAGATTTTGAGATTGATTCAGAAAATTTGATGATGGTCTTATCATAACCTTATAAATATCGTTAAGTTTTAAAAACATTCCTTTACCCATTTTTATAATTATTACTTTTTGCTGTTTTTCGTGTAGAGGTAAATATAGCGACTAATTCATTAGCTTCTTTTAATAAATCTTTAAGATTATTCTCATCAATCAATCCACATTCTCCGGCTAATTCTAACCAATAGAGCGTTTCGTCTGCTTCTTCTTCAACAATACTTATTTTAGCAATAAAATCGGCCTTTGATTTTGCCCTACACGCAGAACGATAGTTTGCTCCAATTGAGGTTGCTGATTTAACTATTTGTTTGCCAATAACAAAACCAGTGGTATTTTTTGAAAAATTTTCCACTACTTTTATAATATTTAATGCAAAATTCTTTGTCCTTTTCTTTAAATCCTCACTATTCATATCCAATCTCCCAATCTCAAATCTCCAAATCTCCAAATCTCCAAATCGTAAATCTCAAATCTCCAAATCTCAAATCTCCAAATCTCCCAATCTCAAATCCTTCACCCTCACTTTCCCCGTCATCAAATGGTGGAGCATTGATTTAAACAATGCCTCCAGAGCTTTTTTCTTATTCACCTCTGCCTCAATCTTAGCATCTATGGCTGAAAGAATAGAAGCAATCTTTTGCTGAATGGGAAGAGGCGGGAGGGGGATTTGAAAGTTTTCTAATTCATGTCTTTGTAAACTTGGTAATGTTGTTTTAGCATGTTCTCCTGATAAAGGATTACTAATTATAAAACTAAATAAAAATGACAAATCAATATTTTTCTTTAAAACCAAATAAAATGTTGTATCTGAAGGATAACAAGGTTCTAACATCAGCCATGCTTTTCCAGCAGTTCCTTTTCTACCAATAATAATAGTAGGTTCTTTTAATAAGGGCATTGAAGTATAAGAAAAAATGCCACCTGAACCAACAACTGGAATTTTACCTTCATCCTTTGGCGTTGCTTTTCCATATTTTACTTCCGCTACCTCCCCCAATCTCACCACCTCCCAATCTTTGGGTATCATACCGATGTCGGTTTGTTTGAGTTCTACTTTGTCTATTTCTTTGGGGCTTACTGGTCCATAGGTAAAGAGGTGCTTCATCATGGATTTTTTGAGCTCTTTGGTGGCGGTAATCACGGCTTCGGTTTTCTCTTTTGCCTCCTGAATAGCCGAAAGCACCGCCGCAATAGCCTTTTGCTCGGAGAGTGGCGGGAGGGGGATTTTGAAGGATAAAAATTCATTGATTTTTATTCTTTCTTTACCAGAAAAACCTTTTGCCTCTGTTTTAAATTCTTCCCATACATGTGGTTGTGATAAATAAAATTTAATAAAACCAGAAAATGCTCTTTCTTTACTCAAGCTTAAAATTGGATGCTCGGTAGATACAACTGCTCCGTCTAATTCATTTGGTACAAAATCAAATGCCCCTTTCCTCAAATTTATTTTTGAAAAAATAAAATTTAAAATCTAAAAAATATCCTTATCTTATTCTCTGATAATTTAATCCAGCTTTTTTGACTATAAGATAAAAATTACCAAGGTTTTTATAAGAAAGATAAGGTTTTTATAAGAAAGATATTGTTATAATGCTTTTTTTCCCTATTCCCTATTTTTTATAGTCGGAGAAGAAGTTTTTTATTAGG
>OGCL01001676.1_pt1 | contig 17884 bp, 17 predicted proteins | sample 1570041 | NCBI WGS metagenome assembly OGCL01 (sample SAMN06266162, study PRJEB24511) | hot springs metagenome | isolation source: Hot spring water | place: South Africa: Limpopo | collected 2015-06-22
CTGCATCATGTCGCTTTCCTCATGAAGGCCGACACTTCCAAATTGACGCTGACCTTACCACTTGGCTCGATTTGCCGCGTTTTGCGATTGCGGCGCGCCGGCATCGGGCGAACTTCAAGTTGATCGATGACCAATAACGGCTTGGCATATTCGAGTTCGTAGAGCACTTGCCGCAGCATTTCCATCGTCCCTGTCAAATTGACGCGCACGCTGATACGCGTCAATTGCTCCTCGTCACGTTGTGGCAAGGCTTGGCTGCTGGTCAATTGCCCATTGGCGCGCGACACCATATCCTTGATTTGCGTCTGTAATTCGGCGGAAGCCAAGGCCACGCTCTCTTGTTTGGCGAAATAACCTTGTTCGGCGATTTCTTCGCGCGTTTGCCGCAATTCCTCGACGATGTCGCGATTGCTTTCGATATTGCGCGCGTAGCGCTGAATCTCGAACACCAAATCGTCGATTTCTTCTTTGTAGGCCAGTATTTTCACGAGCAATGGCGTGACGACACCCGCGCTCAGCAAGGTCAACACCGCCAATAACAAACCCAACGCCAACCAGCGTTGCTGATTTTCACTCCAGCTCATGCTGGCCTCCCACCACTTGCGCGCTGATTTGGAAGCGTTCCTGCTTGGTGCGCATATCCTGCACGACCGGCGAATCGAAACGCGCATTACTGAAGCGCGGCGATTCCTCGATGATGCTTAATAATGCCGACGCTGCCGGCGACAGGCCACTGATCACAATGCCTTGATTGAAATAACGAAATTGATTGAGCCAACTATCGTCTTCGATCAACTGACTCAACTCTTCGAGGATTTCTGTCATCGCCGGCGCTTGCGTCTTGATGCGAACGATTGTCTCGGCCTGCTGGCGTAGCGCGTCGATCTCCTGGCGCACATCGCCTAATTCCCGCGCTTTGGCGCGCACTAACACCGCGTGCTCTTGCAAACGGGTGATCGCATGGCTTTGCAACCACAACGGCAATGCCGCGACCCCCACCAATACCGCGCAAGCCAGCGTGAGGCTCGCCAACATCACGCGCAACGGTCCTTTGCTCGGTTGGTGACGCAACGTCGCTGGCAGTAGGTTATAGCCGGGATGCGTCGGCGCGGCGCCGGGTTCGCCAGCATAGACGACGATGCTCGGCGGCAACGCCCATTGCTGTAACAACATGACGGCGTGATCGAGCCGCTCGCGCGGCACAACAACCAAACGATACTTCAGCATGCCTTCGGCATCGTCGCTCAGTTGTGGCAGGAGATCGAAATAGACCTCATCGACGGCGAACGGGGTGTAGCGGTCCATTTCGTAACCGACGACTTGACGCAAGTTTTTCAACGCGGCGCGTGGCACATAGATGTCTCGCGCCACCCCCTGCTCGTCCGGCAAGCGCAAAATCACGCGCGCTTCCTTGAGTTTGACGCGCCGTGCGAATAACGCCTGCAATTGTTGTTTGGCGTCCGCGTCGTCGCAATCGAAGCCGCCGAGAGGCTCCCGTTCATCGCCACCAAGAAAAGTCAGCGTCAATTGGTTGCCGGCGAATTCAGCGAGCAATGTGCCGCTCATCTCGGCGAAGAGCTGCTTGACCGCCGACGGCAAGAACGTCATCAACTGACTGGACCACCAGCGCCAAAAGCGTCCGAGGTCAATTTCCGTATCGAGTTGCACCATGAAGTAAATGAGGGAATAGGGAACGATGTGGCATGACGCAACGGGAGTCATCCCTGCATGGCGGCAGGAACTCTCTTCGCTGGATCGTGAGTGGACGGGTCAATCGAGATGTGGATTCTGTTCCGGTTTTCATCGAGGTGACGCTCCGGAATGACATGAAAAGAAGGCATTGTTGACAAATAGATCCGTGATTGATTTATTTAACGTTTCGGCGTTGTCAAATCGATCACCTGCTCGTTGTCAACAGCAAACAAAGCATCATCACGACTCAAACGCGCTTCGCCCCATTCTAACACTTGTAAAGGTAAATCATGGTAACGCCCCAAGCGGATGACCGCTTCCAAGCGCCCTGGCGGATCATCCTCGGACAAGCGTGCCTCGCAAAACACCCGGAATGGTCCGTTGCCCGTCTGCCCGCCCGCCGGACGCCCGAGAAAATCCGGGGGCGGTAAACCGGCCTCGGCGTTTTGTTGGCGCAGCAGTAGAAATTGCTCGACCGCTTGTGGTGTCGCATCGGGCAAGGTCAACAACACTTCGCGCGGCGCTACGGCGAGATTGATACGTTGTTGCCCAGAATACACGGTCACGACTGGCAGCAGCGCCTGGTAGAGTTCGTTGCTCATACCCAGCACCCACTGTAACTCCTCGACCGTGTTGAAACTGCCGTTGCGCGGGCCATAGCGCAAACCTGCTTTTTGATACGCCTCGAGTTCGGCGCCGTTGGGGCGCGGCTCGCTATCTTCATCGCGCCAATCAAAAATGGCATCGGCCAACGCGGTGATTTGCTGATCACTCCAGCCGAGCGGCGTCGCCGCCTGGGTCAAGACTTGCAGCAATTGTGGCTCGTCGCTGCGGTTCAAATCGACACGCCCTGATTCATCGACCACGCGCACGCGCAGCTGCGCATTGGCAAACAGGAATTGATACACCGTGCCATCGGCGCGCCAACGTTGCTGTGAGTCTTTTTGCATCAAACCAAGTACCGCACGATAAATGCCTGCTTCGGCGAGCGCCGTGGTTTGCGCGAGGTTTTTGATCGTCGCGATGACGCTGGCTTCGCGGCGCATTTCCAGCGCGAAACTCCCCGCCATCACCGTGAGGATGGTCAGCACCCACAGTACCAACACCAAGGCCATGCCCTGGCTGCGTTCAAGGCTGCAACATCGGACGGTCATGACGACGCAACGCTTCGGCAAAAGGATTGGCGAAACCGGAAATCGTATCGGCGGCGCCCGGCACGGCGGATACACGCGGCGCGACGGTGATGTCGGGCCAGCGTTCGCCATTCGCGAGTTCGATGCTGATTTTGATCAATTTCGGCAGTTGGTCGCGATTGAGCCATTCGCTCTGCCATACCCAATCACCATCGCGGCCATCTGGCGGGCCATAATACTGAAATTTGGCTTCGCGCACGCCTTCGAGTAATTCCGCTTCTTCTTCCGGCCATTCCTGGCCGGGTTGCGTCGGATAAAATGGCATCATGCGAACCCAAATCGTTTTGTGCGGACGCCCCGGTTCGATACTGACGGTGAAACGCTGCATGCCGCCGCGCCGCACGCTGGCCGGCATCAGCGAGATGAAGCGCACCGTCTCCGCTTGGCCTTGAAAGCTCAATTCAGGATCGCCTTGCGGTTGATCGCCCGGTGGTTCGAACGCCGGCAGGACATTGCGCCAGCGCAACGTGAAAAAATGTAACACCGCCGCGTGCTGGCTGACTTCATACAATTTGTCGCCCGCCACGTTCCAACTCGTCGCGCCGGTACGCAGCCCGGCGAACAGCAATAGCATCAACACACCGACCAAGGCCATGCCGAGGATTACTTCGAGCAGGGTAAACCCCGGCGCCGCCTCGGTAAAACGGCATGAGCGAAATGGCACCGTCATTTTTCGACCTTATCGCTGGCAATCAGACGCAGGCTCTGCAACACCACTTCCCGAGCGCCCTGCCCTTCGCCCCAGCGTACCGTAGCGGTGATTTGCAACGGCGTATAGGCATTGGCTTCAGCATCGGTGAGATCCAAATCCATTTGCGCTTCCCGCACCGCGACCGACCAGTGGTAGTAATCGTCGATGACGCCGGTCAATTCACCCGTGCGCCAAGCGGTTTCGATACCGGTTGCTTCCAACGCTGATTGTGCAATCATCGTCGCGACGTTGTATTCTTCGGCGATGATCGCCAAACGCACGCCGCTGGAAAAGATATTCAGCAAGAGGGTGATCGACAGCGCGAAAATCGAGAACGCAACGAGGATTTCCAGCAATGAAAATCCACGTTGGCGCGCCGGGGCGCGGCGTGCGCGATGGCGGGACGTATTCTTCACAATTCGTGGGTTTCAACGAGGCCGGTCAGCCAATTGACGGTGATTTGGCTTTTCCGTTCGGCGAGTTCCAGCGTGATCTTGCCACCGGTCGAGGAGCCATCGGGAAAAAAGCGGATGCTACCGCGCGCGGCGTCCTGGATTTCCGATGCGGCGGTGTCTAAGGTGATGGCGATCTCGGCATCGAGCGTGTACGGTCGTTCGCGTCCTGTAACCTGATAACTATTGTGTTGCAAATCCAGCAATAACTCGCTGTCGCGTTGCCGAATCAAGGCTTGCGCGCGTACATAACGCAACGCCGAAGCCAATTCGCGCGTCGCCGCGCGCAACACGGCGGTTTGTCGACCCGTGCCGATGTTCGGCGCGACCACGGCGGCGGCCATCCCCATGATAACGAGCACCAATAACAGCTCGATCAGCGTAAAACCACGACCCAAACGCGGCATCATCGAAAGATTATCCCGCCGTATCATTCCCAACTGACGATGTCGCGATCCTCGCCCTCGCCGCCCTCTTTTTCATCGGCGCCATAGCTGAATAAATCGAAACGGCCGTGTTGTCCTGGTGAGCGATATTGATAGTCGTTATTCCAAGGATCTTTCGGTAACTTGGTTTTTTTCAGATAAGGGCCGTTCCAATTTTTAGCGTCGGAAGGCCGCTCGATCAGCGCGGCGAGACCTTGTTCGGTCGTCGGGTAACGTCCGACGTCCAATTTATACATATCCAGCGCGGCGGATAAATCCTCGATCTGCACTTTCGCCGCTTTGGATTTCGATTCGCCCAAGTGTTTGATAACTTGCGGCCCGACCAAACCCGCCAACAGGCCGATGATCGCGAGCACGACCAATAATTCGATCAATGTAAAACCCGCAGCGCGGCGGAAAGAAAAAATGGTATTTTGCATCGCCATGAGTGTAGAGCCTTGTAAAAAGATTTTTTCAGGTTTTAGAACGCCAAGTCGTTAACGCTGAGAATCGCCGACAAAATGGAAATGATGATGCCGGAAATGACGATCCCCAACACCACGATCAGCAAAGGTTCCAATAACGCCAGCAAGCGTTGGATAGTTATTTTAAGCTGTTTGTCGTAAGTCACCGCGACTTTTTCGAGCATTTCTTCCAACTTGCCCGCTTCCTCGCCGATTTTGATCATTTGGACCGCCATCTTCGGGAACTGGCCGTTTTCCAACAACGCCACCGACAAGCCGCGCCCTTGACGCAGGTAATTTTCAGCATGGGTCAAGGCATCGGCAAATACTCGATTGCTGATCGTTTCCTTGACGATCGACAACGCCGTCAAAATCGGCACGCCATTGGTCAATAGCGTGCCCAGAGTACGACTGATCAACGCGGTCGATAAATCTTTGAGCATCTGCCCGAACAACGGCACGCGCAGTAGGCGGCGATCCCACGCCGCGCGGCGTTCCATGTCGGCGAATTGAAATTTGAAATAAGCGTACCCTCCCCCCAGCATCAACAGCAAGGCCCACCAATAGCGCTTCAGCCATTCGGCGCAGCCGATGACGATTTGCGTCGATAACGGCAGTTCCTTACCGGCGCTGGAAAACATTTCGGTGAATTGCGGTACGACAAACGTCAACAGCAAGAACACCGACAGCAATGACATGACGACCAAAATCGCCGGATAAATCAGCGCGGTCGTGACGGTATCCTTCAATTCTTTCGCTTGATCGAGATAGAGCGACAAGCGAGCGAGGATTTTCTCGATATTGCCACCGGCTTCGCCAGCGCGCAGCATATTGATGTAAAACCTCGAAAACGCACGGCTTTGACTTTCCAGCGCACCGGCGAGTGGCGCGCCGCCTTTGATCTTTTCCAAAACGTTTTCGATCAACATATAGACCGGCGAGCGCTTATCGACCAATTCGCGCATCACTTCCAGCGAGCGATCGAGGGGCAAACCCGATTCCAGCAACACCGCCAACTCGCGCGTGAAAAAAATGACGTCTTTCTGCGACAACTCCACGCTGTGGCGGCGCCAATCCAGCCAATGCCAGGCCTTGCTGCCGCGCGGCGTCACTTGCACGACGACCAAGCCCTCGCGTTGCAGTTGTTTAATCAACGCGCCTTCGTCGCTCGCTTCGCGCAAGCCTTTGACTGTCGCGCCTTTCTTGTCTATCGCCTCGAAAAAAAAGCTGCTCATGTCGTCAAGCCATCGCGGTGACGCGCAACACTTCTTCCAGACTCGTCAGCCCCTGTAGCGCCTTGGCGACACCGTCTTCGTACATAGTGCGCATGCCTTCGGCGATGGCTTGCGCGGCAATGTCCTCGGCGTCTTCGTGCGCCATGATCAATTTGCGCAAACTATCGGTCATCGTCAAAAATTCGAAAATCGCAAAGCGCCCCTGATAACCAAAGCCACCGCATTGCGGGCAGCCTTTGGGTCGCCATAGCGTGATATCGCCTTCCGGTACAAAACGGCGCAAGCGCATTTCCTCGGCGACTTCCGGCAACGCCGTATACGGTTCACGGCAGTGCGCGCACAAACGGCGCACCAAACGCTGCGCCAGAATGCCGTTGACCGTCGAAGTCAACAGATAATCTTCCAGCCCCATGTCGAGCAAGCGAGTAATGCCGCTCGCCGCGTCGTTGGTATGCAAGGTCGAGAGCACCAAGTGACCCGTCAATGCCGATTGCACGGCGATGCGCGCGGTTTCCAAATCGCGCATCTCGCCAATCATGATCACATCGGGGTCTTGACGGACGATAGAGCGCAGCGCCGTCGAAAAATTCAAACCGATTTGCGGTTTCACTTGAATCTGGTTGACGCCTTCCAATTGGTATTCGACCGGATCCTCGACGGTGATGATCTTGCGCCCCGGCACGTTCAATTGACTCAACGCGGTATACAACGTCGTCGATTTACCGCTACCGGTCGGCCCGGTGATCAGAATGATACCGTGCGGTTCGGCCAATATTTTGAAAAAGCGGCTGGCGTTGTGCCGGTCGAAACCCAAGGCGTTGAATTCGAGCACGACATTGCCTTTGTCGAGGATACGGATCACCACACTCTCGCCATACAGGGTCGGTGTCGTCGAGACCCGCAGATCGATTTCCTTGCCCTGCATTTGGATTTTGATGCGGCCATCCTGTGGCAAGCGGCGCTCGGAAATGTTCAGCTTGGCCATTAGTTTGATGCGCGAGATCACGGCGGCGGTCGAGGACACCGGCGGCGCTTCGATGTGCTGCAACACGCCGTCGATGCGCAAACGCACTTTCAACGACTGTTCAAATGGTTCGATATGGATGTCTGATGCGCGCGTCTCCAACGCGCGTTGCAATACCAAGTTGACCATGCGGATGACCGGCGCCTCGCTGGCGAGTTCTTTCAAGTGCTCGATATCATCTTCGCGGAAATCGTCGCCGTCGAAACTACCGAGCACTTTGTCCATTTCGCTCTTGCCTTCGGCAAATTGCACTTCCAGCGCCTGATCGATCTCCGAACTGACACCGACTTTGAATGACAAAGGTTTATCACAGACCAAGGACAGCGATTGCTTAATGTAGCGATCGAAAGGATCCATTACGGCAAAAGTCAACGCATCATCGCGTTGCTGCAAAGGCACGACGTGATGTTCTTTCAAAAAACGATAGGCACGCTTGAAGCGCGCAGCATAGTCTTCAGATAACGGACAAGCAGGGGGATAGTCGTCGCTGGTTACGAGATGGATGTGTGCGCTCTCGGCCAAAGCTTGCGCGACGTCGCGCTCGGCACACAAACCCAGCTTGATCAAGAGCGCCGGCAAACTGCCATTGGCCAATTGGCCTTGCAATTTTTTGACGCGCGACAAATCGTTCGGGCGTAATTTCTGCGCCGCCACCAAACGATCGATGAACGCTTGGTACGACTCGGTTTCGACAATCGTGGAATCAGTCATGATCGATCTTTAAGGTTTAAGACTTCGGTGTGGCGGTCGAGAAAACCGCCCAGCACGGTCAACAATAAAATTTTCAAATCCAGCCACAACGACCAATGCTCGATATACCATAAATCGTATTCGATACGTTTGTGCAAATCGGTATCGCCACGCCAACCATTGATCTGCGCCCAACCGGTCATGCCGGCGTTGACCAAGTGTTTTTGCATATAGCTTGGAATGCGGTGCTTGAATTCTTCGACGAACTGCGGGCGCTCCGGACGCGGACCGACCAAGGACATCTCGCCTTTCAAGACATTGATCAACTGCGGCAGTTCATCCAGACTGGTTTTGCGCAACCAGCGCCCGATGGTCGTGGGTTGTTTTTGCGCCGCTCGCCCCCACACGATGGGCTGATCTTTTTCGACCTCGGCCGGCATGCTGCGAAATTTGAACATGTCGAACACCTTGCCGTTCCAGCCGACGCGCGCTTGCCGGTAAAGCACTGGCCCCGGCGAGCTGCACTTGACCAATAACGCGAGGAGTAGCAGCAAGGGACTTAACGCGAGCAACAACAGCGCCGCAAGGATTTTATCCTCGCACCATTTGATGATGCGATTGACACCGGTCATCGGCGAAACTGACATGTTGATGACCGGAATGCCGTCGATCTGCGCGATCGAATGATTCAGCAAGCGAAAACTGGTGATGTCCAAAATCAGCCTTACTTCGGCGGTCACCGTATGCAGCGCATCGACCAGACGTCTGATTTTGTCGATGTGGCGCAACGACAAGCCGATCCATACCTGATCGACTGGATGCGTCTCCAAATACGCAACGACCTCGTCCAAAGATCCGAGGTCGGGAATATCCGCCAATTCCGGATGGACTTGATGCTGCCCTGGCGTATCGGAGAAAAAACCGTGGATATATAGCCCGGTCCACGTGGCGCGGCGGATTTTCCGAGATCTCCCGAACCAACCAAGACGATATGACGCAGATTGATGCCGCGCCGCCGTAACACGCGCAGTACCGAACGTTCGGCGAGGCGCGATGCGATCAATCCTACCAAGCCCAAGCCATACCAATATCCCAGCCAAGCGCGGGAAAATTGCTCGCCTTGTTTCGTGAAAACGATCAGAACGAGCAACAGCGCGAACACAACTGTCCAGGCCGTGGTCATCGCGCGGATTTCATCCCACAACGACTCGCCCCGCCACGAGCGATACGAATAAAACTGCGGAAACAACCAGGCGCTGAGCAACCAGGAGAAAATCAACGCATTCAAATAATTCGCCGGCAAACCGGCGCTGCCCACGCTCGGAAAATCCTTGACGTCTTCAAGCCACCAGAAGGCCAGATAACCGCTGCCCAGTGTGACCAGCCAATCTTGTACACGCAACCCCAACGCGAGCAAACCGGCGTATTCCTTGGCGTAGCCTGTGGATTTCATGAGAGGGAAGTCAATGACGCTTATCGTTTGCGGAGTGGAGAATCGAAAAACTTACACCGCCATCTTACAACAATGCGCTACATCAGGCGAATGTCAGCCGTCGTACGACGCCCGGTCACCATTAGGGCATTTCGAAAAACCTACTGCGCAACTCGATTGCTGCGTTGCGCAGCGCTCGCTTCTTCGCCTATCTACGATTATGTCTTGGTCGCTGCGCGCCGTGCGCCTTGCACTCGATCTGCTCGCGACGGTTTTTCGAGGTGCCCATTAGGTCATAGCTTTGGCGATTTGCTTTTGTCAGCCGTCACGACAATAATCGAACGGACTGAGCGACAATCTCGCGCACGACATCGCTCAAGCGTTTCGTATCATACCCGAGCCTGTAGCATCCATTTACTAAGGAGATTGACCATGATTCGACTGATTTCATTCTCATCATCTTGGCGCCGTCGTACCTATGCCCTCGTGACAGCAGGATTTATCGGACTCACGCCGCTCGCTATCGCAATGGCCGAAACCACGCGAGCCGCGCCAAAATGCCTGCTCAAGCAATGGGAGTCCGATGCGCCGACCCACCTCGACGCTTGGCGCGGACAAGTCATTTATCTCGATTTCTGGGCTTCGTGGTGTGGGCCGTGCGCGCAGTCCTTTCCGTTCATGAACGTTCTGCACCGCGATTACGGCGCGCGCGGTCTGAAAGTGCTGGCCGTCAATATGGACGAAAATTCACAAGATGCCCGTGATTTTCTGCGCGATCACCCGGTGGAGTTTCAAATCGCCGCCGATAGTGAAGCCCAATGCGCCGAGGCTTTTCAAGTCAAAGCGATGCCGTCGTCCTATGTGATCGACCGCGACGGCACGATCGTGCTGCGCCACTCCGGTTTTCATACTGGCGACGAGGCGCGTTTGCGTCAAGCAGTCGAAGCCGCTCTGACCCAATCGAAATGAACCAGCGCCCCAACCGACATCGGCGGCAGCGCTCAATCCTCGGCGCGCATCAAATCGAGCAAATCATCGGCGCTCATTTTACCGCTGACGTCGGCGCCTTCCAGCAAACTATCCGCCAAGTCGCGTTTGTGTCGATGCAAATCGACGATTTTTTCTTCTATCGTGTGTTTGGCGATCAGACGGTAGATGGTCACCGGCCGCTGTTGCCCCATGCGGTGGGCGCGATCCGAAGCTTGATCCTCGACCGCCGGATTCCACCAGGGATCCATGTGGATCACGTAATCGGCGGCGGTGATGTTTAAGCCGACACCGCCTGCTTTGAGGCTGATCAAAAACACATCGCCTTCACCGCGCTGGAACGCATCGACACGCTGCTGGCGTTCCTTGGCCGGGGTCGCGCCGTCGAGGTATTGATAACGGATACCTTGTTGTTCGATGTATTCGCGGATCAACGTCAAATGATCGACGAATTGGCTGAACACTAAGGCTTTGTGCTTGCTTTCCAATAATTCTTCGACAATTTCGCCGAACGCTGTCAATTTGCTGCTCGGCAGCGCCACGGCGTCGTTAACCAAGCGGGTATTGCAACAGCCGCGCCGCAATTTGGTGATCGCGGCGAGGATTTGCAGGTGGCGCTGTCCGGGGGCCAGCGGAGTGTCGGCCAGCGAAGTCAACGCGTCACGCCGCACGGCTTCGTAGAACGCCATTTCTTCGGCGCTTAATTCGACATAGATGGGAATTTCGGTGCGCGGCGGCAACTCCTGCAACACTTGCGCCTTGGTACGGCGCAAGATGAACGGCTGAATCAGCTTTTTCAGACGTTGCCGCGCTGTCAGGTCTTGATCGCGTTCGACGGGACCGGCGAAATGGCGGCTGAAATGTTCCCACGAACCGAGCAAGCCAGGATTGATGAAGCGGAACAAATTCCACAGTTCGCCAAGATGGTTTTCCATCGGTGTGCCGGTCATGATCAGCTTGAAATCGCCTTGCAAGGCCATTGCCGCTTGCGAGCGCCGCGTCGCGGTGTTTTTGATGGCCTGCGCTTCGTCGAGCACGATGGTATGAAAGCGCGTTTGCCCGAGCAGTTCGCCGACTTGTTCTTGTTGCAACAGACCATAGCTGCAAATCAATAAGTCGTAAGGCGCTAGGCTTTCGAGCAACGCTTGCCGGTCGTTGAGACCGAGGAAGCGCGGACGTAGTGTCGGCGCGAACCGGTTCGTTTCTTGTTCCCAGTTAGCGCAAACCGAAGTAGGCGCGATGACCAGCGCCGGACCTTGCGGTGCGCGCTCGACCAATAGCGCCAGGGCTTGGATGGTTTTACCCAAGCCCATGTCGTCGGCGAGACAGGCGCCGACGCCCCAATGCGCGAGGCGAGACAGCCAGGCATAGCCTTCGAATTGATAATCGCGCAGTTCCGCTTGGAATGTCGAGGGGAGTTTCGGCTGATGATCGCGCGCCGCTTGCAAGCGCGCGAGGTGCTGCTGCCAATGTTGGTCGCTAACGAAATCGCCGATTTCCTGTTCCCATTCTTCCAAGCTCAGCGCGGCCAGCGGATTGATGCGCACGCGCTTGCCTTGCCAATCGGCATAGGCGCGCAATTCCTCCAAGCGCTTGCGAAATTCTTCGGTCAAGGCGATGAATTGGCCATCTTGCAAGGGCACAAAGCGTCCGCGTGGCTGGTCGAGCAGATGCAACAACTGACGGATTTCCAGCACCGTGTTTTCATCGATCTTCACCTCGCCGTCGAGACCGAACCAATCGCGGTCGCGCGCCACGCGCAAGCTCAATTGTCCGCTATGCACTTGACCGAGCATACGGAAGCGCACGCCTTCCGGCCATTCGACGTGCAGCTGCTCAGTGTCGAGGTGTTGCAATTGCAGCAGCAGTTCCAAACAGTCTTCGGGATTGTCGAGCAACCATTCGCCGGAGGAATCGGGTTCGTAAGCGCTGAGAATCGGAAAGGCTTGCAAGATGGATTCGGCACGCGCGCGTTCCTCGGCGAGATTGCGTTGAGTCTGCAACGGCTTGCCGTCGATCTCGGTCACCAACACCGCGCTACCGACACCCGGGCGATAATACGCGCCGCCTGCGGCAAACGGTTTGACCAGTAACGCGACTTTGAGCCCTTCGCCATAGGGCAACAGGTGTAAATGAGGCGTCGCATCGGCGGGCACACTGTCCGTATGCTGCTCACCGCTAATGTCGGAGTGGATGGTCAACAAATTGGAAATATGCGCAATCGCCTGTAAGACTCGTTCTTTTGCGCTTTCCGGCGCCTCCAAACCGTTTTTTCCGAGCAATTGCTGGATTTTTTGATGTTCGGGTAAAAATTCGGTGACGCGTAAGCGCGTTGGCGTTTCCTTGATGATACGCATGGTTTCGTGCTCGCGCGGCGCCGGCTCGAGAACGATGCGCAGCATGTTGCGCATTTCCTGGCGATCGACGTGCAACACTACCTCGCCTTTAACGATTTCGACACGCACATCAGGATTGTCCGCCCAAAACACCAACGGATGACCAATCAATTCAGGCCAGACACTCTCTTTAAACAAATAGTAAGGTGTACTGTACCATCCCTCATAACTTGTCTCGATATGTCGGCAGATACGTAAATCGTGTTCGGTCAAATAGTCGAAAGCGTCGGAATCGTCCCGCAAGCGTTTCAGCGCGACGACGCGCCCGCGACTCCACCCGCCTTTGGCTTGTAAGCGTTGCTCCCGCGCTTCGAGCGTGAAAGCCTGGCCGGTTTGGTTGATCCACCAAACCAAGCGCGATGTTTTGGTTGTGCCAGGTTCAAGTAGTCTTGGCTTGGGTTGTTGTAAATTAAGCAACGCATCGAGCGCCAATTCCCAATCCGGGCGACTGGCAAACAAACCGGCCAAACGACTGGGCGGCGCGCCCTCCGCCGCATCGTTTTTGGCTTGCGCGGCGATTTCCCGATCGTGTTGGAAAATTTGCGCCAATTCCGCCGCCAGCCAACGATAACCTTGTTCGTGCAGATGGCGGTAGAGTTTGCGCCCAACCGGACTCAACTCGTCGAGGTGTTCGGCATCGATCCAATGCCGGATCAAAAACAAGAAAAAGCTAGCGAGCAACGGAAAGCACGTCAGCGTGCGCGGTTGCCCGAAGGCGTCGAAAGGCTGCCACATCGGTGGGTAAATTTCGATGCGCTTCAAACTCTGACGCAGATCGATTTCGCCTTGTAAAAACCGCGCGAATTTGCCGAGATAGTCGTAGATGACTTGCCAGACGTTCGGTTGCTTTTGGGTGCAATTCAGGTAGGTCGTCAGTTTGGTACGATGTTCGGGCAATGGACTTTTCAATAACACCAAAGGCCAGATCAAACCGGCGACACTCTGAAAATACACGTTCCGCTTGCCGGTCAGTTTGCGCAGCGCGCTCCAGGCACTTTCGTACTGATCGATCGCGCCTTGAGTATCGCCCTCGAAGAATTTTTGTGCGGCCAACAACGCCATGATTTCCGGCTCTTCTTGCGTGGCGGCGCACACCCGCACGCGATCCCACTCCCCACGCAACCAGAGGATCTCCAGCATGCTGCGCCGAAACAACACATGCGTGCCGGGTTCGGTGTCCTGACAGCGTTGCCAAGCCGACCACAGCGCCGTCGGCGCGTATAAATAAGTCAGTGCGTGCTGCGCCATCAGCCCCAAACAGCGATCGGCGATACCAGGATGCTCCTGCATGAGCCACTCGATATCGATGGGCACCGTCGTCAAGCCGAGTAGGAAATCGTCGAATGCGGGAATTCTATTGCCGTAGTACGCGCGCCCTCCGTTGAGGATTTTGCTCATCGTTGCATAGTCTTTAAGATGAAACGACAGACGCGCTTGATTGAGGCATTGCTCGACCGTGATGTAATGTTGCGGACCAACGATGAGGATCGATGAGCGCGCAGTTTGCTCCAATGCCGGATAGATCAGCGCCGAAAACTGTAGCAAGCGCTGTGGCTCCGCCGCCAACGCGCGCATGATCAATTCGCGCCATGGCAAAGGGCAGAACAGTAAATTGCGTTTGGCGTCGTGCTCCAACCAACCTTCGTCGCGTAAACGTTTGAGGTACTGGAGCACTTCACTGGCTTTGAACGGTTTTTTACTTTCTGGGACCAATGCCAGCGTTTGAAAAATTTTACCGCATGACGACGGCGAACCGCCGTGCCCATACGCCGCGACGACTTGCAACATGGTTTGCTCCGCGTGGGAAAGCTCAGAGAATTTACCAAACTTTTCAATGATTTCTGTATTGGTCATAGAGTTGGCAGTGGCAAAGTGACGAACGCGCTGGCAGCGAGGTCGCGACGACACCCCTGCCACGGCAGCGCGCCGTGAAATCCGCTAGTGTCACGGGCGAGCATGGCTTAGAATGACGGCGCAACGTTGAACCTTTTATTTTACCTAAAACTTCATGTCTGCTTATTCCGAATCTCATCTATCCGAATCCTTCGAGAGACTGGCTAAGCAATTGATCGAAGCGGGACGGTTCATCGACGACAAAGGCTGGGTCCCAGCGACCAGTGGTAATTTTTCCGCCCGTTTGCCCGATGGCACGATCCTCATCACCGTCTCGGGGCGTCACAAAGGACGCCTGCAAATCGAAGACTTAATGCGCGTCGATCTCGATGGGCAGGCGCTCGATGGCAAAACGCCGTCGGCGGAAGCTTTGTTGCATACGCAAATCTACCGGCTGTTTCCCGACGTGGGCGCGGTATTGCATCCGCATCCGAAAAGCGCGACCTTGTTGAGTAAATGCGCGCGGGATGCGGTCGTTTTGGAAAATTACGAATTACTGAAGGCGTTGGCGGGCATCGATACGCACCAAGCGCGGGTGACGATCCCCATTTTCGCCAATGACCAAAACATTGCACGTCTTGCTATCGCCGTCGAACATTTTGCCGTACAGCATGGTCTGTCATACGGCTATTTGATCGCGGGACATGGGCTTTATACTTGGGGGGCAACGATCGATGATGCCTTACGTCATCTCGAAGCCCTGGAATTTCTTTTCGATTGCGAACTCTATTTGCGGGGAGTGACCTACCAATGAGCGCGTTAACCGTTTTTCCCGAACATCAACCCGACAGCGGACAAACCTGGCATGATTTCGAAGCCATCGCGGCACGCTTGGATACTGTGGGCGTGCAATTCGAACGTTGGAACGCCAACATGGCATTGCCGCACGATGCCGATCAAGAAACCGTGCTCGCCGCCTATCGTAACGACGTCCATCGACTCTGCGCACGCTATGGTTTTCAGTCGGTCGATGTCGTCAGTCTGCATCCCGATCACCCGGAAGCCGAACCGTTGCGGCAAAAATTCCTCGCCGAGCATATCCACGACGATTTCGAAGTCCGTTTTTTCATCGCCGGACGCGGTTTGTTTTACCTCCACATCGGCGATGAAGTCCATGTCGTGTTGTGTGAACAAGGCGACTTGATCAGCGTCCCGGCGCATACCAAGCATTGGTTCGACATGGGTATAAAACCCGATTTCAAATGTATTCGCTTTTTCACCAAACCGGATGGTTGGCAAGCCACGTTCACCGGTGACTCCATCGCCGAGCGTTTTCCAGATTTCGACCACTATCTCGCGACCTGGGCATGATAGACACAATCATCACCGACATCGAAGGCACGACTTCGTCATTGGCCTTCGTCAAAGACGTCCTGTTTCCGTATGCGCGGCGCAACATGGCGCGCTTCGTGCGCGCCCACGCCGACGACTCGGAGATCCGCGCGTTGCTCGATGACGTGCGCCAACACGCCCCCGAGGCAGAAAGTTTAGAAGCCGTAATCGATCAATTGGATCGCTGGATGGCTGAAGATCGAAAAATTACGCCGTTGAAATCGCTACAAGGCTTGTTGTGGCGACATGCTTACGAACGCGGCGCTTTACACGGCCATATTTACCCCGATGCGCTGGATGCCTTGCAACGCTGGCATGAGCAAGGCATCGCCTTGTATGTGTATTCTTCCGGTTCGGCGCTGGCGCAGAAATTATTGTTTGGTCATAGCGAAGCCGGCGATTTGACGCCGCTGTTTTCCGGTTTTTTCGATACGCATATCGGCAACAAAAAGGCAGCGGAAGCGTATCGGCGCATTCTCGAAACAATCGACCGCCCTGCGAACACCGTGTTGTTTTTGTCAGATAGTGTCGAAGAACTCGATGCGGCGCGGCAAGCCGGGTTACACACCTTACAACTCTGCCGCGACGACACCCTCCCCGCTTCGCATCATCCTCACGTCACCCGTTTCACGGACATCGATCTTCAGGATTTCGCCTCATGAAGGATTCCACAACCGTACAGGCTCTACAATGGACAGGGCAGAGTTTGAAACTGCTCGATCAACGTCTATTGCCGGCTACCTTGTGCTATCACGAACACCATAGCGCGGAAACCGTAGCCGAGGCGATCATGAGCATGCAAGTGCGCGGCGCGCCGGCGATCGGGATCGCCGCAGCCTATGGTGTGGTTTTGTCGGCCCGGCAAAATTATCAGTCAGGTGAAAACTGGCGTCAGGCGGTGTACGCGGATACCGAACGGCTAGCGCAAACGCGCCCCACGGCGGTCAATTTGTTCTGGGCCTTGGATGTCATGCGCGACGCTCTACAGCAAGAGAATGCGACGCCGGAAACCCTGCTCGCTACTGCGCAGCGCTTGCACGCCGAAGACATTGCCGCCAACCAACGCCTTGGTGATTTAGGCGCGGAAGTATTGGGCGCGGCGCGCGCGGTATTGACACATTGCAATGCTGGGGCGTTAGCAACAGGTGGTTACGGCACGGCGCTCGGCGTGGTACGCAGTGCATTTCGCCAAGGTACTCTGCAACGCGTCTATGCGACGGAAACCCGTCCGTGGTCGCAAGGCGCGCGTTTGACGGTGTGGGAGATGCAGCAAGAACATATCCCGGTCACGTTGATCGCTGATTCCGCTGCCGGCTATTTGATGAAAACCGGTGCCGTTGAATGGGTCATCGTCGGTGCCGACCGTATCGCGCTGAATGGTGATACGGCTAACAAAATTGGAACTTACGCGCTGGCGGTGCTCGCACGGCAACATGGCGTCAAAATGATGGTCGCGGCGCCAAGTTCGACGATCGATTGGCAACTTCCCGATGGTGCGGCAATTATGATCGAAGAACGCGACCGCTGTGAATTATTGCCCGAATGCTATTTCAACCAGTTCCACGTCAGCGCGTGGAATCCGGTCTTCGACGTCACGCCCGCCGCGCTGATCGACGCCATTGTCACCGAACGCGGCGTCGTGCACCAGCCCGCGAACTGTGGTTTGGCCGGCTTGCGTGAAATGGAATAGTGATCATGAACGTGCAAAGCGCCATCAATCATCCCGGACACGCTGTAGCATGTTTGTGGCAAGGCTTGTGTTGGCTGCGTAAAAAGGAATTGCGCGCTTTTCTGTGGATGCCATTACTGATCAATGGATTATTGTTCGGCGGCGGTTGGTTGTTGGCTTATCACGCTTTTGGTCAGTGGATTGATAGCTTGATTCCAACGAGTTGGCAATGGCTGGAATGGCTATTGTGGCCAGTGTTTTGGATGGGTTTGATCCTCGTCACTTTTTTTAGCTTTGGTATCGTCGCCA
>OGCL01001677.1_pt1 | contig 17880 bp, 14 predicted proteins | sample 1570041 | NCBI WGS metagenome assembly OGCL01 (sample SAMN06266162, study PRJEB24511) | hot springs metagenome | isolation source: Hot spring water | place: South Africa: Limpopo | collected 2015-06-22
CGCCCAACGTGTCGTGATGGGCGCCGCGGCGCAGCATCGTTCGCTTCGCGCGCGACCACTACGGCATGGCGTGCAGCGCTGGCGCTGGTTTCTGGCTCTGCCCGCCTGCGACAACAGGTCGCGCTGTGCGGTTCTCGGCGCTCCCTAGAATCCGCGCCCATCGTCGATTCACCGGAGTGTTTCATGTCCTGCACACGTCTGACCGTTGCTGTCGCCATCGCGGCGCTGCCTTTCGCTGCCACCCTGAATCCGTGGTCCCTAAAGTTAGAACTTCCCCTGTGACCATCCGGCATGAAATTTCAGCCTGACCGCCGCGTGTTTTTTTTGTCTGCCGACGCTCTTTTCCGGGCTGGCGGGATGCCTCTTGTCCCCGAAACTCGGCGTTGGCGGGACGGCGCTACGTCATTTTTCGGCTCCGGGGCGAGTCGTTCCCTTCCGCACGTGCGGAATCGGGTTGCCTCGTTCGGAAATGCCCTGGCGCTGCCGTCATGGCGAAGCCGCTCGCAGCAATCGGTCTTGCAGCGCCACGAACACCCTGACGTGGCCGGCAAAGTTGCGGCCGAAGTCCAGCACCAGGCTTCTGGCGTGTTCGACGGACTTCGCGGCCCGGTACATGATCTCCTGAAGGACGGTTTTCAGCCTTCTGCGCTTGGCCGGATGACGGATCGGCGCAATCTCTCCGGTCAGGCCCAACTGCCCGATCAGGCGCGGGCAGTTGTAGGCGAATGCGCCCAGCCCCAGGATCGCATCGTTGGTGGCGAACTTGCCCGAGGGCAGTTGCTCCAAATCGAGGTCGGACTTGATCTCCGCGTGGAACTGCTCGTGCGTGCCGCGATACCGGTAGTGCTCGACCACCTCGGCTGCCGGCAGCGCAAGGCTCGTCCACCAGCCTTGCAGTTCGACCTGCGGCACCAACAGATGCTGGCCATGCTTGTCGATCGTCTGTTCGGTGACTTCGATGATCAGCCGGAAGGTGCGCTTCGCCTTGCGCCAGACGCGTTCCACTTGCAGATCGAGCAACGCCACCCGCTTGCCCGGACGGACTTCCTTGAAGGCGCCCGCTTCTTCGGCCCGGGCGACCCAGGCGGCCTTGTCCTGTGTCCTCGGGTTCCACGTGCAGATGAACTCCAGCACACGCCCCTCACGCGCCCAGGCATCCCGCTCTGCTGCCTTGGCGAACAACAGCCGCGCGCTGTCAAAGCCGCTGTCTTCGACCATCAGCACCGCCTTGACCAGCCGCTTGACCCGAGGAAAGGCCTGTTCGTAGAAATACTCGGTCTCCAGCGCCGAATGGTGCGTGCCGGCACGCAGTTCCAGTCCCACATTCCAACCTTCGTTGCCGAGATAGCCTGCAATCGGGCAGTAGCCATCGACACCCTGATAGGTGCGGCCGATGTCTTTTTTCTTCGTGCCGCTGTCGTGTTCGGCTGCGCCGAATCCTTCGCTTCGCTCAGGACCGCCACTGCGTGGCGTCCTACGCCCTGCGGGCTGGTCCATGACGAAGGTGTCGATCTCGAAGCGCACATAGCCCTCATACGGGGTGATCGGCGCTTCGGTGCGCTCAAGCAGCCTGACCGACAGTTCGTTGCTCAAGTCCCGGATGGCTTCCGCTTTGGCATCCAGCCTCAGGCGCATCCAGGCCCAGCTGGGCGCCTTCGACAGCCCCAAGGCTTCCTTGAAGAAGCGGTCGTCACGAAACGGTTCGATGGCCTCGAAGTCGCTCTTGCCCAGACTCAAAAGCCCCGTCATCGCTTTGACCACGCCCGAGGTCTTCATGCCTTGCGACACCTGCAGGCGCGGATCGATCACCGCCTCTACTTGCGCCGCTTCAAAGCATTGGCCGAGCAGCACCAGGCCAGAGTAGGAGGTCAGATTCAGCTTCGCAGATTGGCGGACTTCAAAGCGCGGCACGGTCAGTCAGGTGAAGAGTGGCGATGCGGTATTGTTACAAAGAATCAGATAGTTGAATTTGATCTATAACAAATGGACACGGATTTAGGCTCCTGTTTCGAGAGCAGCCGACGCCCGTTAAAGGGCGTCCGGCCAGTTTTGCACGAGTATCCGGAGAACGCATGCGTCATCATCGCCTGACCCCCCTGGCCGCCGCCGTGCTGGCCGCCATCATCATCAACCCTTCGCCGGCCGCACACGCGCAATCGCCGGCTACCGCTGCTGCCGACGCCGCCGCGTCCACCCGGACGCAAGGCACGCTGGGCGAGATTCGCGTCATCGCCGACCCGGTGGTCGATGACGTGCCCGAGTACCGCGTCCAGCGCGAGCGCTTCCTGCGCCGCCCGGGGGCCGAGACCGTGGTGGACACCCGCGCCTGGGACGACATGCGCCTGTCGAATTTCGAGGATGCGTTTGCGCTGACGCCCGGCGTCCACGCCTTCGCCCGTGGCGAATCCAACGGCGGCCTGTATTCGATTCGCGGCAGCGACATCGCTACCGAAGGCCCGCGCAATGGCCGCGGCATCCGGGCCTATCAGGACGGCGTGCCGCTGGGCCGCACCGAAGCCGGCCTGACCAACGCCATCCTGGATCTGCTGGCGGCCGACTATGTCGAGGTCTACCGCGGGCCCAACAGCCTGCGCTTCGGCGCGCTGGCGACCGGCGGCGCGATCAACCTGGTGTCGCGCACCGGCCGCAGCTTCGAAGGCCACGGCGTCCGGGTCACGGCCGGTTCGTTCGGCCATCACCAGCTGCAGTACCAGTTCGGCATGGCCGGCGCACGCGACGACGTGTACCTGTCCGCATCGCGCTTCACGACCAACGGCTATCGGGGCCATGATGCCGCCGAGGCCAGCCGCATCACCGGCAACTGGGGCCGCGACCTCGGGGGCGGCATGAGCAACCGGGTGTACCTGCACCTGGGCCGTACTCGCGATGAGTTGTCGAGCACCCTGCCGCTGGCCACGTACCGGCAGAACCCGCGCGCGCCGGGCCAGTACGCGGTGGAGTTCGATCAGGACGCCAACTTCGAATACGCCCGCATCGGTAACCGGCTGGTGCAGCGGCTCGATGGGCAGCGTCGCGTGGAGTACGACGCCTACCTGATGTGGCTGCGCTTCGACCACCTGCCCACGCCGTTCGCGGGCATCGTGGACCGCGTCTGGCGCGAGCATGGCCTAGGTATTCGCTACAGCGGCGTGCACCAGTGGGCCGGCTTATTCACCGAACTCGTGGGCGGGCTGCGCTACAACGGCTCGCGGGGCGACTTCTTCAACTGGCAGCACCGCAACAACGGCCAGGACAAGGGGCCCAAGACCCTGGAAGCCGACTTTGACAGCCGCCTGATCGAAGCCTATGGCGAGGCCGCCGTGCGGCTGCGGGACGACCTGCGCGGCTTCGTCGGCCTGCAGGTGGCCCGGGGCCACCGCAACTACGCTGAAAAGCCGGTGGCGCCGGTAACCGCGTGCGGACCGGTCATCGGCACGCCACCGCCGGCGTGTCAGGCCCTGGGCAACCAACGGCCACAGCCGGGCAGCGCGGCCAGGCCGATGCAGCGCCGCAATGACTTCGACACCGTCAACCCCAAGCTGGGCCTGAACTGGCAGTGGCAGCCGAAGTGGTTTGCCTTCGCCTCGGTGGCGCGCAGCTTCGAGGCGCCGACCGACGCCGACGTGTCCAATGCGGCGGGCGTCGGTCGCACGGTGCGTCCCCAGCGCGCCTGGACCGTCGAGGGCGGCCTGCGCGGCGGCGACGAGGCGCTGTCGGCCGACGTGACGCTCTACCACATGCGGATCAAGGGCGAGATCCTGTCCGAATGCCGGCCCGGCGTGCCCAACTGCGCGCAGAACGTCGCCTTCAACGCCGATCGCACCGTGCACAACGGCATCGAGGCCGGCTTCGGCGCGCGGCTGGCCCGCGGGCTGGTCGCCACCGGCGACGCCGTCCGACTGGACGGGGTGTGGAACTACGCCGACATGCGCTTCGACGGCGACCGCACCTTCGGCAACAACCGGCTTCCCGTCATCCCGCGCCACACCCTGCACCTGGAGCTGACACACAAGCTTCCCGCGGGCTGGCACTGGGGCGTGAACCTGCACCATGTGGGCAGCCGCACCAGCACCTACGACGGCTCGGGCGGCGCGGCCTTCGTGGTGCCCGGCTACACGCTGTGGGGCCTGCGCGCCGGCTATGCCCCCCGGGGCGCCAACTGGCGCATCGCGCTGGACGCACGCAACCTCGGCAACAAGGCCTATGTGGCGCAGTTTACCCCCTTGCCCACCGTCGGCACCCGGACCAGCCCGGACATCCGCCCCGGCGTCGGTCGCGGCGTGTACCTGAGCTTCAACGCCGGTTTCTGAGTCGCCGGCAGCGCCCGCAGGTCCGACCATGACCCTCTGCATTCGAGCCCTCCTGCTGTGCTGGCTGGCGCTGCTGGCGCCGGCGACCTGGGCCGCCGACAAGGTAACCATCCTGTCTACCCGCTTCGTGCTGGAGCGCAAGTTCCATCTGATGGCCGAGGCGGCCGCCAAGGCCGGCGTGGCTCTGGACTGGGTGCAGGTGGACCGGGCCGATGCCGCCCGCGTCCGCCGGGCACTGGATGGCGCGCGCCTGGTCATTGTGGACGCCCCCCGGCCCGACGATCAGGCCAAGGTGGAGGCCGCAGCCGGTGAGCTGCTGCGGCGGCTGGGCGCACCGGGCGTGTCGATCAATGTGATGAGTCCGCCGGTGCGCATGCGGCCGCTGGGCGTGCCACCGGCCCAGGCGCAGCGCATCTTCGAGTACTACACGCTGGGCATGCCGGTCAACCGCGAGCGGCTGTTCGCCTACCTGGCGGCGCTGCTGCAGCAGCGCGACCCCTCGGCCGTGCCGCCACCGCAGACACTGCCCGACGGCGGCATCTATCACCCGGGCCATGAACAGACCGTCTTCGCCGACCTCGCGTCGTACCTTCGCTGGTGGTCGATACAGCGTGGCCAACCGTGGCAAGGGCGACCGGTGATCGGCGTCGAGATTTCATCCAGCCAGATCTCGGACAGCCAGACGCGCCTGATCGACACGCTGATCGAGGACATCGAGCGCCGCGGCGGCGTGCCACTGGCCTTCTACCGCGGCACCCGGGTGTCGGCGCAACAGCGCGACGCCGCGCCGGATCGCCCGCCGCAGCCGGCAGCCGACGCGCCGGTGTCGGCCCGCCCCGCTGCGCCGGACCCCGGCGCGGCCGCGACCGCCGGCAGCCGCGGGCCCGCGGGCGGCCCGCCAGCCGGGGCCATGCCCCCGGACCCCTTGGCCGTCGAGGGATTTCCGAACCCCCGGGCCGCCCGGCCGGCGCCTCCGCCCGAGCCGCTGATCACCTGGGAGGGTCGGACCCTGCCGGACGTGCTGATGGTCTACACCTTCCTCGGCATCGACCCCGATGGCCGCAAGGCCTGGCACCAGTCGCTGGACGTGCCGGCCATCAACCTGCTGGTCTATCGAGAAGGCGGCGTGGCCGACTACCGGCGCGACACGGCCGGCGTTTCCACCTTCTTCGTGCCGTTTCAGCTCACCACGGCCGAGTACATCGGGCTAATCGACCCCGTGGTGGCCGGCGCCAACGAGGGCGGCGAGATCGTCCCCATGCCCGAGCAGGTGGACCTGCTGCTGGGCAAGGCGTTCAATCTGGTGCGGCTGCAGCGCACCGCCCCCGCCGAGCGGCGCCTTGCGCTTCTTTACTGGAACCACCCGCCGGGCGAGAACAACCAGGGCGCGTCCAACCTGAACGTGCAGCGCTCCATCGAGGCGCTGACCGCGCGGCTGGCGGCCGAGGGCTACCGCGTGCCGGTGGCGCGGGAGGCCGACATCCTGGCCGCCGTGCGCGCGATGCAGCGGCCGGCCTACCGGCGCGGCACCCTGCCGGAGCTGCTGCGCACGCCGCACTGGGATGCGCTGCCGCTGGACCGCTACCGCCAGTTCTACGACGGGCTTCCGGCTGAGGTGCGCCAGCGCATCGAGGGCTTCTGGGGTGCGCCCGAGAAAAGCCCATGGGTCACCCGCCTGGGCGGGCAGCCGGTGTTCGTCATCCCGCGGCTTCGTCTGGGGCATCTGGCGGTGCTGCCGCAACCGATGCGCGGGGAGACCGCGTGGGGCAGCCATGATGAGAAGCGCAGCTTTCACGACACCAAGATGCCGCTGTCGCACCACTACCTGGCGGTGTATCTGTGGGCCCGCGAGCTGCATGGTGCCCACGCGCTCGTCCACCTGGGCACGCACGGCACGCAGGAGTGGACGCCGGGCAAGGAGCGAGGGCTGTGGGCGTTCGACGACCCCAACCTGCTGGTGCGCAACACGCCGGTGATCTATCCGTACATCGTGGACAACATCAGCGAGGCCATCCACGTCAAGCGCCGCGGTCGCGGTGTGATCGTCAGCCACCAGACGCCCCCGTTCACGCCGGCGGGTCTGGCCGAGGACTGGGTGCGCATCAATGACCTGATCAGCGAATACGAGCGCCTGGACGACGGCCCGGTGCGCGAGGGCAACCGCAAGCTCATCATCGAGCAGGCGGTGCACATGAACCTGCACAAGGAGCTGCGCTGGAGCCTGGCGCAGGTCGAACGCGACTTCGACCGGCATCTGCGCGGACTGAAAGACTGGCTCGAGGAGATCGGCAGCGCGCAGCAGCCGCTGGGCCTGCACACACTGGGCGAGACGGCGCCGCGCGAGCACCTGGCCTTCAACCTGATGCAGATGCTGGGCGAGCCGCTGTACCAGGCCACCGGCGTGCGCGATGCGCACAAGGCCTTTGCCGTGCCCTACGAGAAGCTGCGCGAGACTGCACCCTACCGCTTCGTCATGGACTGGGTGCTGTTGGATCGCCCGCTGCACGAGCTGCCCGACGGGCGCCTGCGCCCGCTGGCCGAGCGCGGACGCGCCTTCGCGCAGGCGCTGCGCGCCGAGGTCGAGCTCGACGCCGTGGTGCGCGCGCTCGACGGCCGCTGGATCGCCCCCTCCTACGGCGGCGACCCGATCCGGAATCCCGACGCCGTGCCCACCGGTCGCAACATGTACGGGTTCGACCCCTCGCGCATTCCGACGCGCTCGGCCTATGAAGCGGGCAAGAAGGCCATCGAAGGCCTGATCGCCCAGCACCGGCTGCAGCACGGCCAGCCGCCCACCAAACTCGCCTTCACGCTCTGGAGCACCGAGACCATGCGCCACCTGGGCATGCTGGAGGCCCAGGCGCTTCATGCGATGGGCGTGCGCCCGGTGTGGGATGCCGGCGGTCGTGTGGTGCGCATGGATGTCATTCCACAGGCGGAGCTGGGGCGGCCGCGCATCGACGTGGTGCTGTCGATGACGGGGCTGTGGCGCGACCAGTTTCCGAACGTGATGGAGCGCTTCAACGAGGCCATCGCCCTGGTCGAAGCACTGGACGAACCGGCTGCAGTCAACCCGATCCGCGCCAACACGGCCCGGGTGCAGCAGCGGCTGCGTGAGCGCGGCGTGCCGGCGGCGGAGGCCCGCGAGTTCGCCCTCACCCGGCTGTTCGGCAACGAGTCGGGCGACTACGGCACCGGGCTTCCCGAGGCCACGCTCGACTCCGACCAATGGGACGCGGCCGACGGCAAGCTGGAAAACCTGTACCTCTCGCGCATGTCCTGGGCTTACGGGCCCGACCCGTCGCGCTGGAGCCGCAAGCTCACCGACGCCGCAGGGCGCGAGGTCAACGCCTATGCCGAGCATCTGCGCGGCACCAGCGCCGCGGTGTTCTCGCGCTCGTCCAACTTGCGCGGCCTGCTCGACACCGACCATCCCTTCGAGTACCTGGGCGGCATCTCGCTGGCGGTCCGGCATCTGGATGGCGCCAATCCGCCGTTGTACATCGCCAACCTGCGCGACCCCAACCGCGCCAGACTTCAGCTCGCGCAGGACTTCCTGGCCATGGAGCTGCGCGCGGTCTACCACCACCCCAACTGGCTGCGGGAAATGAAGGCCGAGGGCCATGCCGGCACGCAGAAGCTGCTCGACACGGTCAACAACTTCTGGGGCTGGCAGGCGGTGGACCGCAACATCGTGCGCGACGACCAGTGGCAGGCGTTCAAGGAGATCTACATCGATGACCGCTACCGGCTCGGTCTGCGCGACTGGTTCGAGAAAACCAACGCCGACGCGCTGGCACGGATCACCGAACGCATGCTGGAAGCCATCCGCAAGGGCTACTGGAACGCCGATGCCGAAACCACCCGGGCTCTGGCGCGCACCTGGGCCGATCTGGCGCGACGGCACGACATCCACACGCTGAACGACACCTTCAAGGCCTACGTCGCGGAGAACGTCCCCGGCTTCGGCCTGGGCACCCGGCCGGCTCCGTCCAAGGTCGCCGCCGCCCCCCTGCCGTCGGTCAAGACCGATGCGCCGCCGCCGGCGCAGCAGCCGACGGCGCACAACCCGCTGCCCACCGTACGCGGGCAGCAGCTGGTCGAAAAGGCTGCAGCCGAGCGCATGCTGCAGCAACTGATCTGGACCTACGCGGCGCTGATGCTGCTGATCATTGCGGGCGGCGCCTTCTGGCAGGCACGGCAGGCGCGGCGCGTGCGACAGGCGACGCCTGCCGCCCGCCCCACCACCTGAAGCCCGCCGCCCGAAGACTGGCCTGACGCCACCACCGTACCAAAAGCCCATGAACGCAATCGAAGCCTTTCTGTACGAAATCTCCAAGTTCTTTCTCGCGCCGGTGCTGCTGCTGCTGTGCGCAATGTTCGTCTACGCCCTGTTCGCACTGGGCCAGCTGCTGGTGGAAGCAGCCCTGCGCATCCGGCGCCCGCACGGCTCGGCGCCGCTGCACGGCTGGCAGGCGCGGCATCCCGGGGCCGGGGCGGACGCGCTGGAACTGCATGTGCTGCGGCAGCTGGAATGGCAGCGCATCGTCAGCCGCGTGGCGCCCATGCTGGGGCTGGTCGCAACCATGATCCCGATGGGACCGGCCCTCGTCGCCGTCGCCGCAGGCCACACCCAGGGCATGGCGCAGAACCTGGTGGTGGCGTTCTCGGCCGTCATCATCGCGCTGTTGTCGGCGGCCATCACCTTCGTGGTGCAGAGCCTGCGCCGGCGCTGGCTGCTGGAGGAACTCGGCGCGATCCTGGCCGCGTCGCCGCAGCAGGCCGACCACGATTCCCGGGCGCAGCGCGCGGCCCAGCACACCGGCGCTGGAGTCGCCCATGGCTGAACCGCGCCGCATGGGCATCGACATCTTGGCCGACGCCGAGGACGACGACCCCATCCTGTCCGTGGTGAACATCGTCGACGTGTTCCTGGTCGTGATCGCGGTGCTGCTGATCGCGATTGCCGAAAACCCGATCAATCCTTTCATGACCCGCAACGCCGTGATCATCAAGAACCCCGGCGAAGCCGACATGGAGCTCGTGATCAAGAAGGGCAACGAACTCCGCCAGTACAAGTCAAGCGGCCAGATCGGCGAAGGCGAGGGCGCCAAGGCCGGCACCGCCTACCGGCTCAAGGACGGCACCCTGGTCTACGTTCCGGAATGACGCTCGTGACGCCGCCGCTACCCCATGCCCGAGGCCGACCACCGCCGCCACGGACCCCGCCTCGCCTGCTGCGCGCCGCCCGGGCACGCAGTGCGATGCCCCGAACGATTCACCCCTCGACCTGTAACTACTGAAAGGAGATCGCGATGAAGAAGCGGATGTTCACCCCCCGTTCCTTCCTGCGCCGCGCCGTGCTGTCGGCCGCGCTGCTGGGACTGCTGCCCCTTACCGGTGCCTTCATGCCCCAGGTGCAGGAGCCCTGGGGGCGTGCCACCGTGGCCGGCCAGAAGGCCAACGGTGCATTCATGAAACTGCACAGCCCGCAGCCGGCGCGGCTGGTGGAGGCGCGCTCGTCGGTGGCCGGCGTGGTGGAGATTCACGAGATGGCCATGGACGGCGGCGTGATGAAGATGGACCTCAACGGCTAGGTGAAGCCGGGCGGCGAGGTTCCGCTGACCCTGGCGTTCGAAGGCGGCGACTGCAAGAGGCAGACCCTAGAGCTGAAGGCACTGGCTCGCCCGCTGAACACGGCGATGGGTGGTGACGGCAAGGGCCATGATTCAGGCCCGGGCGGCACTCACGGCGGCACCCACCGCTGTGTGGCGATCGGCGTGAAGCTGGGAGCGGCTGTTACCAATGCGACCCATTCGCATTGATAACGCGGGTCATTCAATGACAACCACTACAGCATACCGAAGATCGTCTGTGTCTGCGACCGGGTCTCCGATCGCGAGATTACGCGCCATGCCCGCGCCGGAAGGGACTTCGACGACATGGCGCCCGGGAACGGGCATGGTCGGCGTCGCCGTCGTTGCGGGCAGCCTGATCGCGTTGCCGCTCGGCGCCTGGTAGGTGCTGCGGCCCGGAGGCTGAAGCTCTTGGCATTGCCGGCGCGGTCCGCCCTGGCCCAGACATTCATTGATGGCCACCGTCATGCACACTGAAATCCGGATCGCGTCGGCTCGGATCACCCAGCCCCCCCCGACCATCGGGTCGAAGCCGCATGAGCGGCTACCGTTGCATCCGATATGAACCCTGTGTCCCGCCATCTGCTGATCGCCTTCGGCGTGCTGATGCTGCACCTAGGCGGGTTGTGGGCCTTACAGGCCGGTCTTCTTCGGCGCGCGGTCGAGATCGTGGTGCCGGTCGCGCTGCAGTCCGACATCATCGAACCGCAACGGCCCGCAATCGAGCTGCCGCCTCCGCCGCCACCACCCCCGCGCCCACCGCAGCCGGCCGCGCGGCCCGCCACGCCGCCGGCCCCGCAGCCGCTAGCCGTTGCCGAGCCTGAGCCTGCACCTCGCCCGTTCACGGTCGTCGTTGCGCCGCTGCCGCCGGTCGGCGAGCCGATGTCCGCCGCCTCACCTCCGGCCACACCCGCCGCGCCTGCGGCCGCGCTCGCTGCACCTGCGCCCTCCTCCGCCCCGCCGGCACCGCCGCGGGTGGATCTGCCGTCGAGCGACGCAGACTACCTGCAGAACCCCAAGCCGGCGTATCCGGTGCTCAGTCGTCGGCTGGGGGAACAGGGCAAGGTGGTGGTGCGGGTGCTGATCGGCGTCGATGGCGTGGCGCAGAAGGCCGAGATCAGCCACAGCAGCGGTTACGAGCGGCTGGATCAGGCCGCGCTGCAAACCGTGCTGCGCTGGCGTTACGTGCCCGGCAAACGCGGCGGCGTGCCCGAGCCGATGTGGTTCAACGTTCCCATCAATTTCGTACTGGAGTGAAGACGCAATGGACACGCAATCTGGTCTGCTGCATGTGTGGCACTACGGCGACTGGGTCACCCGGGCGGTGTTCGTGGTGCTGCTTGCAATGTCGTTCGCAACGTGGATAGTCATCTTGGTCAAGGCGCTGGACCTGCGGCGCCTGACCCGCACCGCCCGCGCCCTCGAAGGCTTCTGGCATGCCAACGACTTCGCGGAAGGTCTACACAAACTCGGGCCGCAAGCCGACAACCCGTTCCACCAGCTCGCGCTCGAAGGCCGTGAGGCGGCGGCGCACCTGCAGTACAAGGACTCGCAGCCTCTGCAGCTGCACGGCCGCCTCGATTTCAGCGACTGGCTGACGCGCTGCCTGCGCGCGCAGCTCGACGCGGCAACGCACCGACTGCAGGCCGGGCTGGTGCTGCTGGCTTCGGTGGGGGCGACGGCGCCGTTCGTCGGCCTGTTTGGCACCGTCTGGGGCATCTACCACGCGCTGCTGGCCATCGGCGTGGCGGGGCAGGCCACCATCGACAAGGTGGCCGGACCGATCGGGGAGGCACTCATCATGACCGCATTGGGGCTGGCTGTGGCGATTCCTGCGGTGCTGGGCTACAACGCGCTGGTGCGCGGCAACAAGGCGTTGTTGGCCCAGCTCAACCGTTTCGCGCACGACCTGCACGCCTACTTCGTCACCGGCGCGCGGGTCGGCAAATCCGGCGATCGCGTGGTGCCGCTAAAGCAGTCGCACTGACCGTCGTCACGCTCAGGAGAAGGAACATGGCCTTCGGCAGCCTGGACAGCGGCGACGACGAGGTGATGAAAGAGATCAACATGGTGCCGCTGATCGACGTGATGCTGGTGCTGTTGATCGTCTTCATTATCACCGTGCCGGCGATGCAGCACGCGGTGAAGATCGACCTGCCGCGCGCCACCAACCACCCGCAGGACGTGCGGCCAGAGACCATCCGGATGGCAGTGGACGCCAACGGTCGCTACTGGTGGAACGAAGCACCGCTCGACGACGCCGAACTGGCGCCGCGCCTGGTGGCCGCGGCGGCTCGTCAGCCGCAGCCTGAGTTGCACATCCGCGGTGACCGCGCTGTGCGATACGAACGGGTCGCCCAAGCCATGGCGGCCGCGCAGCGCGCCGGACTGAAGAAGATCGGCTTCATCACCGACCCGGCGCCCGGTCCCTGACCGTCGCTGCGCGGCGGGCTGGGAACGTTGTCGGGCCGGATGCCTCGCTCTGCCTTGCCCGAGCTTCATGGCGGCTTTCTTCTGTTCCGTAAGCAGATTCATGTTGATGAAGCTGCCGTTCTGCAGCGGTGTCTCGTTTGCCGCGCGTTCGCCGCGGCATCGCCAGTCGGCTGCAGGCCGCCCGCCAAAGCGAACGGCTCCTCCCCAGAAGGGCGCAGTACGGACCACGCCTGTCCGCCCAACGATCATGGTGAAGCGGCTGCGGCGACGCGGCCCGCTTTTCGTTCCTATCTACACGGTGTTTGCGGATAGTGAGCCTTCCGCGCACTCAAAGATGCGTGCGCACCTGCCACAACTCGGGAAACAGCACGATGTCGAGGGTGCGCTTCAGATAACCGACGCCACTCGTGCCGCCGGTGCCGGCCTTGTTCCCGATCAGACGTTCCACTGTGGTGACATGGTTGAACCGCCAGCACCGGAAGTTGTCCTCGACATCGACGAGTTTCTTGGCCAGGAAGTAGAGATCCCAGTGGGCGCGCGTATCGCGGTAGACCGCCAGCTAGGCCGCAAGCACCGCGTCAGAAGGTGCGGGCGGGCGGTCGAACGACGTTCGCAGGACGTCCCGAGCTAACGATCATGGTGGTTGCCACCACCCCTGGAAGATGAAAATCGGCACTGCCGTGGCAGCGGCCCCCGGGTCCGGGTCCGGGGCATGCTTGGCCGCGATTTCAGGACGCGCAACCGGTTCGACCGCCCAATCGTGCTGTCGCGGGCAAGCCCGCTCCCACGCCTAAATCGCGGGCAAGCCCGCTCCCCCGAAATATGCTTTTCGAGTGATTTTCACGCTTAGCATAAAATCGGCGAGCGGGAGGGAGTAGCTGGCGCGCAGCGCGCAGCAATTTGTTCAGCGTTTCCTCAGCCGTGATGGTGGGGCGGCCGGGTGATGTGATGCGTCTCCATCGCCGCCTGATGGTGCAGTTCGTGCAGTGGCCGACCGGGCGTTTTGTGGCCGACCCATTGCGGCAAGAGCGATCCGGCGATCATGCCAAGCGCCGAGATGACGAGGCCGATCAACTGCGGCGGCACAGGGCTCGCTTCGCCGACCAGCACTTCGATCATGATCCAGCCGAGTACGCCGCCGAAGGTGGCGGCGAGGGCGCCCTGCGTCGTGGCGCGGTGCCAGAAGATGCCGGCGATGAGCGGCACGAAGGCGCCGGCCAGCGTCACCTTGTAGGCATTTTCGACCGTCTCGAAAATCGACGATTCGGAGTTGAGGGCGAAGGCGAGGACGATGAGCGCGAAGCTGAGCAGCGTGCCGCGCATCACCCAGAGGAACTGGTGGTCGCTCATCTTTGGGTAAAAGCCGCGGATGATGTTCTCGGCGAAGCTGACCGAGGGCGCCAGCAGGGTGGCCGACGAGCAGGCCATGATCGCCGAGAGCACGGCACCGAAGAAGACGATCTGGGCGACGAGCGGCGTGTGCTGCAACACCAGCGTGGGCAGCACCAGTTGTGAGTCTTTGGCCAGCAGCTCGTTGAACAGCGCCGGGTCGATCAGCGTCGCCGAATAGGCGATGAACATCGGCACGAAGGTGAAGCAGAAATAGATCGAGGCGCCGATCACCGAGCCCCAGAGCGCGATCTGCGCCGTCTTCGCCGAGGTGATGCGCTGGAAGACGTCCTGCTGCGGGATCGAGCCGAGCATCATCGTCATCCAGGCGCCGATGAAGGCCAGCCATTTCCACGGGTCGGCCTCCGGGAAAAACTGCAACTTGCCGGCCATCGCGGCTGAATCGATCACCGCCGGCGCGCCGCCGTCGATCTTGCCGCTCACCAACCAGGCAATGAACAGCAGGCCGCCCATCGATACCGCCATCTGCACGAAATCAAGGATGGCGACCGAGAACATGCCGCCGAAGGTGGTGTAGGTCAGCACGATGGCCGAGCCGAGGATCATGCCGGCTTCCTGACTGACCGCGCCGTCGGTGAGGACGTGGAAGATCAGGCCCAGCGCCTTGATCTGCGCCGCCACCCAGCCAAGGTAGGAGGCGACGATGCAGACGGTGACGATGACTTCGACCGTGCGGTTGTAGCGCTTGCGGAAGAAGTCGCCCAGCGTCAGGATGTTCAGTTTGTACAGGTAGCGCGAGAACAGGATGCCGGCGATGACCAGGCACATCGACGAGCCGAAGGGATCGGCGACGACGCCGCCGAGTCCCTCTTGCACGAAGGTGGCCGAGACGCCGAATACCGCCTCGGCGCCGAACCAGGTGGCGAACACCGTCGCGGTGACCACCGGCAGTGGCAAGGAGCGGCCGGCGACGGCGAAGTCCCGGGCGCTATGGACGCGGGTGGCGGCCAGCAGGCCGATGCCGACCGAGACCATCAGGTAGAGGATGACGAACCACAGCAGCATAGCGTGCTTCCGAGGATGAAAGGCGGTCGATTATAGCCAGCGCCGTACTGGGGGCATCGCCAAAGTCAGCTCGATCGGGACGGCGTTCGCTCGCCGTAGTGCAGATCGACCCATTGCCGGTAAGCGCCGGAGGTGACCTCTTCGACCCAGGCGCCGTGGTCCAGATACCAGCGCACGGTGCGCTCGATACCGCTTGCGAAGGTTTCGGCCGGCCGCCAGCCCAGTTCGCGCTCGATCTTGCGCGCGTCGATGGCGTAGCGCCGGTCGTGTCCCGGCCGGTCGCTGACGAAGCGGATCAGTTCGCGGTAACTGCCGCCGCCAGCGCGCGGCCGCAGCGCATCGAGCCGGTCGCACAGCGTATGCACGACCTCGAGATTCTTCATCTCGTTGCCGCCGCCGATGTTGTAGGTCTCGCCCGGCCGGCCAGCGGCCAGCACGCGGCGGATGGCGGCACAGTGATCGCCGACGTAGAGCCAGTCGCGCACGTTCTGGCCATCGCCATAGACCGGCAACGGCTTTTCGGCCAGCGCATTGTGGATCATCAGCGGGATCAGCTTCTCGGGGAACTGATAGGGGCCGTAGTTGTTCGAGCAGTTGGTGGTCAGGGTCGGCAGGCCGTAGGTGTGGTGCCAGGCGCGTACCAGATGATCGGACGCGGCCTTCGATGCCGAATACGGGCTGTTCGGCGCGTAGGCCGTCGTCTCACTGAAGGCCGGATCGGATTCGTTCAGGCTGCCATAGACCTCGTCGGTCGATACGTGCAGGAAACGGAAGGCGGCCTTGGCTTCGGCGGGCAGATGCTCCCAGTAGGCGCGCGCCTCAGTCAGCAGCGCGAAGGTGCCGACGATGTTGGTGGTGATGAATTCGCCCGGGCCGCGGATCGAGCGGTCGACATGGCTTTCGGCAGCGAAATGGACGATGGCGCGCGGCTTGTGTTCGGCCAGCAGCCAGGCGATCAGCGCCTGATCGCCAATGTCGCCGCGCACGAAGCGGTGGCGGGGATCGCCGGCGAGCGACTTCAGGCTGGCCAGATTGCCGGCATAGGTGAGCTTGTCGAGGTTGAGGACCGGCTCGTCGCTTTGCGCCAGCCAGTCGAGGACGAAGTTGGCGCCGATGAAGCCGGCGCCGCCGGTGACCAGGATCATTGGGATCTTTCCGGAAGTCAGGTGGTGAGGGTCGCAGCGCGCGCGCGCCAGTCGAGGAACCAGGCGACGAAGCGATCGATGCCGGTCGCCAACGTCGTTGCCGGCGCAAAACCGGTCAGTTGCGCCAAGCGCGTGGTGTCGGCATAAGTGGCCTGGACGTCGCCCGCCTGCATCGGCCGCATTTCCCTGATCGCCGGTTTACCGAGGGCGCGCTCGAGTTCGGCGATGAAATCGAGCAACGCCACCGGTTGGTGATTGCCGATGTTGAAGATGCGCCAGGGCGCCCAGCTCGTCGCCGCATCGGGCCGAGCGGTGTCGAAGCCGGCCTCGGCGCAGGCGGGATGATCGATCAGGCGCACGACGGCCTCGGCGATGTCGTCGATGTAGGTGAAATCGCGCCGCATGTCGCCGTGGTTGAAGACCTGGATCGGCTCGCCGGCGAGGATCTTCTCGGCGAAGCTCCAGTAGGCCATGTCCGGTCGCCCCCAGGGGCCATAGACGGTGAAGAAGCGCAAGCCGGTGCAGGGCAGGCCGTAAAGATGGGCATAGGTATGGGCCATCAGCTCGTTGGCCTTCTTCGTTGCCGCATACAGGCTCACCGGATGATCGACGTTGTCGGTCTCGCGGTAGGGCAGCGCGGTATTGCCGCCATAGACGCTCGAACTGCTGGCGAAGATCAGATGGCCAACCCCCTGCTGCCGGCAGCCTTCGAGCACATTGGCGAAGGCGACGACATTGGCGTCGATATACGCTGCCGGATGGTTGAGCGAATGGCGCACGCCCGGCTGGGCGGCGAGATGGATCACCGTCTGCGGCCGCACCGAGGCGAACAATCCGGCGCTGGCCTGACGGTCGGCCAGATCGAGGCGATGAAAATCGTACCCGGGCAGTCGGCGCAGACGCTCCAGGCGGGCTTCCTTCAGACGCACGTCGTAATAATCGTTCAGGCTGTCGATCCCGGCGACTTCATGGCCGGCGGCGAGCAGGCGTTCGGCGACATGCATGCCGATGAAACCGGCGCAGCCGGTGATGAGCAGTTTCATGAAATCCCGCTGTCTTCGTAAATTTCGGCGACGCCGATTTCGAGCCCGACGCTGACCAGCACCAGCCTGTCCTCAGCGCCGAGCTTTTCCCTCACCCAGCCATCGGCCTGGCGCTGCCAGCGCTCGATCGACCGCTCTTTCTGGCTGATGAGCAGAATTTCTTCGAGACCGGGCACGGTCTGATAAGCCGGCAGTTTCTCGTGGCGGTCGCTGCGCTCGGTCGAATCGCTCAGCACTTCGACAACGAGCAGCGGATCGACCAGATAATCCTCCGGCGCATCGGCCGGCAGATCGCGCCCCGAGCAACTCACCACGACATCGGGATAGTAGTAGGCCGGCCCGCGTGCCAAGCGCAGCTTCATGTCGGCCATGTAACTTCGGCAGAGCTTACCGCGCAAGTGCTGGTGCAGAGCCACCGCCAGATTGAGGGCGATGATGTTGTGCGCCTTCGAGCCGCCGGCCATCGCGTAGAGCTCGCCGCCGACATACTCGTGCCGGCCGCCGGGCAGGCGCTCGCCCGCCAGATACTCCGCTTCACTGAGCCGGGGCGTCGTTGCTTCGAGTGGCGCCTTGATTGCCGCAAGCATGTTCGCTCCTTACCCGTCATTTCCAGGGCGCGCATTTTCGCATACGAAAACGCTGAAAAATTGCTGCGCGGGCGCTTCCCAGCGTTATGACAGGGCTGGCCGGCCGGTCAGTCGTCGGAAGCGGCCGCCTCGTCGGCGGCGAAAGTCAGCCCGGCCAGCACGGCGAGCAGGCGCTCGTGGATGCCGCCGAAGCCGCCATTGCTCATCACCAGTACCTGATCGCCCGAACGGGCTGTGGCGGCGATGGCGGCGATGAGCGCATCGAGATCGTCCAGCACCCGGGCGCGCCCGCCCAGCGGCGCCAGCGCGCT